>Ga0182743_1000099_pt1 | contig 158817 bp, 154 predicted proteins | sample eDN3rd30CKraftOP_FD_128522 | JGI IMG/M metagenome (GOLD analysis project Ga0182743, IMG submission 128522) | Enriched Organic Plus compost microbial communities from Emeryville, California, USA - eDNA 3rd pass 30_C Kraft OP (version 2) (version 2) ...
ACATCCACGCCACCTTGCAGGGACGACCTGCCTTGCGGGGGTGTAGCTCAGTTGGTTAGAGCGTCGGCCTGTCACGCCGAAGGTCGCGGGTTCGAGCCCCGTCACTCCCGCCACTCTTCTCCCGGAAATCGTAAGTTCTTTGAAGAGTGGCGGATGCCGCTGAGGCGCTCGGCGCGTTTGCGTCCATCAGCTTTTCCAGAAGTTCCGGTGCGGTTCTGTGAGTTCGTTCTCGATCTCGGGGAAAGGACCAACCACGTCGATCTGTTTCTGGCCGGACGCGAAGACGGTGCGCGACGAGAGACTCATCGTCGGGTTTGCCGCGTGATTGCCGGTGAGGGACAGCAGCGAGGTTTCCTCCAGCCCGAACACCAGCCGTCCGATATTGGCCCAGTACATCGTCCCTGAGCACATGGCGCAGGGCTCGAACGTGGATACCAGCGTGCATTGCCAGAGGAACTCGGGTTCGTACGCTTCGGCGGCGCGCCGGGCGAGTTCGGTTTCGGCGTGACGGACAGTGCCGAGATTGCCCTGCCGCATCAGCACCCGATCATCCGGGCCGACAAGGATGCACCCGAACGGGTGATGGCCATGGGCTGCCGCCTCTCGGGCGACAGCGTCCGCGGTCCGGAGGTGGGCGATCATCTGGTCTCGCGTCATGGCACCGTCCTCAGCGGGCCGATACGGTCGGTCGGCCGCTCTCCGCACGGATGATGCTTCCCGGTGTGTGGACTTGGCAATAGCAGACGCGGGTAGTGCATTCGCAAATGGGCGCAGCCGGCTTAGCCCTTCTGGGCTGTGCGCTGGTTATTCGAACCAGAGCCGGTAGGCGATGATCGCCAGTGACAGGACGATCATCACACAGAGCGCGAAGCTGAGCACAGCAACACGCGACTTTTGCGGCGGGGCGAGATTGATGCCCGGCACTTCCTCGTACCTGGCTTCCGGGTCACCCCACTGGACCCGCCGCACGCGAACGATCCTGTCTGTCATGACCGTCTCCCTGGGTGCACTGCAAGAGTGCGGAATTGGGAAAAACGGGCAGTGAAGCAGCTCGAGACAATTTGACGAAAGTCAGAAGAGCCAGCGGATGAGCAGGAACGCTCCGCCGAACACCAGTGTCAGCGCGAAAAGCAGCAGCAACCCGTCCCGGGTCGTCAGCGCCAGGCCGAAGGTGGCGATGATGGATCCCGCCGACGTGGAGGCGCCGGGGACCAGTTCGAGGGGCGGCATGGTGAGGGCCACGAGGATGCAGACGAAAGCCGCCAGGCGCATGCCCAGGCCGTCGGTGAGAAAGGTCAGCCTCGCCTTGCTCAGCTTTTCGATCCACGCTACCGCGGGGCGCAGAAATTCGAGGGCCTTCTGCGTCCGTTCCGGGGAAAGGGAGGCGCGCCGCAGGCGCTCGGGCAGCCAGATGGTCTTGCGTCCGGCGATGAGCTGGCTGGCGATCAGCACCACGGTCGTTCCCACGATGGTGGGCAGTGTCGGGATGAGGCTCAGCGGGGAGACCACGATCATCGCCGGGAAGAACAGCAACGGCCCGGCTATGCGTTCTCCGGCAATGTCCTGGATGGTGCCGACGGAAATGCTCTCGCCCTTGGCAGCGCGCTCGGCGATGGCTTCAAGCAGGCCCGCGAGGGGGCGGTCGATGGTGTCCGTCAACGGCGCTCCGGGCGTTCGATTCGGTACGAAGGAAACCATGGAAGCGGCGATGCCGGAAGGGGCAAGTCGACGCGAGCCCGAACGCGCCAGCGGTCAAGGTGTTTGGGGGCTTGGTCCGCCGGCGCGACCTCGGTCGGGTCCGTCACAAACGCGGCTCGAGGCGCCGAATGGGTAGCCAGGTTTGACCCGCGCCGGAATCGTCCCGCGCACCGATGATAAACGAACGGTTAGGACTAACAGGGCATTTGCACCTGTCCCTAGGCCACCGTGCCGAAGAGCGCGCCGATCCCTGCGGTAATGGCCATTGCCAGGGCGCCCCAGAAGGTCACGCGGATGGTGGGGCGCAGGATCGATGCTCCGCCAGCATAGGCTCCGAGGGCACCGAGAAGCGCCAGGAAAGCGAGCGAGGCCACCGCGACGCTCCAGACGACCCAGACGGGCGGCGAGACCAGGACCATGAGGAGAGGCAGCGCGGCCCCGACGCTGAAGGTCAGGGCCGAGGTTATGGCGGCCTGGATGGGGCGGGCCGCGGTCACCGTCGAAAGCCCCAGCTCGTCGCGCATGTGCGCGCCGAGGGCGTCCTTGGCCATCATCTGGGTCGCCACTTCGTCCGCCAACGCCTTGTCGAGGCCGCGCTCCTGGTAGATCGCGCTGAGTTCGGCGTGCTCGGCTTCGGGATAGTTCTCGAGCTCGGCGGTTTCCCGCGCCATATCCGCCTTTTCGGTGTCGGATTGGGAGCTGACCGAAACGTATTCGCCCGCCGCCATCGAGAGCGCCCCGGCAACCAGGCCCGCTATCCCCGCCAGGAGAATCGCGTTGCGGTCGGAGGCGGCCGCGGCCACGCCGATGATCAGGCTGGCCGTTGACACGATGCCGTCGTTTGCGCCCAGAACTGCGGCGCGCAGCCAGCCGATGCGGCTGACCTGGTGGTTCTCGGAGTGGCTAGGAAGTCTGCTCACGGGTGTCTCCTGCCTGAGCTTTCGAGTTTGGTGAACCTAAACGTCGGTTATTGGGTTTTCCATTCTTGAACCTGCACAAAAAAAGCGCATTCTTGGTATGGAAGTTGGGCCGTCCGGCTGAGTCTTCCTCCCTACGCTCGTTTCCGGGCAATATTTTTTACATCTCTGGATCAGTTCCTTGAAAACCGAAGCGGTTAGCAGCGCCGAGGGGCGCAGCAATTCGTTTGCCCACGTGGCCGAAGCCCAATGGGGGCAGGGTCTCAGCACGCTTGTACGCATTGCGCGGATGAACCTGCGCCATCCGTGGTTGGTGACCATCACGTTGGTCTCAACCGTCATCGCCTCTGGGCTGCAATTGCTTATTCCGCAATTGCTGGGGCGCGCGGTGGACGAGGCGCACGGCCTGGTTACCGCCGGGACGGCGGGGCAAGCGGCCGAGTCGGCGCTCTGGATGACCGCGATCCTGCTGCTCGTCGTGAGCGTGCTGCGCGGCATCTTCACGATGACGCACAACTATTTCGGCGAGGCGGTGGGGCACCATTGCGCCTATGAACTGCGCCTGGCCTGCTACGAAAAACTCCAGCGCCTGAGCTTCTCCTTCCATGATCGCGTACACTCGGGCGATCTCATCATGCTCGGCATCATCGATATCGATGGCGTGCGCATGTTCTTCGCCACTGGTCTGCTGCGCGTGGTCCTGCTTGGAACGCTGATCGGCGTCGGTTCGTACATGCTGCTGAGCACGGACCTGATGCTCGGGTTGCTCGCCCTCAGCTTCGTGCCGTTCGTCGCCTGGCGGTCTTCCACCACCCAGCTGCGCCTGCGCCACACCTGGCTGATCCTGCAGGAAAAGATGCAGGCGCTCTCCCGTGTCATGGATGAAAACCTGGGCGGCATCCGCGTGGTCCGCGCCTTTGCGGCGCAGCAGCACGAGCTCGACAAATACGACCGCGCCTCGCAGGACGCGCTCGAACTGGCCCACAAGCGCGTCGATCTGCGCGTCGGCAACACGGCGACGATGAACTTCTCGTTCTTCGTTTCCATGGGGCTGGTGCTTGGCTTTGGCGGCGCCAAGGTGATGGCGGGTGATATGAGCGTTGGTACGCTTGCCTCGTTCCTCACCTTCATGACCATCCTGCAGATGCCGGTCCGGCAGCTGGGCCTGATGGTCAATTCCTTCGCCCGCGCCTCGACGTGCGGTTCGCGTCTCTTCGCGCTGCTCGATCTCGATCTGGCCATCAAGGACGAGCCGGGCGCCCAGGACCTCGTGGTTCGGGACGGCACGCTTCGCTTCGACAATGTCGATTTCACCTATCCGGGCAATACCGAGCCCACGCTACGCGGCGTCTCGTTCGAGGCTCGCAAGGGCGAGACCGTAGGCATCGTGGGCCCGCCGGGCAGCGGCAAGTCGACGATCGCCCACCTGATCCCGCGTTTCTATGACGTGTCGGGCGGAAAGATCACCATCGACGGGCAGGACATTTCCAAGGTCCGGCTGCAGTCGCTGCGCAAGTCCGTGGGCGTTGTGCAGCAGGATTCGTTCCTGTTCACGACCTCGATCGAGAACAACATCGCCTATGGCGACCCATGGGCAAAGGAACGCCGGATCGAGCGGGCGGCCGAGTTCGCACAGCTTCACAACTACATCGTCGGCCTGCCCACGGGCTACAACACGGTGGTGGGTGAACGCGGGGTGTCGCTGTCGGGCGGGCAACGGCAGCGCCTGTCGATCGCGCGCAGCCTGATCCTCAAGCCGGCAGTCATGGTGTTCGACGATTCGACCGCGGCGATCGACGCGGGAACCGAGCAGCGCATCCGTGGCGCCATGAAGCGCTTCGCCTCCGACCGGGTTTCGCTGATCATTTCGCACCGGCTGAGCTCGCTCATGCATGCGGACCAGATCCTCTTCATCGAGAACGGGCAGATCGTCGAGCGCGGGACCCACGAAGAATTGCTGGCGAAGGGCGGGCGCTACCGGGCGCTCTATGATTTGCAGGTCAGGCCTGAGGATGACGCAGCGCCGCTATCCGAGGAGGCCATCTGATGTCGGTTCAGGAGATTCGGGACGAGGAAAGCGAAGACCGCACGCGCAAGCCGCCGCGGGCGGTGGTCGGGTCGCACCGCGAGGAAGAGGAAATCTTCGGCAAGGCCTACGATCCGCGGATCGTGCGCCGTATCTGGACTTTCGTGAAGCCCTATCAGGCCCAGATCGTGATCTCGGTCCTGGCAGTGCTGGTGTTCACCGGCAGCCAGTTGCTCATCCCGCTCATCATCCGCTACGCCATCGACAACGGCATGGCGCCCGGCGCCGATCCGATGACCCTCGTGTGGGCATCGGTTGCCTTTGCAATCGTCATCCTCGTCAATTTCGGCGCCAACTGGCTTCAGGAATCGGTGGTCGGCAAGGTGGCCGAGAACGTGCTGTTCGACATGCGGCGGGCGATGTTCGCGCAGTTGCAGCGCGTGTCGCTCTCGTTCATGGACAAGACCGAGGTCGGTCGCCTGATGTCGCGCCTTCAGGGCGACGTCAACTCGATGCAGGAGTTCCTGGAGACCTCGGTGATGTCGGTCGGCGACATCGCGCTGCTGTTCGGCATCGTCTTCGTGCTGCTTTTCCTCGATTTCCGGCTTGGCCTGCTCACGCTTTCCACCATGCCTGTGCTGTTCATCGTCCGGCTCTTCTGGCTGCCCAAGGCCAAGGTGGCGTTCATGGCCGCGCACGAGACGAATTCGGTGGCCAATGGCGCGCTGGCCGAGGGCATCAACGGGGTGCGCACTATCCAGAGCCTCGACCGGCAGAAGGTCAATTTCGAGCTCTATGACGAGAAGGCCTATGCCAATCTCAAGACGCACCTGACGGCGGCCAAGTTTGCCCAGGTCATGGTGCCGATCGTGGATAGCCTCACCGGCATGGCCATGGCCATCGTCGTGGTCGTCGGTGGCTCGATGGTGCTCAATGGCGGGCTCGACGTTGGCGTGATGGTGGCGTTCCTGTTCTACATTCAGCGCTTCTTCGACCCCATCCGCTCGCTGACCATGCAGTATTCGGTCATGCAGCGCGCCATGGCGTCGGGCCAGCGCATCACCGAGGTGCTCGACGTGCCGGTCGACGTGGTCGACAAGGCCGACGCCAAGGTGCTGCGTCCCGATATGGACGGGTCGGTGGAGTTCCGAAACGTGACCTTCGGCTACCGCAAGGGGCTGCCGGTCCTCAAGAACGTCTCGTTCAAGGTCAATCCCGGTGAGACGGTCGCGCTGGTCGGGCCAACGGGCTCAGGCAAGACCAGCTCCATGGCCCTCGTCCACCGGTTCTATGACGTGTGGGACGGCGAGGTTCTCGTCGGGGGCACCGACGTGCGCGACCTCACCCAGGATTCGCTGGGCGAGCAGATCGCCATGGTGCTTCAGGAGCCGTTTCTTTTCACCGGCACGGTGCTCGAGAACATCCGCTACCACAAGACGCAAGCGACGCGCGAACAGGTGATCGAGGCGGCCAGGGCGGTGGGCGCTCATGACTTCATCATGAAGCTTCCAGGCGGCTATGACAGCGTCCTTGAGCAGCGCGGCGGCAACCTGTCACTCGGCCAGCGCCAGCTCATCAGCTTCGCCCGGGCGCTGGTCGCCGATGCCAAGATCCTGGTGCTCGACGAAGCAACCGCCAATATCGACAGCTACACCGAAATGCTGATCCAGAAGGCGCTAGTGAAGCTGCTGGAGGGGCGGACGGGCCTCGTGATCGCTCACCGGCTGGCGACGATCCGGGGCGCGGACCGTATCATCGTGCTCCAGAACGGTGAGAAGATCGAGAGCGGCAACCATGATGAACTCATGGCCCAAAAGGGGCTCTACTCCAAGCTCTACAACATGAACTACGCCTCGTTCGACGACATCCCCGACGAGGTCGTGGCTGCCGCCACCGCCGTCCCCAGGGAAGCTTCGACCTGATGCGAAGACCGGCGCCCTGGCTAGAGGGTCGGGGCGCCGGGCCTACCCGCCGACCATGAGCTTGACGATCTCGTCCGGGTTCGTGTCGGCGATCTGCCGCTCGCCGGCCGTATTTCCGCGGCGAAGCACGACGATGCGGTCGGCCACCGCGAAGATGTCCTGCAGGTTGTGCGAGATGAAGATCACCCCGCGCCCCTGCGTCTTGAGCTGCCGGATGAGGGCGAGAACCTTGCGCTGTTCCGGAACGCCCAGGGCGGCGGTCGGCTCGTCCATGATCAGGATCTGGGCGTTCCAGTAGACGGCCCGTCCGATGGCGACGGCCTGGCGCTGACCGCCGGAGAAATTGGAAACCGGGGCGTTGAGGCGGCTGACGTGGAAATCGAGCCGCGCCATGGTCTCGCGCGCCGCTTCGGCCATCGCCTTTCGGTCGAGCACCGGCAACACGCCCCAGAGGCGCCGCATCGGTTCTCGGCCGAGGAAGATGTTGCCACCGATCGAGAGATTGTCCGCGAGAGCCAGGTCCTGGTAGATCGTCTCGATGCCCTGGGCGCGGGCGTCCTGGGGGGAGGCGAAGGTCACGGGCTTGCCCTGCATGCGGATTTCGCCGCTCGATGGGCCGAAGACGCCTGAAACCACCTTGATCATGGTCGTCTTGCCCGCCCCATTGTCGCCGGCGAGCGCCACCACCTCTCCCGGATGGATGGTCATCGAGAAGTCCTTGAGGGCCTGGACAGCGCCGAAGTTCTTGGAGAGGTTGCGGACTTCGAGCAAGGCCGTGGGGTCGAACTCACTCATCCTGCCTGCCTCCGCTGAAGCGGCGCTGCGCCTGGTCGATCAGCACTGAGATGATGATCACTACGCCCACCGCGATGAATTGCCAGAAGGGTTCGACGTTGACGAAGACAAGGCCATACTGGATCACGGCAATGACCAGCGCGCCCGCCACCGTCCCGAGGATCGTGCCCGACCCCCCGAAAAGGCTTGCCCCGCCGATGACCACCGCGGCGATGGAGTCGAGGAGCAGCGGTTCGCCCGCCTGCGCCGCGCCGGCGCTGAATCGGGCGGCGTAGAGTGCGCCGCCAAGGCCGGCGCAGAGCGCGGAAAGCACATAAAGGCGCAGGGTATGGTCGGCCACGTCGATGCCGGCGCGTCGCGCCGCCTGGCGATTGGCGCCGATGGCGTAGTTGTGCTGGCCGAACCGCGTCTGGCTGAGCAGGTAATGCATCAGCAGGACGAACAGCACCGTGACGATGACAAGATAGGGCACGCCGAAGAAACGCCCGTTGCCCAGGGCCGCGAAATACTCGTTGCGCACCGGCACGGTCGTGCCGCCCGCGATGAGGAAAGCCGCGCCGCGGGCTACGCCGAACATGCCGAGCGTGCCGATGAAGGCCGGCACGCGCAGGCGCGAGATCAGCAGCCCGTTGATGAGCCCGGGAACCATTGCCACCAGCAGCGCGACGAGGATGCCGACGACCATGGCCAGCGGCAGCGGCATGAAGGTGCCGGCGATATTGGTGATATGGGCCGCGACGACCGCCGCCAGGCCCATGATGAACCCCACCGAAAGGTCGATGCCACCCGAGATGATGACGAAAGTCTGCCCGGTGGCCAGGAGCAGGGGCGCCACCGCAAAGACGGCGATGGAGGCGACGTTGAACGAAGAGAAGATGAAGGTCGCTCCGAAGCTGCGCGACCAGAACTCGAAGACGAGAATGAGCAGGACAAGGAAAATCCAGGCGCGCCCTTCGGCGAGCGTGGAGAGCCAGGCGCTGGTGGTGTCGGCGTGGTCGGCCGGCGGGGCGGCTTCGGGCGAAGCGGTCTCGGGTGAGGGTGCAGTCATCTAGCGTCCGTTCTGCGCGAGAAAGGGCGGAACGCCCCTCCGGCGAACCGGAGGGGCGGCGAGGACCGTGTCGTCAGTCCGAATAGATGAACTTGGCGACGTCCGGGTCCGTGACGTTGGATTTGTCGATGACGGTGAAGCCCGTGCCGATCAGTGTCGGGATCGACTGGCCGGTGAGGTGGGCATAAGCCGAGACCACGCCGTAATAGCCGATTTCGGCCGGGTGCTGGGCGATCGCCAGGTCCACGAGGCCGGAGTTGATGTTGTCCACGATGCTGGTCGGCGCGTCGAAGGCGACCACCTTGATCTTGCCGGTCTGGCCCGCCTGCTGCACGCCGTTGGCCGCGCCGAGCGCCGAGAACAGGTTGGCGCCGAAGACGCCCACGAGATCGGGGTTGCGGGCGAAGACCGACTGGAGCTGGGAGGCTGCCTTGTTGGCGTCGTCGTCGTTGTACTGGGTGTCGAGCACCGTGATGTTGGGATGGTTGGCCATCTCCTTCTTGAAGCCTTCTTCACGCTGGTCGGTCGTGGAGATGCCCGGCTTGACGTTGGAGACATAGACCTTGCCCGTGTCCCCGATCGACTTGGCCAGGGCACGCGCGGCAATTTCGCCGCCTAGGATGTTGTCCGAGGCAATGTAGGCGAGCGGGAAGTCGGCATCGCCCGATCCGGTCTGGTAGACGCCGGTGCCGATGAAGGTATCGACCGTGATCACGGGGATGCCGGCGTCGTTGGCCTTGCGTAGCGGCTCGATGAGCTGGGTCTTGTCGGTCGGTGCGATGAGGATGGCATCGGGCTTTCGCGCGATGACTGCATCGAGCACCGGAACCTGCGTTACGGGGTTGAAGTCGGGCGCGCCCTGGAAGACCAGGTCGACCCCGAGGGCGTCGGCGGCGGCCTGGGCGCCCTTGCGCATGGTGATGTAGAAGGCGTCTGTCGTCAGGCCCGGTATGAGGGCAATGGTGAACTTCTTCTGATCCTGGGCCACTGCGGGCGTCAGGAACGAGGACGCGCCGATGGCGATCGCCGCCAGCGCGATAACGAACTTCTTCATGATTTCTCCTCCGGTTCGTCCGTCCTTGGGCGGACGTCTGCTTATGCGCGAAACCGAATACCGGCCGAACGCTCCGCCAACGGGGGAGACCCCGGCCTCCTGAGGAGCGCCGGCCGGTGACGAGCGCACATCAAAAACGGAAATTGTGCAAGGGCTATCGTGCGCAGAGCGCGCAACTAGCCGTGTGAGGCGAGGAACCGATCGAGCTCTGCGGCGCTTGCCGCGCCTTCCATCGGGCCTTTGCGGGTCACCGCGAGCGCGCCGGCGGCGTTGGCCCGGCGGAGTGCCTCGGCGGGGGCGAGCCCGTTCAGCCAGCCGACGACGAACGCGCCCGCGAAGCAATCACCGGCGCCGGTCGGATCGACCTCTTTCGCCGGGAAGGCGGCAGCGTGGAACGCGGCGTCGCGATCGAAATAGCTCGATCCATCCGCACCGCGCTTGATCACGACCGCCCGCGCAAGCGTCAGGATCTCGGCGACGGCCGAAGCTTCCTCGCGCGCGCTTGTGAAGAGAAACAGTTCCTGCCCGCTCGGCAGGAACAGGTCCGTCCGCTCGAGAACCGCGTGAAGGGCGGCCTCGAGGCCGGGGAGGCCAAGCATCTCCTTGCGGATGTTCGGATCGAAGGAAACCGTGCCCCCGCGCCCCTTTATCTCCTCGAGAGCGGAGAGCGTCGCCTCGACCAGGGCGGGGGAGAAGAGGGAGGAGCCCATGACGTGAAGGTGCCCCGCCTCGGCAAGAAGAGCCGCCGATTGCGGCGTTGCGCGAACGGCGCCGCATGCGCTGTGCTTGATGTTGAAGACGAAATCTCGTCCGCCGTCGCTGCGGTAGCGCACGAAGGCCGTGCCGGTGGGCAACTCGGCGTCGACGCGAACCGCAGAAACGTCCACGCCATCGGTGCGGAGGCGGTCGAGGTTGAGCCGGCCGAAGTCGTCGGCGCCTACGCATCCGATGATGCCTGCAGGATGGCCGAGCCGCGCGACCTGGTCGATAAAGATCGCCGGGGCTCCCGAGGGGTATGGGCCGACGAGGGCTATGGGCGCGTTGAAGCCATCGCCGGGCTCGGTCGCCATGATCTCCACCAGGATTTCGCCGATGGTGACGACCTTGCGCATGGCTATTCCTTCTTGGGTGAGCCACCCAGGCCCGCCAGCATACCGCCATCCACCCGCAGGACTTCTCCCGTTATGAACGAGGCCTTCTCGGAGGCGAGGAACAGCACCGCCTCGGCGATCTCGGATGGCCGTGCGCTTCGTCCGAGCGGGTGCATGTGGCGGATCTCGGCCCAGACCTCGTCGGCATGCTCGGCCAGCGCGATGGACGCCCGCAGCATGGGCGTATCCACCGAGCCGGGCGCGATGCCGTTCACGCGAACGCCGAAGGGGGCGTAGTCGATGGCCATCGAGTGCACCAGCCCGATCAGGCCGTGCTTGGAGACCGAATAGGCGGTGACGCCCGCCTGGGAGGCCATGCCCTGCACCGAAGCCATGTGGACGACGGAGCCGCGTGACTGGCGCAGCAAGGGCATCACGGCGCGCGAAATGAGGAAGGCACCCTTGAGGTTGACGCCGAGCGTGCGATCCCACAGCTCTTCATCGGTCGTTTCGACCGTGCCGTAGGTCTGGATGCCGGCGTTGTGGGAGAGGACATCGAGGCCGGTAAGGGTTCTTTGCGCCAGTTCGGCGGCGGCGGCGCAGTCAGTGGCGCTTGCCACCGAGCCGACCAAGATTTCCACGCGCTGGGCTCCCGCAAGGCTTCGGGCCGTCTCCGTCAGGGCCGCTTCGTCGAGGTCCATCAGCACCAGGGCGGCGCCCTGGGCCGCAAAGGCCTCGGCGACTGCCTGGCCGATTCCCTTGGCGGCGCCGGTGACGAGGACACGTTGCATGGCTTTCTCCCTGAGGCAGAGGTTTGCCCGGGCCCCTATAGGGCGTCAATGGCTAGCCGCGGCGTCGAAATAGGGGGCGAGCGCCCGCACCACATTGGCGCCGACCAGTGCACCGGGCGTTGCCTCGAGCCGACCTTCTGCCACCGCGCCGTGATGCTGGGGCAGGTATTGGCTGATCAGCGGAAGTGGCAGGCCTGTACGGACAAGGTTGGCGAAGAGGCGTTCGCGTGCCGCCTCGATCTCCGGGGCGGCCCAGTAGTAGCGGATACGGTCCGAATAGCTGAAATGGCGCAGATAGGCCTGCTTGTCCGCGTCGCCATGATAGTGCGCCTGCCAGTCTGCCGGGCGCATCAGCATGCTGGCTTCGACCATGGCGCGTAGCCGCGAGCGCTCGCCCGAGGGCACGAGTTCGGCTTCCATGGCTTCGAGCGCATAAAGCGCTTCGCGCATCGCAAATGTAGCGGCGGGGCCCACCTTGAGGATCGCGAAGTGACGCGCCACCAGCTCCCTGTAGGCGGCAGGCAATTGGTAGTCGGTCGAGTGCGCTTCGAAAACGATTCCCGGATAGTCCTGCACCACTTCGGCCAGGCGATCGGCCTTGTCGGGTGCAAAATGGACGATGTCCTCATTGCCGAAATCAAGGCCGGGTTGAACTACGACAGCCACGACGCGTGAGAAGGCATCCTTGAGTCCGGCCGTAGCAAAGGCCTCGTGGTGGGCTTCGTAGGTGTCCTTGACGCTTGCAGCCGAGGTGACGGCGATGTGATGACCGGCGCCCATGCCGCCGGGCGGGGGCACCTCCGTGCCGATGACATAGAGTGGACGCGCGCCCGTCTCCTCCGCCGCACGCGCGAGACTGGCCGCGCGTCCGGCGATCAGGGCGTCGGGAAGGACGTCCGGATCGTCGGCGCAACGCATCGAGCAGTCCAGGTGCAGCTTCTGAAATCCGGCAGCCGCAAAAGCGCGCACGAGATCGCGCGCCTTTCCCAGGGCTTCCTCGGCAGGCTCGCTGCGCCAGGGTTGCGGGCCAAGGTGATCGCCCCCGAGCAGCAGGTCGTCCTCGCCCAATCCGACCGATTCCGCTTCCTTGCGAACCATTGCCGCGAAGTCGGCAGGCTCGAGGCCGGTATAGCCGCCGAACTGGTTGACCTGGTTGCAGGTCGCTTCGATGAGCGCCGGCTGGTTCCGCTCGCCCGCCAGCGCCAGTGTCGCGCCGATGACAAGAGGATGGGCGCTGCACACCGAGGCAATGCCCCCATGGCCGGTCTTCCGGTTGGTTTCGAAGAGCTCGGTCAGACGACGCAGGTCCATCTCGCACGCTCCCAGCAGGATGGAGCATTTTTTGAGCATGGTCGTGCCCGGCGCAAGGGCGAAGGCTGTGTCGTTCCGGTCACACCGGGACCGTGCCTTTTTCTAGCCCAGCGCGGGCCCGAATTTATGCGCAACCTCACCCAAAGATGCATTGGCGCGGATCGGCGAAGGCACCATATTGGCGTTGGTATCCGGAAAGGAACCGTCGGCGAAAGCTCCGCGTTGAACGCAACCGTTCAGTGGCCGTGACAGGAGACCGCACGATGAGCTTGATCAGGAAACTTGCGATCGCAGCCGTTCTGGCTATGGCGCCGCTTCCTGTCGTGGCGGCCGATGCCATAACCTACGAAACCAGCGCACCTTCGTCCGCGATACCCGTTGCGGATGCTGGCTTTGACTGGAACGGATTTTATGGCGGCGTCTATGGCGCCGGCCAGTTCAGCGCCGGGCGCGGCAACCAGTATGGGCTCGGCATCGACCTGGGCGTCAACGCGCAATTCGATTTCTATCTCGTCGGCGCCGAAGTCGCGGTGCAGGGCCTCGCGGGCGGCGAGGGCGAGAGTTCCTATGGCCAGGTCCTGGCCAAGGGCGGTGTCCTGGTTGCGGACGACCTGGCACTTTATGCCACCGCCGGCTACGGCATCGACCTGGGCGTGCCGGACCAGAGCAACTGGCTGCTGGGTGCGGGCGTCGAGATGGCCATCACCGATAACGTCTCCCTGCGCGCGCAATTCCTGCACGGGTTCGAGGCCGAAGGCAGCAATCCGACCAACCAGGTCACCATTGGCGCGAACTATCACTTCTGATCGTTCGACCGTTCTTTCACGCAATTTGTATCAAATTGGATCAATCGGGCCGCAAAGCCTTGTCTTCCGTCACTAATCGTTATCCGCACCTGCCAAAATGACCCCCGCAGGGGGTGGCTCCGCGCCCGCGTGAGCGACAAGATGTGCACAAACGACATGTATGTGCGGAGTACAAAAATGATTGCACGGACACTTACGCTCGGCGCCGCCGTTGCGACGCTCCTGTCTACGGGTGCCTTTGCGGCGGATCTGTATTCCGGGACTCCGGCGACCGATCTCTATTCGAGCCCGATGTTCAGCTTCGACGGCGCCTATGCGGGCGTCCAGGGTGGTGGCTTTTCGGGCACAGTGAACGGCCCATCCGTCACCGGCTGGAACCTGGACCTGGTGGCGGGTGTTAATTTCGCCATGACCGACCTGCTTCTTGCCGGTGTCGAATTCCAGGGCGGCGTCATGTGGCCCGACAGTGGCTGGAAGTGGGATATGCTCGGTCTGGCGCGCGTCGGCGCCCAGTTCACAGACGGCGTCATGGCCTACGGTACGGCCGGCGTCGGTAACGTGGCGGGCAACGGCGTCTACGCTTTCGGCGGCGGCGTCGAAGTGGCGACGTTCCAGTCGATCAGCGTGCGCGGCGAAGTTCTTGGCCTCGCAAACTGGGGGCAGGGACCTTCCGCCGCCAAGGCGACGGCCGGTGTGTTGTTTCATTTCAACTGACGGCGCCTAAACCGTCAGGGGGTGGTTGCAGGGTCGGGCGAATCCGGACACTGCTCCCGCCCAGGAATACGAATACGTGCTGCGCCGGATCATTCCGGCGCATCATAGTTGGGGCGGGACCCTAAGGGTTTCTGCCTCTCCGTGGCCTGTTCGCGGCCGCGCCTCCGGACGGAAGTCCGCGATTGTGTTGACGGTTGGGTCAAATCCGATCCATTCTTGCAACAGGTGCCCGCGAAAAGACATGGATTCCTCCTCGAAGGCCCTGATTAGGGGGTTGACGGGGTTGTCATGGACCAGACGGTCTGAGACATATGCTTGTGACTGTTGTCTACCCTAGGGGAATGCAAGATGAAGATTTCTGCACTTTTGGCTGGCGTTGGCGTTGCCACGCTCATGGCGTCGGGCGCTCATGCGGCCGACCTTATGCTCCCGGTTCAGCCGACTCCGGTTGTTGATACCTCGATCTTCAATTTCGATGGTTTCTACGCTGGTATCACTGGCGGCGGCGCTTGGGTTTCCGGTGGTGGTTCGGCTGGTTCGATCGGCGTTGTCGCCGGTGCCAACTTCACCGTCGCCGACCCGTTCCTGCTCGGTGTCGAAGGCCAGTTCGATGGCCTGTACTACGACTCCGGCCTCAACGGCTATGATGCCCTCATCCTCGGCAAGATCGGCGTTCTCGCCTCGCCGCAGGTCCTGGTTTACGCTTCGCTCGGTGGTGGCTGGGTCCACGACAACGCCGGCGGCGGCACGACCTACGGCACCTGGGCTTACGGCGGTGGCGTTGAAGTGGCTGTGACCGACAACATGTCGATCCGCGGCGAAGTTCTGGGCCTGCACATGCCTGATGCAGTCAACCAGAATGCGGCCAAGGCGACCATCGGCGTCCTGTTCCACTTCTAGTCCGAACTGCTCGACTCTACCCGGGGGCTCCTCGGGCGGGGTAGCGTCTTGCAAACCCAATTCGGCGAACCGGGCCCGGTTCGCCGTTTTGGTTTTTTCGAAGGCTCCGCCACGGCGGGGCCTTTGTTTTTTGCCAGCGGCGGAAGGCGGCGATTCGCGATCGCCTCGAGGAGCTGTCGCCGTCCGTTTTCGCGGTTCCAGCCGGTTTCCGGGTGAGGCAATTTGCCTTCTTTCCCCGTTGGCGCAGAACGTGTTTTTCTAAACGTCCGCGCTGATGCTCGCTATTGTCGGATATTGCGTCCGTAATGAAATTATGACTGCTTTTATCCGGTTTTGTTTCGCTTGAATCACCGGTAGGGAAGCGATAAGCCCTAGCCATCTTGAGAGCGTTGGTTCGCGCGCCCCAATTGCCCGCTGAACTCTCGCTAACCCGGTCGCCCGACCGGACCGAAGAATAGGCCTGGCATGAACGAATTGCTCAGCAACTACCTGCCTATCGTGCTCTTCATAGGCATCGCCGGCGTCATTGGTTTGGCGCTGCTTGTGGCCCCCTTCATCGTTGCCTTCAAGAAGCCCGATCCTGAGAAGGTTTCCGCCTTCGAAGCCGGCTTCGATGCGTTCGATGACGCGCGCATGAAGGTCGACGTCCGATACTACCTCGTGTCGATTCTCTTCATCATCTTCGATCTCGAAGTCGCCTTCCTGTTTCCGTGGGCCGTGGCCTTCAAGGATGTGGGCTGGTTCGGCTTCTGGTCGATGATGATCTTCCTGGGCGTTCTGACCGTGGGCTTCATCTACGAGTGGCGCAAAGGAGCGTTGGAATGGGATTGAGCGGACAGGGCGGCACTCTGGTTACGCCGCACCCGACCGGTGCGATCGACCCGCGTACGGGCAAGCCGGTGGGTTCGGACGACCCGTTCTTTGCCGGCGTTTCGGACGAACTGGCGGACAAGGGGTTCCTGGTCACCACTGCAGCCCAGCTGATTACCTGGGCGCGCACCGGTTCCCTGATGTGGATGCAGACGGGCCTGGCCTGCTGCGCCGTCGAGATGATGCAGATGTCGATGCCGCGCTACGACATCGAGCGATTCGGTACGGCTCCGCGCGCTTCGCCGCGCCAGTCCGACGTTCTCATCGTTGCCGGCACGCTGACCAACAAGATGGCGCCCGCGCTCCGCAAGGTCTACGACCAGATGCCCGAGCCGCGTTACGTCATTTCCATGGGCAGCTGCGCAAATGGCGGCGGCTACTACCACTATTCCTATTCCGTCGTGCGCGGTTGCGACCGGGTGCTTCCGGTCGATATCTACGTGCCCGGTTGCCCTCCGACCGCGGAAGCTCTCCTCTACGGCATTCTTCTTCTGCAAAAGAAGATTCGCCGGGACGGTACGATCGAAAGATAGGGCGCCAGTCATGGACGAAACAGCTCAAGTCGATCCACTTACGGACCTCGGCGATTACATTTCGCGCACGCTGGGAGCGGTCGTTCGCTCCGCGTACGTCGCGTTCGGAGAACTCACCATTTCGGTGGAGAGGACGGCGATCGTAGACGTTGTCCGGTTCCTGCGCGATGACGCAAAATGTCGCTTCTATTCGATCTCCGATGTGTGCGGCGTGGACTATCCGGAGCGCGATCCGCGATTCGACGTGGTCTATCACCTGCTGAGCCCTGAACTTAATCAGCGCATTCGTGTCAAAGTTGCGGCGAACGACGTCGATCCGGTGCCCAGCATCACCGGCGTCTTCCCGGGCGCGAACTGGTTCGAGCGCGAAACGTACGACCTCTTCGGCGTGCTGTTCTCCGGTCACCCGGACCTGCGCCGCATCCTCACCGACTACGGCTTCGACGGGCATCCGCTGCGTAAGGACTTCCCGACCACCGGGTTCGTCGAGGTTCGCTACGACGAGGAACGCAAGCGCGTGGTCTATGAGCCGGTGAAGCTGGCCCAGGAATTCCGCTCGTTCGACTATCTCTCCCCCTGGGAGGGCACCGATTACGTCCTGCCGGGCGACGAGAAGGCGAAGCAGTAATGAGCGAAGTCGAAGTCCGCAATTTCACCATCAACTTCGGCCCGGTCCACCCTTCGGCCCACGGCGTGCTGCGCCTGATCCTGGAGCTGGACGGTGAGCTCGTTGAGCGCGTCGATCCCCACGTCGGCCTGCTGCACCGCGGCACCGAGAAGCTGATCGAAGCCAAGACCTACCTGCAGGCCGTCCCTTATTTCGACCGCCTCGACTATGTGGCGCCGATGAACCAGGAGCATGCCTTTGCCCTGGCCGTCGAGAAACTGCTCGATATCAAGGTGCCGCGCCGTGGCCAGCTGATCCGCGTTCTCTATTCGGAAATCGGCCGGCTGCTGTCTCACCTGATGAATGTGACCACCCAGGCCATGGACATCGGCGCGCTCACTCCGCCGCTCTGGGGCTTCGAGCAGCGCGAAAAGCTGATGGTCTTTTACGAGCGCGCGTCGGGCGCGCGCATGCACGCGGCCTATTTCCGTCCCGGTGGCGTTCACCAGGACCTGCCGCAGGACCTCATCGACGATATCGCGGTGTTCTGTGAGCAATTCCCCGCGGCGCTTGCCGACATCGATCGTCTGCTGACCGGCAACCGCATCTTCAAGCAGCGTAATGCCGATATCGGCGTCGTGTCGCTCGAGGATGCCTGGAGCTGGGGTTTCTCTGGTGTGATGGTGCGTGGCTCGGGTGCCGCCTGGGACCTGCGAAAATCGCAGCCCTACGAGTGCTACGAGGAAATGGAGTTCGACGTTCCGGTCGGCTCGCATGGTGACTGCTATGACCGCTACCTCATCCGCATGGAAGAGATGCGCCAGGCCAACAACATCATGAAGCAGTGCATCGAGAAGCTGAACGCACCTGAAGGGCAGGGGCCGGTTTCTTCGATCGACGGCAAGGTCGTGCCGCCCAGCCGTGGCGAGATGAAGCGCTCGATGGAAGCGCTGATCCACCACTTCAAGCTCTATACCGAGGGTTACAAGGTTCCCGCCGGCGAAGTCTACGCCGCCGTCGAGGCGCCCAAGGGCGAGTTCGGCGTCTACCTGGTTTCGGACGGCTCGAACCGTCCCTATCGCTGCAAGATCCGCGCCCCGGGCTTTGCACATCTGCAAGCCATGGATTTCCTGTGCCGCGGCCACATGCTGGCCGACGTCGCTGCCATCCTGGGTTCGCTTGATATCGTGTTCGGAGAGGTGGATCGCTGATGAGTGTGCGGCGCCTTGCGGACGAGTCGGTTCAGCCGGCCTCCTTCGCCTTCACCAAGGAAAACGAAAGCTGGGCTCGCGCCAAGATGGCGCAATACCCGGCAGGTCGCCAGCAGTCGGCGGTGATCCCGCTGCTGATGCGCGCCCAGGACCAGGATGGCTGGATTTCCCGCGCCACCATCGAGCACGTCGCGACCATGCTGGGCATGGCCTATATCCGCGTGCTGGAAGTAGCGACCTTCTACACCCAGTTCCAGCTGGCTCCGGTCGGTTCGCGCGCCCACATCCAGGTGTGTGGCACGACCCCGTGCATGCTGCGCGGTGCCGAGGACCTTCGTTCGGTCTGCCAGCACAAGATCCATCACGATCCGCACACCCTAAACGAGGACGGAACGCTGTCCTGGGAAGAGGTTGAGTGCCTGGGTGCGTGCGTGAATGCGCCGATGGTCGCCATCGGCCACGATACCTATGAAGACCTGACCCCGCAGCGGCTCGAAGAGATCATCGACGAGTTCCAGGCGGGCAGGGGCGAGAAGGTTCCGACGGGGCCGCAGATCAAGCGTGCGTTCTCCGCGGCCGAGTCCGGCGCGACGACGCTGCTCGAGAAGCCTTCCGCCAAGCGCGAAAAATTCGTGGCTCCGCCGGCTCCCGACGCCGCTGCTGCGGCTCCGGCCGCTCCGGCTGCTGCCGCGCCCGCCAAGAAGGACGAGCCTGCTCCCACCGCCCCCGGCCGCAAGCGTCAGGTCTCGGAGGAAGCCGCGCCGGCTCTCAAGGAACCGTCGCGTTCCAAGAAGGTGTCGGTGGACGCTGCCGAAGGCGAACGCGCCGCTGCCGGCGCGTCGGCCAAGGCTGACGGGAAGCCTGCCCGTGCCATGCGCACGACGGCCACGGGCGCAGAGTCCAAGGCCGGCAAGGTCGATGGCGGCGCTGCCGTGGGCAAGACCGCTCCCGCCGATGGTGTCGCTCCGTTGTTCACGGCGCCCGAGGGCGCCAATGATGATCTCAAGATGATCGCTGGCGTGGGGCCGGTCCTCGAAGGCAAGCTCAATGCCCTCGGGATCACAACCTTCGCGCAGGTGGCGGCTTTCAAGAAGGCCGACATCGCCAGGGTCGAGGAAGTACTGACCTTCCATGGCCGCATCGAGCGCGATGACTGGATCAAGCAGGCTAAGGCGCTCGCGAAGGGCGGCGAGGCCGAATACATCCGCGTCTTCGGCAAGAAGCCGCGCTAAGGGGTGTGAGAGATGCTCGCAGATAAAGACCGCATTTTCACCAACCTCTACGGCCAGGGCGACTGGACTTTGGCGGGTGCCCGGGCGCGTGGCGCCTGGTCCGGCACCAAGGAGTTCATCGAGTCCGGCCGGGACTGGATCACCAACGAGGTCAAGGCCTCTGGCCTGCGTGGCCGCGGCGGCGCCGGTTTCCCAACCGCGCTCAAGTGGACCTTCATGCCCAAGGTCTCCGACGGCCGTCCGCATTACCTGCTGGTCAACGCCGACGAATCCGAGCCGGGCACCTGCAAGGACCGCGAGATCCTGCGTCACGATCCGCACCATCTGGTCGAGGGGTGCCTGCTGGCGGCCCGCGCCATGGATGCGCATACGGCGTTCATCTACGTTCGTGGTGAGTTCATCCGCGAGCGCCAGCGGCTCGAATATGCCGTTCAGGAGGCTTATGACGCCAAGCTGATCGGCAAGAACAACATCCATGGCTGGGACCTGGACATCATCGTCCACCACGGCGCCGGCGCCTACATCTGCGGCGAGGAAACAGCCCTGATGGAATCGCTGGAAGGCAAGAAGGGCCAGCCCCGCCTCAAGCCGCCTTTCCCGGCCGGCATGGGCGTCTACGGCAACCCGACCACGGTCAACAACGTGGAATCGATCGCCGTCGTCCCGGAAATCCTGCGTCGCTCGGGTGCGTGGTTCGCTTCGATCGGCCGTGCGAACAACACGGGCACGAAGCTCATGTGCGTTTCGGGTCACGTGAATACCCCGGCGACGTTCGAAGAAGCCATGGGCGTCACCTTCGAAGAGATGATCGAGAAGCATTGCGGCGGCATTCGTGGCGGGTGGGATAACCTCCTCGCCGTGATCCCCGGCGGTGCGTCGGTTCCTTGCGTGCCCGGCGAGAAAATCCGTCACGCGATCATGGACTTCGACGGCTTGCGCGAAGTGGGGTCGTCCCTCGGCACCGCCGCGGTCATCGTGATGGACAAGCAGACCGACATCATCAAGGCCATCTGGCGCCTTTCGGCTTTCTATAAGCACGAGAGCTGCGGCCAGTGCACGCCGTGCCGCGAAGGCACGGGCTGGATGATGCGCGTGATGGAGCGCATGGTCGAGGGCCGCGCCCAGAAGCGCGAGATCGACATGCTGTTCGAAGTCACCAAGCAGGTCGAAGGTCACACCATCTGTGCTCTCGGCGACGCGGCGGCGTGGCCGATCCAGGGCCTGATCCGCAACTTCCGCCACGTGATCGAAGAGCGGATCGACGCCTACACCTACAACTCGACCTCCGAGGGCGCAGTGCCTTCGATCGCGGCGGAGTAGGGCGATGATCGAGGTGCATCAGAAGCGCGAGCGGCTGCAGGTCACGGAGAGTGTCGTCACCAATTCGACGTTCGATGACGTGAACGTTTCCAACAGCCACTTCAACAACGTCAATCTCTCGGCGACGCAGTTTGTCGGCATCAACTTCTCCAATGCCGTTATCGACAACGCCAACGTGAGCAACCTGCGCGTCAATGACGTCAATCTGAGCAATCTCAAGATCAACAACGCCAACATGTCGAACTCGAAGATCACCGACGCCAATCTTTCGGCGCTGTCGATCGAGGATTGCCTGCTCGATGGCGCACGCATCGATGGCGTGCTGATCACCGAGCTCTTTGCAGCCTACAACGCGCGCAAGGCGGACTAGGACGATGGGACGCAGCAAATCCGAGGCGGAAATCATGGAGCGAGGGCTCGACAATGTCTGCACGGGCATTGTCTGGCTGGTGCTCGCCGCCATCGGTTTCTTCGCCGTGCTCCCCAATGATGCGAGCAATGCCTGGTGGACCGCCGGCATCGCGATCGTTGCGGGACTTTACGCCATTTCCGGCAGCGGGCCGTTTGCGCGCCTGTTGCGGACGCCGGGGAACGCCCTGGCCTTTTTCGTACGCTCCGTGAACTTTGGAGGCGGCAGGTAGTCAGATGACAAGCATTAAGGTCGACGGCCAACTCATTGAGGTTCCGGACTATTTCACGCTGATGCAGGCCGCTGAGGCTGCTGGCGCCGAGATTCCGCGCTTCTGCTATCACGAGCGCCTTTCGGTGGCGGGCAACTGCCGCATGTGCCTGGTCGAGGTGAAGGGCGGTCCGCCCAAGCCGCAGGCATCGTGCGCCATGTCGGTCAAGGACCTGCGTCCTGGCCCGAATGGCGAGCCGCCCGAGATGTTCACCAACACGCCGATGGTCAAGAAGGCGCGCGAAGGGGTGATGGAGTTCCTGCTCATCAACCATCCGCTCGATTGCCCGATCTGCGACCAGGGCGGTGAGTGCGACCTCCAGGACCAGGCCATGGCTTATGGCGTGGATAAGAGCCGCTTCCACGAGAACAAGCGCGCCGTCGAAGACAAGTATCTTGGCCCACTGGTCAAGACTTCGATGAACCGCTGTATTCACTGCACGCGCTGTGTCCGTTTCACCACGGAAGTGGCCGGTATTTCGGAGATGGGCCTGATCGGTCGCGGCGAGGATGCCGAGATCACCAGCTATCTGGAGCGTGCGCTGTCGAGCGAACTGCAGGGCAACGTCATCGACCTGTGCCCGGTCGGCGCGCTGACTTCCAAGCCCTACGCGTTCCACGGGCGTCCGTGGGAGCTGACCAAGACCGAATCCATCGACGTGATGGATGCGGTGGGCTCCAATATCCGCGTGGATAGCCGTGGCCGCGAAGTGATGCGCATCCTGCCGCGCATCAACGAGGCGATCAACGAAGAGTGGATTTCGGACAAGACCCGGTTCGTCTGGGATGGCCTCAAGTCCCAGCGTCTGGATCGCCCCTATGTCCGCAAGGGCGGCAAGCTCAAGGCTGCGTCCTGGGAAGAGGCTTTCGCTGCCATCGCTGCCCAGGTCAAGAAGTCGGGCGGCAACCGCATCGGCGCCATCGCCGGCGACCTTGCCGCGGTCGAAGAGATGTATGCGCTCAAGGCGCTGCTGGCTTCGCTCGGCTCGGGCAACACCGACGTGCGTCCGGCCATGTCGGGCATCGATCCCTCGATGCCGCGTTCGGCCTACATCTTCAACCCGACCATTGCGGGCATCGAAGAAGCCGACGCCATTCTCATCATCGGTTCGAACCCGCGCCGCGAGGCTTCGGTCCTCAACGCGCGTATTCGCAAGAACTGGCGGACCAAGGGCAGCCCGATTGCCGTCATCGGCGAGCAGGCAGACCTCACCTACCCCTACGACTACCTGGGCGAAGGCTATGAAAGCCTGGCCGATCTTGCCGCAGGGAAGGGTGCTTTTGCCGAGGTTCTCAAGAAGGCCAGCAAGCCTCTCATCATCGTCGGCGAGGGCGCTGTTTCGCACGCCAAGCTCGGCAAGCAGCCGGGCCGCGACGTGATCGCGCTCGCCTCCAAACTCGCCACCTCCGGCGAGGCGCTTGCCGAAGGCTGGAACGGATTTGCGCTGCTCCACAACGCGGCGAGCCGCGTCGGTGGCCTCGATATCGGTTTCGTGCCGCATGACGGGGGCGTCTGCTCGGCCGACCAGATCGGTCTGGCGGGCAAGGGCGAGCTCGACGTTATGTTCCTGCTCGGCGCCGACGAATACGACATGGCGGCCATGGACAAGGCATTCGTGGTCTATATCGGCACGCATGGCGATGCCGGGGCTCACCGCGCCGACGTCATCCTGCCGGCTGCGACCTACACCGAAAAGAGCGGTACCTACGTCAATACGGAAGGACGCGTGCAGATGACCGCGCGCGCAATCTTCCCACCGGGCGAGGCCAAGGAAGACTGGGCCATCATTCGCGCGCTCTCCGCCGTTCTCGGGCAGCCGCTGCCGTTCAACTCGCTCAACCAGCTGCGGGCCGCGATCTACGCGCAGTATCCGCACCTGGCACGGATCGACCAGATCCTTGCGGGCAGCGTCGAGGACGTCAGGAAGCTGGCCAAGGCCGCCGTCAAGACCAAGACGGCCAAGTTCGCTTCGCCGGTCACCGAGTTCTATCTTACAAATCCGATTGCGCGGGCCTCGGCCGTGATGGGCGAATGCGCCCAGATGGCCGCCGGTCTCAAGCAGGCGGCGGAATAGGGAAGCACTATGGACTTCGTTGTTTCAGCGCTGAACTACCTGCTCGGCATCCCCATCCTGGGTTGGGGTGACACGGTTGGTTTCATCTACAAGGCGCTGCTGCTGCTCGTTGCGCTCTTGGTCTTCACCGCCTTCATCCTTCTGGCGGACCGCAAGGTCTGGGCCGCGGTCCAGATCCGTCGCGGCCCCAACGTGGTGGGTGCGTTCGGCCTGCTCCAGAGCTTTGCCGACCTTCTGAAGTTCGTCTTCAAGGAACCGATGGTCCCTGCCGGCGCGGACAAGGTGCCGTTCCTGCTGGCGCCGTTCGTCACCGTGCTGCTGGCGCTCTCGGCCTGGGCGGTGATCCCGCTCGACCAGGGCTGGGCCATGGCCGATATCAATGTCGGCATCCTTTACATCCTGGCGATCTCATCGCTCGGCGTTTACGGCATCATCATGGGCGGCTGGGCTTCGAACTCGAAGTACGCTTTCCTCGGTGCCCTGCGCTCGGCGGCGCAGATGGTGTCCTACGAAGTCTCGATCGGCTTCGTGATCGTGACCGTGCTGCTTTGCGTGGGCTCGCTCAACCTCACCGATATAGTGATCGCGCAGCGCGAAATGGGCCTGGCCCATATGCTCGGCGTGCCGTGGCTCAGCTTCCTCAACTGGTTCTGGCTGCCGCTCTTCCCGATGTTCATCATCTTCTTCATCTCGGCGCTCGCCGAGACGAACCGCCCGCCGTTCGACCTGCCGGAAGGCGAGTCCGAGCTCGTGGCCGGCTTCATGGTCGAGTATTCGTCCACGCCCTACGTGATGTTCATGCTGGGCGAGTACGTTTCGATCATCCTGATGTGCGCCATGACGACGATCCTCTTCCTTGGAGGCTGGTCTTCGCCCATCGAGCTGCCGCCCTTCACCTGGATCCCGGGCGTGGTCTGGTTCGTCATCAAGCTCTGCCTGGTGTTCTTCATGTTCGCCATGGTCAAGGCCTTCGTGCCCCGCTACCGCTACGACCAGCTCATGCGGCTCGGCTGGAAGGTGTTCCTGCCCATTTCCCTGGCGATGATCATCGTCGTCGCCTTCGTTCTCCAGCTCACCGGCTGGGGCTGGCATGGAGGAGTGGCCTGATATGCGCCAGTTCCTGAATTCGCTGCTGCTCAAGGAGTTCGTGTCGGCTTTTGCCTTGTCGATGCGCTACTTCTTCAGTCCCAAGCCCACCATCAACTATCCCTTCGAGAAGGGGCACGTGAGCCCGCGCTTCCGTGGTGAACACGCGCTGCGCCGCTACCCCAATGGGGAAGAGCGCTGCATCGCCTGCAAGCTCTGTGAGGCGATCTGCCCGGCCCAGGCCATCACCATCGAAGCCGGTCCGCGCCAGAACGACGGCACGCGCCGCACGGTGCGCTACGACATCGATATGGTGAAGTGCATCTATTGCGGCTTCTGCCAGGAAGCGTGCCCGGTGGATGCGATCGTGGAAGGCCCGAACTTCGAGTTCGCCACCGAAACCCGTGAAGAGCTTTACTTCAGCAAGGAAAAGCTCCTCGCCAACGGGGATCGCTGGGAGCGCGAGATCGCGCGCAACATCGCGCTCGACGCGCCCTACCGGTAAGGACAGGACCATAATATGACCCTGCCGCTTTTCTTCTTCTACATCTTCGCGATCATCGCGGTGGCGTCCGCCGCCATGGTGATCTTCTCGCGAAACCCCGTGCACTCGGTGCTGTTCCTGATCCTCACGTTCGTCAACGCGGCGGGTCTGTTCATGCTGGCCGGCGCGGAGTTCCTCGCGCTGATCCTCATCGTCGTCTATGTCGGCGCGGTGGCGGTGCTGTTCCTCTTCGTCGTCATGATGCTCGATGTCGATTTCGCCGAGATGCGCCAGGGCATGCTGCAATACGCGCCCATCGCCGCGGTCGTCGGCATCATCTTCCTGCTCGAGTTGCTGCTGCTGGCCGGTACGTTCTTCATCTCGCCCGACGTGGTGGGGCAGAGCGTGGTGCCGATCGATGCCACCATCGACAATACCCGTGCGCTCGGGCAGGTGATCTACACCCGCTACGTGTTCCTCTTCCAGGCGGCAGGTGCCGTGCTGCTGGTCGCCATGGTTGGCGCCATCGTGCTCACCCTGCGCCACCGCACGCAGGCCAAGCGGCAGAACATCGCCAAGCAGGTCGCGCGCGGCAAGGACTCGATCAAGGTCGTCAGCGTCAAGACAGGTCAGGGACTGGAGGGCTAAAATGGCAGTCGCAATTGGGCTCGGTCATTACCTGACCGTCGGAGCCATCCTGTTCACGCTGGGCGTTTTCGGGATTTTCCTCAACCGCAAGAACATCATCATCATCCTGATGTCGATCGAATTGATCCTTCTGGCGGTGAACCTGAACTTCGTGGCCTTTTCGGCCCACCTGGGCGACCTCGCCGGCCAGGTCTTCGCGCTGCTGATCCTGACGGTCGCGGCGGCGGAAGCCGCCATCGGCCTCGCGATCCTCGTGATCTTCTATCGTAACCGCGGCTCGATCGCCGTGGACGATGTCAACGTGATGAAGGGCTGACCCTGCGATGATCCAGGCCATCGTCTTCCTGCCGCTGATCGGCGCACTGATCGCGGGTCTCCTGGGCCGGGTGATCGGACACAAGGTGTCCGAATACATCACCACGGGCCTGCTCATCCTCGCGGCGCTCCTCTCCTGGGCTGTCTTCATTCCCTACGCCTTTGGCGGCGGGGCCGACGCAGAGGCTGCCGCGCACGGCGCCGCGACCAAGGTGGAACTCTTCCGCTGGATCCAGTCCGGTGCGCTCGATCTGCGCTGGGTCCTGCGCGTCGATACGCTCACCGCGATCATGCTGGTCGTGGTGACGACGGTTTCGAGCCTCGTGCACGTCTATTCGATCGGCTACATGGCCGACGATCCGCACCGCTCGCGCTTCTTCGCCTACCTCTCGCTCTTCACCTTCGCCATGCTCATGCTGGTGACCGCCGACAACTTCGCGCAGATGTTCTTCGGCTGGGAAGGCGTGGGCCTGGCGTCCTACCTGCTGATCGGCTTCTGGTATACGCGTCCGTCCGCCAATGCTGCGGCCATGAAGGCCTTCGTCGTCAACCGTGTCGGTGACTTCGGGTTCCTGCTCGGCATCTTCGCGGCCTTTGCGGTTATCGGCTCGCTTGATTTCGACACGGTTTTCCACTCGCTCGACAGCGTCAAGGATGCGCGGTTCCACTTCCTGTCGTGGGATTTCCACGCCATGACCGTGGTCTGTCTGCTGCTGTTCCTTGGCGCCATGGGCAAGTCGGCGCAGTTCCTGCTCCACACCTGGTTGCCGGACGCCATGGAAGGCCCGACGCCGGTTTCGGCCCTCATCCATGCCGCCACCATGGTGACGGCGGGTGTGTTCATGGTCGCCCGTCTTTCGCCGCTCTTCGAGCTCTCGACCGTCGCCATGACCGTGGTGCTCGTGATCGGCGCCATCACCGCGTTCTTTGCGGCGACGGTTGGACTGGTCCAGAACGACATCAAGCGCGTCATCGCCTATTCGACCTGTTCGCAGCTCGGCTACATGTTCGTGGCGCTCGGGGCAGGGGTCTATTCGGCCGGCATGTTCCACCTGTTCACGCACGCCTTCTTCAAGGCGCTGCTGTTCCTGGGCGCCGGCTCGGTCATCCATGCGATGCATCACGAGCAGGACATGCGGAACATGGGCGGTCTCGCCCGCAAGATCCCGATCACCTACTGGATGATGATCATCGGCACGCTGGCGCTGACAGGTGTCGGCATTCCTGGCACGCCGCTTGGATTTGCCGGCTTCTTCTCCAAGGATTCGATTATCGAGGCGTCTTATGGCGTCGGCGGTTCGGTCGGCACGCTGGCCTTCTGGCTGCTGGTGGTGGCGGCGATGTTCACGAGCTTCTACTCGTGGCGCCTCATTCACCTGACCTTCCACGGCGAGCCTCGCCGCGGTGCGCCGGTGCACGATCATGACGAGCACTCCCATGTCGAGCCCGATGCCCATGGCGAGGGCCTCGACAGCCATGACGCCTTCGAGCATGCTCACGAGAGCCCGAGCGTCATGCTGATCCCGCTCTTCGTTCTCGGTATCGGTGCCGTGTTCTCGGGTGTGGTGTTCTACGACATGTTCTTCGGCCACGCCGAGCATATCGCCCACTTCTTCCAGGGCTCGATTGCCGTCAACGAGCATGCGCTCGAGGCGGCTCACGAAAGCCCGCTCTGGGTCAAGTGGTCGGCCACCATCGCCATGATCATCGGCTTCGTGGCCGCCTGGCAGATGTATATCCGCGATACCCGCATTCCGCAGAACCTGGCCAAGGCCAATCCCGGCCTCTACCAGTTCCTGCTGAACAAGTGGTACTTCGACGAACTCTACGACTTCATCTTCGTGCGTCCGGCCCGCTGGATCGGCAACGCACTCTGGCGCGGCTTCGATGACTGGCTGGTTGACCAGACCATCGTCGAAGGCCTTGGCAACCGGGTCAAGGACCTGACGGCACGGGTCGTCAAGCTGCAGTCCGGCTATCTCTATCACTATGCCTTCGCGATGCTCATCGGGGTGGCAGCCCTGCTGACCTGGGCCATCGCGAGTGGGGGGCTCCTCGGATGACGTTCGACAACTCCATCCTGACCATCGTCACATTCCTGCCGCTGGTCGGGGCGCTGCTGCTGCTCTTCTTTCCGGGGCGCGATGAGGCGGCTGCCAATACGCAACGCTGGGTAGCGCTGATCACCACGCTGGTGACCTTCGTGCTGACCCTGATGGTCTGGGCACACTTCGACCCGGCCAATGCCGGGTTCCAGATGGTGGTCAACGTGCCGTGGATCGGTGAGAGCATCGGGTACCGCATGGGCGTGGACGGCATTTCGGTGCTTTTCATCCCGCTCACGGGCCTGTTGATGCCGATGTGCGTGCTGGCGAGCTGGGATTCGGTGCACAACCGGGTGCGCGAGTACCTGATCGTGTTCCTGGTGCTCGAGACCCTCATGCTCGGCGTCTTCTCGACGCTCGACGGCGCCATGTTCTACGTCTTCTTCGAAGGCACGCTGCTGCCGATGTTCCTCATCATCGGCATCTGGGGCGGCGCTCGTCGCATCCAGGCGGCCTACAAGTTCTTCTTCTACACCTTCGTCGGCTCGGTCCTGATGTTGCTGGCCATCATGGCCATCTACTGGCAGGCCGGTACGCTCGATATCGCCAAGCTCCTGACCTTCAAGTTCGACAAGAGCGTGCAGCCCTGGCTGTGGATCGCGTTCTTCGCCTCTTTCGCGGTCAAGATGCCGATGTGGCCGTTCCACCGGTGGTTGCCTGAAGCGCACGTCGAGGCGCCGACGGGTGGCTCGGTCATCCTGGCGGCCATCCTGCTCAAGCTGGGCGGCTACGGCTTCCTGCGCTTCTCGCTGCCGATGTTCCCCGATGCCTCCGCCCAGTTCGCGAACTTCGTGTTCGTGCTCTCGGTAGCGGCCATCATCCTGACCTCGCTCATCGCGCTCGTTCAGACCGACATGAAGAAGCTCATCGCTTATTCGTCGGTGGCGCACATGGGCTTTGTCACCATGGGTATCTTCGCGGGCAACGTCTATGGCGTGCAGGGCGCGATCTTCCAGATGATCTCGCACGGTATCGTCTCGGGCGCGCTCTTCTTCATCGTCGGCGTCGTCTACGACCGCATGCACACCCGCGAGATTTCCGCCTATGGCGGTCTCGTCGAGCGGATGCCGCGCTATGCGTTCGTGTTCATGATCTTCACCATGGCCAATGTCGGTCTGCCCGGCACGTCGGGCTTCATCGGTGAATTCCTGACGCTCCTGGGCACGTTCCAGATCAACACCTGGGTTGCCGCGTTTGCGACCACGGGCGTGATCCTGTCGGCCTGCTACGCGCTTTATCTCTATCGCCGTGTTGTCTTCGGCGCGCTCACCAAGGAAGCGCTGATGGGCATCCTGGATCTCAACTGGCGCGAAGCGGCGATCCTGATCCCGCTGGCCGTGCTGACGATCTATTTCGGTGTCTATCCGGCGCCGATCCTGGATGCGACCCGCACGGCGGTCGACCTGCTTGTCACGAACTTTTCCGCCGCGGTCGGGCACGTTCCCGCTGCCGTAGCGGCGCACTAGGGGCTTTTCAATGACCTCCGATATCACGAGCTTCGCTTCCCTCGCTCCGGCCTACCCGGAAATGCTGGTCGCGGCCGGTGCCCTGGTGCTGCTGTTGCTCGGCGTCTTCTCCAAGAAGCCCAACACGATCGTGCTTTCGTGGCTGGCGATCCTTGTCCTGCTGGTTGCGATGGCGCTTGTCATCCTGCAGCCGGTGGGCGGCATCATCTTCTCGGGCGGCTTCATCCTTGATGGCTTCGCCCGCTACATGAAGGTGCTGGTGCTCGGCGGCTCGGCCTTCGCGCTGATCCTGTCGTTCTCCACCAACAAGGAGAACGGGCTCGACAAGTTCGAGTATCCGGTCCTCGTGCTGCTGGCGACCGCCGGCATGATGATGATGGTGTCGGCCAACGACCTGATGAGCCTTTATGTCGGTCTCGAACTGCAGAGCCTTGCGCTCTACGTCGTCGCTGCCATCAAGCGCGACAGCGAGAAGGCGACCGAAGCGGGCCTCAAGTACTTCGTGCTTGGTGCCCTGTCCTCGGGCATGCTGCTCTATGGCGCCTCGCTGATCTATGGCTTCACCGGCCACACCCAGCTCGACCAGATCACCCAGGTCATTGCCTCGGGCGGACGCAATATCGGCGTCGTCTTCGGCGTGGTGTTCCTGCTGGCCGGCCTCGCCTTCAAGATCTCGGCCGTGCCGTTCCACATGTGGACGCCCGACGTCTATGAGGGCGCCCCGACGCCGGTGACCGCGTTCTTTGCGACCGCGCCGAAGGTCGCCGCCATGGCGCTCTTCATCCGCCTCGTCATCGAAAGCTTCGCGCCAATCTCGCAGGATTGGCAGCAGATCGTGATCTTCCTGTCGATCGCCTCGATGGTGCTCGCCGCGTTTGCCGCCATCGGCCAGCGCAACATGAAGCGACTGATCGCCTATTCCTCGATCGGCCATATCGGCTTCGCCCTTGTCGGCCTCTCCTCGGGGACGCAGGTGGGTGTGGAAGGCGTCGCCATCTACATGGCCATCTATATCGTGATGACTGTCTGCCTCTTTGCGGCTCTGCTTTCGGTTCGCGCCGATGGCGAGGCTGTCGAGGAGATTTCTGACTATGCAGGGTTGGCCCAGCGCCGTCCCTTCGTCGCCGCGATCATCGCCATCCTGATGTTCTCGCTGATCGGCCTGCCGCCGCTCGCCGGGTTCTTCGCCAAGTGGCACGTGTTCCTGGCGGCGATCGAGGCCAGGCTCTTCGTGCTGGCCGTCATCGGCGTGCTGGCATCGGCGGTGAGCGCCTTCTATTACCTGCGCGTGATCAAGACGATGTATTTCGATGAACCGGTGCGCCAGTTCGAGCGCGTGCCAAGCGAACTGGCTGCCGTGATGGCGGTGACGGGTTTCTTTATCGTCACCTACTACTTCACGCTCGGTTCGCCGCTCGCCTCCTGGGCCCACACGGCGTCGGGAAGCCTGTTCTAAGGTGTCCCGGCCCTTCAGGCTCGGTGCAAAAGCAAGCCTCGCAGGTTACCGCCTGCGGGGTTTTGACACTGTAGGCTCTACCAATACCGAGGCAATGAAGGCCGCGCAGGGCGGAGATGGCGGCCCGATCTGGTTTGCTGCCCTCCAGCAGACCGATGGGCGCGGCCGGCGCGGGCGTCCGTGGGTCTCGCCGCACGGCAATCTGGCGGCCAGCCTCTTGATCGTGCCCGATGTCGACCCCACCTTGGCTGCAACGCTGGGCTTCGTTGCCGGCGTCGCGCTCAACCGCGCGCTGGCGGCGGTACTTCCGCAAGGCAAGTTCAAGACCGGTTTGGACGGGGCTGATGGCGACGAGAGCGGCAAACGTGCCCGCATCGCCCTCAAGTGGCCCAACGACGTGCTGGCCGACGGGGCCAAGCTCTCAGGCATCCTGCTCGAGGCGCAGAAGCTCGCCGATGGCCGTACCGCGATCGTGATGGGGTGCGGCGTCAACGTCGTTGCAGCGCCCGAAGGAACACCGTATCCCGCAACCAGCCTTCGCGACCTGGGCGCCGATGTGGATGCACAGGCCGTGTTCGAGGCCCTGACCCAGGCGTGGGTGGATACCTATGCGTTGTGGGACCAGGGCAGGGGCATTCCTGAGGTTTTGCGCCAGTGGCGCGATTTCGCGGCCGGAATCGGCGCGCCGGTGGCGGTGAATCGCCACGGCGACATCGTCCGCGGAATTTTCGAGACGATAGACGACGCCGGCAGGCTGGTCGTGCGCGCGGATGACGACACGCGCATCGCGATAACCGCCGGCGACGTTCATTTCGGTACGACGGCAAGCGTCGCGCCGTAACGGAATTGACATTGCAAGTAGGCGTCGGGCGAGCGGAACTCCGCTGTCGCCACGACCGATTTTGGATTGGATAGCTAATGAAGAAGCCATTGACCGATGAACTTGTCTTCGTCCCCCTTGGGGGCGTCGGCGAGATCGGCATGAACATGGGGGCCTACGGTTTCGGCCCCGCAAACCGCCGCAAGTGGATCGTGGTCGATTGCGGCGTGAGCTTTGGCGGGCCGGACCTGCCGGGCATCGAGTTGATCATGGCCAACCCGGAGTTCCTCGAAGAGAACGCCGACGATGTGCTGGCGCTGATCCTCACCCACAGCCACGAAGACCATTACGGCGCCGTGCTCGACCTTTGGCCGGGCTTCGAGAAGCCGGTCTACGCCACCGCGTTCACCGCCGCGATGCTGGCCGCCAAGCGCGCCGCCGATGCCATCGTCGATGAAGTGCCGGTGCGCCTGATGCAGACCGGCAAGCCGTTCGAAGTCGGCCCGTTCACCATCGAGCCGATCAACGTAGCGCACTCGATTCCCGAAAGTTGCGCGCTCCTGATCACCACGCCGGTGGGCCGTGTGCTTCACACCGGCGACTGGAAGCTCGATCCGTCTCCCGTCGGCAGCCCGCCGACCGACATCGAGCGTTTGAAGCGCATCGGCGCCGATGAAGGCGCGCCGCCGCTGGCGCTCATCTGCGACAGCACCAATGCGCTCAAGGATGGCGAGAGCCCGAGCGAATCCATCGTCGGCGATACGCTGGCCGCGCTCATTGCTGCAGCGCCGTATCGCGTGGCGCTCACGACCTTTGCCTCCAATGTGGGGCGCGTGATTTCGATTGCCCGCGCTGCCGAGAAGGCCGGACGCCAGGTTGTGGTGTCGGGCAGGGCGCTTCACCGCATTACCGGCATCGCCCGTGAGCTGGGCATGATGGAAGGCATCGCGCCGTTCCTCGACCAGGACATGTACAAGAGCCTGCCGCGCGACAAGGTCGTGCTGCTGTGCACCGGCTCGCAGGGCGAAGCCCGTGCGGCCATCGCCCGCATCGCGCGTGGCGAGCACCCGGCGATCGACCTCAATGCCGGCGACCAGGTGATCTTCTCGTCCTGGGCGATCCCCGGCAACGAGCGCGAAGTCATCGACATCCAGAACCGCCTCATCGACCGCGGCGTCGACGTCATCACGCAGGCCGATGGTCTGGTGCACACGACGGGCCACCCGCGCCGCGAGGAGCTCAAGCGCCTTTACGACTGGGTCAAGCCGACGGTTCTGGTCCCCGTGCATGGCGAGGCTGCGCACCTTCAGGCCCATGCCAAGCTCGGCCGCGACCATGGCGTTCCGAACGTCCTCGAGATCCGCAACGGCGATCTCGTGCGGCTCTTCCCCGAGCCCATGTCTTTCCCCGGCGAAGTTCGCTCCGGTGAGCTCTATCTCGACGGGCTCGTGCTCTGCACGCCCGAGGAGAGTGGGGTGAAAGGCCGCAGGAGACTTTCGTTCGGCGGTCATATAGTCGTGAGCTTGGCGGTCACCGGCAATGGGCAGGTGGTTTCGGGCCCCGAGGTGGTGATAGAAGGTCTGCCTGAGGTCGAGGACGACGACGAGACGATCGGCGAGGTGGTCGACAAGACCATCAAGGGCGTCTTGCGGAGCGTTCCGGCCAAGCGCCGGGGCGATGTCGAGATGCTCAACAGCGCCTTGCATCGCGCCATCCGGGCCGAGGTCAACTCGTTCTGGGGTCGCAAGCCGAACGTCACGGTGTTCGTGCACCGAGTTTAGGAGAGCCTTATGCAGATCGGCAGCTGGATCGCGATTTACTTCATCATCTGGTGGGTATGCCTGTTCGCAGTGCTGCCGTTCCGCGTGCGCAATCAGATCGACGCGGGCGAAGTGGTTCGGGGCACCGAGCCCGGCGCGCCGGTCCTGCCGCGCCTCGTGCCGCGCCTCATCGCCAACAGCCTGGTGTCGGCCGTGGTGATGGGCCTCATTCTCTGGGGGCTCTCCAACCCCTGGCTGCAACACTACTGGCACTAGGCCAAACGGGGGCGTCTTGAGCGAAATCGAGAACGCCCCGCGTCGCACTGCGTCGGATGTCGCCGCATTCATCCGGGAGAACCTTGCGCTTCTCCCGGTGCCGGCCTTTCCCGACATCGTCCTTTATACTCCCCATCCCGCCAGCGGTCTCCGGCGATTGGAGAGCGCCGTCGATGAGGACGGCGATCCCTGTCCTCCTTACTGGGCCTATGTCTGGGGTGGGGGAGCGGTGCTCGTCCGGCACATCCGGGCCAATCCCGGGCTCGTGCGGGGACGGCGGGTCGTGGATCTCGGGTCCGGCTCGGGAATCGTCGGCATTGCCGCGGCCAAGGCTGGCGCGGCCTCCGTTCTGGCGGCGGAGGTCGACAGGAACGGGCTGGCCGCCATCGCGCTCAACGCCGCCGCCAACGGGGTGGAACTCGCCTCAACCGGCGACGACCTGATTGCGGGCGATCCGCCCGATGCCGACCTCGTGCTAGTGGGCGATCTCTTTTATGCGCCGGACCTGGCAGGTCGCGTTCTGCCTTTCCTTGTTCGGTGCGTGGCGGCGGGTGTCGAGGTCGTGGTCGGCGATCCTTTTCGGGCCCATCTCCCGCTGGGCGCTCTGCACCCGATCGCGGAATATTCCGTCGCCGATTTCGGCGATTCCCCGCACGCTGCCGGTACGCGTAGCGCGGTCTTCCAGCTACGCACCTGACGCGGGGCCAGCCTCCCGCGCGAGACGCATCCGCCACTCAGTTTCGGTGCGCACACGTGTGCTCTCATTTCCGTGAAGGCGGTGCAGGCGCTTCTTCGAGCGGACTGTAAAATTCCTGCCATAATCCGCCGGTAGGCAATAAAAAAAGCAGGGCGCGTAGCCCTGCTTTTGGAAAGTTTCGCGACAATACGTCGGTCTTACGCGCGCACGTAGCGGCGGCCAACGCTCCTCCCTTGACGTTGTCGGCGTCCGGCGGTTTCTCGCCGCCTTTGTGTTTATGGGGCTGGACCCTAACAACTCAAAACACCCCTGTCACGCAGATTCTGCATAGCTTGTATGCTTGCAACGCGGTGATTTGTAGGATTTGACTACGGACCATCCAAAGCCTCGAATCGACGTCCGCGAAACCGGAGTAGTTATGCGTCTTTCCCGTTACTTCCTGCCCGTTCTTCGCGAGGTTCCCAAGGAAGCCGAAATCGTTTCCCATCGGCTCATGCTGCGCGCGGGTCTCATCCGCCAGCAGGCGTCGGGCATGTATTCCTGGCTGCCGCTCGGCTACCGCGTGCTGATGAAGGTCAAGGCCATCATCGAGCAGGAGCAGGATCGCTCGGGCGCCATCGAATTGCTTATGCCCACGCTGCAGTCCGCCGACCTCTGGCGCGAGAGCGGGCGTTACGACGCCTATGGCAAGGAGATGCTGCGCATCAAGGATCGCAACGAGCGCGACATGCTCTACGGTCCCACCAACGAGGAGATGATCACCGACATCTTCCGGACCTATGTGAAGTCCTACAAGGACCTGCCGCTCAATCTCTACCACGTGCAGTGGAAGTTCCGCGACGAGATCCGCCCGCGCTTCGGCACCATGCGCAGCCGCGAGTTCCTCATGAAGGACGCCTATTCGTTCGACCTGGACGAGGCGAGCGCGGTCAAGGCTTATCACCGGATGTTCGTGGCCTATCTGCGCACCTTCTATCGTCTGGGCGTCACCGCCATTCCCATGCGTGCCGACACCGGCCCGATCGGCGGCGATCTCAGCCATGAGTTCATCATCCTGGCCGACACCGGCGAAAGCGCCGTCTTCTGCCACGCCGACCTGCTCGAGAAGCCGATCCCGGCCATCGACACCGATTATCGCGGTGACCTGGCGCCCATCGTGGCGGACTGGACCTCGCTCTATGCGGCGACCGAAGAGATGGTCGACATGGGCGCCTTCGAGGCGGAAGTGCCAGAAGTCAAGCGGGTTTCTGCGCGCGGTATCGAAGTCGGCCATATTTTCTACTTCGGGACGAAGTATTCCGCGCCCATGAAGGCGACCGTGACCGGTCCCGATGGCAAGGAAGTAACCGTGCATATGGGTTCCTATGGCATTGGCCCCACCCGCGTGGTGCCCGCCATTATCGAGGCGAGCCACGACGAGGCCGGCATTATCTGGCCGGTCAGCGTGGCCCCCTTCGAAGCGGTTGTGATCAACCTCAAGGCCGGCGACGCCGATTCGGACGCCGCCAGCGAGAAGCTCTATGGCGAGCTGCAGAATGCCGGTGTGGATGCGCTCTACGACGACACAGAGCAGGGCGCCGGCGCCAAGTTCTCGACCGCCGACCTGATCGGCATTCCCTACCAGCTCATCGTGGGGCCGCGCGGCCTCAAGTCGGGCGAAGTCGAAATCAAGCATCGCAAGACCGGTGAGCGCGAGACGCTGCCGGTCGAGGCCGCGGTCGAAAGGCTGCGAGGCCTGATCGAACCGCAAAGGCGGAACAAGGTTTGAACGCTCCCACACCGCAGATCGCCGAGCAATCCACGAACGCCTTTTCGCGCTTCGAATGGATGATAGCAGGCCGTTACCTTCGCGCTCGCCGCAAGGACGCCTTCATCTCGGTGATTGCGGCCCTGACCATGGCAGGCGTCGCCATCGGCGTCGCCACGCTCATCGTGGTCATGTCGGTCATGAACGGGTTCCGCGACGAACTGCTGACCAAGATCCTCGGTCTCAACGGCCATTTCTCGGCCTATCCGATCGAAGAGAAGTTCACCGACTACAAGCCGACGGTTGAGCTCATCGAGGGCGTGCCGGGGGTTCGGCATGCCGTTGCCTATGTCGAGGGGCAGGCCCTGGTCTCGAGCCAGTCCAACGCCTCGACCGGCGCCACCGTGCGCGGCATGGAGTTTTCCGACATCCAGAAGCTCGGGCTGCTCTCCCAGAGCGCCCAGCAGGGCGGATGGGATCAGTGGGATCAGTCCCAGGGTGTCGCAATCGGCTATCGGCTTGCCGAACGGCTCGGCGTCGGCATTGGCGATCCTATAACGATCGTCAATCCGAACGGAGCCACCACGCCCTTCGGCACGACGCCACAGATCCGCTCGTTCCCCGTCAATGTCATCTTCAATGTGGGCATGGTCGAGTTCGACAGTTTCTACGTCTACATGCCGATGCACCTGGCCCAAGACTACTTCAAGATGTACGACGATGTCCTCAAGCCAGGGGTCGAACCACCCGATCCCATGGCGACGGACGAGGAGATCGACGCGGCCTACGAGCGCCAGTATCGGGCAAGCGCCATCGAGATTTTCATCGACAACCCCGACGACATCAACACGATGCGCGAACGGTTGCAGAATACGCCCGGCATACGGCCGATGATCCTTTCGGACTGGCAGCAGCGCAACGAGACCTTCTTCTCGGCCCTTCAGGTCGAGCGGGTGGTGATGTTCACGATCCTCTCGATGATCGTGCTGGTAGCCGCGTTCAACATCATTTCCAGCCTCGTCATGCTGGTCAAGGACAAGGGTGCCGACATCGCCGTCCTGCGCACCATGGGCGCCACGCGCGGTTCGATCATGCGCATCTTCTCGATCACCGGCACGGCGATCGGGGTCATCGGCACGCTCATCGGGTTCGTGGCGGGGGTGCTGATCGCGTCCAATGCCGAGGCGCTGCGTGCCGGCATTTCCGAGCTCATCGGGGTGCGGCTCTTCCCGCCGGAAGTGTTCTTCCTCTCGTCGCTTCCCTCCAAGATCGATCCCTTCGAGGTAACGGTCGTGGTGGGGCTGGCTTTGCTGCTCAGCTTCCTGGCGACGCTTTATCCGGCCCTGAGGGCCGCCCAGTACGATCCGGTCGAGGCCCTGCGGTATGAGTGATACGCAACTGGTTCTGCGGGGTGTCCACCGCCACTATGGCGACGGCGACACCACCGTACGGGTTCTCGAATCCGCCGACCTGACGGTCAAGGGCGGTGAGCTGGTGGCGCTTGTGGCGCCCTCGGGAGCGGGCAAGTCGACGCTCCTGCACATCTCGGGCTTGCTCGAACGGCCCCAGCAGGGTGAGGTCGAAATCCTGGGCGTGCCGACCAGTCATCTGGGCGACCGCGCGCGCACCATGCTGCGTCGCACCACCGTCGGCTATGTCTACCAGTTCCATCATCTGCTGCCCGAGTTCACGGCCCTCGAAAACGTCTCGATCCCGCAATTGATCGCGGGCAAGAGCCAGGCTGATGCCGACAAACGCAGTCACGAACTCCTGGCGATGCTCGGTGTGGACTCGCGTGCCGCACATCGGCCGGCCGAACTGTCGGGCGGCGAGCAGCAACGCGTCGCCATCGCGCGCGCGGCGGCGAACCATCCCCGCGTCGTGCTGGCCGACGAACCGACGGGCAATCTCGATCCTGCCACCAGCGATCTGGTCTTCGAGGCGCTGCGTCAGCTTATCCGGGACGAGGGCGCCGCAGCCCTTATCGCAACCCACAATCACGACCTGGCCCGCCGCGCCGATCGCATCGTCACCCTTCGTGACGGCCTGGTACTTCCGCACACCCTCTAGGCCTCTGCGGCCATCTTGCGCTTTGGTCCTGTTGTTCGTTGCGTGAACAGCGGGGAGTGCGCCCGATTTGATTCAAATTTTAACGTTTCGTTACCCTTTTAACCTCGCGAACACCCGTGTTCCTGGACATGAACGAATAGAGAACATATAAGAACGGACCAGCAACAAAGGAGCTTTGAAATGATCATCGGTTTCATCAAGGACCTGTTCGCCGTTCTCGCCCTGGGTGCTTTCACCATCTCCGCGATCACCTGGATGGATGTGTTCTCCCGACTCGTGTGAGGGTTGTGAATTGATCGTGAGGCGCAGTTGGCTCTGCGCCTCCTGGATGTAAAAGATACGTCCACACGGAATATCGTTCATGCCCGGTCCAGGTTTCATTCATCTGCACGTCCACTCGGCCTTTTCCCTTCTCGAAGGGGCCATCCAGCTCGCCAAGATTCTGGAGCTGGCCAAGGAGGACAAGCAGCCCGCGATCGGCATCGCCGACACCAACAACCTCTTCGGGGCCCTCGAACTTTCCGAGAAGGCCACCAGCAAGGGCATTCAGCCGCTGATCGGGTGCGAGCTGGCGCTCGATTTCTGGACCGCCGATGATCGCGGGCCCGAACGCGGCAATTTCGGCAAGGGCGGGGTCGTGCTCATGGCGGCGACCGGTGAGGGGTTCTCCAATCTCTCGCGCCTGGTCAGCCGCGCTTATCTGGAAGGCGAGAACGGCAGGGCCGCCGCCAAGATCGGCTGGCTCGATCGTGATAACCTCCAGGGCATCATCTGCCTGACGGGCGGGCCGGAAGGGTCAGTCGATCCCTTCTTCGCCAATGGCCTTGAAGCCCACGCCCATTCGCGGCTCGACCGGCTGCGCGAGCTGTTCGACGACCGGCTCTATATCGAGTTGCAGCGCCACGGGCGCCACAGCGAGGCGCTCGTTGAGCCGCAGCTGCTCGACTACGCCTATAAGCGCGGCGTTCCGCTCGTTGCCACGAACGAGCCGTTCTTCAAGTCGCGCAAGGATTTCGAGGCGCATGACGCGCTGCTGGCGATTGCCGGCGGCACGGTGCTCGCCCAGACCGAGCGGCGCAAGCTCTCGGACCAGCACTATTTCAAGACGCGCGCCGAGATGATGGAGCTCTTCGCCGATCTCCCCGAGGCGCTCGACAGCACCATCGAGATCGCGCAGCGCACGAGCTACCGGCCGCGCACGCGCGGGCCGATCCTGCCCAAGTTCGCCGCCGCGCCGGGGGTGAGCGAGGATGAGGCCGTGGCCGCCGAAGCGGCAGCGCTCGGGAAAATGGCGCGTGATGGCCTCGCCAAGCGGTTCGAGGTCAACGGCCTCGCGCCGGGTTGGACCGCCGAGCAGTATCATGAGCGCCTCGAATTCGAGCTCGGCATCATCCAGAAGATGAAGTTTCCCGGCTACTTCCTCATCGTGGCCGACTTCATCCAGTGGGCGAAGGGGCAGGGGATACCGGTCGGCCCCGGTCGTGGTTCGGGCGCCGGTTCGCTTGTCGCCTGGGCGACGACCATCACCGACCTCGACCCGCTCCGCTACAACCTGCTCTTCGAGCGCTTCCTCAATCCGGAACGCGTCTCGATGCCCGACTTCGATATCGACTTCTGCCAGGATCGCCGCGAAGAGGTGATCCGTTACGTGCAGCAGAAATACGGGGCCGAGCAGGTGGCCCAGATCATCACCTTCGGTACGCTTCAGGCGCGCGCTGTGCTGCGCGACGTGGGCCGCGTACTGCAGATGCCATACGGCCAGGTGGATCGCATCTGCAAGCTCGTTCCGGCCAATCCCGCCGATCCCTGGACACTGGAACGTGCCCTCGCCGAAGTTCCGCAATTGCGGGCGATGCGCGACGAGGACGAAACCGTCTCCCAGCTGCTCGAAATCGGCCAGGCGCTCGAAGGGCTCTTCCGCCACGCTTCGACGCACGCTGCCGGCATCGTGATCGGCGACCGCCCGCTCCAGGAGTTGGTGCCGCTTTACCGCGATCCGCGCTCGGACATGCCGGTCACCGAGTACAACCTCAAGTGGGTCGAGCCCGCAGGGCTGGTGAAGTTCGACTTCCTGGGCCTCAAGACGCTGACGACCATCAGCTACGCCGTCAAGATGATCAACGGCGAGAACGGCACCTTCGACATCGACAAAATTCCCCTCGATGACGAGGCGACCTACAAGCTTTACGCGGGCGGGGACACGGCGGGCATCTTCCAGTTTGAAAGTCCGGGCATGCGGCGTGCCCTTATCGACCTCAAGCCTGACCGCATCGAAGACCTCATCGCCATGAACGCGCTCTATCGGCCCGGCCCGATGGACAACATCCCCAGCTTCTGCGACCGCAAGCACGGTCGCGAGCAGGTGGAATACCCGCACGAGGCCCTTAGTTCGGTGCTCGATGAAACCTACGGAATCATCGTTTACCAGGAGCAGGTGATGCAGATCGCCCAGGTGCTCTCGGGCTATTCGCTCGGCGAGGCCGATATGCTCCGCCGAGCCATGGGCAAGAAGATCAAGGCAGAGATGGACGCTCAGCGCGTCCGATTCCGCGACGGCGCCATCAAGAATGGCGTCTCGGAAGCCCTTTCCGATACGATCTTCGATCTTCTCGCAAAGTTCGCCAACTACGGCTTCAACAAGAGCCACGCGGCCGCCTATGCCTGGGTGTCCTATCAGACGGCCTACCTCAAGACCCATTATCCCGAGGAATTCCTCGCAGCCTCGATGACCCTCGATATGGGGCTCACCGAGAAGCTGGCGGATTTCCGGCGCGAGGCCTTGCGCCACAACATCACCATCGTGCCCCCGTGCGTGAACCAGTCCGAGGCCGTCTTCTCGGTGCGTGACAAGAAGGTCCACTACGGCCTGGCCGCGGTCAAAGGCATCGGCCGGCAGGTGGCCGACCATATCGCAGAGATTCGGGGCGATCGCCCTTACGCGGATCTCGCCGACTTCGCCACGCGCGTGGACCCTAAGATCGTCAACCGACGCACGCTCGAGACGCTGGTCAATGCCGGCGCCTTCGATTCCCTGGTTTCGCGGCGCGAGCAGGCCTTTGCCGCAATCGACTCCGTGCTGGGCACCGCTCAACGCGTCGCGTCTGATCGTAACGACGGCATCGTGGACATGTTTGCGTCCGACAAGCCCGAGCCGATCATCCTGCCGGAGATGTTCGAGCCCTGGAGCCTGGCCGAGCGGCTGGAGCGTGAGTACTCGGCCATCGGCTTCCATCTCTCGGCTCACCCGCTCGACGCCTATACCGATCTCTTCGAGAAGCTGCGCGTGCAGCGCTGGGGCGATTTCGAGCGTGCCGTCAAGGAAGGGGCGCGGGCGGGGCGTATTGCCGGCACGCTGTCCTCGCGGCAGGACCGACGGACGCGCAAGGGCACGCCCATGGCCATTCTCAACCTCTCCGACCAGAGCGGCGGCTACGAGTGCATCGCGTTCTCCGAGCAGATTTCGCTCTATGGTTCGGTGCTCGAAACCGGTCGTTCGCTGATCCTCGAGGTCGAGGCGGACGAGCGTCCAGATGGAATCAGCCTGCGCTTGATCAAGGCGGAATCGATCGACGGCGCTACCGAAAAGCTCGGGCGCCAGCTCACCGTGTTCCCGGAAAGCGAGAAGTGCCTGCCGGCCATTCGCGCCCAGCTCAAGCCGGGCGGGGAGGGGGCGGTGACGCTCATCGTGTCGCGCGATGGCGGTGCGCGCGAATACGAGATCAAGCTTCCGGGCAGCTTCAAGCTGACGGCGGAGGTGGCGGGCGGCATCAAGGCCCTGGCCGGGGTAACCGACGTTCGCCTCAATTAGCCGGTTCGGCGCCACTTTCCGGTTTCGAACCAAGGTGCGGCAGTGATATCTCCTGATGGGCGTTTTGCTCGCGGGGGACAAACATGTTCGATCTGCCGACCATCATCACCTATCTCGGTGCGTGTTTTGTGCTGGCCATAGTGCCGGGGCCGACCGTGACCGTCATCATCGCCAATGCGCTGGCGCGCGGAACGCTCGCCGGTCTTGCCATCGTGCTCGGTACGCAAATCGGGCTCGTCACCATGATCCTGGTCGTGGCGACCGGGATGGAGGCGCTCGTCAGTTTCATGGGTTGGGCCTTCGACTGGATCAAGCTGGTCGGCGCGGCGTATCTGATCTGGCTCGGCTTCAAGATGCTGCGCAGCAAAGGCGAGCTCGGCACGGCCAAGGCCGTCAAAGATAAGTCCTTCATGGCCATCGTGCTCGAAGGGTTCTTCGTCATCTGGGCCAATCCCAAGGCGCTGATCTTTTTCGGGGCCTTCATTCCGCAGTTCGTAAAGGTCGAGAACCCGACCTTTCCGCAGATCATGGTCCTCGGCTTCTTCTTCATGCTCGTCGCCGGTTCGACCGATTCCATCTACGCCATCATTGCGGGCCGTGCCCGGGGGCTGCTGAGCACGGCTCGCGTGCGCCTGCTCAATCGCGTTTCCGGCGTCATCCTCATGGCCGGCGGCGTCTGGCTGGCCCTCCAGAAGCGAGCTTGAGAGTTTGAGCATCCAACTCCTGAGCGCGGCGGCGCGGCCCGACCTGCGGCCTGCCGCCGAGGCGCTTACCGCCGCGCTCTATCCGCCTTACATGCAGCACGATACGGTCTCGAACTGGGCCTGGGAGGCGCTCTACGATCCGCAACTTGCCGACTACCAGACGATTGCCGTCGACGAGGCGGGCGCGGTGGTTGCCCTGGGGAACGCCATTCCGTTCCTTTGGGAGGATGGCACTGAACTTCCTGATGAGGGATGGGACGCAGTGCTTGGAGGTGGCGTGTCCAACATGCGTGCAGGCCGCAAGGCCAATGCTCTTTCGGCTCTCTCGATCGTCGTTGCGCACTCCCAGCGCGGATCCGATCTTGCCGATCGAATGCTGGGCGCGATGAAAGAAGCAGCGCGGGCCAAGGGGCTTGGTGCCCTGGTTGCCCCGGTCCGTCCGACGCGCAAGGCCCAATACCAATTGCAGTCGTTCGCGCAGTATTGCGGGTGGCAGCTGTCGGACGGCGCGCCATTCGATCCCTGGGTGCGCAAGCACTGGCGTTTGGGCGCGCGCATCGTGAAGGTTGCACCCCGCTCGATGGTGATTCCAGGCACGTTGGCGCAATGGCAGGAATGGACGGGCCTGCGGTTTCCGCAGAGCGGGGAATACGCCTTCGATGGTGGCCTGGCGCCGCTGTCGGTCGATGTTGAACGTGACCAGGCGGTCTATGTCGAACCCAATCTCTGGATGCAGCATCAGCTTTGACCTCGCCGTGTTCGATCTAGCCAGCCTCACCACCTTCATCATCGCCGCCTTCGTGGTCGTCATCGTCCCGGGCATCACCGTTTCGGCCATCGTCAGCACTGCCCTGGCGCGCGGGTTCAAGGCCGGCATGCTCATGGAACTGGGAGCGCAGGTCGGCCGGCTTTCCATGGTGATCCTCGTGGCGATCGCGCTCGAGGCCGTCACGGCAGCTGTCAACGCGTCCTTTTTCTGGATAAAGCTGGGCGGGGCGGCCTATCTCGCCTGGGTCGGCTGGGGGTATCTGAGCTCGCGCAGCTCGATCTCCGTGGACAAGTCACACACCGAGCGTACCGCCTGGCGGCAGGTCGTATCGGGCTTCTTCGTGCTCTGGAGCAATCCAAAGGCGTTCCTGTTCTTCGGGGCCTTCCTGCCACAGTTCGTCAACCCGATGCATCCGGCCTGGCCGCAGGTGCTGGTGTTAGGGCTGATCGAGATGGGCGCCGCGCTCATCACCGATACAGGCTACATCGTGATCGCCTCGCGGGCCCGGCATCTGCTGACGGGCCAGTTGGCGCTGCAGGTCAATCGTGCGGCCGGAGCGATCCTGATCGGGGCGGCCCTCTGGCTTGCCTTGCAGCATCAGGCGTGACACAACCCGCCCAACAACGAAAAACCAGGCGGGGGACGTCAATGTCGCGGCTTGTCGGCTTTTATCCGGGCTCGTTCGATCCGGTCACCAACGGGCACCTCGACGTCATCGAACGGGCCTGCAAGCTGGTCGACAGGCTGGTAGTCGCCGTTGGCACCCATCATTCAAAGGCGCCGCTTTTCGCCCACGAGGATCGCATGGAGCTGTTGCGCCAGACCGTGGATCCCATCGGGAAGCGTACCGACACCGTCATCGACGTCATCGAGTTCGATGGCGTCATGGTCCTGGCGGCGCGCGAGGCGGGGGCCAAGCTGGTCATCCGTGGCCTGCGCGACACCACCGACTACAACTACGAAATGCAGATGGTCGGGATGAACGCCCAGATGGCGCCCGACCTCCAGACGGTTTTTGTGCCCTCCAGTCCGCATGTCCGGCACATCTCCGCCACACTTGTGCGTCAGATCGCCCAACTGGGCGGTGACATTGCCGCTTTCGTTCCCGCAATCGTTCTTAAGGCCCTGAAAAACAAATGAGCGCTGCTGCCTTTCCGCGCGTCGATCGCTTCATCGGCATTCTTGCATTCGCCTTCGTGGCGGTCATCGCCAGCGCGCTGGGCGTGCCCCAGGCAGCCCAGGCCCAGCAGACCGGCACCCCGCACCTGATGCTGCAGCTCAAGGACGGCACCGTCGATATCGAGCTGCTGCCGAACCTGGCGCCCAAGCATGTCGAGCGCATCGTCACGCTCACCGAGAAGGGCTTTTACGATGGCATCGTCTTCCATCGCGTGATCGACGGCTTCATGGCGCAGACCGGCGATCCGACCGGCACCGGCATGGGGGGCTCGGATCTTCCCGACCTACCGGCCGAATTCTCGAGCGAGCCGTTCGTTCGTGGTGTCATCGGCGCGGCGCGCACGCAGGACCCGAACAGCGCCAATTCGCAGTTCTTCATCATGTTCGCCGACGCGCCGCACCTGAACGGTCAGTACACCGTTTTCGGCAAGGTGGTTGCGGGCATGGAGTTCGTGGACAATATCAAGAAGGGTTCGCAGGCCGATAACGGCGCTGTCACCGATCCGGACAAGATCATTTCCGCAAAGATCGAATACAAGTAACCCCGAACCTTCAGGAGATCTCTCATGGCCGATTACGCCGATCCCGAAAATACCCTGGTCATCGAGACCACCAAAGGCAACGTCGTCATTCAGATGCGACCGGACCTGGCTCCCAACCACGTAGAGCACATCAAGAAGCTCGCCCGTGAAGGCTTCTATGACGGGGTGGTGTTCCATCGCGTGATCGACGGCTTCATGGCGCAGACCGGTGATCCGACCGGCACCGGCATGGGCGGCTCCAAGTACCCGGACCTCAAGCAGGAATTCAATGCCGAGCCGCACGTTCGCGGTGCGGTTTCGATGGCCCGCGCCCAGAACCCGAACAGCGCCAACTCGCAGTTCTTCATCGTGTTCGACGATGCCCGTTTCCTCGACCGCCAGTACACGGTCTGGGGCAAGGTTATCGAGGGCATGGAAAATGTCGACCAGATCAAGCGCGGCGAGCCCGTTCAGGATCCGGACAAGATGGTGTCGGTCAAGGTCGCTGCCGACATCGCCTGATGTTGCGCGCCGCGGTCGACGCGGCGCTGTTGATGGCGTGGGCCTTACGGCCCGCGCCATTGCACTTTTTCGACGCGGCACGCCGTGCCCGCGTCCTGCACGGTTCCCGATGCGCGTAGACGATTTCGATTTCGAGCTCCCCAACGACCTGATCGCCCTTCACCCGGCCGAGCCGCGCGATTCCGCGCGGATGCTGGTGGTCGAGCCGGGCGGGGGCATGGAAGATCGCGTCGTCACCGACCTCCTCGACATCCTGCAGCCGGGCGACGTGCTGGTGGCCAACGATACCAAGGTACTGCCGGCCGATCTGCGCGGTATCCGCGTACGTGGCGAGAACCGCTCGTCCGTTGCCTTCAACCTCCACAAGCGCGTTGACGCGCGCACCTGGAAGGCCTTTGCGCGCCCCGCCAAGCGGCTCGCCGGAGGCGATCGGCTCGAACTGGGCAATGGCGAGCAGGAGCCGCTGCTGGCTACGCTCTCGGAAAAAGGAGAGGGAGGGGAGGTTACGCTTACCTTCGACCTGTCCGGCGCCGAGCTCGATGAAGCCATCAAATCGCATGGCGCGATGCCGCTGCCGCCCTATATCGGGGCCAAGCGCGACCTCGAGGAGCGCGACAAGTCCGATTACCAAACCGTCTATGCCCGGCACGACGGGGCAGTGGCGGCGCCGACGGCTGGGTTGCACTTCACCGAGTCACTTCTCGAACGTCTCGCCGCCAAGGGCGTGGCCTTCGAGCGCGTGACGCTCCATGTCGGGGCAGGGACGTTCCTTCCGGTCAAGGTCGATGACGTCAAGGACCACAAGATGCACGCCGAGTGGGGCGTGATCGACGAGGATACGGTATCGCGCATTCTCGCCGCCAAGGCCCGTGGCGGGCGGATCGTAGCCGTCGGAACGACGAGCCTGCGCCTGCTCGAGAGCGCGGCGCGCGCGACCGGCACCCTCGCGCCCTTTTCCGACGACACGGACATCTTCATCACGCCCGGTTTCCGGTTCCGCGTGGTCGACGTCCTCATGACGAATTTCCACCTGCCGCGCTCGACGCTGTTCATGCTGGTGAGTGCGTTCGCCGGGTTCGAGACGATGCACGCCGCCTATCGGCATGCGATCGAAAACCACTATCGCTTCTATTCCTACGGCGATTCCTCGCTGCTGTTCCGCGCCGACCCGCCATCGGACGCCGGGACGAACCAGTGAGCGCGGACGGGGCGGGCGGGTTTTCGCGCAGTCCCGTCGAGCGCTACACAGACCGTATGGTCGCTGCCTTGCAGCGGCTGGAGGCGAGCGACGACCCCAACCTGACCTTCTCGCGCCTGATCGATGTCATGGGGCGCAGCTCGCACCGGTTGCTGATCCTGCTTTTCACCCTGCTCAACATGCTGCCCGGCCCGCCCGGTTTCGGCGGCACCATCGCCTGGACGACCCTTGGCATCGCGCTGGCCATGATCTTCGGCTGGCCCATCCGGCTTCCGGCCCTGATCGGCGACCGCAAGCTCCCGCTCAGCCTGCTGATCAAGCTGAGCGAACGCGTGGCCGTCGCCGCGCGCTATGCGGCGCGCTTCTCCCGGCCCCGGCTCAAGTGGCTCACCGGGGCGGCCGCGACCATTCCGTTCGGCATCTTCGTGATGGCGATCAGCGTAGTGATGACCATCCCGATCCCTTTCATCAACGCCATTCCCAATGTCGGGCTCTGCATCATGAGCTTTTCGATGCTCAATCGCGACGGCGTGGGACTTCTGGCCGGGCTCGTCGTCTGCCTGCTTGGCCTCACGGTTGCCGCCGCCGCTCTCTTCGGGGCGTTCGAGCTGGCCAGCACGGCCATCGAGTCGATCCGGTGAGTTGCACCGTTGTCCGCGCCAGAGCAAACCGGTAGAACGCCGCCCATGAAGCAGGTCAATTTCTCCCTCCTCGCCACCGACGGCAATGCCCGGCGCGGGCGCATCGACACCCCTCGCGGCGACATCCAGACCCCGGCATTCATGCCGGTCGGTACGGCCGGGACCGTCAAGGCCATGTATCCCGAACAGGTGCGCGAGACCGGGGCGGATATCCTTCTGGGCAACACCTACCATCTGATGCTGCGGCCGGGCGCGGAGCGGGTTGCGTCGCTCGGTGGGCTACACACCTTCATGGATTGGGAGCGCCCCATTCTGACCGACAGCGGCGGGTTCCAGGTGATGTCGCTGGCCAAGCTGCGCAAGCTCGACGAGAAGGGCGTCACCTTCCGTTCCCATATCGACGGCTCGGCCTATTCGCTCACGCCCGAGCGCTCCATCGAGATCCAGACGCTGCTCGACAGCGACATCATCATGCAGCTCGACGAGTGCATTCCGCTGCCCAGCGAGACGCGCGAGATCGAGCGGGCCATGGAGCTTTCGCTGCGATGGGCCGACCGGTCCAAGACCGCGTTCAACAATCAGGCCAATCGCGCGCTTTTCGGCATCGTCCAGGGCGGCGACGACCTGCGGCTCCGCGCCAAGTCGGCCGCCGGCCTGCAGTCGATCGGCTTCGACGGCTATGCGGTGGGTGGCCTTGCGGTGGGCGAGCCGCAGGAAGTGATGTTCGAGGTGCTGTCCGGCGTCTGCCCGCTTCTGCCCTCGGACCGTCCGCGCTACCTGATGGGCGTCGGCAAGCCCGACGACATCCTGGGCGCCATCGAGCGCGGCATCGACATGTTCGACTGCGTGCACCCGACCCGCGCCGGCCGGCACGGGCACATCTACACGCGCTTCGGCGTCATCAACATGAAGAATGCCCGGCATAAGGATGATGCGCGCCCGGTGGACGAGCAGTCGCCCAACCGCAATTGCCGGCGCTTTTCGCGAGCCTATCTCCACCATCTGGTGAAGACCGAAGAGATTTTAGGCGCGATGATCCTTTCGCAGATCAACCTTGCCTATTATCAAGAACTTGTAGCCGGTGCCCGGGCCGCTATCGAAGCCGGGACGTTTTCCGAATATGCGGAAGCCACGCGCGCCGGATGGGCGGGTGGCGATCTGCCACCGCTCTAACAGGGGTTACGATGGCCAAGTCTGGACGCAAGGCGGCTTTTGCCGCGCTGGAAACGCACAAGAAGCGCCTCAACAAGACGCCGATGCGGGAGATGTTCGCGGCCGATCCGACGCGCTTCGAGAAATTCTCGGCCAGGGCCGGCGATATCCTGCTCGATTATTCCAAGAACCGCATCGATGCGGATGTGATGGCGGCGCTCTTCGATTTCGCGCGGCAGGTCGACCTGGAAGCCCGGCGGGACGCAATGTGGGGCGGCGAGCACATCAACATCACCGAAGATCGTGCCGTAGAGCACATGGCGCTGCGCTACCAGGGCGACAAGGCTGTCCCGATCGACGGCAAGGACGTCATGCCGGATGTGCGGGACGTGCTCGGGCGCATGAAGGTGTTTTCCGATCAGGTTCGCGACGGCTCGATTCGTGGCGCCACTGGCGAGCAGTTCACCGACGTCATCAACATCGGTATCGGCGGTTCGGACCTCGGGCCGGCCATGGTGACGCTGGCCTTGGCGCCCTATACCCGCGCCGACCTGCGCGTTCATTACGTTTCGAACGTCGATGGCGCCCATATTCACGATACCCTCAAGGGCCTCGATCCCAAGCGCACGATGTTCATCGTGGCATCCAAGACTTTCACCACCGACGAGACCATGACAAATGCGGCCACGGCCCGCAAATGGATCGCCGAAGGTGTGGGAGAGGAGGGGGTCTCAGACCATTTCGCCGCGCTCTCGACGAACCTGCCGGCCTGCGATGCTTTCGGCATCAAGCAGGATCGCATCTTCGGTTTCTGGGATTGGGTCGGCGGGCGCTATTCGGTGTGGTCGGCGATTGGCCTGCCCATCGCCATCGCGGTGGGCTTTGAGAATTTTGAGAAGTTCCTCAGGGGCGCGGCCGAAATGGATGCGCATTTCCTTTCGACGCCGCTGGAAAAGAACCTGCCGGTCATCATGGGCCTGATCGGCGTCTGGTACCGGAACGTCTGGGATTTCTCGACGCAGGCCGTGCTGCCCTACGACCAGCGCCTGTCCCGCTTCGCCGCCTATCTGCAGCAGCAGGACATGGAGAGCAATGGCAAGTCGGTCACGCTCAACGGCAAGCAGGTCGATTGGTCGACCGGCCCCATCGTCTGGGGCGAGCCGGGAACCAATGGCCAGCACGCGTTCTACCAACTCATCCACCAGGGCACCGATGTCATTCCCTGCGATTTCCTGATCGCAGCCAACCCCCATGAGCATCTGCCGCCGCACCACGCCAAGCTCGTGGCGAACGTGCTGGCCCAGTCCGAAGCGCTCATGCTCGGCAAGACCGCGGACGAGGTCGAGGACGAACTCAAGGCGCAGGGGCTCGACAAGGCGCGGATCAAGGAACTGACCCCACACAAGGTCTTCCCCGGCAATCGCCCCTCCAATACCATTATGTATTCCCAGCTCACGCCGGAAACTCTCGGGTCGCTGATTGCCCTTTACGAGCACAAGGTGTTCGTCCAGGGCACGATCTGGAACGTGAACTCCTACGACCAATGGGGCGTTGAACTCGGCAAGCAATTGGCCAAGGCTCTGCTCCCCAAGGTCGAGGGAACTGCTTCCTCGGAAGGCCACGACAGCTCGACGCGGGGGCTCCTGGCCTATTTCCACCAGTTGAAGTCTCAATGATCATCAAGACCGACGAAGAGCTCGAAAAACTCAAGGCAATCGGGCGCATCTGTGCCCAGGCGCTCGATGCAATGGCCGGCGCGCTGCGCCCTGGCATCACCACTCAAGAGCTCGACGAGATCGGCGCGCGGGTGCTGGCAGAAGCCGGCGCCCGTTCGGCGCCGCAGGTTACCTACGAATTTCCCGGTGCCACCTGCATCAGCGTCAACGAGGAAGTGGCGCACGGGATACCCGGGCCGCGGGTCATCCAGCCGGGAGACTTGGTCAACCTCGATGTATCGGCCGAAAAGGACGGACTGTTTGCCGACATGGGTGCGTCTTACGCGGTCGCGCCGGTAGCCAAGGCGGTCGAAAACCTCTGCCGCGATGGCCGCAAGGCGATGTGGACGGGTATTCGTGCCGTGCGTCCTGGAGCCCCGCTGGCCGATATCGGCAACGCCATCGGCAAGTTCGCCGAGAAGAACCGCTATACGCTGATCCGCAACCTTGCCAGCCATGGCATCGGCTACAGCCTTCACGACGAGCCGGGCGAGATTCCCACCTGGCCCGATCGTTCCGAGCGTCGTCAGATCGCCGAAGGCCTGGTGTTCACGGTCGAGCCGTTCCTCTCCCTCGGTGGCCGCAACGCCGTCGAGAAGGATCCTAATGACGAGTGGACGCTGGTAAGCGAGCCGCCGGCCCTGACAGTGCAGTACGAGCATACGATCGTCGCCACGAAGCGCGGCCCCGTGGTGGTTACGCTACCGGGTTGATCGGCTCTGGAGGGGAGGGATGGTATGCGCGGAGGGGGTCGAACCCTCGACCATCCGATTAAAAGTCGGATGCTCTACCACTGAGCTACGCGCACACATCTCGCGACCACGATACATCTGTTCGAGCACCGTGTCGTGTCGGCGCGGAACATAGTGTTTAGCCTTTTCCTGTCAACCGCAAATCGGCTGCGCCCACACCTGTCCTCAGGCGCGGCGCGCTCAGTTGGTGATCGTGGCTCCGATATAGGGCACCGGAAGGCAGGCGACCGCGACGGCCTCGAGGCGCTTGCAGAGCGCGGTGGCGTCCTTGACGTCCGCGAAGGGGCCGGCGATCAGGTGGCCGTCTTCCGCGGCGGTACCGCCGTTCATCACGGGCTCAAGTCCGGCAAGAATGTCGCCCAGCTTCACATTGAGCGCGTCCCACGTGGCGCTCGCCTGCGTGGAGGCGATGGCAGGCCCGAGCGCAATGCCGAACTGGGCGGCGGGCAGGGCCTGGGGAATCGGTTGGGCGACGGCAACGGCCTTTTGCTCAGACGAATTGGCAATGGCCATCGGCGTCTGCTTGACCGATACCGCTCCACCATCGGTCGGTACGGTCTCCCGTTCCGGATCGTCAGCGATCGAGGAGGTGAGGATGGAATGGTCTAGCGAGGCTGCACCGGGCATGGCTTCGACCAGGGCGGGCAAGGTTACCTCGAGGGCGCCGACGCGGCGGGCGATCTCTCCGCTCGTGTTCTCGGTGAGCTTGATCTGGGACTGGGTCTGGCGCGCATCCTGGCGCAGCCGTGCGGCGTCCACGGAGAGTTCGGCCACTTTCTGGCGCAATTCGGTGATGCTGCCGCCTTCGAGGCGGGAAAGATGGAGGCTGAGGAATGTCCCTTCAGGTATCAGCGCCGAAACATTCGCCGATAGAACTGCGACGACGCCGCAGGCGAGTGCCGCGAAGCCCCAGAATGTAACATCCGATTGCCGAAATTGATCGCCGGCCTTAGTCAAGTCATCCTCCGAATGTGGCCGTCGAATCAGGCCCCCGGAGAACACTTTAGCATCGTGCGGGTTCTGCATTATCGCTTTGCCAACACGTTGCTGCCATAAAAGTGAGAAAGAGCGCAGTGCACACTCTTGCCGTGAGACAATCGCAATGACCGACGTTCTGGCCATTATCCTCGCTGCCGGCGACGGCACGCGCATGCGCTCGAACACACCCAAGGTGCTTCACGAGGTCGGCGGATTGCCCATCGTCTCGCACGTGGTCCGGGCGGCAGCGGGCGCCGGAGCGACCCGTCTCGCCGTGGTGACGGCTCCCGGGCACGACGATGTTCGCCTCAAGGTGTCCCAGGTCGCCCCGCAGGCCGAGTTCTTCGAGCAGACCGAGCGCAAGGGGACCGGGCATGCCGCCTCGATGGCACGCGCTGCCTGGGAGAAGGCCGAGGGTTACGTGGTCGTGGTCTATGCCGACCATCCGCTGCTTCGCGCCGAGAACTTCAAGGGCATTACCGACCGGCTCGATGCGGGCTGGGATGCGGCGATCCTGGGGTTCGAGCCGCGCGACCCTACCGGCTACGGACGTCTCCTCACCAGGGGCGAGCAGCTGCTCGCCATCCGCGAGCACAAGGACGCCAGCGAGGAAGAGCGCAAGATCGTGCTCTCGAACGCCTGCATCCTGGGGTTCCGCGCCGAAGTGTTCCGGGAGCTGATCGACAAGCTCAAGACCAACAATGCCCAGGGCGAATACTACCTTACCGACCTGGTCGAACTCGCCAACCAGTCCGGCCGTCGCGTGACCTACCACGTTGCTCCCGAGCACGACGTGATGGGCGTCAACGACCGCAAGCAACTGGCGCGCGCCGAGATGCAGTTCCAGGAACTGCGCCGCGACGACTTCATGGCGGCGGGCGTGACCATGAAGGATCCGTCCTCGGTCTATGTTTCCTACGACACCGAAATCGGTCGTGACGTGGTGCTGGAGCCCAATGTGTTCTTCGGGCCGGGCGTCAAGGTCGGCAACGGCGTCACCATCCACGCGTTTTCCCATATCGAAGGGGCGACGATTGGCGACAATGCCGAGATCGGTCCCTTCGCGCGGCTGCGGCCGGATGCGGTGTTGGGCGAGGCGGTCAAGGTCGGCAACTTCGTCGAGGTCAAGAAGGCCACTATCGGCACCGGCTCCAAGATCAACCATCTGAGTTATGTCGGCGACACGCAAATGGGCGCCAAGGTCAATGTCGGTGCGGGCGCGATCACCTGCAATTATGATGGGCTCAACAAGAGCGTCACCAATATCGGGGACAACGTCTTTGTCGGGTCCAATTCCTCGCTGGTGGCGCCGGTGAGCATCGGGGACGGCGCCTACATTGCCTCGGGCAGTGTCATCACCAGGGATGTCGAGGCGGATGCCTTGGCGTTGGGCCGGGCCCGGCAGGAGAACAAGCCGGGCTATGCGCCCAAGCTTCGGGCCCGGGCCGAAGCCATCAAGGCAGCCAGAAAGAAGGGCTAGGACCATGTGCGGCATCGTCGGAATCATCGGCGTCGAGCCGGTCGCGCCAAGACTTGTGGATGCGTTGCGGCGGCTCGAATACCGCGGATACGACAGTGCCGGCGTCGCCACTCTGGAGGACGACCGCATCAGCCGCCGCCGCGCAGAAGGCAAGCTCGGCAACCTGGCACAGAAGCTGGCCTTCGAGCCGCTGGCCGGCAATATCGGGATCGGTCACACCCGCTGGGCCACCCACGGGGCGCCCACCGAGGGCAATGCGCATCCGCACGCGACCGAACGGGTCGCGGTGGTCCACAACGGCATCATCGAGAATTTCCGTGAACTGCTCGCGGATCTCGCCAAGGATGGCTACCTCCCCAAGACGCAGACCGACACGGAATCTGTAGCGCTCTGGGTCACGCGCGAGCTCGATCGGGGCTCCGATCCTGAATTCGCCGTGTCCTCGACCCTCAAGCACTTGCGCGGCGCCTTCGCGCTCGCCCTGATGTTCAAGGGGCACGATCGGCTCCTGATCGCTGCTCGCAAGGGGGCGCCGCTGGCCATCGGCTACGGCACGGCAGAGATGTATCTGGGTTCCGATGCCATGGCGCTGGCGCCGTTCACGTCGCGCCTCGCCTATCTCGAGGATGGCGACTGGGCCGTCATCACGCCAGAAGGCGTCACCATCCGCGATGGCCAGGACGGGATCGTGCAGCGCGAGCTCATGATCTCGAACGCATCGGCGCTGATGGTGGACAAGGGCAACCACCGCCATTTCATGGCCAAGGAAATCTACGAGCAGCCCGAAACGATCTCGCACACGCTCAGCCATTACGTGGACATGGGCGCGGAAACCGTGGCGTTGCGCGAGGCCCTGCCGTTCGATTTCGCCGACCTGCGCCGACTGACGATCTCCGCCTGCGGCACCGCCTATCTGGCCGGCTCGGTGGCCAAGTACTGGTTCGAGCGCTATGCGCGCCTGCCGGTGGATGTCGATGTCGCTTCCGAGTTCCGCTACCGCGAGCCGCCCCTCGAGAGCGGGGGACTTGCCCTGTTCATCTCCCAGTCCGGCGAGACCGCCGACACGTTGGCGGCGCTGCGCTACTGCGCCGGTCAGGGGCAGCATGTCGCCTCGCTCATCAATGTGCCGGAATCCACCATCGCGCGGGAATCGCAGGTGGCGTTTCCGACGCTCTGCGGCCCGGAAATCGGCGTCGCCTCGACCAAGGCGCTGACGGCGCAGTTGACGGCACTGGCCAGCCTGGTCGTCGCGGCTGCTCGAGCCCGCAACACGATCGATGAAGCCCAGGAGCGCGAACTCGTGCGCGCGCTCGTGGAACTGCCGCGGGCCGTTTCGGCTGCGCTCGGCGCCGAAGCCCAGATCGAACGCATTGCCAAGCGGCTTTCCAAGGCCAAGGACGTGCTTTATCTCGGCCGCGGGGCGATGTTCCCCATCGCCATGGAAGGTGCCCTGAAGCTCAAGGAAATCTCCTACATCCACGCCGAAGGTTATGCCGCCGGTGAGCTCAAGCATGGGCCGATTGCGCTCGTGGACGAGACCATGCCCGTAATCGTGGTGGCGCCATCCGATCCGCTGCTCGAAAAGACGCTTTCGAACATGCAGGAAGTTGCAGCGCGCGGCGGCAAGATCATCCTCATCACCGATGAGGAGGGCGCCGCCAAGGTCGGGGCGGGGGTAGCCGAAACCATCGTTCTCCCCACGGTGCCCAGCTTCGTGGCGCCGATCCTGGCGACCATTCCGGTGCAGCTGCTGGCCTACCATACGGCCGTCTTCATGGGCACGGACGTCGACCAGCCGCGCAACCTGGCCAAGAGCGTGACGGTTGAATAGCCCGTTCTTCGAGCGCGAGCCGGAACTGAACGTCTTCAGCGAGCCGCTGGAAGCGTGTTCGACCGATCCGCTGACGGGCTTCTATCGCAACGGCCATTGCTCTGCGGGGCCCGAAGACCAGGGCCGGCACTTGATCTGCGCCCAGATGACAGCGGAATTTCTGGCGTTCTCCAAGTCGGTCGGCAACGACCTTTCGACCCCCATGCCGCAATTCGCGTTTCCGGGGCTGTCGCCCGGGGATCGTTGGTGCCTTGTCGCCGACCGTTGGGTCGAAGCCTATGCCGCCGGCGTCGCGCCCAAGGTGTTCCTGCGCGCCACGCACCTTGGCGCGTTGCGCCATGTGGAACTGGACGTCCTCAAGCGGTTCGCGCTCGATCTCTCCTGACTACCAGTTGACGTTGCGGTCGCCGCCAAGGAACTGGGCGCTTTTGGCCGTGTATTCGAAGAGTTCGATCTTCACTCCGTTCGGGTCGGCCGTCCAGGATTGGTAGGTATCGTCGATCCCGAACTTCTTGTCGGTGATGGCGACGCCCTGCGCGCGGACATGGGCGATGGCCTCGTCCATGTTCTCGACTTCCAGGCAGAGGTGGTTGATGGCGTTGGATTCGGCAAATGCCGTATCCGGCTTCTCGAACACCTCGATATTCGTGCGTCCGCCCACATCGAGATAGAAGCCATGCGGCTTTCCGTTGCGGACGAAGCGGAACTTGACCGGTATGCCGAGGACGTCGCGGTAGAAGGCCTCGGTGGCGTCGAGGTCGTCGGTGAAGATGCAGACGTGGGCCAGTTGCTTGATGATACGGGTCAATGTTCCCTCCCTGGAATTGCCGCGGCGCGTTGCCTCTAGCGATAAGGAAGCGCGGGCGGCCTGTGCGCAAGCAGGACCCGCTCCGGAACGCCCCGATTCCCCAATCTTTTCACAAATTGTGCGTTGCTCTGAAAACGGTTTCACCCAATTCTCATCGGTAGCGGACCAGCAGCACCGAGATACTTCATGCGCATTGCTTTTGGCGGATTTCACATCGAATCCAGCACCTACAATCCCGTCCTGTCCCGAACCGAAGATTTCACCGTCCATCGCGGCGACGCACTTCTGGAGGCGCCCGCCTTCCGGTTTCTCAAAGATTATGACGCGACCTTCCTGCCTACGCTCCATGCACGCGCAGTGCCCGGCGGTCCGATAGCACGTGAGACCTATGAGGGCTTCAAGCGCGAATTCCTCGAGCGCCTGGCCGCCCATGGCGAGATCGACGGGCTTTACCTGGCCTTGCACGGCGCGGCTTTCGTGGAGGGATTGGAGGACGCCGAGGGCGATTTCATCGCTGCCGCGCGCGCCGCCGTCGGCCCCGATTGCCCTATCACCGCCAGTTACGATCTCCACGGGAACCTCAGCGAGCGGATCATCGACAATCTCGACTGCTACTCGACCTATCGCACGGCGCCCCACATCGACGTCGAAGAGACGATGCGGCGCTCGGTAGCGCTGCTGCTGCGCACACTTGAGGGCGGCGAGAGGCCATCGCTGCTCTGGTGCCCGATACCGGTGGTGCTGCCGGGCGAGAAGACGTCCACCGAAGACGAGCCGGCACGCAGCCTCTATGCCCGGCTACCCAAGCTCGATGCCATCCCGGGCATCTGGGACGCCTCGCTGATGGTGGGTTATGTGTGGGCGGACGAGCCGCGCGCCACCGCCGCCGTGGTGATGACGGGAACGGATCGCGAAGCCATGACGCGCGAAGCGCTGACCCTGGCCAGGGCCTATTGGAATGCGCGCGAGGAGTTCGCCTTCGGCTCCCGCACCGGGAGCGTCGAGGACTGTGTCGATTGGGCCATGGCCAGCCAGACGCATCCGGTCGTGCTGGCCGACTCCGGCGACAACCCGACCGCCGGCGGCGTCGGTGACCGTGCCGATGTCTTGGCGACGCTGATCGAGAAAGGTGCCAAGGGCGTTATCCTCGCTGGGATTACGGACCGGCCCGCCACCGAGGCCGCCTACGCGGCCGGCGTCGGCGCAAGGATCGAGGTTTCGATCGGTGCAACGCTCGATAGCGCGGGCAGCAAGCCGGTGCACGTCGAGGCCGAGGTCGCGTTCCTGCTCGAGGTCGAGGATCCCTTGCTGCGCGAAGCGGTGCTGCAGGTCGGCGGCATTTCGGTCGTCGTGCATTCCAAGCGGCGCCCGTACCACAACATCCACGATTTCGTCCGTCTCGGGTTCAATCCGATGGACGCCAGGATCGTCGTCGTGAAGTCGGGCTACCTGTCACCCGAACTGGCGCCGATCGCCAATCCCTCGATCATGGCGCTCTCGCCGGGTGTCGTGGACCAGTATGTCGAGCGCTTGCCGCGCCTGCGCAAGGCGGTACCGACCTATCCGTTCGACAAGGATTTTTCGTATGAACCCAGGGTGCTCTGGTCGGCGCGCTCGCGCGCGGTCTGAGCCTAGCGCAAATGGTCGAGCACGTCGGTCAACTGACCGAGGTGCTCGATCTGCCTGAAGCGGGGCTCGTCGGCCGGCGCTTCGACATGCTCGTAACTCCAGGTGAGCGCATGCGGCACGTAGACGCCCCAGCTTCCCGCGGCGATAGCCGGCACGATGTCGGATTTGAGTGAGTTGCCGACCATGAGGGCGCTGCCGGGCCCTTCCGCGTGGCTGCGGAAAATGCGCTCGTAGGTTGCCGCAGTCTTGTCGCTGACGATCTCGACCGCATCGAAGAACTCGCCCAGCCCCGATTGGGCGAGCTTGCGCTCCTGGTCGAACAGGTCGCCCTTGGTGATGAGTATCAGCCGGTAGGTCCCCATCAGTTGTTCCAGCGTCTCACGGGCGTGGGGCAGCGTTTCGATCGGGTGGCTCAGCATGTCCCGTCCTGCCGCCAGGATGTCGGCGACGACGGAAGAGGGGATCTTGCCGTCCGTCACCTGGATGGCGGTTTCGATCATGGAGAGCGTAAAGCCCTTGATGCCGAAGCCATAAAGGCCAAGCGTGCGCTTCTCGGTCTCGAGCAGCTTTGCCGACAGATCGGCCGGATCGGCGTAGTCAGAGAGCAGTTCGGCGAAACGCGCTTCGGTGAGCCGGTAGAACTGCTCGTTCTGCCAAAGCGTGTCGTCCGCGTCGAAACCAATGGCTTTCAGGCTCATTCGCGTTCTCCCTAGCCGCCGGCTCCCTGGTAACGCCGGATGCAGTAGCGCCACTGTGCCATGGCGATTACCACCGTGATGGGGCCCGCCAGCAGGCCGAGCGGCCCGGCCCAGGCGCCCAGGAGGGGAATGTCCTTGCCCAGCAGCCAGGCCACAGGGACATAGGCCATGAAGCCCATGGGAACAATGGTGTAGAGCATCACCTGGATCATCGCGGGGAAGATCGAGAGCGGGTAGCGGGTGAACTCCCAGAACCCGAAGAAGATCGAGAACAGGTAGTTCGAGCGCACCAGTACGAGGGATGCCGCGCCGATCATCGTCATGAGCGAGCACACGATCAGGGCGGCGCTGATCATCGAGGCCGTGAGGTAAAGGATGTTGCCGAAATTCCAGGCAACGTCGACCTGCAGGACGGCCCAGATCATGAGGCCGACGCCCAGGATGAAGTGGCCCAGGTAGCCGATGTTGAGGCCGGAGAAGGCGAGATAGGCCCAGGGGCTGAACGGCTTGACCAGCAGCGCCTCGAAGGTGCCGTTGCGGACCAGGTTCTGCATCTCGCGGAACTGGGTGAAGCTGAACGAGGCGCCCAGCGCATAGGCGAGCAACTGGAAGCTCAGCAGCAGCGCCAGTTCGGACCAGTTCCAGCCTCCCAGGTTGCCGAAGCGCAGGAGCAGGATCCAGATGCCGGCGTAAGCGGCGCCGTAATTGATGATCTGCGCAATCCTGTCGAGGATGAAGGCGCCGCGATATTCCATCTGCGACTTGACGAAGAGCTTGACCAGGAAAGGCAGGACCTGTGGGGCGGTGCGCAGGCTCATCGGTCACCCTCCCTGGACGGTTATGCGCCGGGAGGCGCGATGCCAGAGAGCGGCGACGCCGAGCGTCGCGGCAAGCGTCCAGAGCAGGCCATAGCCGAAATGGATCACGGTGTCGGCCACCCCGAGCTTTCCGAGATAGACGGCCGCCGGGTAGTAGCCAACCCAGGCAAAGGGCAGGTGCAGGGCGATGGTGTCGAAGCCGGGCGGGAAGAACCAGAGCGGAATGAACATGCCCGAGAGCAGGATCATGAAGGCGCGGAACACCCAATCTAGCGAGAAAGCCGTCATGAGCCAGAACGCCATAAGCCCGCAGGTCGCCGACATCAGGAACAACAGCACGAAGGACTGAATCCAGAAAAGCACGAAGAACGCGGCGTGAAAAATGCTGGCCGGAGGGGAAAGGCCGTAGACCAGCGCGGTGACCACAGCCGTCGGCAGCACGATGGTGATGAGCGCGAACAGCATCTTTCCGCCTTCCACCGAGAACAGGTAGAGCGGGTAGCGCAATGGCTTGAGCAGGAACACGGCGACGTCGCCGGTGCGGATCGAGTCGCCGATGCCGTAGAGCAGTTCGCGATTGTCCCAGGCGGCAAAGAGCGAGCCGGCGACCACTGAATAGGTGATCATGTCGGGCAGGGTGACGCCCGCCACGCTTTGGACGCCGGTGAACACCGCCATCCAGATCGCGATCTTGACGAAGATGAGCAGCAGTTCGCCGAAGATGGTTGCCCACACTTCGCCCCGGTAGGCGAGGCGGGTCTGGAAGGCGCTCGATGCAAAGGCCAGGTACATGGCGCGCCTCAGGCCGAAACGATGGCGGGACGGCGCTGGTAGAATGTGCGGATGACCTCCTCGATGCCGGGTTCTTCGATTTCGACGTCGCGCAGGTCGTGGCCGGTGCCCAGTTCTGCGAGGAGGTCGAGGAGCGATGCCGCCTCGTTGTCGACCAGGAAGTGCTTGCGCAGGCCCTCGTCGCTGGTCAGGCTGGCGGAGGGCAGGGCGATGGGACCAGGATCGGAGCCGAACTCGAGCGTCAGGCGGCGCTTGGCGCCCAGAGAGGCCCGCAGGCGCCCCAACTCGCCATCGAACAGCAGCTTGCCGTCATCGACCATGATCAGGCGCGGACAGATTTCCTCGATGTCCTGCAGGTCGTGGGTGGTCAGGATGATGGTGACGCCGCGCTCCCGGTTCACCTGCGCCAGAAACTTGCGCACGGCATCCTTGGCGACGACGTCCAGCCCGATCGTGGGTTCGTCCAGGAACAGCACCTTGGGGTCATGGAGCAGCGCCATGACGATTTCGGCGCGCATGCGCTGGCCCAGGCTGAGCTGGCGGACGGCACGGTCGAGAAACGGCGCCAGTCCGAGCATGGCACTGAGGTGCTTGAGGTTCTCCTCGAAGCGCGCCTCGGCGATGCCGTAGATGCGGCGGTGGAGCTGGAAGGAATCGATGACGGGCAGGTCCCACCAGAGCTGGCTGCGCTGCCCGAAGACCACGCCAATCTTCCAGGCGTTGGTCATACGCTGTTCATGCGGGGTGCGGCCGAGCACCGAAACCGAGCCAGTGGTCGGGACCAGGATGCCTGTCATCATCTTGATCATGGTGGATTTGCCGGCCCCATTTGGCCCCAGATAGCCCACCGCTTCGCCCGCATCGATCGAGAATGAAACGTCGTTCACCGCCACGACCTCGGTGTAGTCGCGCGTGAAAAGGCTCTTGATGGCGCCCGAAATGCCAGGGAAACGCTTGTGTTGCCGGAACCGCTTGCTGACGGCCTGCGTCTGGATGATTGGTGCCATGATTTCCCCCGGGGGATGGAAATCTAGACGATTCCGCGCCCGTGTCACGCCAACCGATCCGTGTTGACCTTTCTCACGAACTTGCGTATTTACGTAATCATGTAATTAGCAAGTTGAGCAAATATGCAGGACGCCCTTAGCGCCACCTTCGCCGCCCTCGCAGATCCGACGCGACGCGCAATGCTGGCGCGGCTTTCGCAAGGTCCTGCGACGGTCAACGAACTGGCCGAACCCTTTCCAATCAGCCTCCCGACCGTGTCGCGCCATCTCAAGGTGCTTGAGGAAGCGGGGCTCGTCGTCAAGGAGCGCGCGGCCCAGTACCGGCCTTGCCGCCTCGAGGCGGCCCCGCTGGAAGCGGCGGACGAGTGGCTGGGGCAATATCGTGCCTTCTTCAGCGAGCGTTTCGATCGCCTCGACGAGAAGGTCAGGCAGATCATGGCAGCCCGGTCTGCCGCAAAAGGATCAACAGGAGGAGACGAGAAATGACCCCAAGCTATGCCCTTGGACGAGGGATCGAATTGCGCCGCACGTTCGATGCGCCGCCCGAAGTCGTGTTCGACGCCTGGACCGACGCGGGCCTCCTGGATTGGTTCTTCAACCCGGGCATGCCGGTTTCCGAGCCGATTTCGGTCGACCTGCGGGTAGGGGGTGCGTGGCGCCAGCACATGGTGGTCAATGCCGACACCCAGTACATGACCGGCGGCATCTATCGCGAGATCGTGCCGGCTCGGAAACTGGTCTTCACCTGGGGCGCGGTCGGTGGTTGGCCCAGCCTCGATCCAGAGAACATCGATGACGCGCCGCTCGTCACGATCCTCTTCGAGCCTCGCGGTGAGCAAACCGAGATGATCTTCCGGCTGCAGCTTGCCGATCATCTGAGTGAAGACAAGACCAGGGAATGGCTGGACATGGGCATGGGCGAGGGCTGGGGCATGACCATCGATCGGCTCGTCGCCCAGCTGCGCAGCGAAGCGGCCTGATCGCCTCGGGAACTGCATCGATTTCGCGGGCGCGGCAGGTATTTTTGCCGTGCCCTCTTTTAACTGTCACAAAGCTTCAATATGAGGGGCCGAACAAGGGCAAACCTAGCGTTGGAAGGGACTTTTCATGTCTGGCATCATCGACGTCGTCGCGCGGCAGATCTTCGACAGCCGCGGCAATCCTACCGTGGAAGTCGACGTGGTTCTGGACGATGGAAGTTTCGGGCGAGCGGCGGTTCCCTCGGGCGCTTCGACCGGCGCGCATGAAGCTGTTGAGTTGCGTGACGGCGGCCCGGCGTTCCTGGGCAAGGGCGTCACCAAGGCGGTCGATAACGTCAACACCATCATCGCCGATGAGATCGAGGGCATGGATGCGCTCGACCAGATCGCGCTGGACCAGGCGCTGATCGAACTCGACGGCACCCCCAACAAGTCCAAGCTCGGCGCCAACGCCATCCTGGGCGTGTCCCTCGCCGTTGCCAAGGCGGCGGCCGAGTCCTCCATGCTGCCCTTCTACCGCTATATCGGCGGGCCGAACGCGCATGTGCTGCCGGTTCCGATGATGAACATCATCAACGGTGGCGCCCATGCCGACAATCCGATCGACATGCAGGAATTCATGATCATGCCGGTGGGCGCCGAAAGCATCGCCCATGCCGTGCAGATCGGCTCGGAAATCTTCCATACCCTCAAGAAGGGCCTGGCGGCCGAAGGGCACAACACCAATGTGGGCGACGAAGGCGGCTTCGCGCCGAACCTCAAGTCCGCCGAGGAAGCCCTCAGCTACATCGTCAAGTCGATCGAGAAGGCCGGCTACAAGCCCGGCGAGGACGTATTCCTGGGTCTCGATTGCGCTTCGACCGAATACTACAAGAACGGCAAGTACGAGATGGCCGGCGAGGGCAAGTCGCTGACCTCGCTCGAGAACGTCAAGTTCCTCGAGGGCCTGGTGTCGCGCTTCCCGATCATTTCCATCGAAGACGGCATGGCCGAGGACGATTGGGAGGGCTGGAAGGCCCTGACCGAGACCCTGGGCAAGAAGGTCCAGCTTGTAGGCGACGATCTTTTCGTCACCAACACCGAGCGCCTCAAGTCCGGCATCAAGATGGGCGTGGCCAATTCCATTCTGGTCAAGGTCAACCAGATCGGTTCGCTCTCGGAAACGCTCGACGCCGTGGATACCGCGCACCGCGCCGGCTACACGTCGGTGATGTCGCACCGCTCCGGCGAGACCGAGGATTCGACGATTGCCGACCTCGCGGTCGCCCTCAACTGCGGTCAGATCAAGACGGGGTCGCTCTCGCGCTCGGACCGGCTGGCCAAGTACAACCAGCTCATCCGCATCGAGGAGATGCTGGGCAACGCCGCCGTCTATGCGGGCCGCAGCGTCCTCAAGAACCAGTAAGACGCTCGCGTCAAATCGCACCATCCGGAAGGGGCCGCTCGCGGCCCCTTTTTCGTTAGTGCCCGGTCCATCCGTGTGGCTTTCCTCCAAGCCAGTTCGAGCCGGCCACATAGAGGGCCTCGACCTCCGGGCCGTCGAGCCCCGGCATGTCCCGCTTGACGGTGTAGCCGACGCGCGTTTGCAGATAGGCCAGGTGCCGATAGCCGACAGGAAAGAGGGCGAGGAGGTCACCAGACAGGCGCAGGGTCGCCGAAGGATCGACAGGATCCATACGGTCCTTCTCATAGATCGGCTGGCGCAGCACGAGACCCCAGCGCTCATCGCGCCGCTCGAAGAAATCGTAGAACCGGCCGGTGCAAACGACGTCCACCTCGACGTCATCCACCAGGGCGCGCTGGGAGATGGTCATCTTGGTCTGCGCGATGGCCCGGTCCCCGGCGAGGTCGATCGTGGAGCCGCCCAGAAAGTGGAGGATACGCACGCCGTTGTCGTATCCGGACTGGCTTACCTGGATGAACTCTTCAGCCGATCCTTGGAACCAGGTCGCCATCATGCGGCCGTCGGAGTGCCAGACCTGTCGGAAGCGATCCCAGAGGCGTGCGTCGCGGAAGATCGCCCAATCCTCGACCAACTGGCGGATAACCAGGCGCGTTTCGAAATCCCGATCCAATTGCTCACCGGACAGCTCGAAGGACGGGGTGACTATACGTCAGGCTCCCAATCCGAGCCAGCCTGTGGCGTCAAGCTAGTTGGCGGTAGCCCGCTTGGATCGCGTCCGAGCCTTTGTCCTGGGCTTCGGGGCGTCGGCCTTGACCTTCTGGCTGTCGCAAAGATCGCGCAACTGCCGGATCTCCTCGTCGGTGAGCTTTTCTGCTCCTATGAACCGGTTCTCGGCCTTGCTGGCCGCCAGGATGAGTTCATCGAGTTTTAGCTGCAGCGCCAGGCCGTCCCGGTTCTGCGAGCTCTGCAGCACGAACACCATCAGGAAGGTGATGATCGTTGTTCCGGTGTTGATCACCAGTTGCCAGGTCTCCGAATAGCCGAAAATCGGCCCGCTGACGGCCCACACCACGACGAGCGCAACGGCGAGGGCAAAGGTGATGGGCTGACCTGTCGCCTTGGAGACGGCGTGCGACATGCGATTGAATAGATCCTGGATGGCCATGGCGTTCCTCTCGGTTGGTGTCACAACCGACAAGCCCACCGGAGCGTTCCCGTGCTGATTGCATGCCCCTAAACCCGGTCTTAACCCTGTCTGGGGCAGAGTGCGAACGTCCTCCATCATGCACTGCGCACCATGCCCACCCGTCTCAAACGCCCTCCATTCTGGCGCCCGCTCGCGATGACCGCCGCCCTTGTCGGGTTCCAGGGCTATCTCGGCTATAGCGCGCTCAACGGCCAGTTCGGAACGTTGAGCCAGGAGCAGATGAAGGCCGATATCGAGGAACTCAAGGCGCAATCGTCCGTTCTTCAGGCCGAGATCGATTCCTATCGCCACCGAGCCAGTCTTTTCGACCCCGCGCGGCTCGATCCGGACATCCTCACCGAGCAGGCGAGGGCGATGCTGAGCATGGCCCGTCCCGAAGACGTGGTGGTGATGGTTGATCCTAACGGTAAACCGATTGCCGGTTCATCGCCCGGATTAGCTGAACGGCAGTTAACCGATATTATTGAAGACGGCATAGACTGATAGCACGTTTTCTTCGCGTAAAACTTTGCTTGGTGCCTGCGACACTCTTGCGCTATTCTCCCCGCCTGTGGCCTTATGGGCCAAACTGACTGCGGCATCCCTTATTATTCGGAGCATAGCCCATGGCGCGTAAGGCGACGGCGGCCCCCAAGGCCCAAACCAATGTCCCTGAACTGACCAAGGAACAGGAACTCTCCGCCTATCGCGACATGCTTCTGATCCGGCGCTTCGAAGAGAAGGCCGGTCAGCTTTATGGCATGGGCCTGATCGGTGGCTTCTGCCACCTCTATATCGGCCAGGAAGCGGTGGTGACCGGCGTCACCATGGCGAGCAAGAAGGGCGAGGACGCCCAGATCACCGGTTATCGCGATCACGGCCACATGCTGGTCATGGGCCTCGATCCCAAGGGCGTGATGGCCGAACTCACCGGGCGCCAGGGCGGCCTGTCGAAAGGCAAGGGCGGCTCGATGCACATGTTCTCCAACGAGCATCGCTTCTATGGCGGCAACGGCATAGTGGGCGCGCAGGCGAGCCTGGGCACGGGCCTGGCCTTTGCCAGCAAGTATCGCGGCGACAACACCGTGAGCCTCACCTATTTCGGCGACGGCGCCTCCAACCAGGGGCAGGTCTACGAGAGCTTCAACATGGCCAAGCTCTGGAGCCTTCCGGTCGTCTACATCATCGAGAACAACCACTACGGCATGGGCACTTCGGTCGAGCGTGCCGCTTCGACCACCGACCTTTCCCAGCGCGGCCGCTCGTTCGACATTCCGGGCGAGCAGGTTGATGGCATGGACGTGCGCATGGTCTACGACGCTGCCAGGCGCGCCATCGAGCATGCGCGCAGCGGGAAGGGCCCCTACATCCTCGAGATGCTGACCTACCGCTATCGCGGGCACTCGATGTCGGATCCGGCCAAGTACCGGTCCAAGGAAGAAGTGCAGACGATGCGCGCCGAGCACGATGCCATCGAGCAGAGCAAGAAGCGCATCATCGAGAAGCGTTACGGCACCGAAGAGAGCCTCAAGGCCATCGAGGCCGAGGTTCGCGCCATCGTCACGGAAGCCGCCGACTTTGCGACCAATGACGCGGAGCCGGATGTTTCCGAACTCTGGACCGACATCACGCTGCCGGCCTGACGCCCGTTTTCGACTTGTTCCCCGCACGCCGGCGCCGGTAAGCGCGGCGATACGGCAGGAGACCTAAATGCCCAATATTCTGATGCCCGCCCTGTCGCCGACGATGGAAGAGGGCAAACTGGCCAAATGGCTCGTCAAGGAAGGCGATGTCGTGTCGCCCGGCGACGTACTGGCTGAGATCGAGACCGACAAGGCCACGATGGAAGTCGAATCCATCGATAGCGGCACCGTCAAGAAGCTCCTGGTACCCGAGGGAACCGAAGGGGTGAAGGTCAACACGCCCATCGCCCTGGTGTTGGCCGAAGGTGAGCAGGTGGGCGACGAACAGCCCGACAATACCAATGTCCAGCCGCAGACTGTGGTCGAGGTCGAAGCCCCGGCTCAGGCGCCTGCGCCGGCTGTAGCCGCCGCTCCCGCCTTCGTCCCTGCCGCCGATCCGGACCTGCCCGAGGGCGTCGAGATGGTCGAGATGACCGTCCGCGAGGCGCTGCGCGAAGCCATGGCCGAGGAAATGCGCAAGGATCCCACCATTTTCGTGATGGGCGAGGAAGTGGCCGAGTACCAGGGCGCCTACAAGGTCACCCAGGGCCTGTTGCAGGAATTTGGCGCCCAGCGCGTCATCGACACCCCGATCACAGAACACGGCTTTGCAGGCCTGGGCGTCGGCGCGGCCTTTGCCGGCCTGCGCCCGATCATCGAGTTCATGACCTGGAACTTCGCCATGCAGGCGATCGACCAGATCATCAACTCGGCGGCCAAGCAGCTCTACATGTCCGGCGGCCAGGTGACGGCGCCGATGGTGTTCCGCGGCCCGAACGGCGCGGCGGCACGCGTGGCGGCGCAGCACAGCCAGGATTATTCGGCCTGGTATTCGCACGTTCCCGGCCTCACCGTGATCGCGCCCTTCAGCGCCGCTGATGCCAAGGGCCTCCTCAAGGCGGCTATCCGGTCCAACAATCCGGTCGTCTTCCTCGAAAACGAAATCCTCTACGGCACCACCGGCCTCGTACCCAAGGTCGACGACTATGTGTTGCCGATCGGCAAGGCGCGGATCGTCCGCGAAGGGAAGGACGCGACCATCGTCTCGTTCTCGATGGGCATGCGCTACGCGCTCCAGGCCACCGAGAAGCTGGTGGCCGAGGGCATCGACGTCGAAGTCATCGACCTGCGTACCCTGCGTCCGATGGACAGCGCCACCGTCATCGAGTCCGTCAAGAAGACCGGGCGCCTCGTGACCGTTGAAGAGGGCTGGCCGCAGGGCGGCATCGGCGCCGAACTCGCGGCGCGCGTCATGGAAGAGGCGTTCGACTATCTCGACGCCCCCGTGACCCGCGTCACCGGCAAGGACGTGCCCATGCCCTATGCCGCCAACCTCGAGAAGCTGGCTCTGCCGAGCGCCGATGAAGTCGTCGCGGCAGTCAAGGCCGTGACCTACCGGAGCTGAGAGAGGCACCCATGAGCATCAACATCACCATGCCGGCGCTCTCTCCGACGATGGAAGAGGGCAAGCTCGCCAAGTGGCACGTCAAGGAGGGTGACACCGTCTCCTCCGGCGACGTGATCGCCGAGATCGAAACGGACAAGGCCACGATGGAAGTCGAGGCCGTGGACGAGGGCAAGATCGGCAAGATCGTGGTGCCCGAGGGCACCGACAACGTGAAGGTCAATTCGGTGATCGCCATCCTGCTGCAGGAAGGCGAGAGCGCTGCGGATGTGAAGACGCCGGCTCCCGCACCGGCGCCCGCTGCCGCGCCAGCACCCAAAGAAGAGCCGAAGGCGGCCGCGCCTGCGGCGGCCGTTTCGGGATCCGCGGTTGCCGCTCCTGCTGCGGCTCCCGCCCCGGTTGCCAAGGCCCCGACGCCAGCGCCCGCCGGCGGAACCCGCACGTTTGCCTCGCCGCTCGCTCGCCGCATCGCCAAGGAAGCCGGCATCGATGTTGCCGCCATTTCCGGCACCGGTCCCCATGGCCGCGTGGTCAAGGCTGACGTCGAGGCTGTGAAGTCGGGCAAGGCCCAGCTCAAGGCTACCGCCGCCGCTGCCGGCGCACCGGCTGGTGGTGGTGTCGCGCCCACTGGCATGACCAAGGCGCAGGTGCTCGCGCTCTATCCCGAGGGCAGCTACGAGCTCGTGCCGAACGATGGCATGCGCAAGGTGGTGGCCGCGCGCCTCACCGAGAGCAAGCAGACAGTTCCGCATTTCTACCTGACCATCGACTGCAAGATCGATGCGCTGCTTGCCGCCCGCGAGCAGATCAACGCGGCTGCGCCCAAGTCCAAGGACGGCAAGCCCGAGTACAAGCTCTCGGTCAATGACTTCGTGATGAAGGCCTGGGCCGTTGCGCTCCAGCGCGTTCCGGCGGCCAATGCGACCTGGGCCGAGGACTCGATCCTCTACCACAAGCGTTCGGACGTGGCCGTCGCCGTGGCGGTGCCCGGTGGGCTCTTCACGCCTGTCGTGAAGTCCGCGGACACCAAGACGCTTCGCGAGATTTCCGAAGAGGTCAAGGACCTGGCCGCTCGCGCCCGCTCCAAGAAGCTGGCCCCGCATGAATACCAGGGTGGGGCGACTTCGGTCTCCAACCTGGGCATGTACGGCATCCGCGAGTTCGCCGCCGTCATCAACCCGCCGCACGGCACGATCCTGGCGGTCGGCGTGGGTGAGGAGCGCGTCTATGCGGACAAGGGCCAGGTCAAGGTTGCAAGCTTCATGACCTGCACGCTCTCGTGCGATCACCGTGCCGTGGACGGCGCGCTCGGCGCCGAAGTGCTTGGCGTCTTCAAGGGCCTGATCGAAAACCCGGTCATGATGCTGGCGTAAGGGCAGGGCGATGAAAACCATCCTCGCCTATGGCGACAGCCTGACGTTCGGCGCCAATCCGCAGCCGAACGGGCCGCGTCATGCCTATGAGGATCGTTGGCCCACGTCGCTCGAGGCAAGCCTGGGCGGCAAGGCCCGGGTGATCGCTGAAGGGCTGGGTGGCCGTACGACGGCCTGGGAAGACTGGCAGATCACGGGCGACCGCAATGGCCTGCGCATTCTCCCCACGCTCCTGGCGAGCCACGAGCCGCTGGACATGGTCGTCATCATGCTCGGCACCAACGACCTCAAGCCGTCGATCTGCGGCAGCGCCCTCGAGGCTTCTTTCGGGATAAGGCGTTTGGTGCACTGCGTGCGTGGCCACTTTGCCGGCCAGTTGCTGACGATCCCCCAGATCGTCATCGTGGCGCCGCCCCACATCTGCGACACCGACAACGAGGACATGATCGGCCATTTCGGTGGCATCGAGCACGCCGTCGCACAGTCGCAGACCTTTGCGTACCACTATGCGCGCCGCGCCAGCGAACTCGGCGTCGCGTTCTTCGATGCTTCGACCGTCGCCAGGCCAGATCCGGCCGACGGCGTGCATCTGGATGCCGCCAATACCAAGGCCATCGGCGTGGGCCTCGCCCCGCTGGTCAAATCACTGCTCGGCCTTTAGGCCCGCCAACTCCAAGAGGAGCCCATGGCTGACTCATACGATCTGATTGTTATCGGCGCCGGTCCCGGCGGTTATGTCGCGGCGATCCGCGCGGCCCAGCTGGGCATGAAGACTGCCATCGTCGAGCGCGAGCACATGGCTGGCATCTGCTCGAACTGGGGCTGTATCCCAACCAAGGCGCTGCTGCGCTCGGCCGAGATCTACAGCCACATGGGCCATGCCAAGGACTACGGCCTGACCGCCGAGAAGTTCGGCTTCGATATCGATGCGATCGTCAAGCGCTCGCGCAATATCGCCGGCCAGATGAACAACGGCGTCCAGTTCCTCATGAAGAAGAACAAGGTCGATATCATCTGGGGCGAGGCGGCGCTGACCTCGGCCAACGAGATCAAGGTGGTGAAAACCACCAAGAAGCCGATGGAGCCGCAGTGGCCCGGTCCCAAGAACACCTTGGGCGAGGGTACCTACAAGGCCAAGAACATCATCATCGCCACCGGCGCGCGCCCGCGCGTGCTGCCCGGCATCGAGCCGGATGGTGACAAGATCTGGACCTATTTCGAGGCGATGAAGCCGGCCAGGATGCCCAAGTCGCTGGCCATCATGGGCTCGGGCGCCATCGGCATCGAGTTTGCCTCGTTCTACCGCTCGCTCGGCGCGGAGGTGACGGTCATCGAACTCCTGCCGCAGATCCTGCCGGTGGAGGACGCCGAGATCGCTGCACATGTGCGCAAGCGCATGGAAAAGCGCGGCATCAAATTCCTGACCGATGCCAAGGTCTCCAAGGTCGAAAAGACCAAGGATGGCATTGTTGCCCATATCGAGCTCAAGGATGGCAAGACCGACAAGGTCGCCGCCGACAACCTGATCTCGGCCGTCGGCGTGCAGTGCAATACCGAGAACCTCGGCCTGGAGAAGGTGGGGGTCAAGATCGATCGCGGCGCGATCGTCATCGATGGCTACGGTCGCACAAACGTGCCGGGCGTCTGGGCCATCGGCGATGTGGCCGGTCCCCCGATGCTGGCCCACAAGGCCGAGCACGAGGCCGTCGTCACCGTCGAGACCATTGCGGGCCTGAAGGTCCATGGGCTCGACAAGAGCAAGGTGCCGGGCTGCACCTATTGCGAACCGCAGGTGGCGAGCGTGGGGCTGACCGAGGCCAAGGCCAAGGAAGCCGGTCGCGAGATCAAGGTCGGCCGGTTCCCGTTCATCGGCAACGGCAAGGCCATTGCGCTGGGCGAACCGGACGGGCTGGTCAAGACCATCTTCGACGCCAAGACCGGCGAACTCCTCGGAGCCCATATGGTGGGCGCGGAAGTGACCGAGCTGATCCAGGGTTTCGTTATCTCGATGAATCTCGAGACCACTGAGGAAGAGCTGATCCACACCATCTTCCCGCATCCGACCCTGAGCGAAACGATGAAGGAAAGCGTGCTCGACGCCTATGGGCGCGCGCTCAACATCTAGGGCTTGAAGCGTGAAGGCCTACAGGCGATATGTCTGGGGCATTCACGGGGGACACGAGAATGGCTGTTCCGCAACGGCAGAACACTGGACCTGAGGGTTTCGCAATGAACATCAACGCCCGCGCCGTTCTGATCTTCCTGGCCATCGGCCTGGTGGCTGGCTGGCTCGCCGGCCTCATCGTCGGCGGTTCGGGCGGTTTGTTCGGATCGCTGCTCAAGGGCGTCATCGGCGCATTCGTGGGCGGATATCTGTTCACGGCGCTCAACATCAATCTGGGGATCAAGAATACGATCGTCACCCAGATCATTACTGCGACGGTGGGTGCCATCGTCGTGGTGCTGGCGGCAAGGCTCATCGCCGGCGCCTGATCCATCCCTGGGGAGGGTTGGCGAGGAGAGGTAAGAGGTTCTCGTGGTTACCCTGATAGACAATACGGGCGTCGAGCGTCCGCGCCACCCCGAAAAGGCCAACCGGCCCGAAACGGTCATGCTGCGCAAGCCGGACTGGATCCGCGTGCGCGCACCGGGTTCGCCCGTCTACAAGGAAACCCAGCAGATCGTGCGCGAGAACAACCTCGTCACCGTCTGCGAGGAAGCCGGCTGCCCCAATATCGGGGAGTGCTGGTCCAAGAAGCACGCCACCATGATGATCATGGGCGAGATCTGCACCCGCGCCTGCGCCTTCTGCAACGTGCGCACCGGCCTGCCTCTCGCCCTCGATCCGCATGAGCCGGAAAACGTCGCCAAGGCCGTTCAGACTCTCGGCCTCCAGCATGTCGTCATCACGTCCGTCGATCGCGACGATCTTCCCGACGGCGGGGCGCATCACTTCGCCGACGTGATCTACGCCATCCGCGAGAAGAACCCGACGACGACCATCGAGATCCTGACGCCCGACTTCCTGCGCAAGGAAGGGGCTCTCGAAGTCGTAGTGAAGGCCAAGCCGGATGTGTTCAACCACAACCTGGAAACCGTGCCGAGCAAGTACCTCAAGGTGCGGCCAGGGGCGCGCTACTTCCACTCGATCCGGCTCCTGCAGCGGGTCAAGGAACTCGATCCGACCATGTTCACCAAGTCGGGGATCATGGTTGGCCTGGGCGAGGAGCGCAACGAGGTGCTCCAGCTCATGGACGACCTGCGCAGCGCCGATGTCGACTTCCTGACCATCGGCCAGTACCTTCAGCCGACGCGCAAGCACCACCCGGTGATCCGTTTCGTGACGCCGGACGAGTTCAAGTCCTACGCCACCGTGGCGCAGACCAAGGGCTTCCTCCTGGTGTCCTCGAGTCCGCTGACCCGGTCGTCCCACCATGCCGGCGAGGACTTCGCCATGCTGCGCGCCGCACGTTTGGCCAAGCATGCCTGATCTCTACCTGGAGCGGCACGTCCCGCATCTGCCCGACCGGATGTTCGACCTTGTTTCGGACCTGGAGAGCTACCCGCGCTTCATCCCCAATTGCAGCGCTATGGTGGTCAAGAAGGATTCGGGAGCGCCGGGCGATGTCCGCTTCGCCAAGATGACGATCCGGTTCGGCCCGGTGACGCAGGCCTACACGAGCCGCGTGACGCTGGATCGCGACAAGAAGACCATCACCGCCAAGGCAGTCGATGGCCCGTTCGCTTACCTCGACAGCAAATGGACGCTGGAGCCGGAAGGCGCGGGGACGCGGGTGCGTTTCGATATCGACTTCAAGATTTCCAACCCGCTGATCGCGGCGGTTGCCGAACCGGCGTTCGCCGCCAAGCAGGAGGAGATCATGAACGCTTTCGTTGACGAGGCCGACCGTCGCTTCGGCGAATAGTCCGGTCCCTCAGAGTTCTTCGGGTTTGCCGAGCGTTTCGAGCACCATTTCAAGTGCCGCCTCGACGCTAGCCTTGCGGATGCCCTCTCGCCCGATATCGCCGAAGCGCTTTTCGAGGACGTCCGTGCCGTCCTTGGTCGCCACAGCGAAGTAAACGAGCCCGACGGGCTTGCGCTCCGAGCCCCCGTCGGGGCCGGCAATGCCGGTGACGCTCACGGCGATATCGGTGCGGGCCGTGTTGCGCGCGCCGTCCGCCATGGCGCGGGCAACCTGGGCCGAAACGGCGCCATGGTCCTCGATCATGCGGGCCGGAACCCCGATCATGCGGGACTTGGCTGCATTCGAATAGGTGATGAAGCCGCCGTAGAAGACAGCCGAGGCGCCGGGCACGTCCGTGATGGCGCCGGAGAGAAGTCCGGCAGTACAGCTTTCCGCCGTCGCCATCGTCATCTTGCGGGAAGCGAGCGTGGTAATGATCTCTTTGGCGGGATCGCGCGCTGGTTTGCCCGCCATCTCAATCTACCCGCGGCAGTTCGATACTTGCGCTGGCCATGGCCACAATGCCCTCCTCACGACCCGTGAACCCCAGTCTTTCGCTGGTTGTCGCCTTGATAGTGACGCGGGAAGGCGTGATCGCGCAAGCCGTTGCAATGACCTGGCGCATTGCGGGAACATGTGCGGCGATTTTCGGAGATTCGGCCACGATCGTCGCATCGAGGTTGACGATCCTGCCGCCACGCTCGGCAACCAGCTTTGCTGCGTGTTCGAGAAAGATGACCGAAGCGGCGCCCTTCCACTGCGGATCGCTCGGCGGGAAATGCGTGCCGATATCGCCTTCGCCCAGCGCCCCATAGATGGCGTCGGTGAGCGCGTGAAGGGCGACGTCGGCGTCCGAATGTCCCTTCAGCTTGGCCGTGTGCGGAATGCGCACGCCACCGAGCCATACCGCGTCGCCCGGCTCGAACTCGTGGACGTCAAAGCCGGTTCCGACGCGGGTTTCCATCGATTGCGCTCCTGCGATCATCCGTTCGGCCCGGGCAAAGTCCTCGGGATGAGTAATCTTGATATTGCTGGTGTTGCCGGGTGTGAGCGCTACGCGAAGTCCCGCCCACTCGGCGATGGCGGCATCGTCGGTGAACTCACGGGGCAGGGTGCTCGCCCGCATATGCGCCGAAAAGATCTGCGGGTAGCGGAAACCCTGCGGGGTTTGCGCGGCGAAGAGCACGCGCCGGTCCTCGGTTGCGACGATGTTGACGCCGTCCGGAGCGCGCTTGATCGTGTCGGTGACCGGCACGGCCGGCAGCGCTCCTTCGTGATCGGCCAGGCCGGCGACCACGCCGGCGACCAGTTCAGCGTCGATGAACGGGCGGGCGGCGTCCTGAATCAGCACATAGTCCGGGCGTTGCCTGCCGAGCGCCTTGAGGCCTTCGAGCACCGAGGATTGACGCGTTGCGCCGCCCATGACCGGGGGAAGGAGCCGCTCGTCGGCCAGACCGAGGCCGGCATAGAGATCGGCGTGGTCAGGGTGGATGACCGGCTGGACAAACGTGACGTCGGGCAGGGCCAGCAAGGCCTTGATCGTCCGCGTCAGCACAGGGATGCCATGCACTGAACGGTATTGCTTGGGCAGGCTCTCTCCGTTAGCGCTGGCACGTTCGCCCTTGCCGGCGGCAACGACGATGGCGGCGATGGAGCGGGCGCGAGTCACGGATAGCCTTGGTTGATTATGACGTTCGTTGAGGGTCTAAAGGCCATCGACCAAGCCAGCAAGGCCGATTTGTGCACCCGCCATGCCGGTGCGACGCTATTGGTGTTGCACGTGCCCGATAATTGATTATTGTGCGGGCATTCCCAAGAGATTGAGCAATTTGGGGGCAGCTTTTTGAGTTCGTTTGCCTGCGGGATAAGCATCGGCGGCCATGCGCTCCCCAATAATGCATTCCTGGCGCCCATGGCCGGGATCACCGATCGCCCGTTCCGTTCGATAGCCGAGCGCTACGGCGCCGGCCTCGTCGTCTCCGAAATGATCGCCAGTTCGGCACTTGTCGCCGCCCAGAACGACATGGTTCGCAAGCTCAACAAGCGAGAAGGCAGGCTGCCGCATGTGGTGCAACTGGCAGGCTGCGAGGCCGAGTGGATGCAGCGCGGCGCCGAGATCGCCTGCGACGCAGGGGCCGACATTCTCGATATCAATTTCGGTTGCCCGTCCAAGCGGGTGACCAATGGCTTTGCCGGTTCGGCGCTGATGCGCGTGCCGGATCAGGCGCTCAGGCTCGTCGAAACCGTGGTGGGCGCGACGTCCCTGCCGGTGACCGTCAAGATGCGCCTGGGTTGGGACGATGACAGTCTCAACGCCGCCCAGATCGCCCGCAGCGCCGTCGATGCCGGCGTGCAGATGATCACGGTGCACGGGCGTACGCGCCAGCAGTTCTACAAGGGCACGGCGCGCTGGGAACTGGTGCGGGCAGTCGTTGAAGCCGTGGATGTGCCGGTGGTGGTCAACGGCGACGTCATCGACCTGGCCAGTGCCCGCGAAGCGCTTGAGCAGTCCGGCGCGGCCGCCGTGATGCTGGGGCGGGGCGCGCAAGGGCGTCCGTGGGTCGTCGGCCAGATCGGCGCGGCGCTCGCGGGCGAGCCGGTGCCCGAGGCACCGTCGGGTGACGCGCTGACCGACCTCATCGCCGAGCACTATCAGGACATGATCAGCGAATACGGGTCCCATATCGGCGTGCGCGCGGCGCGCAAGCACCTGGATTGGTATCTGGAGGCATTGGGTATCTCTCTCGACAAGGAGACCCGCCGGGGTCTGCTCAATGCCGAGAGCCCCGACGAGGTGGTGACCATGATTCCTGAAATCTATTCGGGTGCCTGGAGGCAGGCTGCATGACCACCGACACGACCGGTATCGCCACCTCGGTGCTGCAGGCGCTGCCGCAACCCGTGATCGTCTGCGGGACCGACAACACCATTGTCTTCGTCAACTACGCTGCCGAGGCCTTTTTTGGGGCTTCTCTGAGCGTGTTGGCCCGGCAAAAGCTCAATGATCTGATCGCTTTCGGCTCGCCAATTCTCAATCTGGTCGAGACCGTCGCCATGCGGCGGGCGCCGATGACCGAGTACCGCGTCTCGGTCGGCTCCTCCCGTTTCGGGGACGAGCGGATCGTTGATGTCTATGCCAGCCCGATCTCCGATACCGATGGGCGGGTGACGCTTCTCTTCCAGGAGCGCACCATGGCCGACAAGATCGACCGGCAACTGGTGTCGCGCGGCGCGGCGCGCTCGGTCACCGGCCTGGCGTCGATGCTGGCCCACGAAATCAAGAACCCGCTTTCGGGCATTCGCGGCGCGGCGCAACTGCTCGAACAGACGGTCTCGGAAGACGAGGTCCCGCTCGCCAGGCTGATCCGGGAGGAGACCGACCGGATCGTCGATCTCATCGATCGCGTCGAGATATTCGGCGACGACCGCCCGCTCGAGCGCGAGCCGATCAACATCCACGTGGTGCTCGATCGGGTGAAGCTGCTGGCCAGGAACGGGGTGGCGCGCGGCATTTCATTCTCGGAGGAATACGATCCCTCCCTGCCGCCGGTTCTGGGCAATCGCGACCAGCTCATCCAGGTGTTCCTCAACCTGGTCAAGAACGCGGCAGAGGCGCTCGAACGCACCTCCAAGCCCGAGATCCGTTTCTCGACGGCCTTCCGGCCGGGCATTCGCATCGCGGTCATGGGAATCGCCGAGCGTATCTCGCTGCCGCTCGAAATCGTCATCGAAGACAATGGGCCGGGCGTGCCGGCGGACATCCTGCCGTTCCTGTTCGATCCGTTCGTGACGACCAAGGCCAATGGCTCGGGTCTCGGCCTGGCCCTGGTGGCCAAGATCGTGGGCGACCATGGAGGGGTGATCGACTGCGACAGTCGGCCCGGTCGCACGCGCTTCCGCATCCTCCTGCCGGTAGCGACGGCCGGCATACCTTCGGACTTCCAAGAGGCATTGACTAAATGAGCGGCCACACAGTTCTGCTTGCCGACGACGATGCGGCCATCCGCATGGTCCTCAACCAGGCCTTGACCCGCGCCGGCTACGAAGTGCGGCCCACCGGCAACATGTCCACGATGTGGAACTGGGTCAGCCGGGGCGAAGGCGATCTGCTCATTACCGATGTCCACATGCCGGACGGCAATGCGTTCGACATCATGCCCAAGATCAAGAAGCTGCGCCCGGACATGCCCATGATCGTCATGAGCGCGCAGAATACGTTCATGACCGCCATCAGGGCGTCCGAGGTCGGGGCCTACGAATACCTGCCCAAGCCGTTCGACATCACCGAGGTGCTCTCGGTGGTGCAGCGCGCGCTCGCGGACGCCAAGAAGCCGCCGGCGCGGGACCGCAATGTCGAGGATGCCGGCGACGCCATGCCGCTCGTGGGCCGTTCGCCGGCCATGCAGGACATCTACCGCGCGCTCGCCCGCCTGATGCAGACGGACCTGACGGTCATGGTCACCGGCGAAAGCGGTACGGGTAAGGAACTGGTGGCGCGCGCGCTGCACGAATTCGGCAAGCGCCGGAACGGGCCGTTCGTGGCCATCAACATGGCCGCCATTCCGCGTGATCTCATCGAGGCCGAGCTTTTCGGGCACGAAAAGGGCGCTTTCACCGGCGCGACAGCGCGTTCGTCGGGGCGTTTCGAGCAGGCCGAAGGCGGCACGCTCTTCCTCGACGAGATCGGCGACATGCCGATGGATGCCCAGACGCGCCTGCTGCGCGTGCTGCAGGAAGGCGAATACACCATGGTCGGCGGTCGTACCCCGATCAAGACCAACGTGCGTATCGTGGCGGCGACGCACCGGGACCTCAGCCAGATGATCCGGCAGGGGCTTTTCCGCGAAGACCTCTACTACCGTCTCAATGTCGTCCCTATCCGCCTGCCGCCCCTGCGCGAACGCGTCGATGACATCGGTGATCTCGTTTCGCATTTCCTCAATGCCGCACAGCGCGAAGGCGAGCCGGTCAAGACCATCTCTCCCGACGCTATCCGCCTGATGCAGAACTATTCCTGGCCGGGCAACGTGCGCGAGCTGGAAAACCTCGTCCGCCGCCTCGTGGCGCTCTATGCCGACGAGAGCATTTCGGCCGAGGTCGTGCAGAACGAACTCAACATCGGGGAGCGCCCGAGCGTTACGGCGTCCACCGGCCCGGTGGACGTGTCGACTGCCGTCGAAGCGCATGTGGCCCAGCTGCTGCGAGAATACGAGCCGAAGCTGCCTCCTGCCGGCCTTTACCAGCGGGTTCTCGATCGCGTCGAGGCGCCGCTGATCGCCATGGCGCTCAACGCCTGCGCCGGCAACCAGATCAAGGCTGCCGAATTGCTCGGACTCAACCGCAACACGCTGCGCAAGAAAATCCGGGCTCACAGCATCGAGATCGTCAAGCACTCCCGCCGCGGATAGTTCTTCAAGCAAGAAGAGCTTTCGTTTTGGTGCGCCGTGGCCTATTCCCGGCGCAATCGAGTTGCACTATTGCAACAATTGAGTTGCAGCACTGCCACAATTGGGTCAGCCTTGCGCGCTAACAGCCCGCCCGAATTGGGGGACGCCGCAAGGCGTAAGACATGGACGACACTCAAGGCACCGGTCCGAGCCAGCCGCCGAATCCGCCCCAGCCCCCGCTGACGAGCGCAGCACGGCAGGCGCTGTTCTCGGGCGACCGCAGCAAGCAAGCCATCCGGTTCGTCGGCCTCATCGTGGTCACGGCCTCAGTCGTCATGACCTTCCTGTCGTTCCTGTCGCTTTCCGGAGTCACCGGCATCGAGCCGTCTCCCGAGATGTGGGCGGTGATCTGGATCATCAACGGTCTGCTGGTGCTGGTGGTGATCGCGCTGGTGCTGACCGAGGCGGTATTGCTGCTTCAGGCGCGGTCGCGGCAGGAGGCTGGAGCGAAGCTCCAGATCCGCATGGTCACGATGTTCGCATTGCTGACCGCGATTCCCGCTTTCATCGTCGCCGTCGTCGCCACCATCGCCCTCAATCAGGGGCTCGACCAATGGTTCTCCGAGCGCAACCGCGCCATGGTCGAGAGTTCGCGTCTCGTGGCGCGTTCCTACCTGCTCGAACACGCCCAGGTGCTGCGCGACGACATCATCTGGGTCGCCTCCGAACTCGAGCAGGCGCGCGGCACGTTCGAGACCGACAAGGAGCGGTTCCAGCACATCCTGACCGCACTCGCGGTCACGCGTTCGCTGCCCTATACGCAGTTGATCTCCCAGAGCGGGGATACGCTGATGAAGGCGCAGATCACCGCGCAGGGGACACCGCCCAAGCTGCCGGACGGGATCACGCAAGGGGTGACCGAGGGCGCGCCGACGCCCATCGCCCCGGGCAAGACGAACCTCGTCGGTTCGATCGTCAAGCTGCGCGGGTATGACAATACCTACCTGTTCGTCGCGCGCCCGGTCGATCCGGAAGTGCTCGAATACATGAAGCTGACGGACGCCAATGTTTCCGAATACCGGCAGTATGCGTCCAACCGCCTGGTCTTCCAGATCACCTTCACTCTCATGTATGTCGGCCTCGCCGTGGTGCTGCTCTTGGCGGCGCTCTGGATCGGCATTGCGCTGGCCAACCGCTTCGTCGATCCGATCCGAAACCTCATGATCGCGGCCAAGCGGGTGAGCCGCGGCGACCTTGACGTGCAGGTGCCGGTCGAGGATCGCGGCGATCTGGGGGACCTCTCGGACGGCTTCAACACCATGACGCGTCAGCTCAAGACGCAGCGCGAGGCGCTGGTGACCGCCAACGAGACCAACGAGAAGCGTCGCCAGTTCACCGAGGCCGTGGTGGAAGGCGTGTCGGCCGGTATTCTCGGCCTTGATCCGGTCGGCAACATCACGCTGGTCAACAGCCGGGCCGGAGAGATGTTCGGCAAGACGGAAATCGAGCTCATGGGCGAGAGCGCCGACAAAGCGATTCCCGAGTTGGCGCCGATCCTCGAACGGGCGCGCATGGCGCGGCGCGGGCAGGTGCGCGACCAGATCCAGATCGGCAACGAGCAGGATCGGCGCACCTACCAGGTTCAGCTCACCCGCGAGGGCACGATGACCGAGAGCAAGGGCTACGTCATCACGCTGGACGACATCACCGATCTCGAATCGGCGCAGCGCACCAGCGCCTGGGCCGACGTCGCGCGTCGCATCGCCCACGAGATCAAGAATCCGCTCACGCCCATCCAGCTTTCCGCCGAGCGGCTGCGGCGGCGCTACGCCTCAAAGCTGGCCGACGACTTCGAGATTTTCGACAAGGGCATCAACACCATCATCCGGCACGTGGGCGATATCGGGCGCATGGTGGAAGAGTTCTCCGCCTTCGCGCGCATGCCCGAGGCCAAGCCCGAAAAGGGCGATCTTTCCGACACGATCCGGCAGTCCGTCTTCCTCGAAAGCGTGCGGCTCCCCGAGATCGAAATCATCACGCACTTGCCAGACGAGGCCATTACGGCCTATTTCGACGGTCGCCTGATTGCCCAGGTCATGACCAACCTCATCAAGAATGCGGTTGAGGCCATCGAGGGCGTCGGACTCGACGTGGTGCACAATCCACAGATTATTGTTGCCGGCGAGATCGAGGGCAAAATGGCCCGAATCTCGGTCTCCGACAACGGAAAGGGCTGGCCCAAGGACAATCGTCACCGGCTGCTCGAACCCTATATGACGACACGGGAAAAAGGCACCGGCCTTGGCCTCGCAATTGTCGCAAAGATCATTGAACAGCACGGCGGCGACGTCGAGCTCATAGACGCCGAACCTGATTCCAGCGGCAGGGTAGGGGCTTGTTTCAGCTTCACACTGCCGTTGCAGGCCCCGCCTAATAGCGACGACGCCGACACGGCGCCGGCAACGGACTTTACGGCCACCAGAGAAGAGGAGCCGCGGATTGCCGCGGTTGCAAACAAGTAATGGCTCTAGATATCCTGATCATCGACGATGAGGACGATATTCGCGATCTCATCGCCGGCATCCTGGAAGACGAGGGATACGAGGCCCGGCAGGCTCACGATGCCGATTCCGGCCTCAACGAGATCGCGCGGCGTCGTCCGAGTCTGGTCTTCCTCGACATCTGGATGCAGGGGTCGCGCCTGGATGGCCTGCAACTGCTCGACGTGCTCCAGTCCCAGCATCCCGATATGCCCGTGGTCATGATCTCCGGGCACGGCAATGTCGAAACGGCCGTGTCGGCCATCAAGCGTGGCGCCTACGACTACATCGAGAAACCCTTCAAGATCGATCGCCTGCTGCTGATCACCCAGCGCGCCGTGGAAGCCACGCGCCTGCGCAACGAGGTGGCCGAACTCAAGGAACGCGGCGCGGGGACCAATACCGAGATGGTCGGTCACTCGCCGGCCCTCCAGCAGGTCAAGGGCATCATCGAGAAATCCGCGCCGACCAACTCGCGTATTTTCGTTGCTGGCCCTTCGGGCGCCGGCAAGGGTCTCGTGGCACGCCTCATCCATCAGCGCAGCCCGAGGGCGCAGGCGCCGTTCATCGAGATCAACGCCTCGCTCTATGCGCCCGACGAGGTGCCCGTGGTGCTGTTCGGCCGCGAAACACGCGAGAAGAGCGGCATCCTGCGCACCGAGGTCGGTGCGCTCGAGCGCGCTCACGGGGGCACGCTCTACCTGTCGGAAGTCACCGCGCTCCCTCCTTCCGCCCAGGCGGCCCTGCTGCGCACGCTGGTGGAGAACAAGTTCAACCGCGTGGGCGGACAGGTCGCCGTGCCGATCGATGTTCGAATCATCTCCTCGAGTTCGCAGAGCATCCCCTCGCTCGTCGAGGCCGGGCAGTTCCGCTCCGACCTTTACCATCGCCTCTCGATCGTGCCGGTCCAGCTCACCCCGCTCAAGGAGCGGCGCGAGGACGTGCCGCCGCTGGTGAGCGCATTCATCGAGCAGGTCTGCCGCATGCACAACCTGCCGCGCATGACCATCGGCGATGACGCCATCGCGGTGCTCCAGGCCCAGGATTGGCCGGGCAACGCGCGCCAGTTGCGCAACTCTATCGAGCGGCTGCTGATCCTGATGAAGGGGCAGGCGCCCGAGGATGGGGTCATCACCGCCGCGATGCTGCCGTCCGATATCGGCGAGGTCCTGCCGACGGTGGGCGACACCGATGCATCGGCGCACCTGATGAGCCTGCCGCTGCGCGACGCCCGCGAGGTTTTCGAACGTCAGTACCTGCTGGCGCAGATCGAGCGTTTCGGGGGCAATATCTCCAAGACTGCCGAGTTCGTCGGCATGGAGCGCAGTGCATTGCACCGCAAGATCAAGTCGCTGGGGCTATAGGGCGTATTCGAAATTCTGGGGTGTTCATTGCCGTTGAGGCGGCTATGATCACCGGTAGGCACGGATTTTCAGATGTGCCATAGTGCCTGACCAATTAGATTTGCTTGATGACTTTCCGGGAAGGACAGGCCTGCGGCGGCCAAGGTCCTCACCTACAAGAAGGGTGGCGATGAGCCTGCCCGCTAAACAGAAGCCGCGAGAAGAGGCCTAAATGCCCGCCGAAAAAGCACAAAACCTCCAGGATTCCTTCCTCAATCACGTGCGTAAGCAGAAAGTCCCGGTCACGATTTTCCTCGTGAACGGCGTCAAGCTGCAGGGCATAATTACCTGGTTCGACAATTTCTGCCTGCTGCTCCGTCGTGATGCCCAGTCGCAGCTTGTCTACAAGCATGCGATCTCGACCATCATGCCGGGTGCGCCGATCCAGCTCTTCGATCCCGAGCATACCGGAGGCGACAACGCCTGATCCGCATAATCCGTCGGACGATTTCGACGACGGCGAGGACCGCAAGGGCGGTCCTCAGGCCTTTATCGATCAACGCGAGGCTCCGACACGTGTGGGACTGATCGTCCCGGACGTGCGTGGCGCGTCTGTCTATCACAGCATCGAAGCGCGCAAGGCCGAGTTCGAAGGCCTGGCGGCCGCGATCCGGCTTGAGATCGTGTTCTCGGAGGTCATCCGCGTTCGCGAAGTTCGGCCTGCCACCTTCATCGGCGGCGGGCAGGTGGAAGCCATTGCCAGGCGCGTGCAGGAGGAGGAGATCGAACTCCTTCTCGTCGATACGGCCCTGACGCCGATCCAGCAGCGTAACCTCGAGCGCGAGACCAAGGCCAAGGTGCTCGACCGCACGGCCCTCATCCTCGAAATCTTCGGGGAGCGCGCTGCCACGCGCGAGGGTGTGCTCCAGGTCGAACTGGCCCACCTCAACTACCAGAAGAGCCGTCTCGTCCGGTCATGGACGCACCTTGAGCGGCAACGCGGCGGTTTCGGCTTCCTGGGCGGCCCCGGCGAAACCCAGATCGAAAGCGACCGTCGCCTGCTTCAGGAGCGCATCGCGCTGCTCGAGGAGCGGATCGAGAAGGTCCGCAAGACCCGCCAGCAGCAGCGGCGCAACCGGGACGAAGTGCCGTACCCGATCGTGGCTCTGGTCGGTTACACCAATGCCGGCAAGTCGAGCCTCTTCAACACCCTGACCGGCGCCGGCGTTTTCGCCGAGAACCTGCTCTTTGCCACGCTCGATACCACCGTTCGCAAGCTGGAACTGCCGCATGGCCGCCAGGTGATCGTGAGCGACACGGTCGGCTTCGTCGCCGACCTGCCGCACGATCTCGTTGCGGCCTTCCGCGCCACGCTCGAGGAAGTCACGCAGGCCGATGTCGTGCTCCACATCCGGGACGTCGCCAATCCCGATCACCAGGCGCAGGCCCGCGACGTGCTGACCGTGCTCGGTGAACTGGGGGTGTCGTCCGAGACCGTGCCTGTCATCGAGGTCTGGAACAAGATCGACCTGCTGCCGCGTGCCGAGGATGGCTCCATCCCCGCGCTCGCCAATACCGCTCCGGTGGGGCGCGTGGCGGCGACGATTCCGGTTTCGGCCAAGACCGGCGAGGGTCTGGAAGACCTCAAGATCGCTATCGAGGCGGCCCTGTCGGCAGGCAGCCGGACCTATCGCGTCCACGTGCCTCACGCGGCTGGCGGCGATGTCGGTTGGCTTTACGGCCATGCCGAGATCATCGAGCGCATCGAGCCGGACGAGAAGGGCCAGGATTTCGTGGTCCGCGTCGAACCACGTCACCTGCGCGAGTTTCAGGAGCGCTTCAACGGCCGCATCGAGGGCGAGTGATCACTTGGCCTTGTCGGCCTTGCGTATTTCGTTCCAGTAGCCATCAAGGCGTTCCAGTCCGGCTTCCGCGAGCGGGACGCCGTCCTCGCGCGCCCGCGCTTCGACGTGCGAGAACCGCCGCGTGAACTTGACGTTGGCGTTGCGCAGGGCGGCCTCGGCATCCACGCCGAGATGACGCGCAAGATTGGTCACGGCGAACAGCAGGTCGCCCAACTCCTCGGCAATTGCGTCCTTGTCCCCAGAGGCTGCGGCTTCCTGGACTTCATCGAGTTCCTCGCGTGCCTTGGCGACTACCGAAGCGGTGTCGGGCCAGTCGAAGCCAACCGAGGCGGCGCGGCGCGCCAGCTTCTCGGCCCGCAGCATGGCGGGCAACGTGTTGGCCACATCATCGAGGATCGAGGCCTCCAGTTCGCGCTTGGCCGATTTTCGGGCGCGTTCCTCGGCCTTGATCTGGTCCCACTGCACCTTGACCCCGTCTGCCCCTTCGGCCGCCTTCTCGCCGAAGACGTGGGGATGGCGCCGGATTAGCTTGGTCGTGATCGCCTCGATGACGTCTCCGATATCGAACAGACCGCGCTCTGAGGCCATCTGCGCGTGAAAGACCGGCTGGAGCAGCAGGTCGCCGAGTTCGTCGCGCAGGTCCTCGTAGTCCTCCCGCTCGATCGCGTCAGCGACCTCGTAGGCCTCCTCGATCGTGTAATGGCGGATGGAAGCGAAATCCTGCTCGATGTCCCACGGGCACCCGGTTTCGGGATCGCGCAGGGCGGCCATGATTTCGAGAAGCCGGGAGAGGTCGCGGGAAGGCTGCATGGGAGTCACGTCGTCTTTTGGGATTCTGCGCGCAACCTAGCGCACTTGCCCGTCCGCGGTAACCCTCGCTCAGGGCGGCGCGATGGTCGGCTTGGGCTTGGCCACCGCGGTCAGCCAGTCGGTCGGCCGCTCGACGTACCGGCGCACGGCGGGAGGCTCTTCGCCGGCATGGAGCGTGCGCAGGCGCTCGGATACCTCGGCGTCCGCCTTGGTGAGCCTCAGGTTGTGGCGGACATAGTCCGTCCATGTCGGGCTCTGGTACGTCTCGACCCAGCGGTCCGGCTGCGCAAGGTCGCGCAGGAGCGCCCAGTGCCGGGCTCCATCCCGCCGGCGGATGCGGCGGCGTTCGGTCATGGTGTTGAGGAAGACCGGGATGTCTTCGGTGCGGATGATGTAGGTGATTTCCACCACGATCGGGCCGCTGCGCGGTTCGAGATCGATCTCGAGATGGGGGACCTGGAAGCGGTTGAGCGGGGCGAGGTCCATGACCACGCGCGGCGGCAGCGGGAAGCGGAAGCCCAGGGCGATGCCGACGAGCATCGCGACTGCCGCCGTCCCGAGGGCGATCGGCAGACCGTAGTTCTCGGCAGCCACGCCCCAGATCCAGGAACCGAGCGCCATGCCGCCGAACGTTGCCGTCTGGTAGAAGGAGAGGGCGCGCCCCACCACCCAGCGGGGGGAGGCCAGTTGCACCGAGACGTTGAAGAGCGAGAGCGCCAGCACCCAGCACGCGCCGCCGAGCAAGAGGCCCGCGCCCGTCAGCCAGGGCGAGATACCGAGCGCGGTGATGCCGGCGCAGATGGCAAAGCCAAGGAACGAGGCGCGCACCAGCATTTCGCCACCGAGCCGTTCCTGGAGCGGGGCGGCGAGCAGTGCGCCTCCCACGGCGCCCAAGCCGAAGGCGCCAAGCAGCAGGCCATAGATCAGCGGGCCGCCGCCGGGCAGGTTGGCCGAAACCACCGGCAGGAGCGCCAGGATAACGATGGCCGAAAAGCCGAAGACGAAGCTGCGTAGCAAGACCTTGCCGATGCCGGGCGACATGGCGACGTAGCGGAAACCCGAAGCGATCGCCGGGCCGATGGATTCGCGCGGCAGCGGGTTATCGACGACATTGGGCTTCCAGAGGAACAGCACCAGCAGCACCGGCAGATAGCTGACGGTATTGACAGCAAAAGCAGCGGCGGCGCCCGCCGCGGCCACGATGACGCCACCCACGGCCGGGCCGACGCTGCGCGAGAGATTGAACCCGATAGAGTTGAGGGCCACGGCGCCCGGCAGGTCGGTGCGCGGCACCAGGTCGCCGACGGAGGCCTGCCAGGAGGGATTGTTGATCGCCGCGCCGCATCCGATGAGGAAGGTGAAGGCCAGGAGCAGCCATGGGGTGATCAGGCCGAAATAGGTAAAGGCCATCAGTGTGGCCGAGACGATGAGCATGAAGCTCTGCGCCGCCAGCATCACCTTGCGCCGGTGAAAACTGTCGGCGATGGCGCCGCCGACCATCGAGAACAGCATGATCGGCAGGGACGTCGAGGCCTGGACCAGCGCCACCATGTCCACCGAATTGGAAATCGAGGTCATCAGCCAGGCCGCGCCCACGCCCTGGATCAGCGCCCCAAAGCCGGACGCGAGGTTGGCCGTCCACATGTTGCGGAAGGTGGGGTGCTGCAGCGGCAGCAGGGGCGACATTCGTTCGGCCACGGGGGACCTTCCACTGGGTAGACATGCGGAAATCGAGCACAGCGTAACCGTGTTCGCGGTTAAATCAACTCGCTCCGAGCAGTGCCGGGGGGCAAGCGGGGCTTCATTGCCCCCGCCCCGGGATTCGCTGCAAGTTCGGGCTTCCGGCAAAGCCGGCCGTCAGGTTTCGTGCCCAAAACATTGCAATAGTTTGAATGCCTTGGACGGGACAGCTTCAATTTGAAACAAAAGCGGGGAATTTAACCGCCTCTCAACCATGACGGCAGCGTGGCCGGTGGATTTCGCCCGCAATCGGCTAGACTGGCAACTCCTTTAGCTAAGGTGCGTGTGTTTTGAGTTCCAAGCGTAATGGCTGGCGTTCGTTTGCCCGGTTCGCAGCCCTCGTAATCGTCGTTTCTCCCGTCGTGGCCGCCTGCAGTTCGGGTGGCTTTCACGGCAGTACTGGCGTCAAGCGAGCCGCTTTCACCTCCAAGGAATTCGGCGTCAGCTCGTCGCCGCGCGTCTCCCGCGCCGCCAATCCGCCGCGCGGGGGCGGGCGCTACCTGGTCGGCAAGCCCTATACGGTGCGCGGCCAGGTCTATACGCCCAAGGACGATCCCAACTACGTGGCACAGGGCAAGGCGTCCTGGTACGGCGCCGATTTCCACGGTCGCCTCACGGCCAACGGCGAGATTTTCTCGGCCAATGCCATTTCCGGCGCGCACCCGACGCTGCCGCTGCCGTCCTATGTTCGCGTCACGAACCTGGACAACGGTCGCTCGCTCATTGTGCGTGTCAATGACCGCGGCCCCTACCTTCCGGGACGTCTGATGGACGTTTCGGCGCGTGCTGCCGACCTTCTTGGTTTCATGAACCGCGGCAGCGCCAACGTTCAGGTCAATTACGTCGGCCCGGCGCCGCTCCAGGGCGACGACACGCGCGTCCTCCTCGCCAGCCTCAATGCGCCGACGGTGCAGGAAGAGCAGCGTGGCCAGACGCGCCTCGCTATGGTCGAGCCGCAGGTTCAGGCTCCACGACCGGTCGCCCAGCAGGTGGCCCAGGTGACCCCGGCGCCGCAGCCGGCGCAGGGCTCGGCCGTGCAGGTCGTCACCAGCTTCGGTGGTCATACCGAGGTCGAGACCTACCAGCCCAGCCAGGGCAGCTATTCTGCCAAGGATCTGGCCAAGGACTTCATGGGCCTCTTCTCCTATGCCGATACGGGCATGAACGCCCAGACCGAGAACGACGCCATTCTCAACGCTCACGACGCGGTCAACGCCATGGCCACGCGGAGCCCGGCACTCCAGGATTGGGTGGCGGCGGTCGACGAGAATGCGCGCGCCATCAAGCTGCAGATCGGCATCTTCGCCGACCCGGCCCGTTCGCTCGACGTCGAGGAACGCTTTGCCTATCTCGGCGCGGTGGAGGAACAGCCGGTCACGGCCGGGGGACAGGATGCGACCCGCCTCATGCTCACCCGCCTCAAGCCCGGCGTCGCTCGCGATGATGTGCTCAATCTGGCTCGGGAACTTGGCCTCAAGGACATCATTCTGTATTAGACCTTTATCGGCCTAAATTGATCTTTTGATCCCCGCGTCCGGCGGCGCGGTTGCAGGGATGTTTGAATGCTCGCTATCCGGCATTTCGTTCTGGCGCTCGTGGCGGTCGTCCTGACGGTCGCTTCGGTCGGCGCGCAGGAATTCGACACCAAGGCCAAGTATGCGGTCCTGATGGACTACGACAGCGGCATGATGCTGTTCCACAAGGATGCGGACGCGAGCCTCGAGCCGGCCAGCATGGCCAAGCTCATGACGGTCGCCGTCGTCTTCAACGAGCTGCGCAACGGCCGCATCAAGATGACGGACGAGTTCTTCATCTCCGAGCATGCCTGGCGCGATGGCGGGGCCAAGTCGGGCGGCTCGACCATGTTCGCCGAGCTCAACTCCAAGATACCGGTCGAGGACCTTCTGACCTCGGTTATTGTGCAATCGGGCAATGACGCGGCGATCGCGCTGGCCGAGGGCATCGCCGGCTCGGAAGCGACCTTCGCCAACATGATGAACCGGCTGGCTGAGGAAATCGGGCTGACCGGCTCGCACTTCACCAACGCCACGGGCCTGCCGGACCCCAACCAGTATTCGACCGCGCGGGACCTCGCCAACCTGGCGCGCTACCTGATCGCCGGTTTCCCCGAATACTATCATCTCTTCTCGATCCCCGAATTCACCTGGAACAAGATCCGCCAGCCCAACCGCAATTCGCTGGTCGAGATGGGGATCGGCGTCGATGGGCTCAAGACCGGCCACACGCAGGCTGCCGGCTATGGCAGCGTCGTGTCCACGCCCGAGGGCGGGCGGCGCCTGATCGCCGTCGTTCACGGTCTCAAGTCCATGAACGAGCGCGCCGAGGAAGCTCGCAAGCTCCTGCTCTGGGGCACGCGCAGCTTCGATCGCATCCCGGCCTTTCCCAAGGGCAAGACCGTCGGCTATGCCAACGTCTATGGCGGGGAGGAAGCCCAGGTTCCGCTCGTGGGCGAGGGCGATATCGATCTCTTCATTCCCAAGGGCGCCAAGGACTGTCCGCAGGCGACCATTACCTACAAGGGGCCGCTGCGTCCTCCGGTGGAGCAGGGCGAGCGGGTTGCTCAACTCAATATCATCTGCGGCGGGGTTGTGGTGCAGACGGCGCCGCTCTATGCCGGTGCGTCCGTCAATGAAGGCGGTATCGTGCGCAAGGCCACCGATGCGCTCAAGCAACTCGCGCTGGGCTGGCTGTAACAGGGATTTTCATGGCCGACGCATCGCAGTCCGTCAAAGCCCGCTTCATCACCTTTGAAGGCGGGGAGGGGGTGGGCAAGTCCACCCAGGCCAAGCGCCTGCAGGCGCGGCTGCACAAGCAGGGCATCGAGGCGATCCGCACGCGCGAGCCGGGCGGCACGCCCAAGGCCGAGGCCATCCGCTCCTTCATCCTGCAGGGGCGCTCCGAGAGTTGGGGCGCGGGAGCCGAGGCCGTGCTGTTCGCCGCCGCGCGGCTCGACCACGTCAATCAGCTGATCGCGCCGAACCTGGACGCCGGCAAGTGGGTGATCTCCGACCGCTTCCACGATTCGACCCGGGCCTATCAGGGCCTGACCGGCGGGGTGGATGCCAAGCTGATCGGCGCCCTCGAGGAACTGGCGCTCAATGGCCATAAGCCTGACCTGACGCTGGTACTCGACATGGATCCCGAGATTGCCTTTGCGCGCGTGCGCGAGCGCCAGCTCGAGGACGCGCTGGTCGATACGGGCGACCGCTTCGAGAAAGAAAATCTCGAATGGCACCGCAAGCTGCGCGAGGGGTTCCTCGAGATCGCGCGCAACAACCGCGAACGGTGCGTGGTCGTCCTGGCCGACCGCACCGAGGACAAGCTCGAGGAAGCCATCTGGCAGGCGGTGCTCGAGCACTTTCCTGAACTCGAAACGGCACCAACCGCGTGAGCGACGACGTCCCCATTCGCGAGCCTGACCAGATCGAAGGCGTGAGGCTCCCCGAGCAGCAGCATGCCGTTCTTGGTCATGCCGCCGCCAAGAGCGCAATTGCCAGCCGCCTCGCCGGTGGTTCCTTGCCCAATGCGGTGCTGCTGCACGGACCTCAGGGCATCGGCAAGGCGACGCTCGCCTTCAAGCTCGCCCGCGACATCTTCGTGGCAACCGGCGATGAGGACGCGCACCGGGTCGATGAGCAGGTCATGGCCGGCTCGCACCCCAATCTCTTCGTGCTGCGCCGCCAGCCCAAGGACGCCAAGGGCTTCTATTCGGTCATCCGGGTCGATGACATCCGCAACCTCGTCGAGCATTTGCGCAAGACGCGCGGGCGGGCCGGGCATCGCGTGGCGATCATCGATTCCATTGACGATTGCAACGTCAACGCCGCCAACGCCCTGCTCAAGATCCTGGAGGAGCCGCCTGCGGAGACCATCTTCCTCCTGGTCTCGCACCGTCCGGGCTCGCTGCTCCCGACCATCAAGTCGCGGTGTCACTCCCTGGCCATGCGCCCGATAGCCGACGAAGACGTGCGCGCGGTCCTGGCTGCGAACCTTGGCGATTCCAGCCCCGCCGAGATCGATGAAGCCGTTTCGCTGGCCCATGGCAGGCCACGCAAGGGCTTCGAGGCGACGTTGGTCGCGGGCGAGGGCACGCTGGCGGCTTTGCGGGGTTGGCTCGCCAATCCCGGGCGCTTCCCTTCCGGCGCGCATCTGGCGCTTGCGGATGCCATCGCGGCCGGCTCGGGCACGGCCGAAGCGGCTTTTGCGCGCGAGCTCATCATCGATTGGCTGGCCGGCGAAGCAAAATCGGCGGCATTACAGGGACCTGAGGGCCGCATGCGGCTTGCCTCGGCCAACGAGCTATGGGACAAGGCGCAGGCCCTGTTCGAAGAGACCGACAGTCTCAATCTCGATATGCGGCAGACGCTGACCGTCGTCTTCGACGCCATCAAGCGCCACATTTCTGAGACATCGCCCTTATCCGAGCCATCATGACCCGCAACGCCTATTACGTCACGACCGCAATCGCTTATCCCAATGGCGAACCCCATATCGGGCACGCCTACGAGATGATCGCGACCGACGCCATGGCGCGCTGGAAGCGGCTGGAGGGGCGCGACGTCTATTTCCTGACCGGCACCGATGAGCACGGCATCAAGATGGTGCAGACCGCCGAGCGCGAAGGCGTGCCGGTGCGCGATCTTGCCGATCGCAATTCGGCCCGCTTCAAGCAGCTGGCCGGGGCGCTCAACCTTTCCAACGACGACTTCATCCGCACCACCGAGGCCCGCCACTACGCGGCGAGCCAGGCGATCTGGAATGCGATGGTCGCGGCCGGGGACATCTACGAAGGCAAGTACGAGGGCTGGTATTCGGTTCGCGACGAGGCCTATTTCGATGCTTCCGAGCTCACCGAAGGCGAGGGCGGCAAGAAGTTCGCGCCCTCGGGTGCACCGGTCGAGTGGGTGGAAGAGCCCAGCTACTTCTTCCGCCTTTCGGCCTTCGCCGACCGGCTGCTCAAGCATTATGAGGAAAATCCGGATTTCATCGGCCCCAACGAGCGCCGCAATGAGATCATCGCCTTCGTCAAGCGCGGGCTGGACGACGTCTCGATCTCGCGCACCACGTTCGACTGGGGCATCCCGGTTCCGGACGTGCCGGGCCATGTCATGTACGTGTGGGTGGACGCGCTCACCAACTACATGACCGGCGTCGGTTATCCCGATGTCGATGGCCAGATGTTCCAGCGCTACTGGCCGGCGGACCTGCACGTGATCGGCAAGGACATCACGCGCTTCCACACAATTTACTGGCCCGCTTTCCTGATGAGCGCCGGCCTTGCCCTGCCGCGCAAGATTTTCGCCCACGGCTTTATCACCGTGGACGGCAAGAAGATGAGCAAGTCGCTAGGCAACGTCATCGAGCCCTTCGCGCTGGTCGAGGAGTTCGGGGCCGATCCCGTGCGCTACTTCTTCCTGCGTGAGGTCAGCTTCGGCAACGATGGTGACTACAGCCGCGAGAAGTTCGTCAATCGCAACAATGCGGACCTGGCCAACGACCTGGGCAATCTCGCCCAGCGCTCGCTCTCGATGATCAACAAGAACTGCGAGGCCAAGGTCCCCGAGGTCGGAGCCTATTCGGACGCCGACCGGGCGCTTCTCGATCTGGCCGCTACGGCTACGGCCCGCGCGGTCAAGGCCATGGATGAGCAGCTTGTGCACGAGGCGGTCGCCGCCATCTGGGAGGTGGTCGGGGAAGCCAACCGCTACTTCGCCGGGCAGGAGCCCTGGGCGCTCAAGAAGACCGATCCGGTCCGCATGGGAACGGTGCTCTACGTGACGGCCGAAGTCATCCGCCGCGTCACCATTCCCGCCCTGGCCTTCATTCCGGAATCGGCCGGCAGGATCCTGGATACGCTCTCGGTTCCCGCCGACAAGCGCCTGCTGGCGTTCGCCAATGATGGGGCGGCGCTCGTTCCGGGTACGGACCTGCCGGCGCCGCAGCCGGTGTTCCAGCGCTTCGAGCGGACCAAGGCCGAGTAAAGATGCTGATCGACAGCCATTGCCACCTCGATTTCGAGGCTCTGGCCGCCGATCGGCCGGGCGTGCTGGCGCGCGCCCGCGAGGCGGGGGTTACCGGTATCGTCACCATTTGCACCTGGGTGGACAAGTTCCCGGAAATCGCGCGGATCGCCGAGGAGAACGAGAACGTCTGGTGCTCGGTCGGGACGCATCCGCACAATGCCGACCAGGAACTCCACATCCAGACTGCCGATCTCGTCCGGTTGTCTGCGCACCCCAAATGCGTGGCGATCGGGGAAGTCGGCCTCGACTACTTCTACGATAACGCGCCCCATGAGGCGCAAGCCGAAGGGTTTCGCCGCCATATCGCGGCGGCGCGCGAGACGCAGTTGCCACTCGTCATCCATAGCCGCTCCGCCGACGAGGACATGGCGCGCATTCTTGAGGAAGAGAGCGAGAAGGGGGCCTTCCCCTTCGTGCTGCACTGCTTCTCGTCCGGCGCGGAACTGGCGCGGCGCGGGCTGGCGCTTGGGGGCTATCTCTCGTTCTCGGGCATCCTGACCTTCCGGAATGCCGAGGAAATCCGCGAGGTGGCCGCCTTCGCGCCCGCCGACCGTATCCTTGTTGAAACCGATGCGCCTTACCTGGCGCCCATCCCGCATCGCGGGCAGTCGAACGAACCCTCCTTCGTGCGCTTCACAGCCGAGAAGCTGGCCGAGGTCCGCGGCGTCAACGTCGTCGAGATCGCCGAGCAGACCACGCGCAATTTCGCGCGGCTCTTCTACAAGACGGGGCTCTGAGATGGCAGCGGCCGAGCGCGTCGTGGCAACCATTCTCGGTTGCGGGTCTTCTGGCGGCGTGCCGCGCGTCGGCAACGTCTGGGGTGATTGCGATCCGGACGATCCGCGCAATCGCCGCCGTCGCTGCGCGCTCCTCATCGAGGGCTTTACCGAAGGGGTGGACGAGCCCACGCGTATCGTCATTGATACCGGCTGCGATCTGCGCGAGCAGTTGCTCGACGCACGCGTCGGCCGCGTCGATGCGGTGTTCTACACTCACGAACACGCCGACCACACTCACGGCATCGACGACCTGCGGGTGCTGGCGCTCAACACCATGAAGCGCGTCGACGTTTTCTATTCGGAGATCACCGGCGAGCGGCTGCGCGAAGCTTTCCGCTATTGCTTCACCTCGCCGCCGGGCAGCGGTTATCCGCCGATCCTCAACGGCCATGTCATTGCGCCCGGCCAGGACGTGGTGATCGATGGACCGGGTGGGTCCATTTCCGTCCACGCTTTTGATCAGGAGCATGGCGATATCCGCTCGCTGGGGTTCCGGGTCGGCGGTTTCGCCTATTCGTGCGATCTTTCGGGCGTCCCCGACCATTCGCTGGGGGCGGTGTCCCATCTGGATGTTTGGGTCATCGATGCGCTGCGCCCGACGCCCCATCCGAGCCACCTGAGCCTTCCCGAATCCCTGGCGCTCATCACGCGCCTGGCTCCACGGCAGGCCGTGCTCACCAATCTGCACATCGACATGGACTACGCCACGGTCGACCGGAAGACTCCTGCCAATGTCGTGCCCGCCCATGACGGGCTCCAGATCGACATCACGGCGGGCCACGTCCTGCGCTAGCGGCGGCGCGCCTCCACTTCGCCCATTTCCGTGCGTCTGCTAGGCTGGTCCGGGCGCCGCAATGCGGGTTTGCCGCAGCGGCATCCGGTCTGGTCAATCAGTCACGGGAGTGCAGTATGAACCGCATGCAGGGCAAGGTCGCCGTGGTCACAGGCGCGGCGTTCGGCATTGGTGCCGCCGTCGCGCGCAAGCTGGCCCAGGAAGGGGCCAGTGTCGTTCTCACCGATCTCAAGGACGATGCTGGGAGCGCCATCGCCGCCGAGATCGGCCAGGCCGCCGCCTTCTTTCACCACGACGTGACCCAGGAGGCGCAGTGGGAAGACATCATGTCCAAGGCTCTCGAACGGTTCGGCCATGTGGACGTGGTGGTCAACAATGCCGGGGTCGGCTTCGGCGGTCCGCCCGAGGAACAGACGCTCGATGACTGGCACAAGCTCATGCGCGTCAACCTCGACGCGGTCTTCCTCGGCACCAAGCACGCCATTCGCACCATGAAAAAGGTCAAGCCGGCGGGCGATAGTGGCTCGATCGTCAACATGTCCTCGATCGAAGGTCTGGTGGGCGATCCGAACCTGGGTGCCTACAACGCCTCCAAGGGCGGGGTGCGCATCTATTCGAAGTCCGTGGCGCTCTACTGCGCCAAGAACAGGCTCGGTATCCGGGTCAACTCGGTGCATCCCGGCTATATCCTCACGCCGATGGTCGAGAACTCTATCAACTCCTCGCCCAACCCGGACGCGGCGCGCAAGCATCTGGTCGACCTGCACCCGATCGGCCACCTGGGCGAGCCCGATGACATCGCCTGGGGCGTGCTTTACCTCGCGTCGGACGAAGCCAAGTTCGTCACCGGCACCGAGCTCGTCATCGACGGCGGTTATACCGCCCAATAGTCAGCGCAGGGCGCGCAGCGCGTTGAGGATCACCACCACGTCGATGGCCTCCTGCAACAGCGCCCCCTGGACCGGCGGCAGGTAGCCGAGTGCCGCCGCGATCATGCCCGCAAGGGAAAGGCCGAGCCCCACAAAGACGCTCTGGCGCGCGATGCCCAGCGAGCGGTGGGCGATCCTGAGGGCATCGATCAACGGGCTGAGCCTGTCGACCAGGAGGACGACCCCGGCGGCCTCCGAGGACGCGGCGGTGCCCCGTGCGCCCATGGCGACGCCCACATCGGCGGCTGCCAGCGCCGGTGCGTCGTTGACGCCGTCGCCGACCATCAGCACCGGCCCGGCACTTCGCTCTCCTGTCACCACCGCCACTTTCTGGTCGGGCGTCAGGTCGCCATGGGCCTCTTCGAGGTGGAGTTGCGTGCGGAACTCGTCGACCACGTCCTGCCGGTCGCCGGAGGCCAGGACGATCTTGTCGATTCCTGCGCCGCGCAGGTTTGTCAGCAGCTTGTCGGCATCGTCGCGGATCGGATCGGCCATGACGATGATCCCGGCCACGGCCCCGTCGATGGCCACGGCGACCACCGCCTGCCCGGGCCGCAGGCCGTCGCGGAACTGTGCCGGGTCGCCGCTGGCGCTGCGCGAGCGCACGTAGCCGCTGCCGCCTACGACCACCTTGTGGCCATCCACGATGCCCTCGAGCCCGGCTCCCGCATCCTCGACCACCGCGGTGGGCAGGGTGAGCGTCAGCTCGCGGGTCTTGGCTGCGTGCACGAGGGCTGCGGCCATCACGTGGGCAGAGGCCTGGTCGAGCGAAGCGGCGAGGCGCAGGAGCTCATCGCCCGTGCGTCCAGGTCCTGAGCGCACCTCCTCGATCTCGGGATAGCCGTGGGTGAGGGTGCCGGTCTTATCGAGCACGGCGACCTTGACCTGAGCCAGCGCTTCGAGCACGTCGCCGCCCTTGATCAGGGCGCCGGAGCGGGCCGAGCGAGACATGCCCGAGATGATGGCCACCGGCACGGCAATTATGAGCGGGCAGGGCGTCGCCACCACCAGAACCGCGACGGCGCGTGTGACGTCGCCGGAGAAGTACCAGGCGGCGACGGCCAGTGCGACCGTCACCACCAGGAAGACGACCGCGTAACGGTCCGCCAGGCGCGTCATCGGCGCCTTGCTTTCCTGGGCGCCCTGCACCAGCCGCACGATGGCCGCATAGGTGCTTTCCGCCGCCGGGCGCGTGGCGACCATGTCGAAGGCGGGTCCGGCATTCGCACTGCCGCTGAGCGCCTCCTCGTCGATGCGTCGCTCGACGGGCAGGGGTTCGCCGGTCAGCGCCGACTGGTCGAGCACGGCCACGCCCTGGGTCACCTTGCCGTCCACCGGCAGCACCTCGCCGTGACGGATCATCAGCCGGTCGCCTGGCACCAGGTCGGCGATCGGCGTCTCTTCGAGCCCGTCGCCGTCATAGCGCATGGCGCTATGCGAGACCCGGCCGATGAGTGCCGTCATTTCGCGCTTGGCTCGTCCCGACGCGAAGTCCTCGAGCAGCTGGCCGCCCGCATACATCAGCGCCACGACGTTGGCAGCCAGGGTCTCCCCGATGAGGAGGGCCGACGCCATGGAAAGCGCGGCCACGACGTCGAGGCCCACGTCGCCCCGGCGCAGGGAGCCCCAGATCTGGAAGAGCAGCGCCGCCAGCACCGGGAGCGTCGCCACGGTCCAGATCCTTTGGGGCCATTCGGGGCCGAGCCAGCCGGAGGCGAAGCCGAGCGCTATGCCCAGGGCCGCGATGGCGACAAGGATTTCGCTCAGGTATTTCTGCGGTGCCGCGAACATGCGCTGGAATCCCATTGACTTACCATACTGGCTGCCGCCTCCCGCAAATGTCCAGCGCAGCCAGGTTGCGCTCCAGCGCGTTATCATGGAATCTGTGGGCAGAACTGGAGATGCAGATGCCGATCGATGTCCTGGTTCCCCTTGTGACTTATCCCGACCCGCTCGATCAGGCGGCACTCGGCCCGCTCGTCGACTATGTCGACGTGCTCGAGCCGACGCTGACCGCCGTTCCGATCGAGGTGGATATCCCTCCGGTCTCCAGCCCCTTCGCGCTGGGCGCGGACTATACCGTCCTGTCGCGTCAGGCCGAGAGCGGAAGCCGGGAGGTGGCGCGCGAGTTCGGCACGCGCCTGCGCGAGTTGACCGAGCGGGCAGGCGTGCTGGCCTTCGTCACGCCGGTGCGCTCCCAGCCTCTCTCGATCCCGACGCGGATCGCCGAGTTGGCGCGCACGCACGACCTTACCATCGTTCCCTATGACCCGGAGATTGCCGATAGCCGCGCCATTGCCGAGGCGGCCATGTTCTCTTCCGGGCGGCCGGTGCTGGTCTTCCCGGTGCGCCCGCTCGAAGTCCTCGAGCCCGACGTCGTGGCTATTGCCTGGGACGGCAGCCGGGCGGCCGCGCGGGCCCTCAACGACGCCCGCGTCTGGCTCCAGAAGGCACGCAGGGTGCTTGTCCTGGCGGTGACGGACGACAAGGCCATGCCCGATGACTGGGCTGCCGGGGTGCTCGCGCATCTCGAGCGCGTCGGAATCAAGGCCGAGCCGGTGACCGGCAGGCTCGAGGGCAGGGCGGTGGGGGAGGCGCTGCAGCGTCTGGCGCTCTCCCAGGATGCTACGCTATTGGTTATGGGTGCCTATGGTCACAATCGCCTGCGCGAGTTCCTGCTCGGGGGCGCGACGCGATCCGTTCTGGAGCGGCCGCTCTTGCCGGTCCTGATGTCCTATTGAGGTTGAAATGGCCCTGAACCGCGCCTGGCACGAGTCCCATCCCATGCCGCCAAACGCCAATCTGGACCAGCGCATCGCCTGGCATCTGGAACACGCCCGCGAATGCGGTTGCCGGGCCATTCCGGCCTCAGTGCTCAAGGCGCTGGAGGAGCGCCGGATCCCGATCCCGGAGCGACGGGTCTCATAATCCCCAAGTTATATTTCCGGGCCGGGTTTTCATTTTGACCGCAAGCGAGGCTGCGGCAGATTATGGCCTCCCAAGGTGCGCCGCATTGCGGCCGCCAAACGACGCTCGCCTCTCGCATAACCGGACGCTACTCCGCGCGGGCGCAGGACATGAAGGCAGGAGGAAACAATGAAGAAGTTTTTCGTGGCGGCGCTCGCAACGGCGCTGCTGACCAGCACGGCCCTCGCCGACACCATCAAGGTCGGCGTCATCGGTCCGTTCTCGGGTCCGTTCGCCCTGCAGGGCAAGAATTTCCAGGCCGGCATCCAGGCCTATCAGGCGCTCAACGGTGACAGCGTGGGCGACCACAAGGTCGAGATCGTCTATCGCGACGTGCCGCAGGCCGATCCGGCCCAGTCGGCAGCTCTCGCTCAGGAGCTGGTGGTCAAGGAAGGCGTGCAGTATCTGGCCGGCTTCTATTTCACCCCCGATGCGATGGCGGCCGCGCCGCTGCTCGAGCAGGCCAACGTGCCCATGGTGATCTTCAACGCGGCGACCTCGGCCATCGTCACCAAGAGCCCCTATGTGGTGCGCACGTCCTTCACCACCTGGCAGACTTCTGCGCCCATGGCCAAGGTGGCCAAGGCGAAGGGCATCGAGAAGGTCATCACCGTCGTTTCCGATTACGGTCCGGGCGTGGATTCCGAGACCGCCTTCAAGACCACCTTCGAGGCCGAGGGCGGCACCGTGGTCGAGAGCATCCGCATGCCTCTGTCGACCAACGATTTCAGCCCCATCATGCAGCGCATCAAGGACAGCGGCGCCCAGGCGGTTTTCGCCTTCCTGCCGTCCGGCCCGACCACGCTCGGTTTCGTCAAGTCCTACAATGAGAACGGGCTCAAGGACGCTGGCGTCACGCTGCTGGCGCCGGGCGACCTGACCCAGGAATCGGACCTGCCCGCCCTCGGTGATTCCGCGCTGGGCCTGCTCACCACGTTCCACTACGCGGTTTCCCACGATTCTCCGGAAAACAAGGCTTTCGTCGAAGCTGCCGGCAAGGCGCTCGGCAACCCGGCCGAACTGAGCTTCCCGGCGGTCGGTGCTTTCGACGGCATGCACGTTATCTACAAGATGATCGAGGCGACCGGCGGCAAGCAGGATGCCAAGGCCGCGGTCGATGCGGTCAAGGGCCTCGCCTGGATAAGCCCGCGCGGCCCGGTCGAAATCGACCCGGAGACCCGCCACATCACGCAGAACATCTATCTGCGCGAAGTCGCCAAGGCCGACGACGGCACCTACATCAACAAGGAAATCCAGACCTTCGAGAAGCAGGGCGATCCGGGCCTGGCAGCAGCCAAGTAAGCCTGGACCAAACGGAACTGGGGCGCCCGGTGGCCGGGCGTCCCGATAAGGGAAGCGTATGCAAACCGTACTCAGCATCGGCACGGATGCACTGGCCTACGGCATGGTGCTGTTCGTGATCTGTATCGGCCTGTCGGTCACCATGGGGTTGATGAAGGTCGTCAATCTCGCCCACGGCGCCTTCGCCATGATCGGCGGCTACATCGCCTCCTACGCCACGCGCGACATGGGCTTGCCCTACGGCGTCGCCGTCATGGCGGCCGTGGTGGGTACGATCATCATCGCCATCCCGCTCGAACGCCTGCTCTACCGGCGTATCTACGGCGCCCCGCAGCTGACTCAGGTGCTCATGACGATCGGTCTCACCTTTGCCATCATCGGCATCGCCAACTTTGTGTTCGGGCCCACCCTCAAGACCATCCCGTTGCCGTCCGAACTGTCGGGGCCGGTCAATATCGGCTTCCGCACCATCGCCGCGCACAAGCTCTTCGTCATTGCCTGTGGCGTGCTGGTCGCTGGCGGATTGTGGTTCCTCATCGAGCGGACGCCCTTCGGCGTGCGCCTGCGCGCATCGGTCGATGACGCGGCGATGGCGGGGGCGCTCGGTGTGCGCACTGCCGTCATTTACGCCGTCAGCTTCGGCGTCGCGGTGGGCCTTGCCGCCTTTGGCGGGGTCGTGGGCGCCGAGTTGCTGCCGATCGAGCCCTACTACGCCATGCGCTACATGGTGACGTTCCTCGTCGTGGTGTCCGTGGGCGGGGCAGGGTCCATTCCCGGCGCCCTCATCGCCTCGCTCCTCCTGGGGGCCATCGAGACGACCGGGCGTTACCTCATGCCTGAAATGGGCGAGTTCTTCTTTTACCTGGCGGTGATCGTGATCGTCTGCATCTTCCCGCGCGGCCTTCTGGGGCGAGCGCAATGACCGACCTGACACAATCGGCGCCGGCCGTTTCCCTGGCCACCACCTCCAGCCGCCTCAAGCGCGATGCGCTGGCCATCGCCATCATCCTGGCGCTGAGCGTGGTGGGCTACTTTCTTTTCCCAAACAATCTGGCGCTGCTCACCCGCATCGTCATCATGATGCTGATCGTGCTCTCGCTCGACCTGGTCACCGGTTATGGCGGCATCGCCACGCTCGGCCAGGCGGCCGTTTCAGGGTCGGGCGCCTATGCCGCGGGGATCGCTGCGGCGCATTTCGGCATTGTCGATCCCCTGGCCATGCTCGGCATCGGCGCCATTGGCGGCGCGCTGGCGGGCCTGGTGTCGAGCGTCATCATCCTGCGCGGCCACGGGCTGGCGCAGCTCGTCCTCTCCATCGCCATCGTGCAACTGGCCCATGAGGCCGCCAACAAGGCGTCGGACTGGACGGGTGGCAGCGATGGCCTTTCGGGCATTTCTCCGTCCCCGGTCCTGGGCATGTTCCAGTTTGATCTGTGGGGGCGCACCACCTTTTTCCTGGCGATTGCCCTGCTGGTCGTGGTGTTCTTCGTGCTGCGCCTCATCATGCGCTCGCCGTTCGGCATGTTGTGCCGCGCCATCAAGGAAGATCCGATCCGCGTGCGCGCCATGGGCGCCTCGGTCAAGCCGACGCTCATCAAGCTCTATGTGCTCTCGGGCGCAGTGGCGGGCCTGGGCGGCGCGCTCCACGCCATCTCGACCCGCGTGGTCGGGCTCGACAGCGTCTCCTTCAACCTTTCGGCCGAAGCGCTCGTCATGCTCGTGCTGGGTGGCACCGGCAACCTCTTCGGAGCCATGGTCGGCACGTTGGTATTCGTCTGGTTCGAGGACCTGGTGTCTTCCATCAATCCCTTCCACTGGCTCACCATGGTGGGCGTGCTGCTGATGGCGGTCGTGCTTTTCGCTCCGCGCGGTCTGACCGGGGCGGCAGAGGATATCTATCGCCGGCTCCGGCGCGGCAAGGAGGCAGGCCAGTGACCCCGATCTTCGCCGTCGAAAACCTCGAAAAGCACTTCGGGGGCCTCAAGGTTACCCAGAACGTTTCCCTCTCCATGGCGCAGGGCGATCGCATCGCGCTGATCGGACCCAACGGGGCGGGCAAGACCACCTTCGTCAACCTCGTCACCGGGCAGATCCCGCCCGATAGCGGCCGGGTGCTCCTGGCCGGCGAGGACGTCACGCGCCTCTCTGCCACCCAGCGCGTTCGCAAGGGGCTGGTGCGCACGTTCCAGGTCACGCGCCTCTTCTCGGACATGACGCCCCAGGAACACGTGGCGCTGGCGCTCCTGCAGCGGCAGGGCAAGTCGGGACGCATGTTCGGCACCTATGCCGACATGCCCGATATCGTCGCGCAGAGCCGTACTATCCTCGCAACGCTTGGCCTGACGCGCGTGGCCGACGAGAAGGTGCGCGAGATCGCCTATGGCCAGCAGCGCCTGCTCGAGATCGCGCTGGCGATGGCGCTGCAGCCCAAGGTGCTGCTGCTCGACGAGCCGGCGGCCGGCGTGCCGCATTCCGATACCGTGCTCATCGAGCAGGCGCTTGCCCAGTTGCCGCCGGAACTGGCCGTGCTGATGATCGAGCATGACATGGATTTCGTGTTCCGCTTCGCCCAGCGCGTCGTCGTGCTGGCGGCGGGCGCCATTATCTTTGACGGCACGCCGCAGGAAGTGGCGGCCGATCCGCGCGTGCGCGAAGCCTATCTTGGGAGCTATGCCGATGCCCGCAGCGTCGCTTGAGGTATCGGACCTGACGGCGGGATACGGCCCGACGCGAATTCTCGAGAATGTTTCGTTCTCGGTGGAAGCGGGCCGGCGCGTCGCGGTGCTCGGCCGCAATGGCGTGGGCAAGTCCACGCTCTTTGCCACCATCGCCGGCCAGACCCGTCGCTATGGCGGCACGATTGCCATCGGCAACGAGGACATTACCGAGCTGCCGGGGTCGGGCAGGGCGCTCAAGGGGCTCGGCTACGTGCCGCAGACCCGCGCCATCTTCAAGTCGCTCACCGTCGAGGAAAACCTCCAGGTCGGTCTCAAGGACCGCCCGCACTCTGCCATCCAGGAAGCCTACGAGATGTTCCCGCGCCTCCATGAGCGCCGGCGCAATCTCGGCTCCCAGCTTTCGGGCGGCGAGCAGCAGATGCTGACCACGGCGCGCTCGATCCTCGGCCAGCCCTCGGTCTTGCTTCTCGATGAACCGCTCGAGGGGCTGGCGCCGGTGATCTGCGACGAACTGATGGCAGCATTCTCGGCGCTCGCCGCGACCGGAGCCATGACCATCCTCATGATCGAGCAGCGCATTCAGGCGGCCCTCAATTTCGCTCAGGATGTGTTCATACTGGAGCGTGGGGAGATCGCCTGGTCAGGCACACCCGCCCAGTTGGAGGGCGAGCCGGAAACGGTCGAGCGCCTGCTGGGCGTGGCGCACTAGGCGCGGTCAGCTCCGCTCGAAACCGGCGGCAACATCGCGGATCGCCTGGATCAGGGCCTGCGCGGCGAAGGATTGGCTGGTGTCCGTCCGCGTCGTCAGGCCCACCGGACCAAGCGTCTCGGCCGTGTCGACCGGTAGCAGCGCCAGTTGGCCGTCGGCCACGTCTTCGGCTACCACGCCCTCCGAAATGATCCAGATCGCGTCCGAATAGCGGGTGAAGCTGCGCCCGAAGGCGTTGGAAACCGTTTCGATCTCGTCGCGCACATTGCTTACGCCATGCGCCAGCAAGAGGCGCTGCACGAAGGGCCGGATCACCGAATCCGGGGTCGGCATCAGCGTCTGGTAGGGCTCGATCATGGCCAGCTCGAAGTGCTTCACTCCCAGGAGCGGGTGCCCCAGGCGCACGACGAAAACCACTTTCTCAGAATAGAGGTGCTCGAAGGCGAGCCCGGTCATCGCGTCCGGGTCGGCCATGCGCCCGATCACCAGGTCCACGTCTCCCATGCGCAGCAGCGAAAGCAGGTAGGCGTTGGGTCCGGTTATGATGCGTGCGCGCGCCGGCAGGTGTTGCTCGGAGAACCGCTGCACCGACGGCGGCAGGATGCGCGCCGAGACGGTCGGCAGTGCGCCGACCTTGACGATTTCGTCGGCCTGGGCGCTGCCCAGGCTGTCGATGCCCTGGCGCAGCGCGGTGAAGCTCGTGCTGGCGTAGCGCTGGAAAAGTTCACCCGAGGGCGTGAGGAAGAGGTTGCGCCGGCTCCGGTCGAACAGCGACACGCCCAGAATTTCCTCGAGCTCCTGGATGGTCTTGGATGCCGCCGGTTGGCTCATGTTGAGTGCGTCGGCCGCTTTGACCACGCTCTTGAGCCGCGCCACTTCCAGAAAGCACGCGATATGGCGCAGCTTTACGCGCGGATCGATCGGTCGTTTGGCCAAGGCAAAATCCTCAGGTTATGTGTCCGGAGGCGACCCGGGTCGGCGAAGTACCAGAAATCCTCGACATTCCAAGCCGGCAGGTGTGAGTGCGTGGGATCGATATGCGAACTCGATTACGCCTACACATATACATCAGGTTATGGATCGGAATGAACTAATCATTTTACTGAGAGGGGCGGCGGGCCTTAAATCGGAGCAACGAAGAAGGCCACGACATGAAGTTCGCCAGGATCAACGGTATCTCCATGCACCTGCGGGTGTCGGGTCCGGTCGAGGGCCGGCCGGTGGTGCTGGTCAATTCCCTTGGCACCGACGCCCGCATCTGGGATGCGGTTATCGCGCGTCTCGCCGGCCGTTATCGCGTCATTTCCTACGACAAGCGCGGCCACGGGCTTTCAGACGCCCCGCGCGCGCCCTATCGACTGGAAGATCACGTGGGTGATCTCGAAGCCCTGGTCGAGCATCTGGGGCTCGCGGAGCTTGCGCTAGCCGGCGTTTCCGTCGGCGGGCTCATTGCCCAGGGTTTTGCGCTGGGCAGAAGCGCTTCGAAGCTCAAGGCCCTGGTGCTCTGCGACACGGCCGCCAGGATCGGCGATGAAGCCATGTGGAATGGCCGCATCGCCGCCATCCGCGCCAATGGCATTGCCTCGATCAGCGATGCGGTGCTGACGCGCTGGTTCGGGCCGCGGTTCCGCCAGGAACGCGCCATCGAATTCGCTGGCTGGCGCAACATGCTCGAGCGCTCGCCCGTCGAGGGCTATGTCGGCACCTGTGCGGCGCTGCGCGATGCCGACCTGCGCGAAGGCGTAGGGGCCATCACGCTGCCTACCCTGGCGGTGGCCGGCGAGGACGATCTTTCCACGCCACCCGAGATGGTGCGCGCTACCGCCGCGCTTCTCGGCAATGCCCGCTTTGAGGTCATTGCCGGTGCCGGCCACATTCCATCCATCGAGCAGCCCGAAAGGTTGGTCATGCTCATGCAGAACTATTTCGATGAGGTCGGCTATGTCTGAGGAAAACCCGAAATACGCTCGCGGCATGGCGACCCGCCGCTCGGTGCTGGGCGATGCCCATGTCGACGCCACCATTGCGCGGCGCACCGAGTTCGATGCCGATTTCCAGACGTTCATCACCGAGACCGCCTGGGGGGACCTGTGGTCGCGTCCGGCGATCTCGCGGCGCGAGCGGTCGATGCTGACCATAGCCTTGCTGGCCGCGCTCGGGCACGATGAAGAGGTGGCCATGCATGTGCGGGCCACCGCCAACACTGGGGCAAGCCCCGAGGATATAAAGGAAGCGCTCATGCACGTGGCGGTCTACGCCGGCGTGCCGGCCGCCAACCGCGCCTTCAGGATCGCGCGCGAGGAACTGGCCCGGACCGGGCGCTTGCTCAAGGAGGAGACCGGAGCATGACCGAACCCGTGATTTTGCCGGGAGAGCAGGGCGCCTACTACCCGCGCGACCGCGCCTGGCATCCACCGGCCTTCACTGCCGACTACAAGAGTTCGGTCCTGCGTTCGCCCAGGCACGCCTTGATCTCGATGGGCCAGACGGCCTCCGAGCTGACCGGCCCGACCTTCGGTCACGTCAAGCTTGGCGCGCTCGATAACGACCTCATCCGCAACTACAGCCAGGATGGGACCGAGGCGATCGGCCAGCGCCTCATCGTCTATGGCCAGGTGCTCGACGAGAATGCGCGTCCGGTGCCCCACACGCTTGTCGAGTTCTGGCAGGCCAATGCCGGCGGGCGCTACCGGCACAAGCGCGAGGGCTACCTTGCCCCGCTCGATCCCAATTTCGGCGGCTGCGGCCGCGCGGTGACGGACGAGAACGGTTACTACCATTTCCGCACCATCAAGCCGGGCGCCTATCCCTGGCCCAATCGCGGCAATGACTGGCGGCCGGCCCATATCCACTTTTCGATCTTCGGGCACGCCTTCACGCAGCGCCTGATCACCCAGATGTATTTCGAGGGCGATCCGATGATCTGGCAGTGCCCGATCGTGGGCGGCGTTCCCAATCCCGAGGGCATCGAGCAGCTCATCGCCCGGCTCGACCGGCACAACACCACGCCCATGGACGCGCTGGCCTATCGCTTCGACATCGTCCTGCGCGGCCGCCGTTCGACCCTGTTCGAGAACAAGCTGGAGGGCAATTGATGCTCAACCGCATTGCACCCCTCAAGGAGACGCCCTCCCAGACCGGCGGCCCCTACGTCCATATCGGGCTCGTACCGAGCTTTTCGGAGCTGCACGTCTATCCAGAGGGCGACCTGGGCGCGACCATGCTCACGCCCGATACCAGGGGCGAGCGGATCGTGGTCACCGCCAACGTCTATGACGGCAGCGGTTTTCCGCTGATCGACGCGGTCGTGGAGGTCTGGCAGGCCGATGCGGACGGCTCCTATGCCGGCGCCATGTCGCCCAATTCCAATTCGGCGCCCGCCTTCACTGGCTGGGGCCGCCAGGCGACCAACACCGCAGGGCTCGTGCGGTTCGAGACCATCAAGCCGGGCAGGGTGCCCGGTCCGGATGGCAAGCCCATGGCCCCGCACCTGACGCTCTGGATCGTGGCGCGCGGCATCAATACCGGACTCCACACGCGGCTCTATTTCGCGGACGAGGCTGAAGCCAATGCGGCTGATCACGTCCTCAACCGCATCATGGATCCGCGTCGGCGTCAGACCATCATCGCGCCGCGCGAACACGAAGGCTCCATACCGCATTACCACTTGAATATTCGCCTGCAAGGCGATGACGAGACTGTATTTTTCGACATCTAGGCGTTTCAGATGACCCAGTTCCTGAGCCTCTCCGATGCGGTGAGGCAGAACCTGAAGGATGGCGATACCGTCGCCTTTGAGGGTTTTACCCATCTCATCCCCGTGGCCGCCGCGCACGAAGCCATCCGCCAGGGCATCAAGGACCTGACGCTCCTGCGCATGACGCCCGACATCGTCTATGACCAGATGATCGGCATGGGGCTGGCCCGCAAGGTGATCTTCTCCTATGCCGGCAATCCGGGCGTGGGCCTCTTGCGCCGCATGCGTGACGCCATCGAGAACGAGTATCCGCGCGCCATCGAAACGGTCGAACATTCCCACTCGGCCATGGCCCAGGCCTACGAGGCCGGTGCCGCCGGCCTGCCGGTGGCCGTCTTCCGTGGCTACAAGGGGGCGGACCTTCCCAAGGTCAATCCGGAGATCAAGTCGATCACCTGCCCCTTCACGGGTGAAGAGCTGGCCGCCGTGCCGGCGCATCGGCCCGATGTCACCTTCATCCACGCCCAGAAGGCCAACCGGAAGGGCGACGTCTTGATCGAGGGCATCATCGGCGTCCAGAAGGAGGCCGCGCTTGCGGCCCGCCGCGTCGTGGTGACGGTCGAGGAGATCGTGCCCGACTTCAAGGGCCTCCACCCCAACCTCACCATCCTGCCCAACTGGACCATAGACGCCATTGCCGTGGTCCCGGGAGGCGCTCATCCATCCTATACCCATGGCTATTACGAGCGCGACAACGCCACCTATCTCGAATGGGACAAGATCTCCGCCGACCGCGAACTGTTCGCGCAGTGGATGAAGGAGAACGTGCTGGAGGCTGGGCCGGAGGTCTTTGCGGAACGTGTGAAGGGACTGCGCGCATGACGACGCCGCGCCTGTGGCTCACCCCTACGCTCAGTCCCTCCCCACGAGGAGCAGGGAGGAGGTGGGGCAAGATCGAGCCAGCAGGTCTCCCTCCCACTCGTGGGAAGGATGCAAGGGTGGGGCTAGGACGCCCCATCGATTTCAGCCAGGAATCTCCGCAATGACCGAATTCACCGCCACCGAAATGATGACCATCGCTGCCGCGCGCGCGCTCGGCAACGACGACGTGTGCTTCGTGGGCATCGGCGCCCCCTCGGCCGCTTGCAACGTGGCGCGCCTCACTCACGCACCCGACATCACGCTGATCTACGAAAGCGGCACCATCGGCACGGCTCCCGATGTTCTTCCGCTCTCGATCGGAGATGGCGAGTTGTGCGAGACCGCCGTCACTACCGTGGCGGTGCCCGAAATGTTCCGCTACTGGCTGCAGGGTGGGCGCATCTCCATCGGCTTCCTGGGAGCTGCGCAACTCGACAGGTTCGGCAACATCAACACCACCGTCATCGGCGACTACCACCACCCCAAGGTGCGCCTGCCGGGCGGGGGCGGGGCCCCCGAGATCGCCACCTCTTGCGGCGAGATCTACATCACGCTCAAGCAGGCCAAGCGCTCGATGGTCGAGAAGATCGATTTCTTCACGTCCTACGGGCACGGCAACGGCCATGACGACCGCCAGAAGCTTGGCATCACCACCAAGGGGCCGACGCTGCTGATCACCGATCTGGCCATCTGGAAGCCCGATCCGGTGACCAAGGAATTCACCGTCGTTTCCATGCACAAGGGCGTCACGCGCGACATGGTGCAGGAGACCTGCGGCTGGACGGTCAAGTTCGCCGACGACGTCGCCGAGACCCCCGAGCCCACGGAGCTCGAGCTGACCACCTTGCGGGACCTTCAGGCCCGCACTGCCGCCGCTCATGGCGGCACCAAGGAGAAGGCCAATGCCTGAAGCCTTCATCTGCGCCTATCTGCGTACGCCTATCGGCCGCTTCGGTGGCGCGCTCTCGTCCGTGCGCGCCGACGACCTCGGCGCCATTCCGCTCAAGGCGCTGATGGCGCAGTACGCGGGCGTGGACTGGGAAGCCGTCGATGACGTCATCTTCGGCTGCGCCAACCAGGCGGGCGAGGACAATCGCAACGTCGCCCGCATGAGCGCCTTGCTAGCCGGGCTTCCGGTCGGGGTGCCCGGCACCACCATCAATCGTCTGTGCGGCTCGGGCATGGATGCGGTCATCACCGCGGCCCGCGCCATCAAGGCCGGAGAGGCCGAGATACTCATCGCCGGTGGCGTCGAGTCCATGAGCCGCGCCCCCTTCGTCATGCCCAAGGCCGAGACGGCCTTTTCGCGTGCCGCCGAGATTTATGACACGACCATCGGCTGGCGCTTCATAAATCCGTTGATGAAAGCACAGTACGGCGTTGATTCCATGCCGGAAACCGGCGAGAACGTCGCCGCCGACTTCGCCGTTTCCCGCGCCGACCAGGATGCCTTCGCGGCGCGCAGCCAGCAGAAGGCTGCGGCTGCCCAGGCCAATGGCCGGCTTGCCCGCGAGATCGTGCCGGTGACCATTCCTCGGAAGAAAGGGGATCCCGTGGTCGTCGACCGGGACGAGCATCCGCGCGCCGATACGACGGTGGAAGCGCTCGCCAGGCTCCCGACGCCGTTCAAGAAAGAGGGCGGCACCGTCACCGCCGGCAATTCCTCGGGCGTCAACGATGGTGCTGCGGCTCTCATCGTCGCCAGCGAGGCGGCGGCGCGCAAGTATGGGCTTACCCCCATCGCGCGTGTCCTGGGCGGCGCAGCGGTCGGGGTGCCGCCGCGCATCATGGGCATGGGGCCGGCGCCTGCTACGCGGAAGCTGACCACGCGCCTCGGCCTCGCACCCACCGATTTCGACGTCATCGAGCTCAACGAGGCTTTTGCCAGCCAGGGCATCGCGGTTCTGCGTGAGTTGGGCCTGCCCGAGGATGCCCCGCAGGTGAACCCCAATGGCGGCGCCATCGCCCTAGGCCACCCGCTCGGCATGAGTGGCGCCCGCATCGCGGGTACAGCCGCCCTGGAGCTCTCGCTGACCGGAAAGAAGCTCGCGCTCGCCACGATGTGCATCGGCGTCGGCCAAGGCATCGCCATCGCGTTGGAACGCGTCTAGGACTGAGCCCAGGAGCCCCGTTCCTTCCGCCGCCCAAGAACTCCGGCCGCGCGCCCTCGTGGACGGACTGAGGCGAGCCCAGAACTCGGAGCCTGTGGTCCCCCTCAATCCCTCGCCACTCAGGGTAGGGAAGCCGTGGGGCACGATCGAGCCAGCAGGTCTCCCTCCCCCTTATGGGGAGGGAACAAGGGTGGGGGTAGGCCCCGTCACCAACCCTTGACGCTCCCCCACCGCACCACCAAACTCGCGCCAACCCGAGGAACCCCATGTCCAACCGTCTCCTGCAAGCCCTGGTCGGCGACCCCGAAACCGCTGCGCTCTTCACCAGCGAGGCGGAAATCGCAGGTATCCTCTCGTTCGAATCCGCCCTGGCCCAGGCTGAGGCCGACGCCGGCCTTATCCCTGAGGCCGCCGCAACTGCCATCGTTGCCGCCTGCGCCAGCTTCACGCCCGATTACGACGCCCTCGCCGTGGGCATGGCCCGCGACGGCGTGGTCGTGCCCGAGCTGGTCAGGCAGTTGCGCGCCGCGGTGGGCGAGCATGGCAAGTCAGTACATCTGGGCGCCACCAGTCAGGATGCCATCGATACCAGCCTGGTCCTGCGTCTCGCCAAGGCCATCACGCTGTTCGAGGATCGCCTGGCTGCCCTCGGCCGATCGCTGCAGGATCTCTCGGCGCGCTTCGGCACCCGGCCGCTCATGGGGCACACGCGCATGCAGCAGGCGCTGCCGATCACGGTGGCGGACAAGATCGGGAACTGGGCCGAGCCGCTCCAGCGGCAATTGCGCGCTCTCGAGGGCATGCGCCGGAGCCTGCTGGTCATTCAACTCGGCGGCGCCGTCGGCACTCGTGAAGGGCTGGGCGCGCAGGCCGACGAAATTGCCCGGCGCCTGGCCGACCATCTCGATCTTGGTTTCGCCACGCCCTGGCACACCCAGCGTGACCCGCTGGTCGATTTTGCGTCCGTGCTCTCGCTGGTCACCGGCGCGCTTGGAAAGTTCGGTGCCGACGTGGCGCTGCTGTCGCAGAACGAGGTGGCGGCAATTGCGCTCGCCGGTGGCGGCGGCTCATCGGCCATGCCGCACAAATCCAACCCGGTCAAAGCCGAAATCCTGGTGACGCTGGCACGCTTCAACGCCGGGCAGGTCGGTCTGCTGCATCAGGCGCTCGTCCACGAATACGAGCGGTCCGGCTCGGCCTGGACGCTCGAATGGATGGTGTTGCCCCAGATCGTCGAGGCCACCGGCGCTGCGCTGCGCATCGCCAACGAGCTTGTCATACAAGTTTCATTTAAGTTATAAAAATCAATATGTTAGGTGCCTTGATTGATCTGTAACATCAATCAAGGAGCCCCGTATAGTTCTCCGCCAGGCTCTGCTGGGCCACGTGCGACCCGGTGAGATAGTCGAACTCGGCGCGTTGGATCCGGCGTCCGAAAGCGCCGGTTTCCGGGAAGACGTGGAGCAGGGAGGTCATCCACCAGGAGAACCGTTCGGCCTTCCAGATACGTCGCAGCACGGTCTGCGAATAGTTGTCGATGCCTGCCGCCGATTTCTCGCCGTAGTACTCGACCAGGGCCGTGCCCAGCGCCTTGACGTCGCTCATGGCCAGGTTGAGGCCCTTGGCTCCGGTGGGAGGCACGATATGCGCGGCGTCGCCGGTCAGGAACAGCCGACCGAAGCGTAGCGGTTCGGCCACGAAGCTGCGCAGCGGCGCGATGGATTTCTCGATCGAGGCGCCGGTCTTGAGCGCCTCGGCGGTTGCCGGGTTGAGGCGCGAGCGCAATTCGTCCCAGAAGCGGTCGTCGGACCAGTCTTCGACGCGCTCGCTCTGCGCCACCTGCACGTAGTATCGCGAGCGGGCAGGAGAGCGCATCGAGCAGAGGGCGAAGCCGCGCTCGTGATGGGCATAGATGAGTTCGTCCGCCACCGGTGGCTGGTCGACCAGCACGCCGAGCCAGCCGAAGGGATAGACGCGCTCGAAGGTCTGGAGCGCCGAAGCGGGAACACTGGCGCGCGAGACGCCGTGATAGCCGTCGCATCCGGCGATGAAGTCGCACTCGAGCACATGCGTCTGGCCATCCTTGCGGTACTCCACCCGCGCGCCGTCGCCATCGAAATCGAGCAACCGCACGTCGCTGGCTTCGTAGATGGTCGTGGCACCCGAAGCGGCGCGGGCGTTCATCAGGTCGTGGGTAACCTCGGTCTGCCCGTAGACCATCACATGACGGTTGATGAGGCTGGTGAAGTCGAGGCGGTGCGTGTCGCCGTCAAAACTCAGTTCCACGCCGTCGTGGACGAGGCCTTCCCGGTGCATGCGTTCGCCTACGCCGACCGCATCGAGCAATTCGATCGAGCCTTGTTCGAGAACCCCGGCACGAATTCTGCCCAGCACGTATTCGGCGCTGCGCCGCTCCAGAATGACGGCGTCCACGCCGGCGCGCTCGAGAATGCGTCCGAGCATCAAACCAGCCGGTCCTGCGCCGATAATGGCAACCTGAGTTCGCAATCAATCCTCCCGAAAGTTTTCAAATTTTATCGATTGGAGGGGGTGAGCCAATGGACAGAGGCGGCAAAGAGATGGACAATTCGAGCATGAGCTCAATTCCCATCTACGCGCTCTATGGCGAAGAGACCGAGGATCAGGCGCAGGACTGGCTGCATTGGGAAACCGTGCTGTCGCGCTCAAGCTTGTACGATTTCCGCATCGCGCCGCACCGGCACGAGCAGTTTTTCCAGGTCATTCACGTAACTGCGGGAACCGTCGAGGCGACGATCGACGGCGAGGTCTTTTCGCTCGGTGCCGATACCGCCATCTGCATCCCGGCGCTGACCGTCCATGGCTACGAGTTCTCACCCGACATCGTCGGTGTCGTCCTTACGTTCTTCGAACGAGACGTGCGCGCCATCCTTCAGCAAAGCCCTGAAATCGCCGAGGCTTTTCGCGGACCGCGCATCGTTCGCGGCGGTCGGGAGGTCGGCCTCGCCGTAGAACAGCTCATCGCAGAGGCGGGACGGCGCGAGCATGGTCGGGCCACGGCCATGTCGGCGCGTATCGGGTTGCTGCTGGTGGCGATCCATCGGGCCGAGGTTGCCTCCGCCCACTCGATGCAGGCCGATGCCAACCGCTCCGTGCGCCACGTCCAGGCTTTCCAGGCTCTTGTGGACGCCGAGTTCGCGCGGGCGCGGCCGATGGGGTTTTATGCCGGTACGCTGGGCATTACGCCGAGCCATCTCAACCGGGTCTGCAAGCAGGTGCTCGGCACCTCGGCCCTGAGCGTCATCGAGCGCCGTATCGCGCTGGAGGCCAAGCGCTACCTCAAGTTCTCCTCGCTCAGCGTCAAGGAGATCGCATTGCTGCTCGGCTATCAGGACCCGTCGTATTTCAACCGCTTCTTCGCCCGGCAGGTCGGCATGGCGCCGGGCCTCTTCCGCAAGGCTGCAAGAGGGGAGGGGGAGGAGGGTGCGGCGCCGCTCCTCCCCGTTGGCCGCCCGTCTAGAACGGGTAGTGGATCGGACCGTCCTGGACGGTGATCCAACGCAGTTCGGTGAACTCGGCTATGCCTGCCTTGCCTCCGAACCGGCCATAGCCAGATGCCTTGACGCCCCCGAAAGGCATCTGGGCTTCGTCATGGACCGTTGGTCCATTGATGTGGCAGATGCCGGCCTCGATGCGGCTCGCCACCGCCATCGCCCGCATCACATCGCGCCCGAACACGGCCGAAGCCAGGCCGTATTCGGTATCGTTGGCCACGCGCACCGCTTCGTCGATGGAGCCGACGCGGATCACCACCACGAGCGGGCCGAAGGATTCCTCCCGGTAGAGGCGCATGCCGGGAGTCACGTTGTCGATAACGGTCGCCTCCATGATCGTGCCCTCGATATGGCCGCCCGCGCTCAGCTTGGCGCCCTTGGCAACCGCGTCCTTGACCAGCCCGTCGATACGCTGGGCCGCCGTCGGGTCGACGAGGCAGCCGAGCGGGGTGTTGCCCTTGCGCGGGTCGCCTGCCTTGAGCGTGGAAGCCTTGGCCGAAAGGGCCGCCACGAACTTGTCGGCGATCTTGTCGTCGATAACGATCCGCTCGGTGGACATGCAGATCTGGCCCTGGTTCATGTAGGCGCCGAAGGCCGCCGCATCGACCGCCGCATCGATATCGGCATCGTCGAGCACCACCATCGGCGCCTTGCCGCCCAGTTCGAGAAGCGCCGGCTTGAGGTTGCGTGCGGCGGTCTCGGCGATGACCTTGCCCACGCGCGTCGAGCCCGTGAAGTTGACGCGCCGGACGGCCGGGTGCGCGATGAGCGCGGCAACCAGTTCGGGCGCGTCCTCGGGCGCGTTGGACACGACGTTGAGCACGCCCGGCGGCAGGCCGGCCTCGTTCAGCGCATCGGCGATGAGCCGGTGGGTTCGCGGGCAGATTTCGCTCGACTTGAAGACCACGGTGTTGCCGCAGGCCAGAGGGGTGGCGAGCGAACGCACGCCCAGGATCACCGGAGCGTTCCAGGGGGCGATCGAAAGGATCACGCCGGCGGCCTGACGGACGGCCATTGCCGTCGAGCCCGGCCGGTTGGAGGGGATGATCTCGCCTGTGATCTGGGTCGTCAGTGCCGCTGCCTCGCGCAGCATGTCGGCCGCCAGGTGAACGTTGAAATGCGCCCAGCCCGCCGTCGCGCCGGTCTCGGCGCCCATCGCCTCGATGAACTGGTCGATCTTGGCTTCCAGCGCATCGCCGGCGGCCCAGAGGATCTTCCGGCGCTCGCCGGGCGCGGTGTGGGACCAGCCCGGAAACGCTGCAGCTGCGGCATCGGCGGCCTTGAGGGCATCTTCGACCGTGGCGGCCGCGGCGCGGGTGGCGACTTCGCCCGAGATGGGGTTGTGCCGCTCGAACACGGCGTCACCGGTCGCCGGCATCTCGGTGTTGTTGATCAGCAAGCCCAAGTCGGTCATTGCGGTTCTCCATGCTGGGTACTGGTTGCGCCGGATTGGCCGAGGAAGGCCCTTTGCACGGCGGGGTCGTTCATGAGGTTGGCGGCGCTGTCCTCGCCGACAATGCGGCCGGCTTCCACCAGGTAGCCTCGGTCGGCGACGGCGAGGCTCGCCTTGACGTTCTGCTCGACGATGAGAAGGCTGACGCCGGTTTTCTTGACTTCGCCAAGCGCTGCGAAAAGCTCCCCCGTCACGATGGGAGCCAGGCCCAGGCTGGGCTCGTCGAGCATGAGCAGGCTGGGCTTGCTCATCAGCGCCCGGCCGATGGCGACCATCTGCTGCTCGCCGCCCGACATGGTGCGGGCGATCTGGCCGAGGCGTTCCTTCAGGCGCGGGAACAATGTCAGCACGAGTTCGCGCGTGTCCCGCTCGAAGGCGCGGGCGCGCCGGGCATAGGCTCCCAGCTCCAGATTCTCCGCCACCGTCAGGTCCCCGAAGATGCCGCGTCCTTCCGGTACCAGCGCGATGCCGGCCTCGAGGAACTGGTGGGCGCGGCGACCGAGAATTTCGGTGCCGCCAAGCCGGACCGAGGCTCCGGGCGCGGGCTTGACGAGCCCGGCTAGTGCCTTGAGAAGCGAGGATTTGCCCGCCCCATTGGCGCCGAGCACCACGACGGTCTCGCCCGAGGCCACGGTGAGACGGGCGCCGTCGAGCGCGAGGTGCTTGCCGTAGTAGATCGAGAGGGGGCCGGCCTCAAGCATGGAGGTCTCCCAGGTAGGCGCGCACCACTTCGGGGTGCCGCAGGACGTCTTCGGTGGGGCCCTCGGCGATGAGGCTGCCGGTGTTCATCACCACGCACCTGTCGCAGAGCGCGCGCACCGCGTCCATCACGTGTTCCACCAGCAGCACCGTCATACCGCGATCGCGCAGCGACAGGATAAGGTCGATGCCGTCGCGCAGTTCGGTCGGGTTGAGCCCGGCCAGCCACTCGTCGAGCAGCAGCAGGGTTGGGTCCGCCGCCAGCGCGCGGGCGAGTTCCATCCGCTTGAGGTCGATATAGGTAAGGCTTGCGGCCGATTGCCGGGCGCGCCCGCCTAGGCCGACCGAGGCCAGCAGGCGCTCGATCTCCGGTTCGGCCGCCGGCCCCCAGAGCGGATGCCGGCGGAAGGCCAGTGCAGCCAGCACGTTCTCTCCCACGCTCAGCGAGGGCAGGGCCCGCACGAGCTGGAAAGTCCGCGCCACGCCGCGATGGGCGATCCGGTCGGCGGGCAAGCCGCCGATGGCCTGGCCGGCCAGGTCGATCTCCCCGCCATTGGGCTGGAGGAGTCCGGAGATCATGTTGAGCGCCGTGGTCTTGCCCGACCCGTTGGGTCCAAGCAGGCCCACGATTTCTCCTCCGGCCAGCGAGAAGCTGAGGCCGTTGACGGCGACCAGCCCGCCGAAGCGCTTGGTCACGTTGCGCAATTCGAGCAGGGTGGTCATCGCACCACCTCACGGGAGCCGGCGACGGGACGCACCCGGTTGATGAGACCTTCGGCGAAGGCCAGGACGCCATTGGGGAGAAGGAAGACGATCGCCACGAACAGCAGTCCCAGGATGATCGAGTAGTGATTGGGGAAGTTGGCCGAGAGCCATTCGAACAGGAGGAAGAGCGGGATGGCGCCGAGCAGGGGGCCGAATAGGCGATTGGGTCCGCCGAGCAGGGCCATGATCACCGTAAGGAAGGAGACGGTCGGGTTGAAGACGATCGAGGGCTCGATATAGGTCCAGCGGGGTGCCTGGATGGCGCCGGCCAACGTCATGATGACCGCGCTCGCCGCAAAGAGCGTGAGCTTGGTGCGCGTGATGTCGATGCCGAGGTGGCTGGCGGCAACGGGGTCGTCGCCGATGACGCGCAGCGCCAGCCCGATACGGGCTCGCCGCACCCACCAGGCCAGTGCCAGGGTAACGGTGCCCAGGGCGAGGAGCTGCCAATAGATGTGCTCGGGCCCGAGTGGCAGGAATACGTAGCGGCCTAGCGTCTTGGTGACGTTGACCTCGTAATAGGTCACGAGCTGGCGCACCAGTTCGGTCAGGCCGAACGTGAAGACCACGAAGTAAACCCCTGCCAGTCTTAGCGTTGCCATGCCGACCAGAATGGCGAGCACGGCCCCGATAAGGGCTGCCACGAGCAGGATGAGGGGATAGGGCATTACATCGCCGAGCACGGCGACCGTGTAGGCCCCGATGCCGAAGAAGGCGACCGTCGCCAGCGACACATAGCGCGTTGGTCCCGAGAACATCGACCAGGCGGTGGCCAGGACGCCGTAGCTGAGGATGCCGATCATGAGGCCAAGCGGGTAGGGGCCGGCATAGGCCGGAGCAGCCGCGAGGATCGCCAGGATGGCGATGGCGCCGATCGTCAGGGAAAGCGTGCGGGCATTCATGAGGCGCTCCTGCCGAAGAGGCCGGAGGGACGCAGCACCAGCACGGCAAGGAAGATGAGGTAGGTCGCCGCGAGCGTGAGGCCAGGATCGACGAACGTCGCCACCAGCGTCTCTACGACACCGAGAATGAGGCCGGCCGCCAGGGCGCCGGGGATGTTGCCCACGCCGCCCATGATGACCACGACGAGCGCCTTCATGGTGAAGACCACGCCGGCCGTGGCGTTGAAGGTGAGATACATCGAGACGATGACGCCGCCGCACGCTGCCAGTGCGCCGCCCAGGGCAAAGGCGAAGCGGGCTACCCGGTCGACATCGATGCCGACGAGTGGCGCTGAACCCGGCGCCACGGCCACCGCGCGGATCGCGGTACCCCAGCGCGTCCGGGTCAGCAGCAGGTAGAGCCCGCCGCCGATGACGATGGCAAGGACGAACGCCAGGACGCGGTTGGCCGCCAGCGAGGTGCCCAGGATGTTCACGGGTACCGCCAGGAACGAATAGCTCATGAAGCCGGAACCGAAGACGACAAGCGCCACGCCCTGGATGATGAAGAGCAGTCCGAATGTCGCCAGGATCGTATCCACCTCCAGGCGCCCGCGATCGCCCGATCGGCGCGCCAGCGGCTGAAGCATCACCGCATAGATGAGGTAGCTGGCGAGGAAGCCGACGGGCGCCACGATCAGCAGGCCCAGCAGAGGGTTGATGCCAAGGGAATTGAACAGCACGAATGCGCCGAAGGAGGCCGCGATGATCACGTCGCCGTAGGCGAGGTTCATGATCCGGGCGACGCCATATTGCAGCGTCAGGCCCATCGCGATGAGCGCATAGGTGCCGCCGAGCACGAGCCCGGTCAGCAGGGCGCTGAGTACCATGAGAGCCTCATGTCGCGTCGAGTAGAGTTGGGGAGGCGGATTTGCCGCCTCCCGGAAATGGCAGCGGTCAGGCCGCGGTCCAGGCCGGCTTGGGCACTACCGGCTCGCGGGTTCCTTCGCGCTCGGTATGGGCCAGCCCCACGAACTTGCCGTCCTGCCACTGGCCCACGGTCCAGAGCGAGCGAAGCTGGTTGTCCTTGAGCTTGAGTTTGCCCAGGATCGTATCGAATTCGCCCGTCGCGATCTCGCTTGAGACCGCATCGCGGTCGAGGTCCCCGACGCGCTCGATGGCCTGATGCAGTATCTGCAGGCTCGAGTAGGTCACGGCGCTGGCCCAGGAATCGGGAGCTTCGCCAATGAGTTCGGTGTGTCGCTTGAAGTAGGCCTCGATCTCGGGGCTGTCCGGATCGATGCCCCCGATACCCATGACGTTGTTGTGGTTCGGCCCTGCCACCTTGGGATAGACCGGGAAGGCCGTGCCGACGCCCAGGTAGAACACCTTGGGGTTGAAACTGGCCACGACTGCCTGCTGGGTAATGGCGAAGGTATCGGGCGGATAAGAGAAGGCCGCAAAGGTGTCGGCGCCCAGGCCCGCGATTTCGTTGAGCAGCGGAGCGAAGTCGGACGTGCCGAGCGGGTAGGACTTGTCGTAGACGAGTTCGAAGCCGGCGGCCTGGAAGGCTGGCGTCGCGGCTTTGGACAGGTCGATGCCGAAACCGTCGGCGACGCTGATGATGGCGACCTTGTTGTTGATCTTGCCGGCGTCTCGCTGCTTGACCAGCAGTTGCACGAGGGCATTGGCATAGTCGTGGCCGCCGCCCAGCATCCAGAAGCTCTTCTTCCAGCGCTGCGCGACCTGCGGAGCCATGTCGGTCACTGCGGTGGCGGCGAGCTGCGGATAGCCGAACTTGTCGAAGGATGGGCCGGAGGCCAGGTTCGGGCCGGTGCCCCAGGTAGGCAGGATGAAATCGACCTGGTCCTGGGTCGCCAGGCGCTCGATGGCCCGAACGGTTTCCTCGGCCGAGGACCGGTCGTCGTATTCGATGACCTCGATGGGAAGCTGGACACCCAGCTTGGAGAGCTTGATGCCGCCTGCATCGTTCACGTCCTTGACCCAGAGCACATAGTTGGGCGTGGTAGTGATGCCGGCGCCGGCGGCGTTGGCGCCGGTCTTGGAAATGGCGTAGCCGATCCGAACGGTCTTGCGGTCCTGCGCGAAGACGGGCAGGGACCGCAGCGCGGTTGCCGCGATGGCGCTGGCGCCGATGCCGCGCAGAATCGTCCTGCGTCCATAATTGGTCATTAGGTCCTCCTCCATGTACCGGCCGGATGTTTTCCGGCGCGCTCCTCGGCCGACGCGTCGCTGCTGCCTTTTCGGCTATCCGGACGCATCTGTGCCTCTGGTAGAGACCGTACCCGCAGCCCTTGCGTGACGAAATGGACATTTCGAAGAGAGAAATGTACTTTTCGATCAACAGGGAGCGTTATGTGAACCGCGGGCGCCACACGGGCATCGAGATTGAAGTGCAGGCCATCGCCAGTGCGCTTTCGGTGAGCGAATGGGACCTGCATGCTCCGCGTCAGTCGGGGCTGGCCCACGCCTTCGTGCTCGTCTCAGGTTCCGGCACCTATCTCATTGATGAAGCGGACTTTACGCTCGATGCGCCATGCGTGTTGTGGCTGCCGGCCGGACATGGCGGAAAGGTCAGGCTACAGGCCGGCGCCAGGGGCATGAGCCTTGCCGTCATCGACGTGGCGCTCAACCGCGTTATCCCTTCGACGTCGGTTGCTGGCGCCTTGCGTGCTGCGATGGACCGTCCGCTGCTTGGTGTCCGCGTAGATGTGGGCGTGGCGCGGGGGCTGATAAAGGATATCGAGGATATCCAGCGCGAGGCCGATGGCGATCTGCCCGGGCGACGCGAAGCGATCATGAGCCGGCTTTCGCTGATCCTCATTGCGTTCTGGCGCCTGGCGAGTTCGGGCACAAAGCTGCCGCAGGCATCGCCGCGCGTTCTGGTCCAGGGGTTCCTGCAACTGGTCGAACTTCACGCGCGCGCACACTGGACGATCGCTGCCTATGCCCGCGCGCTTGGAATTACCGCTGACCGTCTGACCACTGCGATACGCCGTGCCACGGGTTTGTCGCCGCTCGAGCTCGTCCATCAACGGCTGATGGACGATGCCGAAGCGCTGCTGGAGCACTCCAACCTCCAGGTGGCGGAGATAGCGGAGACGCTCGGCTTCAAGGACGCCGGTTATTTCAATCGGTTCTTCGCTCGTCGAAAGGGCCTGTCGCCGGGGCGGTTCCGCAAGCAGGCAATCGCCAGTAAAGGGGCGCTGGACGGCTCATATTCGGCGTGGCCGTGATCGGAATTAGTTCCATAATATATATTATGCGAATCGCATAGTGGGCGCCCCCCGCTCACCGCACCACCAGCACGGGATCACCCAGGACGTTCATAAGCGGAGTGATGCCAAGGCCCGGTGCATCGGGTGCTGTCATGCGGCCGTTGACACGGCGCGGCGCGCCATCGGCTATCTGCACCGTGCCGTAGGAATTGAAATCGGTTGCCGTGAAGCAGAAGCGCGCTGGGGTCGAACGCGCCAGGTGCGCGATCGTGGCCGTGACGATGTCGCCGCCCCAGGTATCCTCGATGGTCATCGGGATGTTGCTCGAAACGCAAAGGTCGCGCATCAGCCGGGCCTTGGTCAGGCCTCCGACCTTTGAGATCTTCAGGTTGATCGCGTCGAACGCATCCTCGGAAAGGCCGCGCACGAGCGTGGCGACGTCGTTGATGCATTCGTCGAGCACGAATGGCAGTGACGTGCGTCGGCGGATCGAGACGCTTTCTTCGTAGGTCATGCAGGGTTGTTCGATGTAGACGTCGACGTCGCGGACGGCATTCACGACGCGTGCGGCATCTGCCATGGTCCAGCCGGTGTTGGCGTCGGCTACCAGAATGTCGGTGGGTTCGAGCACTGCCCGGCAGGCCCGGATGCGGGCAATGTCATCCTCTGGCCGACCGCCGACCTTGAGCTGGAAGCGCGTATAGCCCTCGGCGCGATAGCCGGCGATCTTCTGGGCCATCACACTCGAGTCCTGCTGGCTGATGGCGCGATAGAGGATGATGTCCTCCTGCTCGGCGCCGCCCAGGAGCTTGTAGACTGGAAGCCCCGCCACCTTCCCCAGGATATCCCAGCAAGCGATGTCGATGGGCGCCTTAACGTAAGCATGTCCGCGCAGTACCGCATCCATGTGGTGGTTGAGCGGCCAGAGGTCGGTGGGATCCATGCCGATCAGCTTGGGCGCGATTTCGGCGATGCCTGCACGTACGCCGGCTGCATATGCCGGAAGATAGGCCGAACCGAGCGGGCAGCATTCGGCGTACCCGGTGATCCCGGCATCGGTTTCGACCGCCACCACGGTGGAATCGAAGACTTCCACGTAGTTTCCGCCGGACCAGCTATAGCGCCCTTCGCGCAACGGCAGGTCTACCTGGTAGGCCTTTATAGAAGTGATCTGCATCTTTAGTCCTGCCATCGGTTTCTCAGCTCGGGGCGGCTACCCGACGCCTTGCCTGGCGCTGCCCCACTACCCTATGTGTTTGTCTGCCAAGGCGAACGATGTCGCGGAGACAGTGAATGACGACGATTGGTTTTGTTGGAACGGGGACGATTTCCGCCGCCATGGTCAGGGGGCTCGCTTCGGCCGATCCTGGCCTCCGAATCGTGGTTTCGCCCAGGTCGGAAAGCGTATCGATGGCGCTCGCGCAGAGCCTGCCCAACGTGACGCGCGCCGCCTCCAACCAGGAGGTGGTCGGACAGTCCGATATCGTGGTGCTCGGGATGCGACCGGCGCAGCTGACGGACGCGTTGGCGGGCATCGGCTTTCGCCGCGAGCAGGTGGTGGTGAGCCTCGTGGCCGGCCTCTCCATGGCCGAGATCCAGAATTTTGCAGGTAGCGCCAGGGCCGTGCGCGTCGTCCCCCTGCCCGGCATCGAACATCGCGTCGGTCCGATCACGCTCTACCCGCGCGATCCGCAGATCGAGGCGCTGCTCGCGCCGCTCGGCGACCTCGTCGTCGCGCAGAGTGAGGACGCCCTCCATATGGGTGGCCTGAGCGCCTTCATGTCGAGCTACTTCGAGATGCAGGCCCATCTCATCGACGCGGCTGTTGCGGCAGGCGCCCCGGCCGAAGACGCACGCACCTATGTGATCTCGCTGCTCTCCATGCTTGCGGACACAGCCAGCAGGACGCCGCACGATCAACTCGCCAGGCTTGTGCCCGAGCATCAGACCAAGGGTGGCCTCAACGAGTTCGTGCGCGGCCAGCTCATGCAAAGCGGCTGGTATGACACTCTCGCCAAGGCTCTCCATGATGTTGGCACCCTTTCCTGGAACAAGCTCGGCTAGCCGCCCAGATAGGCGCGCACGATGGCCGTATCCTTCGCCAGGTCGCTAGCCTCGCCCTCCATCCGGATGTTGCCGGTCTCGAGCACGTAGCCGTATTTGGCAAGTTTGAGGGCCAGCCGTGCGTTCTGCTCGACAAGCAGGATCGTCGCGCCGCGCTCGTTGAGCTGTTTGACGATGCGCATGGTCTCCAGCACCAGCTTGGGCGCCAGCCCCATTGATGGTTCGTCGAGCAGCAGCACCCGTGGGCCATGCATCATGGCCCGGCCGATGGCCAGCATCTGCTGCTCGCCACCCGACAGGAGCGAGCCATCCTGATGCTGCCGCTGCTGGAGGATTGGAAAGAGGCCGAAAACCTCCTCCAGGCGCTCGGCGCGCAGTTTGCTGTCATGGACTGTGAAGCCGCCGAGTTCGAGGTTCTCCCTCACCGAGAGGCCGCGCAGAACGTGCCGCCCCTCCGGAACATGGACCACGCCCATCCGGGCGATCGCGCTGGCCTTGCGGCCGACCAGTTCCTCGCCCTCGAAGGTGATCGAGCCGGCCTGCGCGCGCACGAGCCCCGAGATGGTCTTGAGCGTAGTGGTCTTCCCGGCGCCGTTGGCGCCGAGAAGAGTGACGATCTCTCCACGGCGAACTTCAAGGTCGATGCCGTGCAGCGCGGTGATGCGGCCATACCCGGCCGAGACTCCTTTGAGTGACAGGACGACGTCCCCGGTTTCAGAGCGCAAGGGCGTCCTCCGCGTCTTCGGAACCGAGATAGGCCTCGATCACCTTGGGATTGTTCTGAATTTCCACCGGCGTCCCCTCGGCGATGAGCACGCCGTGGTCGAGCACGCTGACTTTTTCGGAGATGCTCATGACCAGCCCCGTGTCGTGCTCGATGAGGAGCACGGCGACGCCGCGTTCATCGCGAATGCTGGTGATGAGCGCTGTCAGCTCCTCTTTTTCGCTCTTGGTGAGGCCAGCGGCCGGTTCGTCGAGCAGCAGCAACTGGGGTTCAGTCGCGAGGGCACGGGCAATTTCCACCCGGCGCTGGTGGCCATAGGCCAGGGTTGTCGCCTCGCGATGCCAGTCGGCGGCGTCCACGCCAACGAACCGCAGGCATTCGGAGGCCACCTGCTCTATCTTGGCTTCCTCTCGTCGCTGGGACGCGGGTCGGAAGATCGCAGCGATGGCGCCCGCTTTCGTGCGGCAGTGCTGCCCGGACATGACGTTTTCCAGCACCGACATGCCGCGGAAGAGCCGCAGGTTCTGGAAGGTGCGGGCGATGCCGGCCTGGGTTACCTGAAAGGGCTTGAGCGGCAGCATGGCCCGGCCATCGAAGGTAATGGCGCCCTGCTGGGGCTTGTAGAAGCCCGTAATGCAGTTGAAAAGCGAGGTCTTCCCTGCCCCGTTCGGGCCGATCAGGCTCGCGATCCTGCCGGCCTCCACGGTGAAATCGACGCCCTGGAGCACCGTATTGCCGGCAAAGCCCAGGGTCACCCCGGACAATTGAAGGAGTTGTTCGCTCATGACCGGCTCCTCGTGGGCCAAATGCCGCTCGGGCGGAAGAGCATGATCAGCAGCAGGCCAACCGCGAAGATGAGCAGGCGGAAGCTGCCGAGATCGCGCAACAGCTCGGGCGCGAGCACAACGATGAACGCCCCCAGGATAACGCCGGGGATCTTGCCCATGCCACCGAGAATGACGGCCATGAGGAACAGCGTCGATTGCCGGAACGAGAAGCTTTCTGGAGAGATCGCCGTCAGGTTGACGGCGAAGAACACGCCGCCCAGCGAGCCGTAGATGGCGCCGATGATATAGGCGGCAAGCTTGACCCGAACGCGATCGATGCCCATCGCCTCCGCCGCGTCTTCATCGTGCCGCACGTAGAGCCAGGCCCGTCCCAGGCGGGATTCCGCCAGCCGCACCGAGACGATGACTGCGATGACGGCCAGGACCAGGAAGACATAGTAGAAGTCCAAGGGGCCGGCGATATGCCAGCCGAAGAGCCACGGCTGCTCGATTCCGGAGATGCCGCTTGCGGCGCCCGTGATCTGCAGGTTGCGGGCGGCGATGCGGACGATTTCGCCGAAGCCCAGGGTGACGATGGCGAGGTAGTCCGAGCGCAGACGCAGGGTCGGCCCGCCGATGATGATACCCGCGAGCGCCGCGGCCGCGACCGCCACCGGGAGTGTCAGCCAGAAATTCCAGCCGAACTGTACCGTGAGGATGCCCACGCTATACGCCCCGACTGCAAAGAAGGCGGCGTAGCCGAGGTCGAGAAGACCGGCATAGCCGACCACGATATTCAGTCCCAACGCCAGGATGGCGTAGAGCAGCGCGTTGGTGAGAATGACCGTGGCATAGGGGCCAAAGATCAGCGGCGCGGCAATCATGGCCGCAGCCAGTACTGCAAGGATCGCGCCCTTCTTGGCCGGGGTATCGAACCAGCGATCCAATCCGCTCCAGACGCGGGATCTTGCTTCGTCCTCTGCCATTTACATGCGCTCCTGTTCGGATTTGCCCAGAAGGCCGGTGGGTTTGAACACCAGGACCAGGATCAGGACCGAGAAGGAGAAGACATCCTTCCACTCGCTGCCGATGCCCGGAATCTGCGTGCCGAAGGCCTCGAGCAGTCCCAGGATCAGTCCGCCGAGCATGGCTCCCGGTATCGAGCCGATGCCGCCGATGACGGCTGCAGTGAAGGCCTTGAGGCCAATCAGGAAACCCATGAAATACCAGACCGAGCCGTAATAGGCTCCAGCCATGGTCCCCGCCGCGCCGGCAAGGGCCGATCCGACGAAGAAGGTCACCGCCACCACGCGATTGACGTCGATGCCCATCAACTCGCACATGTCCTTGTCCACGGACACGGCGCGCATGGCGCGGCCATATTGGGTTCGAGACACGAAGAGTTCGAGGGCGATCATCAGCACCGCGGCGGTTCCGACGAGGACCAGTTGCTTGAAGCTGATGAAGATCGAACCCAGGTTCACCCCGCCGAACCCGAGCTTGGGCGAAAACGCCAGTATCTGGCCGTTGGTAAGGGTCAGCACCGCGTTCTGAAGCACCAGCGACACGGCCAGGGCCGTGATCAGGATCGAGAGGCGCGGCGCCTTGAGCATGGGCGTATAGGCCACGCGCTCGATCACCACGCCGAGGAATCCTATAGCGACCATGGAAAGAAGGATTGAGACCCCTACCCCGAACCAGCCGGGCCCGATGATGGGGGCAAGGAAGGAAAAGGCCATCAATCCGACGAAGGCGCCCACCATGTAGAGGTCGCCGTGTGCGAAGTTGAGCAGCTTCACCACGCCGAAAACCATGGTGTAGCCCAACGCTACCAGGGCGTAGAACGACCCTAGTACCAGCCCATTGATGAGCTGCTGAGCGAGAATGTCAAACAAGTCACTTGCTCCAGTTCCCGTGGCGTCGCCGGGCGCCGGAGAGCGCCCGGCAAGGAGAGTACGGTTACTCGGCTAGCGCCCAGGTCCCGTTCTTGCCTTCGAGAACGATGAAGTTGGAGCGGGCAAGGGTGTTGTCCTTGTTGAACGAAATCGGACCGGCCAGGCCGTCCTTGAAGTCGGCGCCCTTGAGGGCCTCGATGACAGCCGCGCTGTCAGTGGTGCCAGCCTTGTCTATGGCCCAGGCCAGGAGCTTCATGCCGTCGTAGCTGAGGGGCGCGTAGGGGCCCGGAGCGTTGCCGAACTTGGCCATGTAGGCGTCGGCGAAGGCCTTGGCGCCAGGAAGGAATTCGGCTGTCGGGTTGGAGAAGCCGATCACGCCTTCTGCTGCTTCGCCGGCGAGCTTGAAGAGGTCTGGCGAGTTCGAGCCGTCGCCCACGGCGATCAGTCCCTGGTAGCCGGCTTCGCGAAGCTGACGGATGAGGAGACCGCCGTCGGCATAGTAGGCGGTCCAGAAGACGCCATCGGGGTTGGCGGCCTTGATCTTGGTCACCACGGCTGAGTAGTCCTGCTCGCCCTTGTTGACGGTTTCGAACGCAGCGACGGTGTTGCCGGCGTCGGTCCAGGCCTTGCGTGTCAACTCGGCCAGGTCCTGGCTATAGGCGTCGCCTTCGTTGACGATCGCCAGGGACTTGAGGCCGCGCTTGGTGAAGACTTCCATGGCCTTGGCCACCTGGTCATTGCCCGTGGAGTTGATCATGAAGGCGTTGCCGGGGTTGGCCGGGATCAGCTTGGTCGAGTTCGCCGCGGTGATGATGAACGGCAGCTTTGCATCGCCGTAGATCTTGAGCGTGGGAACCGTCGCGCCCGAGCAGTACCCGCCTACGATGCCGACCACCCCACTCGAGGCCAGCTTGGTCGCGGCGTTGGTCGCCTGCTGCGGATCGCACGCATCGTCGCCGACGACCTCGGACACCTGTTTGCCCAGGATGCCGCCGGCGGCATTGATCTCATCGATTGCTATCTGAATGGCATTGGCCATGTCCTGGCCATACGTCGCTTCCGACCCCGTCGTGGGCACCTGCACGCCGACGGTCAACCCCTGTGCCATCGACGGAAGTGCCGAAGCTGCCAAGACGAGGGCAGCACCAATCCCAATATTTCGTACGAGACGAAGCATTACTATTCCCCTTTTTGCATCCTGATGTTTCCTCGACATCGACCAACTGCTCTAAGCTGCTTGTGCGCTTGCATTGTTTGGCCTGCACAACATCGTTGCACGCCCGGGGAGTGGCGGCTGGTCCAAAGTTGGCTGGATTTCAGTCCAAAAGTACCATATCGTGTCCGAAGTTTAGTTCATTTCACCTGAAAATGAGCAGACCTTGAGGCACCTGGACCGCATTGATCGCAAGATCATCGACGTGCTCGACCGTGACGCCAGGGTCTCCATGGCCTTGCTGGCCAAGGCCGTGGGGCTCTCCAAAACCCCGGTACAAGCGCGGGTCAAGCGTCTCGAAAGCGAAGGATACATTCGCGGCTACCGCGCCGTGATCGATTGGAGCCGGCTTGGCGAAGGTCACATCGCCTTCGTTCAGGTCACGTTGTCGGACACGCGGTCACGGGCGCTCGACGAGTTCAACCAGGCCTCCAAGGCAATCAACAGCATCGAGGAATGCCACATGATTGCCGGCTCCTACGACTATCTCCTCAAGGTGCGCACCGACGACATCACCACCTATCGCCGCGTCCTCGGCGAAACCATCTCCAGCCTGCCACACGTGGCCCACACCTCGACCTTCGTGGTGATGGAAGCCGTCGTCGATACCTAGCCCCGGCCCCTGCTTTTCTCAGGCTAGCTACCCTGCCCCATGCCCCTGCCGCCAACCGCCAGGGAGCTGCCTCGGGCGACGACGCGGGGCGTCACGACGAAATGTTCTGCCTCCTGGCGCCCGCGGATGCGTTCGATCAGCAGCCGGGCTGACTGCAGGCCCAGCACCTCGCCGGATTGATCGACGCTGGTCAGGTTGTTCTGTGCGAAATCGCAATACATCGTGTTGTCGTAGCCCACGACCGCCAGGTCGTCCGGAATGGCGAGGCCGAGCTCTGTTGCGATGCTGATGACCTCGAGGGCAATGAAGTCCGTCCAGCAGAAGAGCGCATCCGGCTTATCCGGGCTTTGGAGCAGGCGACGGGTCGCGGTCTGCACCTCGCGTAGGGTCTGGCCGACGCGCAGGATCTGCACATGTTCCTGCAGCCCATGGTCGCCCATGGCCTGGCGATAGCCGTGTTCGCGTTCGGTGATGAGCGTAGATGTCGTCGAGTTGAGGCTGAGCATGGCAATCTTGCGGTAACCGTTGGCCACCAGGTGGCGCACCACCAGGATCGCGCCGAGCCTGTCGTCGTTGTTCACGGTATCGAACGAGCTCTCGCCCTCGACGTGATGACCGATGGTGACGAGCGGCTTTCGGCTCGCCGTCGGTTCGAGGAACGCCGGATTGACCGTGGTTCCCACCAGAATCAATCCGTCCATCTGACGGTCGATCATCGAGTCGATCAGGGTCTCTTCGATGAGCGGGGTGGACTGGCTGACTCCGAGCATCAACTGGTACTGCGTGCGCTCGAGGGCCGAATTGATGCCCGCCAGAATATCGGCGAAGAACGGGTTGCGCAGGTCGGGGAGCGTTACCCCGATGGTGAAGGTCTGACCGCGCATCCCGCGAGCGGTCGCCAGCGGTCGATAGTTCAGTTTCTTCATGGAAGCGCGGACTTTGGTCTTGAGCGCCTCGCTCACGCCATAGGCTTCGCGCAGCACCTTGGACACCGCCGCCACCGACACGCCCGCGTCCTCGGCGACCTCCTTGATGGTCACCCGACCTGACTTCTGGTTTTGAGCCATTGGCACCCCCTCCCCGCCTTGTCTCACGGATTTTGCCGAATGCCCATTGCAATCGTCGAAAAAATGTAGAACGCTATACGTAGAACAATACACAAAGCCGGAACAGGCGCCCAGGGAGGTCTTGCGTGCACGACGTAATGGAGAAGGCTGCGCCGGATTCGGTGGCGACCGGATGGGTCGCGGAGATGATCCGCCCGCTCAGCGATCAGGGCGTCGGCACGCCCGCGAGCTTCATCAGCAAGACTTTCCGGCTCGACCGCGTCGGCGGCCGCGAAGTGCTGCGGATCAGTGCGCTGGGCCTATACCGCTGCTTCATCAACGGGCGACGCGTCGGTCACGACCTGCTGACCCCGGGCTGGACGGCTTACGACAAGCGCCTTTCGTTCCAGACCTATCTCGTGGCCGATCTGCTCGTGCCCGGCGAGAACGAAATCTCGATCTGGCTGGGCGACGGCTGGCTGCGATCGCAGTTGATGTGGGGCAAGGCGCCCATCTTCAACACCTGGGGCGAGCATATTGCCGCAATCGCCGAGCTGCGCGCAGCCCCCGAGGACCGTGATCCAATCCTCGTGACCGATGCGAGCTGGCAAAGCGGCGAGTTGCCGATCCGCAAGTCGGGCATCTATTACGGCGAGGCCTTCGACGCGCGCCTGACGCCGGTCGTCTCCGCGGGCGTTGAGCCCCTGCCCTTCGACTCGTCGATCCTGGTCGCCCACGAGACGACGCCGGTCCGCGAATTGGCGCCGATCGAGGTCGTGCGTTCCTGGACGGATGCGGAGGGACGCACCGTCTACGATTTCGGGCAGAACCTCGGCGGCTACGTCGCCTTCTCGGTGGAAGGTGATGCCGGCGCGCGCGTCGAGGTGGAGCATGGCGAAGTGCTCGATCAGTCCGGCCAGTTCTACAACGGCAACTATCGCACCGCAGCAGCACGGTTCGAATACACCCTTGCCGGCAAGGGCGAGGAGCACTATCGGCCGACCTTCACCTTCCAGGGCTATCGCTACGCGCGGGTCACGATCAGCGGCAATGCACGCCTGACGCACATCGTTTCGGTGCCGATCAGTTCGGTGACTGAGGTCAAGGCGAGCTTCACCTCGGCCAACCCGCTGGTGAACCGTCTGGTCCTCAACACGCTTTGGTCGCAGCGTTCCAATTTCATCGAGGTACCGACCGATTGCCCGCAGCGCGACGAGCGCCTGGGCTGGACCGGCGACGCCCAGGTCTTCGCCGGTACCGCCTGTTACCTGGCCGACACGCAGACCTTCTTTACCAAATGGCTTCGCGACGTCGTCGCCGATCAGCGCGAAGATGGCGCCGTACCGCATGTGGTCCCCGATCCGACCCGCCTCAAGCCACAGGATTACCCAGGCTTCTTCGGTTCGACCGGTTGGGGCGATGCCATTGCCCAGGTGCCCTGGCAGGTTTATCTCCACTACGGCGATACCGCGATCCTGCGCGAAACTTTGCCGGCCATGGTCAAGTGGGTCGATTTCGTCTGGTCGATCAGCGACGGTCCGATCGTCTCGCCGCCCCGGCAGTGGGGCGGGCGTGGGTTCACGTTTGGCGACTGGCTGCAGCCCAGTGGTCCGTCGGCAAAACCGCTGCCGACGATCGGTGACGACGCGGCCGCCACCATCTATCTCTTCATCACCGCTTCCTTGGTGGGCCGTATCGCGCGCATCGTCGACGAGACCGGGATCGCCGCGCGCATGGAAGACATGGCCAGCCAGGTCAAGAGCGCCATCGCCAGCGAGTTCGTGACGGCCTCAGGGCGCCTCGCCTATGACGACCAGACGTCCTACGCCCTTGCCATCCTTCATGACCTCGTGCCCGAGGAGCATAGGGAAGCGGCGAAGGATTATTTCAAGTCGACGATCCTGCGCTCGGAAGGGCGGATCGGGACCGGATTCATCGGCACGCCGGCCCTGCTGCCCTCGCTCGTCAAGATCGGCGAGCCGGGCATCGCCGCCGATGTCTTCCTGCAGGAGCAGGTGCCGGGCTGGCTCTATCAGGTCAAGATGGGTGCGACCACGATCTGGGAGCGCTGGGATGCCATCGCGCCGGACGGCTCGATCTACAATCCTCAGATGAACTCCTACAATCACTACGCCTACGGGGCGGTGTGCCAGTGGCTGTTCGAAGGCGTGGCGGGCTTCCGCCCTGATCCGCAAGATCCGGGCTTCGCCACCATCATCTTCGAGCCGACTATCATCCCCGAACTCTCGCCGGTTGCCGCCAGCCACGACTCGATCGCCGGCACAATCAAGGCCGGATGGTCCGTGGAGGGCGAAACCGTCACCTATGACGTCGAGGTGCCCGACCAGTCGCGAGGACTTCTGCGGCTGCCCGCGGGCGCGCGCAACGCGCAGGTCGATGGACAGCCTTGGAATGGTGGCGACGAGCCGCTTTCCGCCGGCCAGCATCGGATCGTGTTCGAGCTGGCTCCCGCCGCTCGTCTGGGTCTCGACAAGCTCGACATCAACGCACGCACGCCGTGAGGCTGCGTCAACGATTGCCCGAAACGGGCCAAACTGGGAGGAAGAAGACAGTGTTTACGACCAAGAGAAAACTGATCGGTGGCATGGCTGCCGCTTTGCTGGCGATGACCGCCCTCACCGGCGCAAGCCTGGCGCAGGACGTGACCCTGAGCTACTACGTCGACGACAACCCGACCAACGTTGCCACCGCTGAGGGGCTCAAGGCAGCGTTCGAGGCGGAGAACCCGGGCATCAAGATCGATATCGAGACGCATCCGGGCGGTGGCGAGGGTGACAACCTGGTCAAGACCCGCCTGGCGACGGGCGAGATGTCGGACGTCTTCCGCTACAATGCCGGCTCGCTGTTCCAGGCGCTCAATCCGCCCCAGACGATGCTCGACCTCACCGACGAGCCGTTCCAGGCCAACGTCATCGACTCTTTCAAGCCGGTCGTCACCGCGCCGGATGGGCGTGTCTACGGTGTTCCCGAGGAAGCGGCCATGGGCGGCGGCATCCTCTATAACAAGAAGATCTATGCCGATCTCGGCCTCTCGGTGCCCAAGACCTGGGCTGAGTTCATGGCCAACAACGAAAAGATCAAGGCTGCCGGAAAGACGGCCGTGATCCAGACGTTCGGCGACACCTGGACCAGCCAGCTCTTCGTTCTCGGCGATTTCTTCAACGTCCAGGCGGCGGTGCCGACCTTCGCGGCCGACTACACGGCCAACAAGGCCAAGTTCGCCACCACGCCTGCCGCGCTCCGTGGCTTCGAGCATGGCGAAGAGGTCTTCAAGGCCGGCTATCTCAACGAAGACTTCGCCGCCGCCAAGTTCGATGACGGCCTGCGCATGGTCGCGACCGGCGAGGGTGCCCACTATCCGATGCTGACCTTTGCCATCGGCGGCATCGCGCAGAACTATCCCGATAACCTCCAGGATGTCGGCTTCTTCGCCATTCCCGGCGACGATGCCGCCAAGAACGGTCTCACCGTCTGGATGCCGGCTGCGGTCTACATCTCCAAGACCACCCAGCACCCTGAGGAAGCCAAGAAGTTCGTGGCCTTCATCGCCAGCACCAAGGGCTGCGACGTGCGCAGTGCCGCCAACGGCGCCACCGGTCCCTACCTGATCAAGGGCTGCACGCTGCCCGACAGCGTTCCGCCGGCCGTTTCCGACCTCCTGCCCTACTTCCAGGAAGGCGGCCAGACCGCACCGGCGCTCGAATACCTCTCGCCGGTAAAGGGCCCGGCCCTCGAGCAGATCACCGTCGAAGTGGGTTCGGGCATCCGCTCGGCCGCCGATGGCGCCGCTCTCTATGACGAGGACGTCAAGAAGCAGGCCCAGCAGCTTGGCTTGGCCGGCTGGTAAGTTCGGCGCACAATCGCGACCCGGCTGCTTGTCGGCCGGGTCGGAATTCCAAGGGAGGGGAATGATGGCGGCAGAGGTGGCTATGGGAGGTGCGGCTGTGGCGAGGACGCAAGGCAGCGCCCGGAGAAAGACGTCGGTCTATCCCACCTGGTTCTTCCTGCCGGCGGCGATCATCTACGGCGTGCTGTTCCTCTACCCAACCGTTGCGTCGCTGTTCTTCTCGATGACGCGCTGGACGCTTTTCGAAGCCAATTTCATAGGCTTGGACAATTTCGTTCAGTTCTTCCGCGAGCCATTTCTGGTCAAGGGGCTCACCAACACGCTCATCTACGCCTTCGTCACTTCCGGGCTCAAGGTCGTCATCGGCCTGCTGCTTGGGGTCCTTCTCACCAGCAATATCATCGGCCGGGGCTACCTGCGCGCGGTGATCTTCTTTCCGGTGCTGGTCTCGACGGTGGGCGTGGGCATCACCTTCACCGTGATGATGCACCCCACGCAGGGCGTCATCAACGAGACCCTGGCGCTCTTGGGCCTGCCCAAGCCCGGCTGGCTTACCGATCCCAACCTGGCCCTGCTTTCGGTTGCCTTCGTGGACGTCTGGAAGGGCGTGGGACTGGCGACTGTCATCTACATCGCGGGCATCGTCTCGATCCCGCAGGAATACTTCGAGGCCAGCACCATCGACGGCGCCAACAGCTGGCAGAATTTCTGGAACATCACCCTGCCCCTGGCGCGCCCCGCGACGGTGACCGTGGTGACCCTTTCGCTGATCGGCGGCCTGCGCTCGTTCGACCTCATCTGGGCCATGACCCGCGGCGGCCCCGGCTTCACATCCGATGTCATCGCCTCGGTCATCTACAAGCAGTACCAGGCCGGGTTCTACGGTCTCTCGACCGCCGGCAACGTCGTCCTTTTCGTCATGGTGGCAATCATCATCGTGCCGCTTTCCATCTGGTTCAACCGCAGGGAGGTGGAGCAATGATCCTGGCAAAACGCTATTGGCTCGGCGGACTGTCGATCCTGGTATCCATCTTCGTCTTCATCGTGCCCTTCGCCTTCATCGTGCTGACGGCGCTCAAGGACCGCAAGGAAGCCTCGCTGCGCCAGTTCTCGCTGCCCACGACCTGGCATGCATGGGAAAACCTGGTCCAGGTTATCCAGACGCGCGATTTCATGATCATTTCGGCCTTCGTCAATTCGACGATCCTGACCGTCGCCAGCGTGGCGCTACTGGTGGTCTTCGGAGCGATGTGCGGCTACGTCATGCAGCGGCGTCCCTCGTTCTGGACGTCCGTCGCCAGCTTTCTTGTGCTGGCTGGTCTCATCATCCCGCCGGCAGTCGTGCCCACGATCTGGGTGCTCCAGAGCATCGGTCTCTTCAAGACCCTGCACGGGCTGGTGCTTATCGAGGTAGCCTACGGCCTTTCCTTCACGATCCTGCTCATCCGCGCCTTCATGGCGACCATTCCGCGGGAGCTCGACGAAGCGGCCATCATGGATGGGGCGGGCCCGCTCCGGGTGTTCTTCCAGATCGTCCTGCCGCTGCTCAAGCCGGTCGTGATCACCATCGTCGTGGTGCAGTCGGTGGCGATTTTCAACGATTTCACCAACCCGCTCTACTACCTGCCCGGCAACCAGAACGTCACGGTCCAGCTCACGCTCTACAACTTCCAGAGCCAGTTCAGCACGTCTTACAACCTGCTGTTCATGAACATCCTGCTCATCACCATCCCGCCGCTGATCGTCTACCTCTTCTTCAACCGCCAGATCGTGGCCGGAATGACGGCAGGCGCGGTGAAAGGATAATGTGACGACGGGCGTCGTCCTGGCGCCGGAACGCTAGATCGCCAGGTATTCCTGGCGAAGTTCCGCGTTCTCAAGCACATGCTTGGCGGTGCCGGCGAAGGCTACCGTGCCGGTGTCGAGGATCACCGCGCGGTCTGCCAACCGCAAGGCGGCGATGGCGTTCTGCTCGACGATGATCGTGGTAATGCCGTGCGCCTTGATCTCGTTGAGGATCTTCTCGATCTCGTTGACGATCACCGGCGCCAGTCCTTCATAGGGCTCATCGAGCAGCAGCAGTTTGATGTCGCGCGCCAGGGCTCTGGCGATGGCTAGCATTTGCTGTTCGCCGCCCGAGAGAGTCACCCCCTCCTGCCGCCGCCGTTCGGCCAGCCGGGGGAAATGGGAATAGATACGTTCGATCTCCCAACCACGACCGGGTGCCACCTGCGCCAGGGTCAGGTTCTCCTCGACAGTCAGTCCCTGGATGATGCGCCGGTCTTCCGGCACAAGCTGGATACCCGCCCGTGAGGCCTCGAAGCTCTTCATCGTGTGGATCGGGGCGCCCTCGAGCCAGATCTGGCCTGCCTGCAACGATGGAGAGTCGAGCCGTGCGATGGTGCGTAGCGTCGAGGTCTTGCCGGCGCCGTTGCGACCGAGCAGCGCCAGGATTTCGCCCCGGCGGATCTCGAAGGTGACGCCCTGGACGATGTAGCTCTCGCCATAATAGGCGTGCAGCTCTTCGACCGCGAAATAGGGCTGTTCGCTGGTCGTCGTGCGTTCGGCTATGGATACGTCAACGTCTGCGCTGGTTTCCATGGTCATCACACTCATCACTCGACCGCCTCCAGCCGGTGGGCGCCGCCGAGGTAGGCTTCCTGCACCTTCTCGCTGCCGCGCACCTCGTCGGGTGTGCCCTCGGCGATGATGCGGCCGCCCGAAAGCACCGAAATGCGGTCGGCCAAAGAGAACACCACATGCATGTCGTGTTCAATGATCACCTTGGTCATGCCGCGTGCCTTGATCTTCTTGAGCAGTTCGATGGTCGTGTTGGTATCGTGCCGGCTCATGCCGGCCGTCGGCTCGTCCAGCAGCAGCAGGCGCGGATGCTGGATCAGGCACATGGCCAGTTCCATGCGCCGCTTGTCGCCGCGCGAGAGCGCTCCGGCGTGGCTGTGGCGGCGCTCGAAGAGGTCGACGTCGCGCAGGATTTCCTCGGCTTCAGCCTCGATCCCATCCTCGAAGTCGAGCGCCCGAGCGATGTTGACGCGGAAAGCCCCGTCCCGTTTGGCGAAGGCCGGCACCATCACGTTCTGCAGCACGGAGAGATCGGGAAATATCTCGGGCGTCTGGAACACCCGGGCAACGCCAAGCTGGTTGATCTGGTAGGGCTTCTTGCCGGTCAGCACCTTGCCGTCGAAGACGATAGCGCCGCGACTGGGGGCGAGCCGGCCCACGATGACGTTGAGCAGGGTCGACTTGCCCGCCCCGTTCGGCCCGATGATCGCGTGGGTCTTTCCCTCTTCAACCTCAAGGTCGATATCGGAAAGCGCCTGCAGGCCGCCGAAGCTCTTGGAGACATCGGCCACGTGTAGAACGACGTTCTTGTCGGCTTGCGTCATGGCTTACTCCGCGGGCTGGGCGTGGGCGGCGGCATTGGCCGACGGGGGCGAGCGGTGGCGGAAGGCAGAGCCGATGCGGCGTACCCCCTCCATGATCCCGCCGGGCAGGAACATCACCACGAGCACGAAGATGAGGCCGAGGGTAAGTTGCCACCCTTCACCGACGAACTTGCTGGCAACAGCCACCACCGGATCGGTAACTGGCGCGGGCAGGAAATCGAAGAACCGGTGCAGGGTCGACTCGTTGAAGGCCGAGAAGATGTTCTCGAAGTACTTGATCAACCAGGCGCCGATGACCGGTCCGATGAGCGTGCCGACGCCTCCGAGGATGGTCATCAGCACCACTTCGCCCGAGGCGGTCCACTGCATGCGCTCGGCGCCAGCAAGGGGATCGGTGATAGCCAGCAGCGCTCCGGCGAGGCCGGCGTACATGCCCGATATCACGAAGGCGGTGAGAGCATAGGGCTTGGTGTCGAACCCGGTATAGTTCATACGCGTCTGGTTTGACTTGATGCCCCGCAGCATCATGCCGAAGGGCGAAGCAAAGATCTTCTGGGCGATGAAGAAGGCGACAAGCAGCACGAAGGCGCAGAAATAGAAGCCTTCAAACCCCGAGAAGCTGTGCCCGAAAAGGCCTGCCGTTGGCAGTCCCTCCCCGGCCGGGGCCAGCATGTTGTCGATGATGCGCGGGTCCTGGCGTGTCAGCTGCAGGCTGGTCTCGCCATTGGTAATGGGCGTCAGCACCGAATAGGCGAGATTGTAGGACATTTGCGCGAACGCGAGTGTCAGGATCGAAAAGTAGATGCCCGAACGGCGCAGGCTGAGGAAGCCGATCGCCAGCGCGAACAGGCCCGAGACGATCACCGCGAAGACGATGGCCGGCAGCGCGTCCATGGTCAGCAGCTTGAATGACCAGACGGCCGTATAGGAACCAACGCCAAGAAACGCCGCGTGGCCGAAGCTAAGGTAGCCGGTGAGTCCGAACAGGATGTTGAAGCCGATTGCGAAGATCGCGTAGATCGCGAACTTCTGCAGCAGGCCCGGGTAGGATGCGCCGAACGGGGCGAGCCAGAGGGGCATGGCGATCACCACCAGTCCGAAGATGGCGAAGGTGATGAGGTCCCGACGCGGCAGGCGGAAGAGATCCATGGGTCAGGCCTCCATCACGCCCCGCCGGCCCATCAGGCCGCGCGGACGCACGAGCAGGATTACCACGGCCGTCAGGTAGACGATGATCTGGTCGATGCCCGGAATGATCTGCTTTATTTCGTTCATCGAGGCGAAGCTCTGGAGCATGCCGAGCAGGAAGCCGGCGGCGACCGCGCCCGGAAGCGAGCCCATGCCGCCCACCACAACGACGACGAAACTGAGCACGAGGAAGTCCATTCCCAGGTGATAGTTCGGCGGTACCAAGGGGGTGTACATCACCCCCGCAAGCCCGGCGACAACCGCGGCGAGGCCGAACATGATGGTGAAGCGCCTGTCGATGTTGATCCCGAGAATGCCGACAGTCTCGCGGTCTGCCATGCCGGCCCGCACGACCATGCCGAAGGTGGTGAAGCGCAGGAAGGCGAAGATGGCGGTCAGAATACCGATCGAGAACAGGAAATAGATGAGGCGCCAGACGGGATAGGTCACGGCCCCGGGCGAGAGACCGATCCACACCCCGATGTCGAGTGCGCCGCGCAGGACGGGCGGCATCGGCTGGGAGATCGGATTGGGTCCGAAGATCGCCTTGACGATCTCCTGGAGCACGATGGCCAGGCCGAATGTCACAAGGATCTGCTCGGCATGCGGGCGCTTGTAGAAGTGCTTGATGATGCCGCGCTCCATGGCGATGCCGATCACCAGCATCACCGGGATGGCGAACAGGATGGATAGCGGCACCGAGTAGTCGATCAGCACCTGGCCCCAGTCGCCGAACCAGGTCTGGGCCAGGGGCGTGCGGATTTCGAGCGGGGTGCCCCAGGCCGTCGTCTGGGTGGGGTCGACCGTAACCGTTTCCATCGTGATGAGGCCACGGAAGGTGACGGCGCAGAAGGCGCCGAGCATGAACAGGGCGCCATGGGCGAAGTTGACGACACCGAGCGTGCCGAAGACCAGCGTCAGGCCGAGGGCGATCAGCGCGTAGGCGCCGCCCTTGTCGAGGCCGTTCAAAAGCTGGGCGAGAATGGCGTCCATCGGGATGCTCCAGATACTAGCGGTCGGTGCGGAGCCAGGCTCCACGCACCGGCGGACGAAGGACCCGGCTCGCGCCGGGCCCTTGTTTGGATCAGCACATGGCCGGAGTGTCCGGGCCCAGTTCCCCGCCGAAGATCGACGGATCGTAGGTCACGCTCTCGCGGCTGGCCGTGTCGACCACCTCGAGCAGGTCGAACGGGTTGGCCGGAGCCTGCTTGCCCTGGACAACGAGCACGTCCTTGAAGCACTGGTGGTCGGCGCCGCGATAGAGCGTGGCGCCATTGCCCATGCCGTCGAACTCGAAGTCCTCGAGCGCCTTGATGACCTCAGGCGGGTAGAAGGTCCCTGCCCGCTCAACGGCATCGGCATAAAGCAGCGCCTGCACGTAGGAGGTGTGGGCGATCTGGCTGGGCGGCTGGCCGTACTTCGCGCCAAACGACTTGGTGAAGGCCTTGGAAGCGTCGTCGGCGAGCTGCCAGTCCCAGTTGGAGGTGCCGTAGACACCCTTCATCGCTTCGCCGGCGCCCTTGGCCATCAGGTCCGAGACCAGCGGCACGACGATCTGGAAATCCTTGCCGTTGACCTGCTTGTCCTTCATGCCGAACTGCACGGCCTGGGTCAGCGAGTTGACCATGTCGAAGCCGTAGTGGTTGAGGATGAGCACGTCTGCGCCCGAATTCAGCACCGGGGTGAGATACTGGCTGAAGTCGCCCGCGCCCACAGGGGTGCGAACCGGGGGCAGCGTCTTCCAGCCAAGGGCCTCGGTGGCCTTGATCATGGATTCTTCCTGCGTCCAGCCCCAGGTGTAGTCGGCCGTCAGGTGGTAGGCGACGCGATCGTTGCCATAAGCCTTGCCGAGCACGGGCCCGAGTGCCACACCGGACTGGTAGGCATTGAAGAAGTGACGGAACCCGTAGCGCTTCTTGTCCTTGCCGGTGGTGTCGTTCGAGTGGGTGAGGCCGGCCATGTAGATCACGCCCATCTCCTGGCACAACGCCTGTTCGGCGATGGCCACGGCGGACGAGGATGCGCCGCAGATCATGATGGCGCCGTCACGCTCGATCATGCGGCGAGCCGAGTCGCGGCCGGCGTCGGCCTTGGTCTGATCGTCGCCGGTGACATAGGCGACCTTCTTGCCCAGGATGCCGTTGCCCTTGAGCATCTTTGACGAAAAGGTCGGGATCAGCCCGCCGTCGCCCTCACCATTGAGGTGCTCGACCGCCAGGGTCAGGGCGCGCTGCTGGTCGGCGCCTTCATCGGCGTAAGCGCCGGTGAGCGGCATGTTGAAGCCGAGCGTCACGGTATCGCCGGTCGGCGCGTTGCAGAACTCCTGCGCGAAGGCGCTGCGGGTGAAAATGGTAGGCGCGATGCCGGTCGCGATGATGCCGGCCAGGCCGGTCTTCAGCACGGTACGACGGCTGATGCCCTTGCGGAAATCGGTCATGCTCTCCTCCTCTTGGGCGGGGGGCTCGATTCATGCCGAGACACCTCACCGCGAGCCGGAGTATTTTCCTGGATGAAAACAGCCGCAACAACGCATTGATGTTGCAGCGATATTCTGTAAATACTTGCACTTCGTGGCCTGCTCTGATGTAAATTCATTTACAGAACCGAGAGGGGACCATGCGTGCACCGATAGGGCTCAGGATCAGTTCGCGCCGCAAGACGCTGGGGCTCTCTCAGGCCGAACTGGCGCGGCGATCGGGCATATCGCCGAGCTATCTCAATCTCATCGAAGCCAACAAGCGCGACGTCGGCGGCACGCTCCTGCTGCGCATCGCCGCCGAACTGGACGTGGAAATCGGCGCGCTCACCGGGGAGAGCGAACATCGGCTCATCGCCGAACTGGAGGAAGCCTTTGCCGATCCGGTGCTGGCCTCCGCCCAGATGCATGCTGGCGCGGCCCGCGATCTGGTGGCCACCAATCCCGACGCTGCCACTGTGATCCTTCAGCTTTACCGAGCCTATGCATCTGCCGTCGCGAGCGTTGACGACTATGCCCAGCGGCTGCGGGCGGATCCGCTCTTCAGCCAGTTGCTGCACCGCATTCTGTCCGGGATCACCGCGATGCGCTCCGGCGCTGAGATCCTCGAGGAGGTCCCCGAGCTTGAGGATGCGGAGCGGCAGCGCTTCATCGGCTCCATCACCCGCGAGGCCCGCAACGTCAGCGACGTGGCGCGCACCCTGATCGGCCAGTTCGAGGAGACGGCCGACCGACGTAGCGTCAGTCCCGTCCGCGAGCTGGATGACCTGATCTTTGAGAACGACAACTACTTTCCCGTCCTCGAAGCCGCGGCCAATGCCTTGCGCGAGGAAGTCGGCGGAACCAGTGAGCAGGCCCTTGCCGAGGCCCTTGATCGGCGCTTTTCCATCCAGGTCCGCCGCACCGCCGAGCGGCAGGTCGACGCACACGGATTTCCCGGCCAATACCTGTTCGATGCGGCAGCCGGCCAGATGTGGTTCCAGACCAGCGCCGTCGCTTCGACCCGCCAGTTCCAGCTCTCGCGGCTTTACGCCGAGCTCGCCGCCGGCGAAGCCATCGAGGCAGAGACTCGTTCGCAGCTCCTGACGTCACCGACCTCGCGTCGGCTCGCCTTTCGCGCGCTGTCCTCCTACCTCGCCGGAGCCATGGTATTCCCTTACGAGCAGTTCCTCGCCCATGCCGAAACCATGCGCTACGACATCGAGGCGCTGCGGCAGGTCTATACGGCCAGCTTCGAACAGGTTGCCCATCGCCTCGTCACGCTGCGCCGTCCCGGGCTCGAGGGCATTCCCTTCGGGTTCCTGCGGTCAGATCCGGCCGGACGGCTCACCAAGCACTTCCCGTTGCCGGGGCTCCTGCTCCCCAACAGCGGACACGCCTGCCCGCTCTGGACGATCTACAATGCCTTCCGCACGCCCGAGACGCTGGTGCGTCAGGTTGTGCAGTTCTCGGATGGCTCGCGCTACCTGTTTCTCGCCCGTACCACCAGCCGCCGGCCGGCCAGCTTTTCCGATCCCGCACTGCACACCTCGGTGATGCTCGCCTGCAGCGCGCTCCATGCCGATCAGACCGTTTATGGCGTCGGCCTCGACCTCGACGACGATTCGGGTGACCTGCCGGTCGGTCCGACCTGTCGGCTGTGCACAAGGCGCAATTGCGCCGCCCGGCAGGAGGAAGCATTCGCCCCCGGCAGCGGGCAGGATGCCGTCCGCGCGCCGCTCGTCCCGCGGGCATTTGACCAAACGAGCTGATTGCGCTTCTCTGTGCACGTTTCCGCATGGGAGAGCGGAAGCAAGGGGGGAACATTGCCGCTCGATATTCTCATCGCCGAAGATGAGCCGAGCATTCTTGAATCGCTCGATTTCATCTTCAGGCGCGCGGGTTGGTCGATCCAGAGCGTGACGGATGGCGAGGCTGCCTTGTCCGCCGCCAGGCGCCTGCGTCCGCGCGTGCTGGTGCTCGACGTCATGCTGCCAAAGCGCACGGGATTCGAGGTGCTCAAGCAGATCCGGGCCGACGCCGTGACCCGCGACCTGCCCGTTCTCATCCTTACCGCCAAAGGCCAGGCACAGGACAGGCGCACCGCCGAGGAACTGGGCGCCGATAGTTTTGTCACCAAGCCTTACGCCAATATGGACGTCGTGCGCGAAGTGCGCCGGCTTCTCGGCGAGCAACTGGCGCAGTAGCCATGGACCGGCGCAAGCTGACGAGCGCGGCGCTCTTCTTCACCATTTTTGGCACGCTCCTCTTCCTGCCGCCGCTGGTTCTGCTGTTCAACCTGAGGGTGCGCCTCTTCGGCGTGCCGGCCGAGGTGGTCTACCTCTTCGTCGTCTGGCTTTGCCTGGTTCTTGGTACCGCGTTCTTTGCCTACCGTCTGCCGCACGAAGGCGAGCAGAAGCCCGAGGATGCCGGATGACGCTCTCGGCCGATTTCGTCATCGCCACCGCCGTTGGCTACGTGGGGCTGCTGTTCCTGATCGCCTATATCGGTGATCGCCGCGCCCGCAACGGTACCGGCTCGTTCCTGCGGTCGCCGTTCATCTACACCCTCGCCATCTCGGTCTATTGCACCAGTTGGACATTCTACGGCGCCGTTGGCTCGGCGGCGCGCAACGGGCTCGAATACCTGGCGATCTATGTCGGCCCGACGCTGGTCTTCGTCGGCTGGTGGTTCGTGCTGCGCAAGCTTGTGCGCATCAGCCACAATCAGCGGCTCACCTCCGTGGCCGATCTGTTGTCCTCGCGCTTCGGCAAGTCGAGCCGGCTGGCGGTGCTGGTCACCATCATCGCGCTCGTCGGCATCGCTCCCTACATCGCGCTTCAGCTCAAGGCCGTCACGTCATCGATCCAGGCCATCGCAGGCGCCTCCGAGTTCGGCGTAGGCAGCCTCAAGAATATCGATGACGTCGGCCTGGCGCTTGGCATTGCGGCGGCAATGGCGCTCTTCACAATCCTTTTTGGCACGCGGAACGTGGATGCCAAGGAGCAACATCACGGCGTCGTCGCCGCCATCGCCTTCGAGGCCGTGGTGAAACTTGCGGCCCTGCTCACCGTCGGCGTTTTCGTCGTCTACGTGGGGGGCGGGTTCGAGGCGATCTTTGCCAATGCCGAGGCGCACGGCATCGATATCTATTCGGGTGAGACTTTCGGCAATCGCTGGGTAGCGATGAACGTGCTTTCCATCGCCGCGATCCTCTGCCTGCCGCGCCAGTTCCAGATCACGGTGGTCGAGAATTCCGACGAGAACCATCTGCGCACCGCCAGTTGGGCCTTTCCGGCCTACCTCCTGATGATGAGCCTGTTCACGCTGCCCATCGCGCTCTTCGGGCTCACGTCCATGCCTGCCGGTTCCAACCCGGACATGTTCGTGCTCACCCTCCCGCTCGCCGCCGGGCAGCAGGGGTTGGCGCTCTTCGCCTTTGTCGGCGGCTTTTCGTCTGCCACATCGATGATCATCGTGGAGGCGATCGCGCTCTCCATCATGGTCTCAAACCACATCGTCATGCCCATCGCCCTGCGCACGATGCGCGGCATCGGCGAGGACGACGGCACCGGGTTCAGCCGCCTCCTGCTCAATTCGCGCCGCCTCTCGATCGGCATCATCCTTTCGCTCGGCTTTCTCTATTTCTACTTCACCCGAGATTCGGACGCCCTCGCCCCGATCGGGCTGATCTCCTTCGCGGGTGTGGCACAGTTCCTGCCGGCCATCGTGGCAGCCCTGTTCTGGAAGGACGCGACGGTCAAGGCCGCTACGGCGGCCATCACGGTTGGCTTCGTGATCTGGGCCTGGTCGATGTTCATGCCCTCGTTCGAAACCACGTCGCCGTCCGTCGCCCAGCTGATGGCCGAGGGACCGTGGGGAATCTCGTGGCTGCGGCCCGAGGCTCTGTTCGGGCTGGATCATCTCGATCCCCTGGTCCATTCCGTCTTTTGGAGCCTCCTCCTCAACACCACGGTCTTGGTTGTGGTATCGCTCTTCACCAACCAGTCGGCGCTTGAACGCCTGCAGGCCAATCTTTTCGTGGATGCCTTCCGCCCGCTCGGACGTGGCGACCGGCGCTTCATCGGGGGCTCGGCCCCGGCCAACGATCTTTTCTTCGTGGCCCAGCGCGTCCTGGGCGCTGAACGCGCTGCTGAGATCTTCGAAGGCATTCCGGGGGCCGACATGGTGCCGAGTCCGGAATTCATCGGCCGGCTCGAGCGTGAGCTCGCCGGCTCGATCGGGGCTGCCTCCGCTCACGTGATGCTGGGCAAGGTTGTTTCGGGGCAGGCTGTTTCGCTCGAGGAAGTGATGCAGATGGCCGACGAGACGCAGCAGGTCATTGAGTACTCCCAGGAACTTGAACGGACCTCCAATGAACTCCGGGTAACGGCGCGCAAGCTCGAGGATGCCAACGAGAAGCTGCGTGAGCTCGATCTGCGCAAGGACGAGTTCCTCAGCCAGGTCAGCCATGAGGTGCGCACGCCCATGACCTCGATCCGCAGTTTCTCGGAAATCCTGCTAGAAGAAGACACCCTGCATGCAGAGGAGCGGCGGCGCTTCGTGAGTACGATTCACGCCGAGAGCCTGCGGCTTACCAAGCTTCTCGATCAGATACTCGATCTCTCTGCCATGGAACGCGGCGAGCAGGGTTGGGAGAATACGCCCATCGATGCGGAGGCTACGCTCGACCGCGCGTTGGACGTCTGCGGCGGGCTGGCCCGCCAGCACAACATGCGGCTCGTTATCGGCCCTCGTTCGGCGGGAGCCATTGTATCGGGGGAAAGCGACCGCCTCTGCCAGGTGCTCATCAACCTGATCTCCAACGCCATCAAGTACAACGACTCGCCAGTCCCGCATGTCGAAGTGCGCTCGAGCGTCAGCCGTGGGCGGTACATGGTCGATGTCATCGACAATGGCCCCGGCATCGCCCGCGCCGAACGCAAGCTCATCTTTGAAAAGTTCTCCCGGGGCCAGATGGGCAAGGGCTCGGTGGCCGTCGGCGCTGGCCTGGGCCTGGCGATATCGCGCCAGATCATCGCCCGCATGGATGGCAAGCTCGAACTGTTGCCGATGCGCGATCGTGGGGCTGCTTTCAGGATCACGCTCGCTGCGATCGCTTGACATTTGCCGTCCCCGGGTTCATTTGCACGCCCGGCTGCTGACGCCTGCCGCTCGCCGGATGTCCGATGGTGAAGTCAGTCTTTGGTCCAGATCGCTCCTCTCCGAGGCGGTTCATGGCAATGCGAGCCCCATGACTTGATCCGCCCCACCATTGGTGAGGAAGACCATGCATCATCTTTTCATACCCCTCCAGGTCGTGCCGCGCCCTCCGTCGGCAGCGGGTGACGAGCGCTAGACGCCGTCCATGCGGTCCCCACCAGGGGCCTTCACCACTTTTCCGAAATTGCCCGGGGCGACGCTGTCGCTCCCGGTTCGATCTTTCGAGGCTGCATCATGACTGCACCTGCCAATAGTTTCATTGCCGGTTCGATGCCGCGGGTTTTCGCGCGAACTGCCCTGCCCATCATCTTTCTGACCAGTCTCAACGGGCTGCTGACAGTGGTGGACGCCATCTTGCTCGGCGCTTTCGTCGGTTCGGACGCCCTGGCGGCCGTAACGCTCATGTTCCCTCTGGTCATGTTGTTGTCGGCACTGGCCACGATGGTCTCGTCCGGCATGGCAAGCGTTCTTGCCCGCCAGCTGGGCGCGGGGCATCTGGCGGAGGCCAGGGCCAGTTTTGCGGGAGCACACGGGCTCCTGCTCGCGGTTTACGTGATCGTGCTGTTCCTTTTCGTCTGCGCGGGGCGGCCGCTCGTCGACCTCGTGGCTGGGGGTGAACCGCACCTGGTCGACATGGCCTGGCAATTCCTGGCCATCACCGTCCTCACCTCGCCCCTGCTCCTGCTGGTTGCCGTTCATTCCGACGGCTTGCGCGTCGAAGGACGCGTCGGGTTCATGGCGCTGGGCGGGATCGTGGTCACGCTGGGCAACATGGTCTTCAACGTGGCGTTCATCGCCTGGGCCGGAATGGGCGTGGCCGGATCGGCCTGGGGCAGCTCGCTTGCGCAGGCGCTGGCTCTCGCCGTGATCTTCGCTTACCGAGGAGCGGGCAAGGCGCAGATTAGCCTCGGCCTTGCCGATTTGCGCTCCTGGCGTCAAGGGTGGACCGAGATGCTTGCGCTCGGGGCGCCGCGAAGCCTGAGCTTCATCGGCATCGCCCTTGGCGCGGCTGCAACCATCCTGGCGTTGCGCCTCCATGCCGATGGCGGCCAGGGCGAAACGGTGGCGGCCTATGGGGTGATCACGCGGATCATGACCTTTGCCTACCTGCCCCTGCTCGGCATGAGCCTCGCCATGCAGGCGGTGGTCGGCAACAACTATGGGGCCGGCCTCTGGGACCGCTCCAATGCCGCCCTCAAGCTGACGATGGTCTATTCCCTCGTCTACTCGGCTGCGGTTGAGGTCGTGCTCATGGTCGGTCGCGAAAGCGTAGGCGCCATCTTCGTCTCGGATCCCGCGGTGATCGCGGAAGTCGGGCGGATCGTGCCGTTCTACGTGCGGCTCTACTTCACGCTCGGGCCCATGATGATGATCGCGAGCTATCTGCAAAGCATCGGTGACGCGCGGCGCTCTGCCCTGCTGAGCCTGGCGCGGACCTACCTTTTCGCCGTACCGCTGACCTTTATCCTGCCACCTATAATGGGCGAGACGGGCATCTGGGTTGCCTATCCGGCAGCCGACTTCCTGCTGGTCGTCGTAACCGGCCTCGTGCTCTTCGGCCAGTCGCGGCGGTTGGGTTGGGGGTTGTTCAAGACGGCCTGACACACATTGCGGTGCGACGGATCATTCCGCCGCGCCGCACCCGTCAATGGGCGTGCGCGTGATGGGAGCCGACAAGAAAGCTCTCCTCGAACGGGCGGCGGCTCACTTCCATGGCCTTGCCCTCCAGATAGACCGACACCGGCTGCAGGAGCGACGACCCCTGGCGCCTCGTGCCCACCACGTCCTCGAACACATAGGTGCTGTCGTATTGCCGGAGAACCACAATATCGGCTGGCGCGCCCACGCCGATGTGGCCGAGCTCGGGGTGCCGGATCGCCAGAGCGGGACGGCTGGTCGTCATGCCTATGACGTCAGGCAGGCTGAGGCCGCAATTGAGCAGCTTGCTCATCGTATGCAGCAGGTCATAGCCCGGCCCCTCGACGGCGATGACGTGGACGTCCGAGGAAATGAGGTCGGGCGGGAAGCCGTCCCTGAGTGCGGCCTCGGTCGTCTCGTATCCGAAGGCGCCCATGCCGTGGGCGATGTCGAAGAGCACGCCGCGCTCGCGGGCCTTCCACACAGCATCGAGCACCTTGCCGTCGGGCCCGATGGCCGAGTTGGGATCGGGGCGATAGCAATGGGTGAGGATGTCGCCGGGGCGCAGCATCTCGACTACCGCCGAATAGCTCGGCGGCGGAGTGCCGATATGGGTCATGAGCGGCAATTGCAGGGCTTCGGCGGCTTCGAGCGCCAGTTCGAGCGCTCCCAGCCCGAGTTTGCCGGTTACCGGCCCGCCGATGCGCACCTTGACCCCGATGATCCGATCGCGATTGGCCTCGACCTTGGCGACACACCGATCGACCGGCAACATTTCGCGCAGCGTCGCCTCGCCGATCGACACGCCCTTGTCGAACCCGAAGATGCCGGGGAACGAGATGTTGAGGAAGGCGAAGATGCGGTAGGGCGAGTGGGCCATCACGTAGTCGCGGAACCCGTCATAGTTCCCTGCGCCAGAGCTGCCGGCATCGACCAGTGTCGTGCAGGCGGATCGCCGCGCGATGAAGCCAGGATCGACGCTGAGCGAGGTGGCTTTGTGGTAGACGTGGGTGTGGATGTCGATGAGCCCCGGTGCAACGATGGCTCCGCGCGCGTCCTCGACCTTTGCGCCGCCTACCGGCAGGTCCTTGCCGATGGCGGCGATCTTGCCGCCCGCCACTGCGACATCGAGAATGCCGTCGACGCCGTTTCTTTCATCGAGGACGCGCCCGCCCTTCAGGACAAGGTCGAACCCCTGCCCGGCCGCTTGTGTCATCGGGATCTCCGTGGAGTAAGGACTACCGGCGACGGGCCGGCAGGCCCGCCGCATTGGGTTTGCCTACGAGAGGGAGGTCAGGCGAGTTCGATGACCCGCTTTTCGTTGATCGACTGCTCCGCAGCCAGCACGATGCGCAGGCTGTTGACCGCCGCATCCATCGACTCGGTGAGGTCGAGGTCTTCCTGGATCGCCTTGAGGAAGAAGGCCTGCTCGCGATCGCAGAGGTCCTGATGGTTGGGCTCGTCGGTCATGTTGAAGATCTCGTCCTTCTTGACGAAATTCTTGTCCGGGCCGACTTCGGCGTGGTGGTACTGGATGGCATCGGTCTTGGTGTGGCGGTCGATGTCAGCCGAGTCCGAGACGTCCTCGAGCTGGTCCTTGCCGTCCGAATGGCCCGGAACGATGGAGACGGCGCCCTTGGGGCCGACCACGTCCTTCACGAAGAAGGCGACCTCGCTCATCATCGGGCCCCAGCCGGCCTCGTACCAGCCGACCGAGCCGTCATCGAAGGTGACGTGCAGGTGCCCGTAATTCGGCTTGTCGGCCTCGGCCCAAAGGTGCGCGCCGATGCCGTGGACGCGCACCGGCTTGGCGCCGGTCAGCTGGCACATGACGTCCACATAATGCACGCCGCAATCCACGATCGGGATCAGCGAGTCGATGAGATTCTTGTGCCACATCCAGGCAGGGCCGTTGCTCTGCTGGTTGAGGTTGAGGCGCATGACCAGCGGCTTGCCGAGGGTCTTGCCCAGCTCGATGAACTTGATCCAGCTCGGATGGACACGCAGGATATAGCCGAGAACCAGCTTGCGGTTCTTCTCCTTGGCGAGACGCACGACTTCCTCGGCGTCCTCGATATTGGTCGCCAGCGGCTTCTCCATGAAGACGTGCGCGCCGGCATTGATCGCCTTCTTGGCGTATTCGGCATGGGTGTTCGGCCAGGAATTGATCGAGACCGCATCCGGCTTGGTCGCGGCAAGCGCTTCGTCGAAATCCTCGAACAGCGGGTATCCCTTGAGCTCTTCGGGCACGGGCTTGGACTTCATCGAGCGGCTCATCAACCCGACGATCTCGAAACCGGGATTGCGGTGATAGGCACTCGCATGCGAGGCGCCCATATTGCCCAAGCCCACTACCAGAACCTTCACTTTGTCAGCCATTCGGCCCTCCCCCTGTCCGCTGTTGGTATGAGTGCGGGCGACGCATGCGCCGCCCGCCCGTTCGTGTCAATCAGGCCGGCACGGCCTGGTCGTAAAGGTGCGCCCTGACGTTTTCCACGTCGATGGCGGCGAAGGCGTCGCTGAGCTTGTAGGCCTCGGCGTCGGCCTTGACCTTGTCGTGGTCGAAGTCGTTGGCCGCTGCGATGCAGGCATTTGTGCAGACGTCCTCGGCCTTGACCGGCTTGGTGATCTGGCCAAGCTCGTGGATCTTGTCGAAGAAGGTCTGCCAGGCAGCCATGTCGTGGTCGCCCCAGCCGGCGCGCTTGTCCATGTCGCCGCGGAAGACGTTGATCTGCTGGAGGATCGAGGTCACGCCCAGCTCCGGCCCGATATTGCTGGCCAGGGTCGGGAACTGCTCGAACACCGCCTCAACGGCCGCGCGCGGATTGTGGTAGGCGAACTCCATGCCCATGGCCCAGGCCCTGAGATACTTATCCAGGAACGCCTTCTTGTCCGGGTCCTCGAGGTCGGCGGCGCGGACGACGAAAGTGTTGGCGAAGAGCGGCGAGTGCTGCACACCCAGCCAGTATTCGAAGTCGAGGCCCGTGCCGATCCATTCGGCGCGCAGGCCTTCCCAGCTCAGCGCGGCGTCGCCCTGGCCAGCCTTGAGCGCGGTCGACCAGGTCGGCCAGCCGGCTTCGACATACTTGACCTTGGTGACATCCACACCCTGCACGGCCAGCATCGGGTCCACGATCGACTGCCAGGCGGCCGAACCGAGAAGGATGGTCTTGCCCTCGAGCGTCTTGAGGTCGTTGGTGCCCTCACCCTTGCGGAAGGCAAGGCTGAAGGTGTCCTTGGCGCCCATGTGGAAGGCGGACTTGAGCTTCATGCCGTTTTCGAGCGCGAACGAGAACACGCCGGGCGACGGGAAGCCCATGTCGGCCTGGCCGACATCGACGAACTTAACGGTGGCGGTGCCGTCGGACGGGCCCGGCTGCATGTCGGTCTCGACGCCGAGATCGGCGAAATAGCCCATCTTCTTGCCGATCCAGTAGGGATAGTCGTCGAGCACTTCGAGCGTGCCGCGCGGCGAAATCCATGTGAACTTGGAATAGGGCGCCGCATTGGCGCGGCCCACGCCGCCGAGGGCCGTGGCCGTCACGACGCCAGCGGCCGAAACCTGCAGGAAGGTGCGGCGGCTCATGCCACCGCCGAGCGAAAACTTGGTCATTCTTTACCCCTGTTGATGAACGTCCCGTTTGTCCCTTGGTGCTGCCGTCTCCCCCGGCAGCGGCATCTCAGGCCTCCCAGCTCGCGTACTTCTTCCCGAGCAGGAAGAAGAGCACGTAGATGAGAATGCCCAGGATCGAGAGGATCAGAACCACAGCGAAGAACTGCGGCATCTGGATCATTGATGAATAGGATGTGAGCCGATTGCCCAGCCCGAAGCCGCCGCCGACCATTTCGGCGCCCACTGCCGTCAGCAGGCCGAAGATCGAGCCAACCATGAGGCCAACGAAGATCATCGGCAGAGCCATGGGCGCGCGCACCTTCCAGAAGATCTGGAGCGTGGAGGCGCCATAAGAGCGCGCCAGCGCGATCTTGCCGCGATCGACGCGACGGAAGCCGGTGGCGGCGTTGATCATGACCATGGGGCCCGACGCCAGGGCGACGGCGATGATGCGCGGTTCGTACCCGAAGCCGAAGCGCAGGATCAGCAGCGGCACGAGGGCCAGCATCGGCGTCGTCACCAGCAGCAGGATGTAGGGCGTCACGATCTTTTCGACGAACGGAAATTGCGTGATGACCGCCGCCAGCACCAGCCCGATGCCGGCGCCGAAGGCGAAGCCGACCACGAGCTCGACCAGCGTGTGGCCCAGATGCGGCGCGATATGCGGGAACTCGGTGACGAGCGCCACCGCGATCTCGCTCGGCTTGGGCAGCACGTATTGCGGCACCGCGAAGATGTTGAGCAGCACCTCGATGCCGCCGATGACGATGACCGCCACCAGCGCGATGATGAGCACTTCGCGCACCGACTTGATGCCGGGGCCGGCCGTCAGCGCGGACATGTTGGCGATGCCAACGTCACCATTGCCGCCGGACTTCTTGAATTCAGGGATCGCGTCTGTCTCGCTCACTTTGCCCTCAATGCGCCGGCTGCTGAATGGAGGTCGCCGATGGCCTGGCGTAGCGGCTCTGCTGCTCGCCCACGATTTCCATCTTGATGACGTTGGTGAGGTCGAAGACCTCCTTGGAGGACATGATTTCCATCGAGCGCGGGCGCGGGAACGGCACGTCGTGGATGGAGGCCACCCTGCCCGGCCGCGGGCTCATCACCACGATGCGGTCGGAAAGGAAGATGGCTTCCTCGATGGAATGGGTGATCAGAACGATGGTGGTGGGCGTATCCATCCAGATCTCCTCGACCAGCCGGTTCATTTCCTCGCGGGTGAAGGAGTCGAGGGCGCCGAACGGCTCGTCCATGAGCAGCACGGATGGCTTGAAGGAGAGCGCCCGCACCAGCGCAGCGCGCTGCTGCATGCCGCCGGAGAGTTCGCGCGGGAACCGCCCGCCAAAACCTTCGAGACCCACGCGGCTGAGCAGTTCGTCGATCCAGAGGCGGTCGGGCTGGGTGCCCTTGATTTCGAAGGGGAAGCGGATATTGGCGTCCAGGTTGCGCCACGGCAGGAGGTTGGCCTCCTGGAACACCATTCCGATTTCCGGATTGGGCCCGGTGATGGCCTTGCCGTCGAGAAGCACGTCGCCCGACGTCAACCCGTGCAGTCCTGACATCGACCACAGCAAAGTGGTTTTGCCGCAACCGGATGGTCCGACGATCGAAACGATCTCGCCCGTCCTGATATCAAGCGAACAGCGGTCGATCGCGAGGAGGTCGCCCGACCGGGTGTTGTACACCTTGGTCGCGTCCCTCACCCGTAGTTTGGGCTCGAGTGTATTCCCTGCCGACATTGCCCCTCGCATTGTCCCAGCACCGTTTGTCCGGCCGTCCGTAGGCGGTCCCTCAACCGCTTCCAGACGCCACGGATTTGAGTGTGAAACTATCCTACTTTCTGAGTCAAGCGGACAGCTCTAAACTTTTGCCTATGCCAATTAGTGATGAATCTGTAGGCACTTTGCCACTTGAACGGCTTGTAAGTTTCCTACATTCTGACGTCCCGCGAGGGCAACGATCTTCACGATCGGCATGGGCGCGAAAGAGACAATGGCGGATCAGAAATGATAGAAGTCCAATCTCCTGCAATTGCCAGAGGTCGCCAGATGCGCACACGCAAATCCGAGGACGGGGGTGAGCAGTACACGCGGCCGATCCCCGACATTCTCTCGCAGATCAAGGATGCCTACGAGGAGTTGCGGCCCGCGGAGCGGCGCGTGGCCGACGCGGTGCTGGCCGACGTCTCGTTTGCGGTTGATGCCTCCAATGCCGAGATTGCCAGGCGCGCCGAAGTGAGCGAACCGACGGTGACCCGTTTCTGTCGCGCCATCGGCTGCAATGGGGTCCGCGACTTCAAGCTCAAGCTGGCGCAAAGCGTTGTCGTCGGGCGGCTCTATCTGACCCCCGGCCCCGTGCCGGCCGATCCGACTGCCAACGCTTCACCCCTCTGGAACGAGGTGTTCGGGGAGGCGCGCAACGCGCTGGCCGCGGTCGAACGCCAGCTCGATCCGGGAAAGGTCATCGAAGCGGCCGATCTGGTCGCCAAGGCCCATCAGGTGCTGATCTTCGGCATGGGCGGCAGCGCGACCTCGCTGGTCCAGGAGACGCAGAACCGCTTGTTTCGCTACGGCGTCGTCGTCTCGGGGCACTCCGATCCCTACGTCATGAAAATGATGGCCTCCACGCTCAAGCCCAATGACCTGGTCATTGCCATTTCGAGCACCGGCCGCACGCGCGAGACGGTGGAAGCGGTCGAGGTGGCGCGCCACTATCGTGCCAAGGCCATCAGCATCACGGCGCCGGACACCGACCTCGCCAAGGGCACGGATATCGCCCTGACCGTGGACGTGCCCGAGTTTCCCGATCCGATGAAGCCGACTGCGTCCCGCTACGCGTTTCTCGCCATCATCGATCTGCTCTCGAGCGCGGTCGGTGCGCGGCTCGATCCCAGCTCGCGCGAGACGCTGCGGCGCATCAAGTACACCGTGCTCAACCACCGCAAGGGGAAGGTGCTCGAGCCGCTGGGAGACTGATTTTTGGGGCCGGCGGGGGTGCCGGTGGTTACAAGGGATGGACTTTATGCACGACACCGCACCGGTGGCGGCGGCGACGGCTTGGCTTGCCGCGTTTGCCGATACTCTCGAACGCCGCGACATCACGGCGACGCTCGCCCTCTTCGCGGAAGACTGCTACTGGCGCGACCTCCTTGCCTTCACCTGGAACGTCAAGACCATGGAGGGCAAACCGGCCATCGCCGCGATGCTCGAGGCGACGCTTGAGGCGACTGCCCCGGGGGCTTGGGAGTTGTCGCAGGCCAAGGGCGGTCATGCCGAGCCCATCGAGGCCTGGTTTACCTTTAAGACTGGCGCCGGGCGCGGCGAAGGCATCCTCACCCTCGAGAACGGCAAGTGCCGGACCATCCTTACCACCCTGCAGGCGCTTGATGGGCACGAGGAGGGCCTGGGCCCGACCCGACCCAAGGGCGTCCGACATGGTGCCGACCGCAACCGCGAGACCTGGTCTGAGGCGCGGGCGCGCCAGGAGGCCGCTTTGGGCAATGGCGAAGAGCCCTATTGCCTCATCATCGGCGGCGGACAGGGCGGCATCATGCTCGGCGCGCGTCTAAAGCAACTGGGCGTCCCCACCGTCATCGTCGAGAAGAACGCAAAGGCCGGCGACTCCTGGCGCAACCGCTACCGCTCGCTGGTTCTGCACGACCCGGTCTGGTACGACCACCTGCCCTACATCCCCTTCCCCGCCAATTGGCCGGTCTTCACGCCCAAGGACAAGATGGGCGACTGGCTCGAAATGTACGTTAAGGTAATGGAGCTCACTTACTGGGGCGGCACCGAGTGCGTCTCGGCCAAATTCGATGACGGCTCGAAGCGCTGGACCGTCGAGCTCATGCGCAACGGCAAGCCGGTGACACTCCATCCGGCACAGTTGGTCTTCGCCACTGGCGCCTATGGCCCGCCCAAATATATCGACCTTCCGGGTGCCGACGCCTTTGAGGGAGAGATCCTCCACTCCAGCCAGTACGCGGATGGCGCCCGGTTCAAGGGCAGGAAAGTCGCCGTCATCGGGGCCGCCAGTTCGGCGCACGACGTTTCGGTGGACCTCTGGGAGGCAGGGGCCGACGTCACCATGATCCAGCGCTCCGCCACCACCGTGGTGCGCTCCGAAACCCTGATGGAAATGGCCTTCGATACCTATTCGGAGGCCGCCGTCGCCGCGGGAATCGATGTCGATACCGCCGACATGCTGAGCGCGGCCACCCCGTTCGCCCTGCAGCCACCCAAGCAGAAGGCTCTCTACGACCGCATTCGAGCCCGCGACGCTGATTTCTATGCGCGCCTCGAGGCTACCGGGTTCCTCCTCGATTTTGGCCCGGACGAGACCGGCCTGATGATGAAGGCCTATCGCACCGGCTCGGGTTACTATGTCGATGTCGGCGCCTCCCAGCTCATCATCGATGGTGAGATCGGCATCAAGCCGGGCGTCGACATCGAGCGGCTGACGCCCGGTGGCATCCGCTTCGTTGATGGGAGCGAACTGGCGGCGGACGTGATCATCCAGTCTACCGGCTTCCAGTCGATGCACGAGGTCGTGGCGGGCATCGTCTCGCGCGAAGTCGCCGATGCTATCGGCACCTGCTGGGGGCTCGGCTCGGGCACGCGGCACGATCCCGGTCCCTGGCATGGAGAATTGCGCAACATGTATAAGCCCGTCGCCCAGGAGAACCTGTGGTTCCAGGGTGGCAACCTGGCGCTCAGCCGGTTCTTCTCAAAGTTCGTCGCGCTGCAGATCAAGGCGCGCATGGAAGGCATCGAGACGCCCGTCTACCGGACGCCACTTTAACAGCCCCTTCCCCGCCTGCGGCAAGCTGCCGGTCTTGACCGGCAGCTCCCGAGGGGACATGCCTTGGTCCAGCGTTCAGGAAGACCAGCATGCAAGACTACGTTCGCCGCATCCTCAATTCGGCCGTCTACGAGGCCGCCATCGAAACGCCGCTCGAGCGGCTGGGCGCGCTCTCGGACAGGCTTGGGCGAGAGGTGCTGCTCAAGCGCGAAGACCTTCAGCCGGTATTTTCCTTCAAGCTGCGCGGCGCCTACAACAAGCTGGCCAAGCTCACCGAAGACGAACGGCGGCGAGGCGTCATCTGCGCCTCGGCGGGCAATCATGCGCAAGGCGTCGCCTATTCGGCACGGCGCATGGGCATCCGGGCTGTCATCGTCATGCCCACCACGACGCCCTCGATCAAGGTCGAGGCGGTGCGACGCCTGGGCGGCGAGGCCGTCATCGCAGGCGACACGTTCGACGATGCGCGCCTGCATTCGCTGGCGCTCTGCGAAGCGCAGAACCTGGTCTTCGTCCATCCGTACGACGATCCCGAGGTGATCGCCGGACAGGGCACGATCGGCATGGAACTGCTGCGCCAGCACGCCGGGCCGATCGGAGCCATCTATGTGCCGATCGGCGGGGGTGGACTGGCCGCCGGGATTGCGGCCTATGTGAAGTTTCTCCGCCCCGAAATCCGCGTCATCGGGGTTGAGCCGGAGGACGCCGCTTCGATGCGCGCCGCCCTGGTGGCGGGGCGTCCGGTGCCGCTCAATGAAGTCGGCATCTTCGCCGATGGCGTGGCCGTGCGGCAGGCCGGCGACGAAACTTTCCGCCTGTGCAGCGAGCTGCTCGATGGCGTGGTCACGGTAAGCACGGACGAAATCTGTGCGGCGATCAAGGACATTTTCGACCATACCCGCGCCATCGCCGAGCCGGCGGGTGCCGTGTCACTGGCGGGCCTGCGCAAGCATGCCGGTGAACTCGACCGACCAGGCGCCGTCATCGCCATCGCTTCGGGCGCCAACATGAACTTCGACCGGTTGCGCCATGTCGCCGAGCGCGCCGAGATCGGCGAGCGCTCCGAAGCGCTGTTGGGGGTTACCATTCCCGAAAAGCCCGGCGCTTACCGCGGTTTCATCCGTCTCCTGGGTGATCGGGCCATCACCGAGTTCAACTACCGCATCGCGCCCGGCGCCAGTGCGCAGATATTTGTGGGCGTGCGTCTCAAGCGCGGGGAAGCCGAAAAGCAGGAGATCATCACGCTCCTGCGCGAAAGCGGCCACGCAGTCGTCGACATGACCGATAACGAGTTGGCCAAGCTCCACGTGCGCTACATGGTCGGCGGGCGCGTCGAGGGCCTTTCCGGCGAAATGCTCTATCGCTTCGAGTTTCCCGAGCGGCCCGGAGCCCTGCTCCGGTTCCTTGAGGGTCTGCGCTCAGACTGGAATATCTCCCTTTTCCACTACCGCAACCACGGGTCAGATTTCGGCCGTGTGCTCGCCGGCATCCAGGTGCCGCCCGACGAGCGCGTCGCGTTCGATGCCTTCCTCGACGATCTGGGCTACGCCCATTGGGACGAGACCGCCAATCCGGCCTACGCGATGTTCCTGGGCACGCACTGACCGCCGCGCGGACGCGATCCCGCGTCCCGGATGGCGCTGCCGGCATTCATGAATTTTCCTCACAAGTGCATGGGCCGTTCGGCACCTAGTACTATTATCCGCGCGCGCTTACCTTCCGCCAGGACGGCAGTATCGAGGAAATCCATGCCGGTGACGTCGTTTGGTTTCCGCCCGGCGAAAAGCACTGGCACGGCGCCTCGGCCCAAGCCGCGATGAGCCATATCGCCATCCAGGAAGGCAAGGACGGCAAGGCCGTCGACTGGATGGAGCACGTTAGCGACGAGCAATACGGCGCCCGCTAACCGAACAAAGGAATACTGAATTGATCAAAGATAAAGTCGTCATCATCACCGGCGCCTCTTCCGGTATCGGCGAGGCCCCCGCCAAGCTGCTCGCCAGCAATGGTCGTGCTCGGTGCGCGCCGGCAGGACAAGCTCAAGGAGCGGAAGCGTGCCCCACGTCATAGTCAAACTCTGGCCCGGCAAGAGCGAACAGCAAAAGCAGCGCCTCGCCGACGCCATTACCGACAACGTCACCAGCATTCTGGGCTACGGTCCGGAATCGGTCTCCGTGGGCTTCGACGAAGTGAGTGCCGAAGCCTGGCGCGACGAGGTCTACCGCCCCGACATCCTCGCCAAGGAATCGACGCTCTACAAGAAGCCCGGCTACAAGATGTAGCTCGCAGGGCAGCCCCGTCGCCTCCCTCCTCCTGTGTGAGGAGGGAGACCTGTTGCCCCGCTCACCGGTTCTGGCGCCTTAAATTACCCCGAATCCCTCTTCCCCGGCGGAGGCCGGGGTCCAGAAATCCGTTCCGATCTGGGACCGGTGGAACTGGACCGCGGCTTCCGCCGAGGAAGACACGTAGGAATTAGCAACCACCCTACCCGTGGCGAGCCAGTGCGCCGATGACCTGGCGCGCGGTGACGCGGCCGATCTGCTGGCCGCTCTGGTCGAGCACACCCACCCATTTGTGGTCGGCGAACAAGGGCAGAACGTCCTCGCAGCGGGCGTCCATCGAGACCGCCTGTTCGCACAGCTCGGTTTCGCCCGTCTCCATGATCGAACGGACGTGGATGGCGCGGGCCTTGTTGACGTCGCGGACGAACTCCTCGATGTGCTCGTTGGCCGGACGCAGCACGATGTCCTCGGGCTTGCCCACCTGCTGGACGGAACCGTCCTTGAGCACGGCGATGCGGTTGCCGATCTTGAGCGCCTCGTCGAAGTCGTGCGTGATGAACAGGATCGTCTTGTTGAGCGTCTTCTGGAGCTCGAGCAACTGGTCCTGCATCCCCGAGCGGATCAACGGGTCAAGGGCGGAGAATGCCTCGTCCATCAGGACGATGTCGGTGTCGAGCGCCAGGGCGCGAGCCAGGCCGACGCGCTGCTGCTGCCCGCCCGAGAGCTGGCGCGGACGCGCGTCCTCGTAGCCGGCCAATCCCACAGTCTCGATCCACTTGGCCGCCGCCTCGCGCCGTTCGCGACGGCCGACGCCGCGCACTTCGAGTCCATAGGCGACATTGTCGATGACGCTGCGGTGCGGCAGGAGGCCGAACTTCTGGAACACCATGGCCACGCTCTTGCGGCGGAACGCGCGAAGCTCCTCGGCGCTCATGGCCAGCACGTTCTCGCCGCCCACGAAGATGTCGCCGGCAGTCGGCTCGATCAGCCGGTTGACATGGCGGATCAGCGTGGACTTCCCCGAACCCGAAAGCCCCATGACCACGAAGATCTGCCCGCGGGCGATGTCGAGCGACACCGCGTCGAGCCCCACCACCTGGCCGGTCTCGGCCTGTACCTCGGCCTTGCTCTTGCCATCGCGCAGCATGGCGAGGGCAGTTTGCGGGTCGTCGCCAAAGATCTTGGTCACGCCCCGGATGGTGATGGCATTTTCGCTCGTATCGGTCATGTGCGCGTCTCCACCAGGCCGATGCGTCCCTGCAGGCGCCGGCCGAACGCCTGGGTCGTGCGGTCAAAGATGATGGCGAG
>Ga0182743_1000100_pt1 | contig 156706 bp, 139 predicted proteins | sample eDN3rd30CKraftOP_FD_128522 | JGI IMG/M metagenome (GOLD analysis project Ga0182743, IMG submission 128522) | Enriched Organic Plus compost microbial communities from Emeryville, California, USA - eDNA 3rd pass 30_C Kraft OP (version 2) (version 2) ...
TAGGCGCGGCGCAGTTCGTCCACGGTGCCGACGCCGGGCAGGATCAGCGTGGTCAGCACGCTCTTTTCCAGAACCTCGGCCACCGCGCCGATCCATTCCCAGTCGGTGTGCGCACCGAAACCGTAGTTGAAGCTCGCGCCCGAAAGCCCGTCGCCATGGGCGACTTCGATCGCATCGACGCCCGCGCCGTCGAGCGCCTTGGCAATCGCCTGCACGTGATCGATGCCATACATGTGGCGGATGGCGTGCATGCCATCGCGCAGAGTCACGTCCTGGATGTAGAGCTTGTCGCCCGCTTCGACATTGAAAGTGCTGGTCATTGGTGCGTCTCCTCAGGCGTTCACAGCGGCCATGCGGCGTTCAGCCAGCAGTTCGCCGGTTGCCTTGGCGGCGGCGGTCATGATGTCGAGATTGCCCGAATAGCTGGGCAGGTAATCGCCCGCGCCTTCGACTTCGAGCATGATCATCGTCTTGATGCCGGTGAAATCGCCCATGCCGGGGATTTTCAGCTTGTTGTTGTCGCCGAAGCGTTCGAACTGCACTTCCTGCTTCAAACGATAGCCGGGCACATACTTTTGCACTTCGGCCACCATCTGCTTGACCGACTGGCGGATCGTTTCCTCATCCGCGCCTTCGGACAGAGTAAAGACGGTGTCGCGCATGATCATCGGCGGTTCGGCCGGATTGAGAATGATGATCGCCTTGCCCTTGGTCGCCCCGCCGACCTTTTCGATGGCGTTGGCGGTGGTGCGGGTGAATTCGTCGATATTGGCGCGCGTGCCGGGGCCTGCCGAACGCGAGGACACCGAAGCGACGATTTCCGCATAATGGACTTTGGCCACCTGGCTGACGGCCGCGACCATCGGAATGGTCGCCTGCCCGCCGCAGGTCACCATGTTGACGTTGGGCGCATCGAGATGTTCACGCATGTTGACCGGCGGAATGGTGAACGGGCCGATCGCGGCCGGGGTCAGATCGACGACCTGAATACCGTCGGCGCGCAGCGCCTCGTCATGCACCTTATGGGCGTAAGCGCTGGTCGCATCGAACACGATACCGATTTCGGGATAGACCGGCAGCTTCTGCAGGCCTTCCAGCCCTTCGTGCGTCGTCGCGATACCGTGCTCGCGCGCCATCGCCAGGCCTTCGCTCGCCTCGTCGATCCCGACAACCGCCACCAGCTCCATATTCTGGGGATGCTTGATCATCTTCATCATCAGGTCCGTGCCGATATTGCCCGAACCGATAATTGCCGCTTTCACTCTCGACATCGTAACCTTCCTTAAGACGAAGCGTGCGCCGGGCGCGCAAAATCGCGTCACGGCTTTCCCGCCCTATCTAGGAAGAAGCCAGACTTGAATCCAGATAAGCGCACGCCATATTTCTCATAATATGAGCAAGGGAACCCCTGTCCTGTCTTCGTTCCAGCGCACGCTGGCCATGCTGGAAGCGATCATCGCCGATGGCGGCGAACGCTCGGTCTCGGCGATCGCCCGCGCGATCGGCATGCCCATCGCCACGGCGCACCGGCAGGTGGCGACGCTGGTGGCGGAAAACTATCTCACCCCGGCGGGCAACGGGCGGCATATCGCGGGCACGCGGCTGCTGGGCCTGTTGCACCGGCTGGACGAGAAGCAGGTTATCGCCAATGTCGCCGCGCCCGTGCTGCACGATCTGGCAAGCCAGGTGCGCAGTGTGGTGCAACTCGGCACTTTCGAAAACGACATGGTGACCTATCGCATCAAGACCGGCCGGGGGGCGAGCGGTCTGTTCACCAAAGTCGGCATGCAGCTCGAAGCCTACTGTTCGGGCATCGGCAAGGCGCTGCTGGCCCATCTGCCGGAAGACCAGCTGCACACCTATCTCGCCAACGGGCCCTTCGTCCCGCTGACCGGCAATACGATCACCGATCCCGCCGCCCTGGCGGAGGAACTGGAACGCGTCCGCCAGACCGGCATGGCGGTGGACAACGGGGAAATCACCGAAAGCCTCTATTGCATCGCGGCCCCCATCCGCATGGCCGATGGCCGCGTACCTGCCGCCATTTCGATTTCCCGAACCATGGCCCAGATCGATCCGGCATACGAAGCGGAAGTGCAGACTCTGCTGCTCAACGCCGCCCGCACGATCGAACGGCAAATGCCGGTGGTCTGAAGCGCCTCATTCCTGCCCGGGCTCTTCCCGTGCCCACACTTTCCACGCAGCGCTTGTCCACACGGCCTTGCGGGATACCACCCGGGCGGGCAGACCATGGGCATCGGCAAAGGCCATCGCCTTTTCGCCGCCCAGCACCATTAGCACAGTCGCCAGCGCATCGGCCTGCATGCATCCCGGATGCAAGGCGGTTGCGGACAGCATGTCATCGCCGAGCGGAACACCGCTGGCGGGATCGAGACTGTGCGACCAGCTTTGCCCATCGCTTTCGCGGCGGCGGCGGTAATTGCCCGATGTCGCCACGGCCCATCCGGTCAAGGCGATCCGGGCGTGGGGCGCATTGCCGCCCGGTGGCATGTCGATATCGACCCACCACGGCATGCCATCCGCCTGCACGCCCACACCGCGCAATTCTCCCCCGATTTCCAGCAATGCGTGACGCACTCCCGCGGCTTCCAGCCAGCGGATACCCAGATCGACGGCGAACCCTTTTGCGATGCCCGAAAGATCGAGCGTGAGCCCGCCGGGCTGCACCGCGACGCGCCCGCCATCCTCCACAAGGCAATGCTGCCAATCCGGTCCACGCGCGGTGGAAACGGCTTTCTTGTCAGGCGTGTGGATGGCTGCCACGCTGGCTCCGAAGCCCCACAGATCGCTCACCCCGCCCAGCGTGGGATCGAACGCGCCCCCGCTCACCCGGGCGATTCCGAGCGCGCAATCGAGGACATAGGCGAATTCGGCCGACAACGGGAAACGGGTTCCGGGTTCCGCGCGGTTGAAGCGGCTGATTTCCGAATCCGGCTCCCACTGGCTCATCTGCGCGATGACACGGGCAAACCCCTGTTCCAGCAGGGAGCGCAGACCGGTTTCGGACAGGTCCGGCGGCACCACCGCCGCAAGCGCCCAATATGTGCCCATCGTCTCTCCATCGAGACGGAGCGTGCGCCCACCGGCCAGCGGACGCAGGGTATCGGGTGAAAGATGCGGGGGCAGCAGCAGTTCGCCGACTTCGCCGCTGCCCCCCTGCATCGTCATCCGATCACGCCGGTCCGATCAGGACGGCAGGAATTCCAGCACGCCGGTGTAGGACGCGCGGCGGCCCGGCTGGCCATTCTGGCCGTCCACCGACTTGGTGGTTTCCAGATAGTACATGCCCGCGTCCTCGACGTTGAGCGTCACTTCGCCCTTCGCGTCGGTGGTGAGCTTCTGGGCACCGTCGTTGTCGCGATAGCGTGTGCCGCCTTCGACGAATTCGATTTCGAGACCCGCGGCAGGCTGCCCGTCGAACAGGAAGCGCATCACCGCCTGTTCACCCGCGACGAGATCGGTCGGATGCGTGACCGGGATCATTTCGACCCCGCGCCCGGTGGGCTTCAGCGCCGTGTCGTTGGGCGTGCCGAGCGATACGAAAGTTTCCGTGCGCGAAATGGATTCATTGATCTGCACATTGGTCGCCCCGGCGGGGATCTTGCTTATTTCCCCGCGCGTGCCGCGCCAGCGCTGGCGCTGCCCGTTGAGTTCGTAAAACCCCATCAGGCCTTCGCTGGTCAGCGCGATGCGATAGGTACCCTGTTTCTTCAGCGGCACATCGAACGTACTGCGATACTTGCCGGAACCGATGATGGTGGGCTGCACAGGCTGGCCATCGGGCCCGGTGATCGTGAGATTGTCGAGCGCCAACGCGTGATGTTCGAACACGAACAACTGGTTGGACACGGCGGCATCCACCGAGGCGGTGGCTTCATCCCCCGCAAACACCGTCATCGACGGCAGCAGCCAGCGGCGATGCGCTTCGGCCGGCGTGGACATGAAGGCACCGAGGCCGATGGCAAGACCGGCGGCAATCAGGCTGGCTCTGGCAAACATCCGTATTTCCTCTCTATTGGCAGACGGCGACCGGGTCGCTTCAAGGTTTCAGAATCAGGCTGACAGCGCCCAGTTCGGATTGACCCTGGGCCGATCCGGTTTGCGTCCCGCGCGGCGGCCACTGAAACGGAATGGCCAGCGCTTCGCGCCCACCCACTTCGCGCGCGGCCTCTATCCGCAGTTTGTAGGCACCCGGCGCGAGCCTGCCCAAGGGCTGCACGCCGTCCCGGAATTTGAGCGCATAACGCCCCGGTCCCTGCGTCGGCCCGCTGACCCCGTTGACGGGCATTTTGAGCGTCCGCCCCGTGCGCCGCCACCAGGTGCGCATGTCGGGCAGCCATTTGGTGCCTTCGGCGTTGCGCATATCGACATCGTACCAGACCTTGAGATTGGCGACTGCCTGGCCCGCTTCGTTTTCAACCCAGACCGCGACGTAGGGTTTGTGATATTCCGCAACGCGCAGCCGCGGAATTTCGACGTTCACCGTCATCTCGCCGGCCACCGCCGGGGTTGCGATCAGGCCCGTGGCCACGAAAGCGATAGTTTTGCGCATGAGTTGGTCCTTCGGCGTTAGTGCATCAGGAAGACGAGAAGCAGCAGCGGAATAATTACGCCCGCACTGACGATCGGCCAGGTGGACGGCCGCCGTTTGGAGTGGACCTGCAAGAGGAGAAAACCGGTCAGGCTGAAAATGACGCAGGCGGCAGCGAAAATATCGATGAACCACGACCACGCCACGCCCGTGTTGCGGCCCTTATGCAGATCGTTGAGATAGGCGACCCAACCCCGGCTGGTGGCTTCGTAAGTCACATCGCCGCTGACCCGGTCGATCGCGACCCAGCCATCCCCGCCCGGGCGCGGCAGCGCGATATAAAGCTCGTCATCGTTCCATTCCGGCTTACGGCCAGCCACGCTGACAGCGAGTTCCTTTTCCAGCCACTGCGCGACCGGCTGCGGGACCGGGGCTGTGCCTTTCCCGCTTTCCACCAGCGGAAGCAGGGTTTCGGGAAGAACCTTTTCCTCGGTCTTCACCACCGGGTTGGCCTCAATGGAGGCGGCATGATTCAGCGTGATTCCCGTGATCGCGAACAGCAGCATGCCCACCAGACAGACCGCGCTGCTCATCCAGTGCCAGGTATGGAACTGGCGCACGAGAAAAGGCGGCAATCCGCTCTTCTTCGCCTTGCGCGGCCGCCCGGCCCCGGCACTGGCTGAGGGAATATCGCTTGTCTGCATGTCCATCGGGATAGGAGCTTTACTCAAGTTATGAATTTGCGTGGTCTAATTGAGAATAAAGATCAATAGCAAAATTGTGTCAGTGTGTATCAAGGGTTGGACGCCCCTTCATCCGCCGCAATGGGGCGCAGAGCCATTCCCATTGCCACCGGCTTCGCAAGGAGGCGCATCCGGCGGCACGGCAGGCAGGACGATCCGCACGGCCAATCCGCCCAGACTACTGCTTTCCAGCGCGAGCGTTCCGCCCTGCGCGGCCACGCTGCGGGCCACGATCGAGAGCCCAAGCCCCGCCCCCTTCGCCTCGCCCCCGCTTCGTGCCCCGTCCATGCGCTGGAACGGCTGCAGGCATGCTGCGCGATGTTCCGCCGGAATGCCAGGGCCATCATCCTCCACCGCGATCAGAGCCTGCACGCCCTCTTCGCCTGCCAGGCTCACGTCTATCCGCTGGGCATAGCGGCGGCTGTTGCCGATCAGATTGTGCAGGATGCGCGTCAGCACCGCGGGGCGCGCATGGAGAGTGAAAGAGCCCGGCCCGGCATAGTGGACCTCGGCCCCGGTATCGCAGGCATCGTCCACAATGGTTGCGATCAGTGCGGCGATATCGACCAGCCGTGCAGGCTCGTCCATGCCGCTGCGGACATAGGCGAGCGTGGAATCGATGAAATGCTCCATCTCCGCCAGATCCTGCTGGATGGCCTCGTGTACCTCATCATCCGCGATCAGTGCGGCGCGCAGCCGCAAGCGCTGGATTGGCGTGCGCAAATCGTGCGACACGGCGATCAGCGCCTGCGTGTTGTCTTCCATCATCTGCAACAGCCGCGTCTGCATCGCGGCAAAGGCGGTGGCCACACGGCGCACCTCGTGCGGGCCGGTGGGATCGATCCGCGCGGCGTGATTGCGCCCGGTTTCATCGGCGGCCGCGGCCAGCCGGGCAAGCGGGCGCACCAGCGCATGCACCATGACCAGCGCCGCGCCGCACACCACGCACACCAGCGCCACGTGCAGCAGCAACACGACCCACACCGGCAGCGGGGCGCTGAGATAGCCCGCCACTCTGAACGACAGGAACGATCCGTCCCGCAGTTCCACCAGCCCGATCAGATCGCGCTGCCCCCCGCCAACGGAGGGCAGGAGGCTGAGATGGATTTCGCGCTTCCGCAATTCCGGCGCCTGCTGCACCAGCCGCGCGCGCAGATTGGCAAGCTGCGGCGAAAAGGCGCTGTGATCGGTCACGACACTGCGCCCCACCCAGTTCAGCGCCAGACCGGCCCTTTCCCGCGCATGGACCGCCCGGGCCCGTTCATCCGGCGCGGTCTGCTCCGCCGCATGCGCCGCGTCGACCAATTGCCGGGCGATATTCTGCGTCTGGCTGTCGGACACAAGTTCGCGATCCTGCCAGCGATGCAGCGCATAGGTGCCCAGCGCTTCCACCAGCACCGCCGCCAGCAGGACCAGCGCGATCCGCGCCACCATACCGGTGCCGCGCCCGGTCCGCACCACGATCAGGAACCTGTCACATCGGCGGCGAACATATAGCCTACGCCCCGGATAGTGCGGATCAGGTGGTTGCGCTGCCCGCCCAGCTTGCGGCGCAGGCGACTGACCAGCACATCGATACTGCGGTCGGTGGAATTGCCGATCCTGTGGCGCACCAGTTCGATCAGCCTTTCGCGCCCGATGGTGCGCTGCGGATGGCGCAGGAGCGTTTGCAGCAAGTCATGCTCGGCCGCGGTCAACGGCACTTCCGCCCCGCTGGGCGCGAAAAGCTCGCGCCGCTTGGGGAAATAGCGCCAGCCCGCGAAATCGAGCTGGGTCACTTCGAACGCTTCGGGCGGAATGCGCGATTCGCCTGCCCGGCGCAGCAAGGCCCGCACTCTGGCCAGAAGTTCGGACCGGCCGAAAGGCTTCGCGATGTAATCGTCCGCCCCGGTATCCAGCCCCGCCACCCGATCCGCTTCCATCCCGCGTGCGCTGATGATTATGATCGGCACTTTGCTGTATTCGCGAATCCGGCGGCACAGCGTCAGCCCGTCATCGCCGGGCAGCATGATATCGAGCAGGATCAGGTCGACCGGGTTGGATCCGCGATCCGCCATCGCCCGCAGCAACTCCTCGCCATCGGCAGCGCCGGTCGCATGATAGCCGTTTTCAACCAGAAGCCGCATCAGCAAGGTGCGCAAAGGCGGATCATCCTCGACGACAATGACATGCGGAACAGGTTGGGCGATATAGCGGGCTCCGTCTTCAGCCACATGGCCCCCCGGATTTCCCGCTGCCTTTGGAATGCCGCCACTCTGGGAAACCGATTGCAACACAGTTCCGCTCCATCATCGCTTCACGAATGCGATCTGCTCGCAACGGGTCACATATGGGGTATTCCCCCCCGATCCTGCAATGTGCGAACCCGAATGGCAGCGCGCGGCCACTTCGGCCACCCACGTCATTCCTGCGAAAGTGATCGGAAAATGCCTAATCCGCGTTTTTCAGGACGAAGGGTATTTCAACAACGCCTCTCATCAGGACCGGCTTGCCATCCTGGATCAACGGGGCCCAGCGCCATTTGCGCACGGCGGACAACGCGGCCTGATCCAGGCGATCGAAACCGCTGCTGCGCGCCACGGAAATATTTGCCACCCGGCCATCGAGGCCGAGCGTAAGCGAGAGAACCACCGTGCCCTGTTCACGCTTGCGGCGGCTTTCCATCGGATAGCGCGGCGGCGAACCCGAGGTCATGCGCACCGAAAGATCGGACACCTGCACTGTGCTGGGCGGCGCCGGCGCGGCTATTACGGAGGGCTGGGGGGCGATGGCCGGTGCCGATACGGGCGCAACCGGGGCTTGCGGCTGCGGATCGGGCGTCGTCACCACTGGCGGCGTGGGTGCGATCCGGATCGGCGGACGCGGGGCGGCGATTTCGGACTGAGGTGGCGGAGGCGTGTCCGGAGAGGGCGGCGGAGGCGGTGGCGAGGCCATGAGATCGACCACTGTCAGCCGCTCACGCCGCTTTTCCTGCGGGGCCTCGCTGCGGATCATCAGGACCGCGGCCAGCACGATGGCATGGATCATGGCGGTTACGATGATCGCGGTGATATTGGGCCGGCGCGTATCGCCATAGCGGGCAGCCGATATGCGCGGACCCTCGTCATTCATGCGGCCATTCGCACCGGGGGACAGCACACCGACCTCGACAGGGATCGGCGCACGCCGCAGGGCAGACGGCATCGCCCCTTCCTCGCTCCGATAATCCGCGCCGTCGAACATGACCGATTTCATCCCCTTCGGATCATGCCCCCGTGTCCGAGAAATTAATGCGAGTCAATCTCATTCTCATTGGAACAGGCGTAAAACCGCCGCCGCTGTCTCGTCTCCCATTCCCTGAAAGGCCAGAGCCGGACAGTGTTCGCTCCATCGCCCGGCCCAGGATACCGGTGATCAGAACCGCGCGCGCGCGCCGCCGAACACTGCACGGCGCTCCACCGGATAGTAGATCGCCGACGCCGGTCCGGCCGCGATCACCGCGCTGATATCGCCCACGGCCTTCTTGCCTGTGAGATTGCGCGCATCGAAGAACAGATCGACTCGATCCGATACCCGCGCCCCGGCCGTCAATCCCAGCAAGGCATAGCCGGGCGTACGCACGGTGTTGGCATAGTCGGCCCATGCCCCTTGCGGCACCCATTCGAAATTGGGGGCGATATGCAATTCGTCCGATCCGAACCGCAGTTCTGCCCGCATCATATGGCGCGGGACCACGGGCAGGCGATTGCCGCCGAACTCACGATCCCGGCGGAAGCGGAAGTCGCTGTACTGATAGACTTGCCGCAATCGCAGCCAGGGGGCGAGATCGAACGCCAGTGCCGCTTCGATCCCCTGATGGCGGGTGCGCCCGGCGTTGAACGTGGATGCCGGAATATCGCTGCCGACGGTATATTGCAGCATCTCGCCTTTCAGGTCCGCGCGATAGAGCGAGATATCCCAATGCGCGATACCGGCCGTGCCACGCGTGCCTATTTCCGCCGTCCACGCCCGCTGGGCGGAGAGAGGGACAAACTGGCTGATCTGCGCCAGTTCACCAAAACCAGGCAATTCGGCCGAGCGGCTGTAATTGGCATAGACCTGAACAGTTTCCGACGGTTCGAACAGTATCCCGAAGCGGGGGGAAAATTCGCTGAAATCGGCCCGCGCCGTGACATTACGCGCGCCACCGGCGGTCACATTGTAGGTTTCATGCTGGCGGCGATAGCCATCGGCATAAATGCCCCCGACAATAAGGCTCAACCGTTCGATCGGGCGATAGCGCAGTTCGGCATAGAAATTGGCGGTACGGGCGCGCTGGTCGGCGGCGAATGTCGCCTTGCCCTTCCTGCCGTTCACGTTGACGAAGCGGCGCGAATCCACGGTGCCGAAGCGGGCTTCCCCACCCACGGTCAGGGACAGGGGGCCGTCGGCCCATTCCAGCCGTGCGAAAAGACCATGGTCGCGCGATTCCTGATCGATCACCTGATAGATCGGATGATCGAGCGATTTGCGGTTGTAGAACACCCCGAAATTGAGCTGCGCAGCGCCCAGCGCCACCCTGGTGCGGTTCTGAAAGCGCACAGAATCGATGTTGCGCTCCTGATCGCCCATGAAATTGCCCGTTTTCGGATGGGACAGCGCCTGCGCCATGGTCAGGGCGCCCGGCAGATCCTGTTCGATGTGGTTGTGACTGGCGTAGAATCGCGTTTCGACCGTATCGCTGAGGCGGATCCCCAGATTGCCATGGAACCGCAGCGATTGGCGGCGGGCATGCTGGCGGTCCCCGTCCGAGGTGTCGGCGCTCACCGCCCCCCAATAGTCCATTCTACCCGATGCCCCGCCATAGGATGCGAGCCCGCGCAACGTGTCGAAGCTGCCCACATCGGCGCGGAGATAAAGTCCACGTGCATCCCTGCCGTTCGGCGTCACACCGTTGATCGCGCCGCCCAGCGTGCCCGAACCGAACCGCAGCGCATTGGCCCCGCGATAGACTTCCAGATGATCGAAGAAGATCGGTTCCAGTTCCTGAAAATCGCCGTTGTCGTCCGCCAGATTGATCGGCACGCCGTCTTGCAGCAGTGTCAGCCCACGCATGTGATAGCCGCGTGAAAGGCCCGATCCGCGCACGGACAGGCGCACTTCCTGCCCATAGCGCGGCTGGAGATAGACTCCCGGCGAATAGGCCAGCGCATCGCGCAACGAAATGAGCGACTTGTCGGCATAGTCTTCGTAACCGACGACATCGGTTCCGCCGGGGGTGGCCCGCACCTGCTGTTCTGCCTGATCGCTGGCCGAACGGCCGGTGACGATGATGATATGATTGTCGCCCCGGTTGGCATCGCTGCCGCTTTCGGCAAACGCGGGGGTGGCGAAAAGGGATAGGGTGGCGGCGGCAAAAGCCCAATTGGCGGTGTTCACGCTGTTCTCCATCTGACAGCTATCGTGTGATCGGCCAGCCCGGCCAGCCGCATGGGCGGATGGTGTACGGTGGCGATCACCAGGAAGGCGGAAAAGCCGATACGGCCACCCTGCGCGCGCCTGTGAACAGGTGGACGCGCGGATCGCGGGGATCAGCTCAGAATGTCAGACGAAGCTTGGCGGCCCTCGCAATGGCGGCCGCAGATAGGCGATCGGCCCGAACGGCAGACGCCGCGCCGGGGCGAGCCCCAGCGCAAGGATAATGGCAAAGGCCAGCGCGAGCAGCGCGGGGGAGGCCCCGCCTACTGCCGACATCGACAGAGAGGAATAGGCGCACTGCCCGTCCGCCTTGCCCGAAGCGCTCTTTCCGTCGCCCTTCGCCTGCCCGTCGACCGGGACAGTGACATTGGCGACCGCCGGCCCATCTTCGCTACCGGTGTGGCAGAGAGTCAGAGTCAGAACGCGCGTGGATGAACCATCCAGGCTGCTGGAAAGCATGTAGCCCACCGGCAGCAGCACTTTCATGCACAGGGCCAGCGCCACCGCGAATGCGGCCAGGCCGCGATGGCCGAGCAGAAAGGTGCGCAAGGCGTGCATGGGAGGTGCCTTAGGACGGGCGCAACGGTTTGTCAGCCCGTTTGCGTGCCTTCACGCCACCGGACGCATCAATTCGATCCGCACCCCATCGGGATCGCCGCCTTGCTGCAATTCGATGGAGGGCGTGCGCACATGGGCTGCCGCCACGAAATGCCCGCCCTTTGCCTCCAGCGCCGGAACGGTCTTTTCCAGATCGTCATCCCAGAAGGCGATGTGGGTCAGACCATAGCGGTTAAGCGGCTGGCGTTCGCGCGAACCGAAAGAATCGGGGGCAAACACTTTCAGCAGTTCCAGCGTGTTCCCTTCCGCATCGCGGATCATCTGCGCGCGCAGCCGGATGTCCGGCACTTCGTTGATCGTGTCGAGGAAAGTCGTAGGCTCGTCGAACACGTAGTTTTCCGCCGGTGTGAAACCGAGCGCCGCGTAGTAGGCCAGCGACACGTCGATATCCGACACGCAGATACCGCTATGCGAAAAGCGCTGGGCGATACCCGGCTGATGCATCAGCTCGATCCGCACGCCATCGGGATCGGTGCAATAGATCAAAGTGATCCCACCCTCGCCATTCTGCACGCGCGTATGGTCGTACACCGTCCCGCCTGCATCGCGGATTTTCTGAGCAGCGGAATCGATATCGTCGACATAGAACGAGAGGTGGACAAGGCCGTATTGCAGCGTGGAACGCTTTTCCCGCGGGCCGGTGGCGTCGGGCTGGAGGAAACGCAGCAGTTCGATCACCGGACCACCGGGATAACGCAGCATCTTGGCCCGCAGGCGGACGCCGGACATTTCCATGGTCCGGTCCATGTCCGGCCCTTCGATCACGCCATGATCCTGATAATCCGCGAACCCCAGCGCCTCGCGATAGAACCGTTCGGATGCTTCGAGATCGCTGACGCAAATACCGCGATGGGACAATCGGATCACAGGATACCTCTCTTACTGCTGTCTTGTCTGATAGGTGGTCTGGGGCAGGTTGCCCAGTTCCTCCTTGCGCAGATCGCGCGAACGCACCAGTTCTCCGCGATAGCGGCTGGGACTTTTCCCACTCCACCGGGCAAACGCGGTAGAAAAGGCCGAGCCCGAGCGGAAGCCGAGCCGTTCCCCGATTTCGGCAATGGACAGTTCCGGATCGTCCAGCAAGGTCGTGGCGCGCTTGAGCCGCAATTCGTCCAGCTGCTGGTGAATGGTCATCCCGGTGGTTTCGTGGAAAGCCCGCGTCAGATGGCGCTTGCTCAATTCGGCCAGTGCCGCCAGTTCATCGAGCGAAGGCGGCGGGCCGTCCTCCTCAAGTCGCCGCACCACTTTGCGATAGGCTGCGCGCGATAGGCCACCGCGCAACAGGTTGCCATCAGCCGGGGTTTCCCTGAGATAGCGCACCAGTTCGACCAGCAGCAGATCGCTGAGCGCATCGAGCAGGCGGGCCGAAGCGAAACCGGGGGTTTCGATCTCGCGCGCGATCCGTAGCAGCAGATCGCGCACCACCGGGCGTTTGACATTGAGGCAGCTGTTCAGCCGGTTGCGCGACTGATCGATTTCTTCCCCCAGCAGTTCTTCCAGCTTGGGCGGGCGGAAGAAGCAGCGAATGGTGTTGGTCAGCACCCCGTCGGACCGAATGCGCAGCGGCACCCCGGCCGGGACGAACAGCGCGCGGCCGATATCCGAAAATTCCCCCGGCGCGCCCCCCATTTCGAACCGGCCGACAGCGAAGCTCTGCTTTACCTGCAGTTCGAGCGAGAGTGTGTGCAGCCGCTCGTTGAGAACGAACTCCCCCGGCTCGGGCGCAAAATGCGTCGCAAGCTGGGCAACGAGGACCGATGTCGAAACGCTGACATCGATCCGCGAGCGGTAACCGGGCGGCATTTGCGAATGCTGGTTCACGTCCCCCATCCGATCATTGCAAGAGTTGCCCCGCAGGGCCGTTTCAGTCCGCCGAAAGGATCAATCCCGATGTTGGCACGCCGGTTCCCGCCGTCACGATCACATTGCGGCAATCACCGGGCTGGTTGACACTTTGCCCCCGCGCCAGACGGACGCCTTCGGCCACACCGTTCAGGCCGTGGATATAGGCTTCGCCCAATTGCCCGCCATTGGTGTTCACCGGCAGACGGCCACCCCGGGCGATGTTTCCTTCACGCACGAAATCCTTCGCCTGCCCCTTCGCTGCGAAGCCGAACGCTTCGATCTGCGGCAGCACGAAAGGCGAGAAGTGATCGTAGAGCACCGCCGCCTGCACATCCGCCGGGCCGATACCGGCTATGGCATAAAGCTGCTGCGCCACCAGATCCATTTCGGAAAGCCGGGTCAGATCGGGGCGGTAATAGCTCGTCATCATCTGCTGATCGTCGCACGCGCCCTGCGCTGCTGCGCGAACGATCACCGGCGGCTGGCGCAACTTGCGCGCCCGTTCCGCCGTGGTGACGACAATCGCCACCGCGCCATCCGATTCCTGGCAGCAATCGAGCAGATGCAACGGTTCCACGATCCAGCGCGAATTCTGGTGATCCTCCAGCGTGATCGGCTGCTTGTAAAACCACGCTTGGGGATTGGTCGCGGCAAAATCGCGGAAGCCCACGGCGATGCGGCCGAAATCTTCCGATGTCGCGCCGTGTTCGTGCATATAGCGCTGCGCGGCCATCGCCACCCAGCTTGCCGGAGACATCAGCCCGAACGGCACATAGTAGCCATAGTGCGCCGCTTCCGCCGTCGGCACCGCATCGGGCGCATAGCCCGCCCCGAAGCGGTATTGCGAACGTTCGTTCATCGCGCGGTAGCACACCACCACTTCGGCCACGCCCGTGGCCACGGCCATCGCCGCGTGCAGGATCGGCGCGCAGGCAGCCCCGCCGCCATAATGGACCCGGCTGAAGAACTTGAGATTGCGCCCGCCGATATTGCGGAACAGCTCGATCTCGGGGTTGTTGTCCATCGTGTAGGTGGACATGCCGTCCACTTCCGCGGGATCGATCCCGGCATCTTCCAGCGCGGCGAGAGTCGCTTCCACCGCCAGCCGCAGTTCGCTGCGCCCGCTGTTCTTGGAAAATTCGGTGGCGCCGATTCCGGCGATGGCCGCCTTGCCAGCAAGCGCGTTCATGCCGCGTTCCTTTCAGGAAAATGGAGGGTGACTGTCGCGCCGACATGTTCGCCGATGGCGTTACGGCCCGATACCGCAACCACGACTTCGCGCGTGGCCGGATCGACATGCGCGACCGAACCGTTGATCCGCATCACATCGCCTGCAAAATTGGGGGCGCCGAGCTTGATCTTGATATTGCGCACGCGGGCGCTCTGCCCCGCCCATGCCCCGACATAGCGTTGCACGAGGCCATTGGTAGTCAGGATGTTCATGAAAATGTCCGGCACGCCGGTGGCTTGCGCCGCAGCCTTGTCATGATGGACGTTTTCATAGTCGTTGGTGGCCAGCGCCCCCGCGACAATGGCCGAAGCGGTGACGGGGAATTCCAGTTCCGGCAGCGCCGCACCTTCCTTGATATCTTCAAACTGCATCGAAACCTCCACCAATGGCAGACAGCGGACGCGCCTTGCCTGCCGCGATATGCGCACCCAGCGCGGCCAGCATCGGCTGCGCGCCGCCAAGCGCGGATTCGACCGCTTTCGCGGCCAGGAAAAAGCGATGGATCGGATAAGTGATGTCCGCGCCCATGCCGCCGTGCAGATGCTGGGCGCTGTGCGTGACCCGGTGTCCGCCGATCGCCGCCCAATACTTTGCGGCAGCGATATCGGCATCGTCGCACAGCCCCTGATCCATCAGCCAGGCCGCCCGCCACGTGGTCGAGCGCATGGCTTCCACATCGATGTAACCATCGGCCGCGCGTTGCTGCACCGCCTGCATCGAACCGATCGGACGCCCGAACTGGACCCGTTCCGCCGTATAACCCGCCGTGCGTTTGAGCGCTTCGCTGGCGATGCCGAGCTGGCTGGCACACAGCGCCACGCGCATGCGCCCCAGATGCCAGCGCAGCAGATCGCCATGGCCTTGCCCCGCATCGAGCAAAGCATCGCCGGGCAGGTGAACGTCCTGAAGATCGAGCAGAGCCAGCGGCGTCAGATCGGTGCCGTGCTGCGCTTCGCGCCGCAAGCCAGCCGTATCGGCAGGCAGCAGGAACAGGCCCGGCTCATCCGCACCATCGATGCCGGCGGATACGAGAATCGCGGATGCCTCCATGCCCCAGGGCACGGCGGTCTTGCTGCCGGTGAGGCGCCAGCCGTTGCCGTCGCGCCGGGCCAGCAGGGCCGGGCTGTCCCATGCCGCACCGATTTCGTCGCAGGCGCTCGTCAGGATGGCCTTGCCTGTCGCTGCTTCGGCAACCAGCCCATCATGCGCTGGCCCCGCCGTGGCCAGCGTCTGCGCCGCAATCAGCGTGTCGCGCAGCGGAACCGGAGCCAGCGCAGCGCCCGCCTGTTCGAGCAGAAACGCGGTTTCGATCACGCCAAAGCCGGTGCCGCCGACGCTTTCATCGAGGCCAACGCCCGTCAGCCCCGCTTCGGCCAGCACGCGCCATAGCTCAGCATCATAGGGCTGGCCCGAGGCAGCGAATTTGCGCAATTGCTCGTCATCGCAGTGATCGGCAAAAATGGTGCGCGCCAGTTCGACAATCGCGTCCTGATCGCTATCGAGTGCGAATTCCATGCCACCCTCCTCAGCGCGAGGGCCGAAACGCGGGCAGCAGATAGCCCGGCTCGATCTCGACGAAATCGAGGTCCAGCTTCATACCGATTGCCAGCTTGTCCGCCGGCAGATCGATACCGTTGGCGACCATGCGCACGCCTTCCTCCAGCTCCACCAGCAGCACGGGCAGCGGATAATCGAACGTAGGCAGGCGCGGCTGGTGCATCACCACGTGGCTGTAGAGCGTGGCCTTGCCCGATGCCTGCACCGTATCCCATTCGAGCGAATGGCAATGCGGGCAAGCGGGTCCCGGCGGGTGGCGCAATTCGCCGCAACCGCTGCACTTCTGGATCAGCAATTCGCGCCGGGCGATGCCTTCCCAGTAGAAAGCGTTGTCATGCGTGATCGCCGGGCGGGGGTGCGGGAAGGCCGGTTTGGCCGCGTCGTCCGCCACCGCCGGAGCCGGAGCTTGGGCCAGATTGGGCTTGAACTTGAGCACGCGGAACAGCATCCGCCCCACCGGTTCGCCGTTCTGATCGGTGAATTCATAGCGGATGGTGACGAAGTGCCCGATGCCGAGGCCGGTGCGCTTCTCTTCCGAAACATCATCGACCACCGCGGTGAAGGACACCGTATCGCCTTCGACCAGATAACGATCGTATTCCTGTTCGATATTGGTGGCGACAACGCCGGTGTAACCCGCATTGTCGAACAGTTCGAGCACGGGGATCGAATCGTCCTTCAGTCGCCCGCCGGGGCGGTATTGGGCCATAGTCCACACTTCCATCATCGCAGGGGGGCTGACGGGTGCAGCGAACCCTTCGGCCCGCGCCGCATCGGCATCGACGAAGATCGGATTGGTTTCGCCCATCGCTTCGCACCAGCGGCGCACCATCGGCACATTCACCGGATCGCGCGCCGTGGTCGGGCGGGTCGCCTGCTTGCCGACCCATGTCCGCGCCTGCGTATAGAGATCGCTCACATCATTCATCTGGACCACCTTTTCCTCAGCGCGGCGCACGGGGCATGCCGAGCCCCATCTGCGCCACCATATCCCGCAGCACTTCGACCGCGCCGCCGCCGAACGTATTGATCTGGCACGCGCGGTATTCGCGCTCGATCCGCCCGGAAAGCACCGCACCCGGCGATCCGGCCTGCACCAGCCCCGCTGCGCCCAGCACATCGAGCAACAGCCGCATGACCTTGATCATCCCCTCGGTACCGAACACTTTCACCGCACCCGCGAGATCCGGCCGGGTCGATCCTTCGGCCACTTCCCAGCCGACACGGTTGCCCATCGTCTCGCTCGCCACCAGCAGGGCATAAGCCTCGGCCAGCGCCATCTGCACCCATGGCAGATCGATCACCATCCGGTCCGTGCGACCCACCGGCGTCGCTTTCGCCCATTCCACCACCCGGTCGAAATGGCCGTGCCCGGCATAGCTCAATGCCGCCAGCCCGATCCGTTCATGGTTGAGCTGTTCGGCGATCAGCCGCCAGCCGCCGTTTTCCTGCCCGATCACCATATCGGCGGGCACCATCACATCCTGATAGTAGCTGACATTGGTGCGAATGCCGCCGACAGTGACAATGGGGGAGAACGAAAAGCCCGGATCGCGCGCATCGACCATCAGGATCGTGATGCCCTTGTGCGGCGGCGCGTCGGGATCGGTGCGGGTAGCGAGGAAGACATAGTCCGCCCCTTCCGCCCCGCTGGTGAAGATCTTTTGCCCGTTCACCCGGTAGTGATCGCCTTCACGCACCGCCCGCGTCTTGAGCGCGGCGAGATCCGTTCCCGCGCCCGGTTCGGAATAGCCGATGGCGAAAATCAGATCGCCGCTGGCGATGCGCGGCAGGATCATTTCCTTCTGCTTATCGGTGCCCATCCGCATCAGCGCCGGGCCCACGGTGTTGACCGTAACGAAGGGATAAGGCGCGGCGGCCAGCACCAGCTCTTCCAGCAGAATCTTCTGCGTCCGGGGATCGAGCCCGCGCCCACCGTATTCCACCGGCCAGCCGGGCGTCAGCCAACCGTCGCGGCCCATCTGGCGGATGGTTTCGCGATAGAGCGGCCCGCCCTCGGCGCCCAATGTTTCGGCGCGCACTTCGTCGGTGACGAGCCGATCCAGATATGCGCGAAATTCCGCCCGGATCGCGCGCTGTTCGGGGGTATAATCGACCCGCATGGTTCAGATTTCCTCTTTCTCGAACGGGGCGATCCCCAACCGCCCCAGCGTCTCGGGCGTCACCGGCACATATGTCCGGGCCACCGGATCAGCGACGAAGACCGGTTCCCCTGTCAACGCCGGATCGTATCCCTGCCGCTGCACCGCCCCTTTGCGCAGCTTGTACGTGGTGGTCATGTCCGCCGCCTGCGACAGCCGCACGAAGACCGGCACGGCATAAGATGCCAGGCGTTCTTCTGCGAAAGCGTAGAATGCAGCGGGATCGAAGCTGTGCCCTTGCTGGAATGTCAGGCTGGCCATCCCCGCCCGCCCTTCGGTATGCGGCACGCGCACGCCATAGACGTTGACCATGTCCAGCCCGGGGAAGGCTGCCAGCACGGTTTCGACTTCCTGCGTAGAGACGTTCTCGCTTTTCCAGCGGAACGTGTCGCCCACACGGTCGACGAAATAGACATAGCCATCGGCATCAACGCGGATGAGATCGCCCGATTTCACCCACGCATCGTCCGGCTTGTACAGCCCGCGCAGCAGCTTTGCATCGGTGGCTTCCTTCGAAGTGTAGCCTTCGAAGAAGCCCACCCCATCGTTGCCGTGGCGGACTTCGGCCACCAGTTCGCCGACTTCGTCCGGGCCCGCCTCGACCGGGCGGCCATCCGCATCGCGCACATATTCGCCGTTTTCGACGTCCCAGCGCAGCACTTTGATGTTGGTGTATTCGGGATAGGGAATGCGTCCCACCGCGCCCACGACATTGTCGACATTGGTGATGCCGTAATTGGCTTCGGTCGAGCCCAGCCCTTCGAACACCCGCTCTATGCCGAAGCGATCGACGAAAGCATGCCAGATATCGGGCTTGAGCCCCGCACCCGCCACGTTCCGCAACGTGTGATCGCGGTCATCCGGCCGCGGCGGGCTGGCCATGAGGTAGCGAACGATTTCCCCGATGTAGTAGGCGGCCGTCACTTTGTGCCGGCGCACATCGGGCCAGAAGCCGGAGCGGCTGAATTTCCGCCGCAGGACGAAAGGCACGCCGAAAGCAAGGCAGGCGGATGGGACCACCATCCCGCCCGCGCCGTGATAGAGCGGCAGGACGCAGTAGAACACGCTGTCCTTGTCGAACTCCATCAGCCCGCCCATCATCTCTCCCGCGTTGAGGAAGCGCAGGTGGCTCATCTTCGCGGCCTTGGGCAGGCCGGTCGTGCCCGAAGTGAAAATCAGGTAAAGCGTATCTTCCGCTTTCAGCCCCGCGCGGCATTCGGCGGGTGGGGCTTCATCCGAAGCTGCGGCAATCAGCGCGGCGAAATCCTGCGATCTCGCGTCCGGTGTGTAATCCTGTCCCGCTTCGGCATCGACGAACACCGGCATGCCCACCGGGCCATCCAGCGTATTGAGCGCGCCGAGCAGATCGGCATCGATGACAAGCGCCTTCGCGCCGACCTGCGTCAACGCATGGCGCAGCACCGCGCCCGTCGCACTGGTGTTGAGCAGCGCGGTAACGATCCCCGCTTTGGACAACCCCAGCCATGTCAGCACATATTCGGGGCGGTTGTTCATCAGCAGGGCGACGACATCCCCCCGCTGCAACCCCTGTGCCAGCGCGGCATTGGCGATCCTGTTCGCGCGCCGGTTCGCTTCGGCAAAAGTGATCCGCTGCTCCTCGAACAGGATGAACGGCACATCCGCGCTGTCTTGCGCCCGTTCTTCCAGCCGATCGGCCACCACATAGGGCATATCCCGGGTGAACCCCATCACCCGGCTGGCCCCCTTCATGAAGCGGGCCATGGTTTCTTCACGCGTGGGGCGGGTGGATTGCCGATTCATGCAGCCCCTCCCTGCGCCGCTGCATGAGCCTGCAAGAACGGCAGAATCGCGGCGTTGAACCGCGCGTTGTCATCACCCGCAATCATGTGGCGTGCTCCCGCTATTTCGGCCTGCGCGATATGCGGCAGGGCTTGCTTGAGATGATCCATCGTTTCCCGGCTCAGCACATCGCTTTCGCCGCCGCGCACGATCAGCATCGGCGCAGTGATCCGGGCGGCGGCGGCCATCAGCCGCCGTTCCACCACATCCGGGTCCCAACCCGATTTGCCCGCCGCCATGAACGCCGGGTCCCAGTGCCAGCGATACCGGCCATCGGCATCCTGCCGCAAATTCTTGAGCAGGCCTTCGGGCCGGGCATCGCGGCGCCCGTTCTGCGCATAACCAGCCACGGCCTCCGCCGCTGCCTCCAGCGTATCGAACCCGTCCAGCGTATCGCGCATGAAAGCGCCCACGCGACTGGTGCCGCGCTGTTCCATGCGCGGCGCGATATCGACCAGCACCAACCCCGCGCACAGCGCCTGCGGATCTTCCCCGCAGGCCAGCAAAGCGGACAATCCCCCCAGCGACGCCCCGACGATTACCGGCGGCGCGGGCATCATCCCGGCGAGGACCCGCACGTCCTGCGCGAAGTGGTCCAGCCCATACTGGCCATCCGGGCACCAACTGCTCTGCCCATGGCCGCGCATGTCCACGGCATGGACGGCGAACCCGCCCTTCCCACCGGCATCGGCTAGCGCCTGCGCAGTGCCTTTCCACGACCAGCGCGTTTGCCCGCCGCCATGAAGCAGGATCACCGGCGCACCATCGGGCGCGCCATAGCGATCCGCCTGAAGCGAGACACCCGGCGCAACGGGAAAGGTGATAGTTTCGACCCGCATCTCTCTGCCCGTTATGCGATAGCCTTATCGCCATCTTCTTGGAGAGCAGACTATGTCACCGCATCTGGGGCAACAAGCCGCGCCAGCCCTATGCAGCCACCTTCCGGCCATCGCCGCAATCTTGGCCTGATCGATAACATCGTGCAACAGCGCTTGCCGCGTCGCGGCCCGCCTGCCACTTTGCAGGGCACGGGCAAGCTTCCTGCCGGGGCGCGGGCCAGACGCATGCATGGAGAGGACCACACAAAGATGAGCAAATTCGAAGGCAAAGTCGCGATCGTGACAGGCGCGGGCGGCGGGATCGGGCGCGCCACCGCAAAGCTGTTTGCCGCGCAGGGGGCCAAAGTGGTGGTGGCCGACTACCAGGCCGATGCCGGGCAGGAAACGGTTGACCAGATCGCGGCGGCGGGCGGAACCGCCAGTTTCGTTGCCTGCGACGTATCGGTGCCCGAACAGGTCGCCGCAATGGTGCGCCATGCCGTTTCCACTTACGGTGGGCTCGACTATGCGGTGAACAACGCCGGGATCGATCCCGAATTCACGCCAGTCGCCGATTGGTCGCTCGACAAGTTCGATCGGATCATGGGCATCAACGTGCGCGGCGTGTTCCTCTGCCTGAAGGAAGAAATCGCGCAGATGCAGGGCAAGGGCGGCTCTATCGTCAATGTCGGCTCGTTTGCCTCGTTTGCGGGCGTGCCCAACAAGCCGTCCTATTCCGCCAGCAAGCACGCCGTCTTGGGGCTAACCCGTTCGGCCGCGCTGCAATATGCAGGCGAAGGCATCCGCATCAATGCGGTCTGCCCGGGCGCCGTGCGGACCGCCATCCTGGATGACAACATCGGTTCGATCCCGGCTGACAACGCCGAAGAGCTGGTAGCGCAAAACCATCCGATCGGCCGCATCGCCACCCCGGAGGAGATCGCCGAAACGATCCTGTGGGTCGCGGGATCGGCCAGCTACATGGTCGGCCACGGGCTGATCGTCGACGGTGGGCTCGCCGCAGGTTAACGCTTATGCGCAGCAAGGGGCCGGTGCGAGCGGCATCGGCCCCGCCTGTTCAGCCCTCAGAGGTTCGCCTTGGCGACATGGCGCGCCGCACGGCGGCCGGAATAGACGCAATCGGCATAGGACAGCCCGCTAACATAGGTCTGCGAAGCGATCCCCACCGCCGTGCGCCCGGCTGCGTAGAGCCCCGGGATCGGTTTGCCTTCGCGGTTGAGCACCAGCCCGCTTTCCTCCTCGATCCGCAGACCGCCGAAGGAAATGACCGGCAGCGGCAGGAACTTGCTCGCCACCGAAATGTCCATGGCGTAGAATGGCCCCTGCTCCAGCGGTTTCATATCCGCCGGGTCTTTCTCGAACGGATCGTCCACTTCGCCGCGCGCCGCGCGGTTGTAAGTATCGATGGTTGCTTTCAACGTCGCGGCATCGAAACCGAGCTTTTGCGCCAGCGCTTCGACAGTGGGCGCCTTCTGGTAATTGAAAATCAGGTTGAGTAGCGTCACATCGCGCTGGAACGGCACCAGCACCGGGTCCATCGCCTGTTTGAAAGCCGCCTTGCGCGCCGCCGCATCGTAAACCACGTAGGCCACGCCGCCCTGATGATCGCCGATATGTTCGCCCAGCGTGGCGCCGTAGACGGTTTCATCGATGAAGCGTTCGCCCTTGCGATTGACGACGATGGCATTGGCCCAAGCCTTGGGCGGATTGATGAAGCGCCATGCGCTGATCTTGCCCATCAATGCGGTCTGCCCGCCCACCGATTTGCCTAGATAGATACCCGCACCCTGATCGCCCAGCGTGCCGTTGGGCATGCCCTTGGCATAATCGGGGGCATGCTCTTCCACCATTTTCGGGTTCATGATGAAGCCGCCGGTGCTGAGCAGCACCCCTTCGCGGGCGCGAATCCAGCGGGTTTCCCGTCCATGCGCTTCGATCGCCATGGCTTTTTTCAAGTAGTGATTGCCGATGCCAATGGTGATCGCCGCGAACGGTAAGGCAGGCGGCAGCATGGCGAGGAACTTGTCCGCCCGCGCGATATACTGGCTGAACTTGCGTGCATCGGCGCTGTCCTTGGGGATCGAGAGAATCTTGACCCCGACCACCCGGCCGGTGCTGTCCACCGCCAGTTGCCGCGCTTCCGAATGGCGATGGAACACAAGACCCTGCTTCAACGCGGAATCGCGCAGCGGATCGTAAATCGCCGCGCCCAATCCCCACGCCTTCTTGCCGTTGCGCACGAATGCACGGTGGCCGCGCGCGGCAGGTTTCGCCCGCTTGCGATAGCTCGATACCAACGTGTTGTCCGGATGGTAGAGGAACTTGTCGAGCGGCGGATAAGAGGCTTTCTCTTTCCACACGCTGCCCTGCAACTTGCCGCCGTGCTCCAGAATCCAGTCGATCGTCGGCACGCTTTCCGCCACGAATTTGCGCAAGGTGGCATCGGAAACGACATCGCCCGCTTCGATCTTGAGATACTTGTACATCTCCTCGGGCGTGTCTTCCTCCCCCGCCTCCTTCTGGATCACGGTGCCACCACCGGCATAGAACACGCCGCCATTGGCCGCGGTCGATCCGCCACCTTCATAGCGATCCACAGCGACCACGCTGACGCCACGCTCCACCGCTTCCAGCGCCGCCGCGACACCTGCCCCGCCCAGCCCGACGACGACCAGATCGGCCGTTTCGTCCCAGGCATGGCTATCGGGATCGGCTATCACCAGCGGATCTTCGATCTGGAGCCCAAGTTCTCGCGCTTTTGCCGCAACCGACATCGTCATCATTCTCCTATCGCGCCATCGCTGGCGCGCACTACCAAGTCTCGACACATCGCGGACAACCGCCACTCCCACCCGGTAGGTTACTCCACGCATAGGGAGCAACGGAGGATGCCGCGATATCCCGCTAAATGTCCATATCGCCAAAGCCTCCACGCGCACTCCCGCTTGAATCGGCCCCTGCTTGCGATACGTTCGGCCAAACAATCGGGAGAGAGTAGTTATGGACCTGTGGTCATACGAAGGGAAACGCTGCCTGGTCGTCGGCTGCCATTCCGGTATCGGTGAAGCCACCGCACGCGAACTGATCCGCCTGGGCGGTGAAGTGCACGGGTTCGATATCAAGCCTTCTCCGGTGGACCTCGCCTCCTTCACCCTGTGCGATCTGCGCAGCCGGGCAGATATCGACGCCGCGCTGGCCGGGATCGATGGGCCGATCGACGCGCTGTTCTATTGCGCGGGCCTGCCGCAGACTTTCCCCGGCATCGAAGTGGTGCAGGTCAATTTCCTCAGCGCGCGCTATCTCGTCGAACAGACTCTGCCCAAAATGCGGCGCGGCGCGGCGGTGGCCATCATCGCGTCCACGGCGGGCAATGGCTATGTCCTGCGCCTGCCCACGGTGACCGAACTCGTCCAGACGCCCGATTACGACACCGGCCTCGCCTGGGCGGAACAGCATCTGCCCGAACTGGGCGATCCCTACGCCTTTGCCAAGGAAGCGGCGATCGTGTGGGGCCTGCGCCGCGCGCAAACGCTGATCGGGCAGGGCATCCGCCTCAATCTGCTGAGCCCCGGGCCGACCCAATCCGGCATGACCAAGGATTTCGAAGCCGTATCCAGCCCGGCGATCATCGACGTCTATACCGCGCCGATCAACCGCCGCTCGTCCTCAGTGGAGCAGGCCTATCCGCTGATCTTCCTCAATTCGGACGGCGCAAGCTACGTTAACGGCACCAATTTCATTGCCGATGGCGGCTTCACCGCAGGCATGGCCATGGGCATGATCGATCTCGATTCCCTGCTGCAGAAGGCCGTTTCTGCATGAGCAGGGAAGAGGATCGCACCGCCCGGGGCGAAGCCCTGTTCGACGCTGTCTATGGCGGCATTGTCCCCCTGCCCCCGCGCGAAAGCCGGGGTGCCTATGTCCAGAACACGATCGACCATCTGTTCGGTGAAGTCTGGACCCGCGATGTGCTGACCATTGCCCAGCGCCGCCTGCTGATCCTTGGCGCGGTGATTGCCCTGGGCGAAACCGATATCGCGGAAATCCAGATACGCGCCGCTCTGGGAAAGGGGGAGTTGACTGTCGAACAAGTGGAGGAAATCCGCGTATTCATGGTCAACTATGTCGGCCACCCGCGGATGGCGGGCTTCTCGGCCGCACTGGGCCGCGCCCTTGCCGCGCATCGAGGGACATCGGGCGAATAGCCGGGGTTACTCGGCCTCCGCAACCGTTACCACCAGCCCGTCGAGCGCGTCGGTCACCATGACCTGACACCCCAGGCGGCTGTTGGCCCGGCGTTTGTCCAGCCCTTCCACCATATCCTGCTCCTCCCCGCTCGGCGCGGGGAGGCGGTCGGCCCATTCCTCGGCCACATAGACATGACAGGTGGCGCAGGAACAGATGCCGCCGCAGAGCCCGACAATACCGGGCACATCGTTGCACAGCGCCACTTCCATCAGCGTCATATCAGCGAAGGCATCGACGGTGATCGGATCGCCCGATGCGGGGCGATAGGTTACCTTGGGCATGCGGCGGTCACTTTTCCTTGGGGGTGAAAGTCAGGATTTCGCGGGTCAGCCCGCGCACATTGGGCGAATGCATCCGTTCCAGCGTGGTTTCATCGACAGCGAATTCGCCCAGCGCGGCAAAGATTTCCTCCATTGCCACGCGGGCTTCCAGCCGGGCCAGCGCCGCGCCAAGGCAGGCATGCAATCCGCCGCCGAAGCCCAGGTGATCGCGCGGATTGCGTCGCACGTCGTATTCTTCCGCCCGTTCGAACTTGCGTTCGTCCCGGTTGGCGCTGGTGAACAGCAGTGCGACTTTGGCATGGGCCGGGATCGTCACCCCATGCAGAGTGACATCGCGGGTGGTGGTTCGCGCCATCATCTGCGTGGGGCCGTCGAACCGCATGGTTTCTTCCACCGTGGATTCGATCAGCGTAGGATCTGCGCGCAGCAGCGCCGCCTGATCCGGATGCCTGTGCAATTGATAGCAGATGTTGCCGATCAGCTTGGTCGTGGTCTCGTTTCCGGCGATGGACAGGATGTAGATATAGCCGATCAGTTCCTCGTGCGTCAGCTTGCCAGCCGCCTGCGCATCCATCAGCGAAGCGACGATATCTTCCCGCCGGGCATCGCGTGCCCGCTCCGCGATATCGGCGTTGAAATATTCATAGAGCGCAAGCGTCGCCCGCATCCCTTCGTCGGGCATGGCGAACACGCCTTCATCGCGATGCACCACGGTATCGGTCAGATTGCGCAGTCGATCCTCATCCTCGCGCGGAAAGCCCAGCAGTTTGCAGATGATCGCCATCGGCAGCTTGGCTGCGAAATCGCCGATAATGTCGATCCGCCCATCGGCCAGATGCGGGGCGAGCAATTCGCGCGCCATGGTCCGCACCGCCTGTTCCAGTGGGGCGACCTTGGCCGGGGTGAACATGCCCGCGATGAGATGCCGCATGCGGCTGTGCACCGGCGGATCGGTGTTGATGAGCAGTTGGACCTGCGCTTTCAGGCTTTCCAGCGTCGTTCCCTGCGCGCTGGAGAAAGTCTTGAAATCGCGTACCGCCGCGCTGCAATCCTCGTAACGCGACAGAACATAGAAATCGAATTTCGCGTTGTGATAGACGGGCGCCTCATCCCGCAGCCGCCGGTAAGTGGGATAGGGATCGTCATGCAGGCTGTAATCGAACGGATCGTAAAGCGGGCGGTCGCGATCGGAAACGGCCAGACCTGTCATGCTATCCTTCTCCCAGTCTGCGGTTCTTTCACCCGTCAGTGCGCCGCTCTGCTTTTCGCCGAACGTCCCACCCGCCGGCGGTAATCCTGCGGCGTTTCCCCGGCGAGCTTGCGGAAAGCGACCGAAAGGCTGCTGGCGCAGGAAAAGCCCAGGCGATAAGCGATATCCTTCACCAGCAGATCGGTATCAGCAAGCAGCGCCCGCGCCTTTTCGAACCGTACCTGTTCGATGTAGGCGTAGACTGTCATGCCGGTGGATTCCTTGAAACTGCGCGTCAGATGACGCAGGCTGACCCCGGCGAGATCGCTGAGTTCGGACAAGGACGGGCAACGCGTGCCGCCTTCCACCGCTTCGGTGATGATCCGCATATGGCGGCGCGACAACCCGCCGCGATAGACGATATCGCCCTTGGGGAATTCGCGGACATAACGTGCGAACTGGATCAGCAGCGTCATCCCCAGCGATTCGACCAGCGCATTGCTGGCGAAACCGGGGGAACGCAATTCATTGCCCAGGATACCGAGAATATCCTCGATCCCGCGATGGCGGAAATTGAGCAGCGAAGACAACACATTGCCGTCGAAGATATGGCCGTCACCGCCATATTCCTCCAGCACTTCCTGCGTGAACATGCAGCGTACCACCTCATCCGGGCGTTCCAGCGTGCACACTTCCAGCGGCACTTCCGCCGGCAGCACCAGCAGGCGGCCGATGCTTTGGAAATCGGGGCGCACGTTCGGCACGCGATAGCGGCCCTGGCAAGTGTAGGACGGCTGCCGATGCTGCAGCGCGACCACGTGCATCGGTTCGCGGAACACTTCGCCCGGTTTCGTTTCTTCAGGGTGCCTGATCAGTTCCGCAACCACATGTGCGGTGTCGACCCTGACCAGACTTTCATGTCTGGCAAAATCCATCACACATCCTAACCCGATTTTGTTTGACGGCTATTCTTATGCCGCCCGGAGAAGCGGTGTCGAGATCAAATGGCGCGTGCAGCCGCTGCCCATGCCCGCTATCCGGCCAGATGGCAGCAGACGATGGCCATATTTCGAAAGTGCGGCCATTTTCTCAAGCGGGAAGGCTTGGCATCCACCGCGAAGCGGCATGAAAATTCCCTGCCTCTGCCTTGTTCCATGCGCACCACGGTGGATTTCTCACCGACGCAGCGTATGAGCGGAGCGGGAAACAAGGAGATGACAAGAATGAGCGTTGACCTGAACGATCTCGCACGGCGTGTCCAGGCGATGGAAGACCTTGCGGCGATCACCGATGTCAAGGTCCGGTATCTGCGCGCCTGCGACCGCAAACAGCCAACCGAAGTGCGCAAGTGCTTCACCGACGACGCCACGATCGATTTCGAAGGCTTCCCGGTGTTCGACAATCCGGAAGACTTCGTCGCGCTCTACACGCAGTTCGGTTGCGTGCCGCATGTGCTGGACATGCATCACATGCAGAACCCGATCATTACGCTGACCGGGCCGGACACCGCCACCGGCCTGTTCGATCTCTATTTCTTCCAGATCGACAAGCAGGCCCGCACGCTGATCCAGCTCGCCACCGCTTATGAGGACACGTTCCGCAAAGTGAACGGCGAATGGCTGCTCTCCAGCAGCAAATCGCGCCGCCTCTCGTTCCTGATGGACGAAGTGAGTGAAGAAGGCGTGCGCAAGGTGGTGGGCCTTGGAGAACAGACGCAAACCGCTTTCGGTCAATCCGCCCAATAACGCCCGCGCAAGGCCGCGCACTGCGATAGCAGCGCGGCCTTGCGGAAAGGCGTGCTCTACAGACTGAAGCCGCCGTCGAGGCGGATGCTCTGCCCCGTGATATAGCTTGCCTGATCGGAAGCGAGGAAAGCGAACAGGTTTCCTGCTTCCAGCATGGTGGCCGGGCGGCGCAGGCGGGTCTGCGTATCCAGTTGGCGGATCAACGCGATAACGTGGCTGCGCCCCGGCTCGGGCAAGCCCTCCATCTGCGCGATCTGTTCCTCCGCAGTGGCATCGAACACCCACGAAACCGGCACCGCATTGCAGCGGATGCCCGCATCCGCTTCCTCCGCCGCGATCTGGCGCACCAGAGCCTCCACCGTCCCTTTGGAGAAGGGCGATACGCCATCGTAATCGACCACACGAAAATTGGCGATGGTGGTGCAGGCGGTGAGCGAGCCACCCCCGCTTTTCCGCATGGCCGCCACACAGCGCGAAAACAGGCGGAACGCGCCCATCGCATCTTCGGCGATGAACCGCTCCAGCGCCGCTTCGTCCACATCGGCTATCTTGGCGAAAGGCATCAGCGGCCCGCCGGCGGAGATCACGGTGTGCATACGCCCGCCACCCACTTCCTCCGCCTTTGCGATAGCCGCATCGATACTCGCCCCGTCGGTCAAAGACATCGGCACGGCATGAACAGCATGTCCGGCCCCGCACAGCTCCCTTTCCAATGCCTGCGCCCGGTCCGCGCTGCGGTTGTACGTAAAGACCACCGGCACCCCGGCTTCGACCAGCCGCCGCATCGTCCCTTCGCCGACACGGCCGGTCCCGCCAGCAATCAACGCAGCCCCTTCGGGATATGTCAGGCAGAGAGGCATTGGCGCCCTTCCCCATTCAGGCCGAAGCGTGTGCTCATTCCCCCTCCAGCGTCTTGGGGAGTTGCCCGACCGGGCGGAGCATCGTGACTTCGAATGTCACATTGTTCGGCAGATCGAACATATGGGCGATTTCTTCCCCGACCACTTCCACCGGCATCATACCGTTCCAGTACGGCCCTTGGTCGAGCCAGTCGGCATAGGCCGCCTGCACCGCTTCCGGTGCCCATGCACGGCCGAAACCGGTGCTGGTATCGCCCGGAATGAAGCAGGTGACGGCAATATTGTCCTTCTGCACTTCGTGGCGCAGTTGTTCGGTGAAATATTCCAGCCCCGCCTTGGTCGCGCCATAGATCGAAAGGTGCCCGAACGAACCCGGCGCCCGCGTGGTGGCGGAGGAGATATTGACGATCCGCCCACCGCCGCGCTGGCGCAGATAGGGGATCACCGCCCGCGCGGCGAAGATCGGGGCGAGGAAGTTGACCGCCGTCTGCTCACGCACTTGCGCTTCGTCGAGCTTCTCGATCGCGTTGGGATAGGCGACACCGGCGTTGTTGACGATACCATCGATCCCGCCGAAACGCTCCGCTGTCTGACGTAGCGCCTCGGTGATCTGCATCGGGTCAGTCACCTCCGCCGCGATCGGCAGCACATCGCCGCCCAGCGCCTGCGCCGCTTCTTCCACCGCTTCGCGTCCGCGTGCGAGGATCGCCACTTTCGCCCCGCGCCGGACCAGCCCCGCCGCCGCATGGAAACCCATGTTGCGCGCACCGCCCGTCACCAGCACGACTTTGCCTTCAGCGCTCATGCCCCTTGCGCCTCCACCGCCACAGTCTTGGTTTCCAGGTACTCCTCGAACCCTTCCACGCCCATTTCGCGGCCGATCCCGCTCTGCTTGTAACCGCCGAACGGGGCATCGGCGCCGAACATGTTGGCACTGTTGATGTTGAGCGATCCGGTTCGGATGCGCCGCGCCACTGCCAGCGCGCGGTCGGGATCGGACGATTGAACCGCACCGCCAAGGCCATAGACGGAATCGTTTGCGATCCGCACCGCATCGTCATCCCCATCGTGGGGGATGGCGACAAGGACAGGGCCGAAAATCTCCTCCTGCGCAATACGCATGTCGTTCGTCACATCGGCGAACAGCGTCGGGCGGATGTAATAGCCATCCATGCCTTCGGCCACGCCGCCGGTTACCAGCCGAGCCCCTTCGTCCTGCCCCAGCTTGATGTAGCCCGCCACCCGCTCGAACTGCGCCTTGGAGACAACCGGTCCCATGAACTGTTGCGGATTGGCCGGATCGCCGAAAGGCATCGCCTCGTACATCTGGCGGATGATTGCCACCGCTTCGTCATACCGCGCACGCGGCAGGAGAATGCGGGTCGGCAGCGAACAACCCTGCCCGGCATGGAAACAGACGGTCATCGCGCCATAAAGCGCATCGGGGAATCGCGCATCGTCGAGCACGATATTGGCCGATTTTCCGCCCAGTTCCAGAAACACCCGCTTCAGCGTGGCGGAAGCCGCCGCCATGATCCGCTTGCCGACCGCGGTGGAGCCAGTGAAGGAAATCACATCGACGCGCGGGTCCTGCACCAGTTGTGCGCCCAGCGCCGATTTGTCCGCACTCGTCACCACATTGAGCACCCCCCTGGGCAGGCCGATGGCGGCAGCCGCTTCGCCTATCATCATCGCCGACCATGGCGTATCAGGGGCGGGTTTCAGCACCACGGTGCAACCTGCGGCGAGCGCCGCCGTCAGCTTCGCCAGATTGATCTGCACCGGCATGTTCCACGGCGTGATCGCGCCGACCACACCAGCCGCTTCCTTGAACACCAGGCGGCGGCTGGGCACGCCCATGGTCGTGCTGATTCCGATATCGCGCTCGAATCTGTAGTTGCGCGCCAGATCGATAGTCCATTTCATCATTTCGACCGGCACGGCGAGGCCGACCGAATCGACCACCGCCAGCGTCGCCCCGGTTTCCGCCGATACCCGTTCCCGATAGGTGGGGATCAGGTCGGCGAGCCTGGCCTGTAACCGGTCCATCCATTGCATGCGGGCAGCATGATCGTGCGCCCAGTCGCTCTCATCGAATGCCCGGCGGGCCGCGGCGATGGCGGCTTCCATATCTTCCGCCCCGGCATCGGCTGCCCGGCCCACGGGGCGGCCTGTGGTCGGGGCGACATTGTCGTACATCCGCCCCTGTCCGCCCGGGCGGAGCGCGCCATCAATGTAAAGCAGGGAATCGGCAAACCCGGTCATGACTGCAAACCCTCCATCACAATTCGTTCGAAATGCGCGCGAACATGGGTGGCCACTTCTATCGTCGTGCCCGTTTCCGCAGCCGCTTCTCCGGCGAGTTCCAGATCCTTGCTGCCGAGTGCGATCAGCGCCTTCTGCGTCGCCATGAAAGCCTCGCCACCGATCTGCGCCGGACCGGTACGGCGAAAGGCAATATACTGACGCATCGCTGGGGTGAGATTGCCGTTGTTGGTCATCACCCCGGTGAGCATATCGGGATCGAGATCGAGCGCTTCGGCCAGCCGATAAGCTTCCAGGGCTGCGCTCAATTCGATGTAGGTCACCAGATTGTTGCAAAGCTTCAACGCCATGCCGCTGCCGGTTTCTCCGGCATGGATGATATCGGAACAATAGATGTCCAGCATAGGGCGCGCTTTGGCGATCAATGCGGCGTCCCCGCCGGCCAGCCCCGTCAGCGTCCCCTTGGCCGCACCATCCGCGCCGCCGGAAACCGCCACATCTATCACGCTCACCCCGTGATCGGCCGCGCGAGCGGCCAGATCGACCACGGTGGACGGGCGCACCGTGCTGTGGACTGCGATGATCCCTGTCCGCATGGTGCGCAACAGGCCCTGTTCGCCGTCCACCACCGCACGAATATCGGCATCGTCGCGCACGCAGACACCAACCAGTCCGGCCATTTCCCCCACGGCGGCCGGGCTGGATGCGAGGGTCGCCACGCCTTCGAACCCCGTCATCGCCGCGGACACGGCATCGTGCACGATGGTTTGCGGGGCAGCCGCGGCCAGACGGTGCGCCATGGGGGCGCCGATATTGCCCAGTCCTATGAAAGCCGTGCGCAAGAGCCGTTCCCTCCCGATTACGAAACGCGCCCGCCTGCAGGTCTTGTCCGTTTCTCTACCCATCCGGGTGCGTTCCGTTCGGCCACGCCCGGCTGCGCTATTCATCAACGCCCGTGATGCGCTGTCAACCGGTGTGATGCGATCGTTATGGCCACATTGGCCTGTCCCGCCATGATCCATGCATACACGACCGTTGCAGCAGCAATGCAAAAGGGGGCGCGGCATAGCCGGCACCCCCTCTTCGGATGTGCGAAACTGTGTCCGGGCCTAGCCCGGCAGAGTCACGCTTTCCCGCCATCCCCGCCGTTGAAACGCAAGCCCAGCTTGCGTCCGCGCTTGGCCTTCGCCTTTGCGGGGGCAGGTGCTGCGGGTGCGGGCGCAGACTTGGAACCGCCGGTTGGGCGGTCGGTGTGGCCGAGGCCGATCTTCACCGCCAGATCGCGGCGCTGCATCGCATAGTTGGGAGCAACCAGCGGATGATCCGGCGCCAGATTCCAGCGTTGCCGATATTCATCCGGCGTCAGACCGTGATCGGTCATCAGGTGGCGCTTGAGCAAAGTCAGTTTCTTGCCGCATTCAAGACAGGTGACATGATCGGGGCGAACCGACGCGCGGATCGAAACGGCCGGCTCCAGCGGGGCTTCTTCCTCGACATGTTCTTCACCGAGGCCCGCCAGCGCCTGAAATACGTTCTCGATAAGAGCCGGAACTTCATCAATGGCTACGTTGTTGTTGCTGACATGTGCAGCGACAATATCGGACGTCAGAGTAATTAACGTCTCGCGAGCCTGTGCATCTGGTTGCAAGGGCATTTCCTTCATCATTACGCGGCATTGCCAAATCACTTGGTCGTGATTCTTCGAATCCGCACCGAATTACGGAACGGCTCCAAAACGCCTAAGCGCCAGAGCGCAACCATTCAACCCACGGTTTTGCGTGAATCCTTAGGATGGGATAAAATTCTGCGTCGGATGCACTATTCAATCGCCTCTTACACGCAAGATGCTCACAGAGCGCAATTTTCCAACAGAATTCCGACAGAATGCTCCGGTTTATGAAGCTATGTTCATCTGGGGTTCGGATTCAGCCTCTATAGGAGGCCCCGCGCAGATTGAGAGCAATCTTCATCTGCCCTCTCCCCCCTTTTATGGCGCGCCACTTTCGTGGCGCGCCTCTTTTTTGAAACGTCGCGGGAGCAGGTGTCTGCCCACCGCCCTTTGCATCAATTCCCCGGAATGACCGGCAGCACGACGCCCTTTTCGGTGGCGTAGCGGTTCCACCCCTTGATCATCCCGGCGAGCTGTTCGGGATTGCTGCGCGCCAGATCGTTCACTTCACCCGGATCGGCTTCGATATCGAACAGTTCCCAATGGCCGCTGCCGGTCGGCGGCGGGATATGCACGGCTTTCCAGCGCCCTTCGCGGACATAGCGGCGGCCGAACATTTCCCCAGCGGCGAAAGTAGGCGACAGTTGCGGCGGCGGAGCACCGGGCATGATCCGCTGGGCAAAGGAAATACCCTGCGGTGCGATTACCGGCTTACCTCTGAACTCGGCGGGCTTGTCCAACTTCACCTGCGCCAGATCGAGCAGTGTGGGCACCACGTCACGCACCGACAGATAGCTCGGTTCGATCCCCGTGCGGGCCTGCTTCGGATAGCTGAGGAACGAGACGACGCGGGTCCCCCCTTCCGTCGGGAAGGACTTGTAACGGCGGAACGGGGCAGAGCCCGCTTCGGCCCAATTCGCCTTGTACCAGACGTAGGACTTGGCCGAACCGATGGCCTCCAGGCTGTTGTCGGCCCCGGCCAGCATGGCCTTGCCCGCTTCCGGAATGATAAAGGACTGATCCAGTTCGTGCCCTTCCGGGCCGTTGTCCGACAGGAACATGATCACGGTGTTGTCGTACTGGCCACGCTTCTTAAGCTCGGCGACCAGCTTGCCCACATTCTGATCGAGCCTGTCGACCATCCCTGCGTAGGCTTCCATCGTCCGCGCTTCGATCCGCTGTTCCTCCGGCGTCAGATCGGCCCAACGCCTGGAAGAAGACTGGTCGTGGGCGACGACGTTTTCCGGGATCATGCGCAGGGATTTGAGCCGCTGCAACCGCTGCTGGCGCAAGACATCGTACCCCGCATCATATTTGCCCGCATAGCGTTTGATATCCTCGGGCGGGGCCTGGATCGGATAGTGGGGCGCGGTGAAGGCAAGGTAGCCGAAGAACGGTCGCTTGTCCTTTGCGGCGGGCAGGAACGACAGGAACTGCCCGGTGAAATAATCGCTCGAATAGAAGTTCGCCGGGATCGGCACTTGCTTGCCGTCCAGCGTATAGACCAGGCCGACATTGGGCATGTCAGGCCGTTGGCGATCCTGATCGGCGCCGAAATGATTGTGGCCACCGCCCAAGAGAGTGAAGGACCGATCGAAACCGCGCGCCGCCGGATTGGCGTGCGGATCGTAGCCCAGATGCCATTTGCCCGACTGGAACGTATAGTAGCCCGCATCCTTCAACCGCTCGGCAATCGTGGCGACGCGATCGTTCAGATAGCCTTCGTATCCCGGCTTATCGATCTGGTTGTCCTGCCGCAGTTCGGGAAAATTGCCGAGCCCGGTTTGGTGGTGATCCACCCCGGTGAGCAGTTCGGCCCGCGTCGGCGCGCACACCGGCGTGGCGTGAAAGTTCGTGAACTTCACCCCCTTGTTGGCCAGCGCATCGAGATTGGGCGTCCGGATTTCACCACCGAAAGCCCCCAGATCGGAAAACCCCATGTCGTCCACCAGAATGACGATGATATTGGGGCGGCTTTCCTGTGCAGAGGCCGAAGCAGCGGATGCGGCGGTCATCGCCGTCGCCGCCAGCAGCATTTGTAACCTGTTCATGGTCTATCTCTCCGATTGGTGTGTGATTACAGCGATGTGCGCAAAGTCACGCCGTAGGTGCGCGGGTCTCCGGGGCCGCCGCTATACTGACCGGTATTGAAAGCCGCCGAGCCCATCGTGTTGAAATACTTGGTGTTGAACAGATTGCGCGCATAGACGGAGATATCCCAGCGGCCATCGGGATGGCGGAAACCGACGCTGAGATTGGTAAGCCCGTATCCCTTGATCACCGCGTCTTCGGCCAGGTTGTATGTCCCGTTGAATTTGGACCGGTAGCTGTAGTTCGCGTTGGCATAGACCTGCGCCGACGAGGACACATCCACCGCATATTCCCCGCCGAGCGATACGGAATACTTCGACACGCCGGGCAGACTGCGCCCGCTCAGATCGCAGGCCGTCTGCAATCCCAGGTATTCCAGCGGGCAAGGTGCGTTGCGGAACGATTTGTAGATCGCATCGACGTAGCTTGCCGATGCGAACAGGCTGAGATTGCGGACCGGGCGCAGGGTCGCGTCCAGTTCGATCCCTTGCGTGCGCACTGTGCCGACATTGGCGATATAAGCGGTGGGAGCGCCGTTGTTGTCGACCTGCTGGCTCTGGTAGTTCTTGATGCGGGTGTGGAACGCCGCGAGATTGAGCGTGAGCGCCCGGTCGAACAGCGCGGTCTTGATCCCCGCTTCGAAATTGTCGACCTTTTCGGGCGCGATGACCGGATCGGCATGCACGGCATTGAGATTGAGACCGCCCGATTTGTAGCCTTTGGCGTATGTGCCGTAGATCATGATATCGGGGGTGATCTTGTACGATAGCGTGACCCCGCCCGAAAGATTATCCTCCTTGGTGCGGGCGTCGTAGCGCGGGATCGTGGCCCCGAACGAATTGCGGATCGCCTGCGCGCCAAGGGCAATCTGATCCGGCGTCAATGCAGGGCCGCGCTGGACCTGTTCGAAGAAGCCGGTCTTCTTTTCCTTGGTGTAACGCAGGCCCACAGTGAGATCGAGCCGGTCGGTCGCATGCCAGATCACCTGGCCGAAAGCCGCGTAGCTCTTGGTGTCGGCCCGCGCGGTGCCATCCACGAACAATCCGTTCAGCGCCGCCTGCCCGCCTATCGATGCCTGCGTGCTGCCCTGCGCGGGCCCGAGAATCCACAAGGCGGCATCCGAACCGTACTTGGTGAACAGTTTGTCATCGATCCGCTGATTGAAATAATAGAGGCCGACCACGTAATCGACATCGTTCTTGCCGTTGGAGGCAAGCCGCAGTTCCTGGCTGAACTGGCGCTGCTTTTCATAAATCCCGGCATCGACGAAGATATCCAGCGGCAGCAAATCGGCGTCGATCATCGGGCGGTAGGAGAGCTTGCGCCATGCGGTGACCGAAGTCAGCGTAGCCGGGCCGAAATCGTAATCGGCAATGGCGGTGATGCCGTGCGTCTTGAGATCGAGGCGGAGCGGGCGATTGATATCGATTTCCCGATTGAACGGATCGACCGGCAACGGCGTGTAGCCGAAGCGCTTCGCTCGGCTGTAGAAATCGTTGGGCAAGGCCGTGCCGTCCACCCGCGTGGTGCGCACGCCGGTGGTAGTGCCGATGCAGCAGTCCTGCTTGTATTTGCTGTAATCACCGATCACGCGCAGCGAGAATTCCTCGGTCGGTTGGAACAGCACCTGCCCCCGGATGGAAAACGTGTGCAGGTCCGACTTGCGGCTGCCGTCATGGACATTCTTCAGGAAGCCCTTGTCCCGTTCCGTATCGGACACGGTAAGGCGAACAGCCAGCTTGTCGGTGATCGGTGCCGATCCGGTCGCGCGCACCTGCAGCGTCTGGTAATTGCCGACGCTGACTTCACCCCGGAATTCGGGATCGAAAGTCGGGGCTTGCGAAGTGATATGAATGGCGCCTGCGGTGGTGTTCTTGCCGAATAAGGTGCCCTGCGGGCCGCGCAGCACTTCGACCTGTTGCAGATCGTAAAGGTCGAACGCCGCCTGCGCGGGGCGGCTGTAATAGACCTGATCGACATAGACCCCGACACCGTATTCCAGCCCAAGGCTGGCAAAAGCAGGCGTTGCCCCCAGCCCGCGAATATTGATGTTCGTCTGGCGGGCATTGGTAGCGGTGATTTGCAGACTGGGCGCCAGTTGCGCGACCTGTGTCAGGCCGATAGCCCCCGGCACAGCCACTTGTTCGTTGTTGAGCGCGGTTACCGCAATCGGCACATCCTGCGCGCTTTCCGCGCGGCGCCGCGCCGTGACGACGATATCGGCGTTCGAAGCGTCGGCCTGGTGCTGCCGGGCCTGTTCGGGCGCGGCCTGTTGCGGGAATCCGCCAGCGGGCTTGCCATCGATACGCGACAATACGGGCCGTGGCGCCGCCAGCGACGCCACCCTGCCCAAACCATCGGCCGCCGATGCCGGCGAGACGACAAACGGCATGGCACCCAATGCGCAACCGGCGAACAGCGCCGTCCTGATGGAATAGTGTCCTTGCATGTGAACCCCCTCAAATTCTCTGTTTTCGGTCAATCCGGATCAGATCGATGGCAGGATAGCGGGCAAACGGGACGGCGGCGTGCAAACGCGGCGCGCAGCAATTTGTGCGCAATTTCGACGCCAGGCTGCCGTACCCGTCATGCCCGTCTCCCACGGTATTTTTGGTTTATGCAGGCGCCCATATGCTGGGTGGCCCGGGCAGGCGATAATGATCAGTCAGGTTGCGCACGCAATGGCTATCGCTGCGTCCCGTTCACTTCATGTCCTTTTGAAATAAACAGGGCTGTTTCGCGATTATGCCGCAGAAGGCTGCTTGTTCGACCGGCTGGCTTCGCGCGTTTGCTCCAGCGCTTCACGGGCGCGCCGGGCAATTGCCTGTGGGGAGAGGCCCGCCGTCGCTTCGCCCATCACTTCCACTCCCAGCGGCGCCATACATCCAGCGGCCCGCAATTCCCGCAGCAACGCGGGTAGCGCGAACTCCCCCTCCCCCGGCCATGCGCGATTGGCGGCATCGGCAAAGTAATCGCCCTGCCGTGTCAGGCGGCCATCGCAGAACTGGGTGGCGAGAATGCGTTCGCCCGGAATGCGGGACAACATGTCCCGCCCGCCGCTGCGCATCAGATGCAGCACATCGAGCATGATGCCGCCGTTGCCTCGCCCTGCCAGCCGAACGATGTCCCAGGCGGCCGCAAGATCGGGCACCGGCCCCCATGACAGGAATTCGAGATGAACCAGCAAGCCATGCTCGGCCGCTCGATCGCACAAGCGGGCAAAAGCTTCCGCCATCTGCTCCAGCGGTGCGGTGCGCAGGAACGGATCGACCGCGCTGATCGAACGCGCGTCCAGCGCTTCAGCGATGGCAAAGAATGCGTCCTGCGAATGGCCGAAAAAGGGAATATCCAGATCGTAGCCTGCGCCCTGCCTGTCAGGCAGCGGGAACAACCAGTCCACCACGCCATCCAGTTCGGCCACACGCAGATTGTTGTCCGCCAGCAGCGAACGGATATCCGCGTCCGAAAGGCCCGCCGCCCGCGCCGATTTGTAATCCCCGCCGGACAGGGAAATCGCGGAAAAACCGGCACTACCCGCGGCCTCGGCAAATTCGCGCAGGGCGCCGAAACCCATCGTCGCTGTGCACAGAACCGTATCATCCGGGCCCAAAGCGGCCATTGTCCATCTCCCGCCCGGCCCCGTTATGCCCGGCGGGAGGAACTTATCGCACGGCGTCAATCAGGCAAAGCGTAAGCGATGACATAGTCGCCGGGTGTCGTCCCCATGAAGCCATGGCCGCCCGCTGCGATCACCACATATTGCTTGCCGCTCCGGCTCGAAGTGTAAGTCATCGGATTCGCCTGTCCACCAGCGGGTAGGCGGCCTTCCCACAGCAATTTGCCAGTCGTGGTGTCGAATGCGCGCAGGTAGTTGTCGATCGTGGCAGCGATGAACGTCACCCCACCCTTCGTCACCACCGCCCCGCCCAGATTGAACACCCCCGGCACGGCAATACCCAGTGGCGCGTGATCGCGGGTCGTGCCCAGTGGCTTTTCCCAGACGAGTTTCTTCGTCTTGAGATTCACCGCCGCCAGCGTACCCCACGGCGGAGCATTGCAGGGTAGCCCCAGCGGCGAAAGGAACGGCGCAAAATCCACCGCATAGGGCGTGCCGTATTGCGGCGACAGCCCCTTGTGCCCGTTGCCCGCGCTGGCGACCAGCTGCTTGTCCGCTTCCTTACGGGGAACGAGGCGTACCGTCAGTGGCATGCCCGACGTGTTGACGATCATCAGCCCGCGCGCTTCGTCCACGGCTACGCTGCCCCAGTCGATCACGCCGAAATTGCCGGGATACTGCAAGGTGCGATGCGTCGAAGGCGGAGTGAACTTGCCCTGATAGCGCATCTGGCGGAACTGGATACGGCACCACATCTGATCCAGCGGGGTCGCCCCCCACATATCCTTTTCGACCAGCGGCGCCGGGGTGAAGCTGTGCATGCCGGTGGACCAGGGCTGCGTTGGCGCATAGCGTTCTTCCGGGATATTGCCCTTGGGCACCGCCCGTTCTTCCACCGTGGCCAGCGGCTTGCCATCGCGCCGGTCGAGCAGATAGATTTCACCATGCTTGGTCGGCTGGATCAGTGCCGGCACTGTGCCGCCCGGCGTCGGCAGATCGATCAGCACCGGCTGCGATCCGATATCGTAATCCCACAGATCGTGATGCACGGTCTGGAAATGCCAGCGGGCCTGCCCGGTCTTCGCGTCCAGCGCCACCACCGAACTGGAATACTTGTCCGACACCGGCGTGCGGTTGCCGCCGAAGAAATCGGGGGTGCTGTTGCCCGTCGGCACATAAACCAGCCCGAGTTCCGGATCGGCACTGAACAGCGTCCACGCATTGGGCGTGCCGGTGGTGAAAATCTCGTCCGGCTTGAGGGGTGTCCCTTCCGGTCGGCCGATATCCCATGCCCAGAGCAATTTGCCGTCGCGCGCGTCGAAAGCGCGGACAACGCCCGAGGGCAGATTGGTCGCCACGCCATCGAGCACGAAACCACCCACGACCGCGGCATTGCCGATGATAGTGGCAGGCGAGGTTGAATACTGATGGCCTGGCTTCGTCGGTCCCAAACCATCGCGCAGCGATATCTCGCCATTGGTGCCGAAGCTCTGGCAGCGTTTGCCGGTTTGCGCGTCGAGCGCGATCATCCGTCCGTCGATCGTGCCCACCAGGATGCGGCGCGGACAATCGCTGACCGCCTCCCGCGTCTGGAAATAGGATACGCCACGGCAGACCAGCATGGCCACGCCCGTGTCATCCGTCTTGGGATCGTGGCGCCACTTTTCCTTGCCGGTATCGGCATCGAGCGCGACCACGATATCGTGCGGCGTGCAGAAATAGAGCGTATCGCCGACCTTGATCGGTGTCGCCTGGAACATGAAGGCCGACGTGGTCTTCGGATAATTGGCCGCGATATCGCCGGTGCGATATGTCCACGCCACTTCGAGATTGCTGGCGTTTTCAGGCGTGATCGCGCTGGCCGGGGAATAGCGGGTGCCCGAAAGCGTGCGCCCGTAGTGTTCCCAGTTGTCGTCCAGTTCCACCGCCGTCGATTGGGGCAGTGCGCTGGTGCTGGCGGGCATCGCCGACACGCTGCCCTGCGAAGTCAGCCCCGCGCCCGCGAGGACCGCGACGCCACCTGCCGCCACCGCGAGAGGCAGGAACCGGGTCGGGGTCTTGCGGGCAGGCTGCGCGGCAAAGGCGCGCTGCACCCACGGCATCAGCATATAGACAAGAATGAACAGCGGCCCGCCGATGCGCGGCAGGAGCTGCCAGAAATCCGTACCCACTTCCCACAAGGCCCAAAGCAAAGTGAGCAGGAAAACGGCCAGATAGACCCACGTTCCCAGCCGCCGCCCACAGCATATCAGCACGCCGGAGACGAGGCAGCCAAGCCCTGTCAGCACATAGTAGAGCGAGCCGCCGAGGCTGGCCAACCAGGCCCCGCCAAGGCCGAGCGCCAGCCCCACTAGCACCAGAAACCCGCCCAGGGCCCACAGGCCAATCCGTCCAGCCGCCATCCCAAACCTCCGTTTCGCCGCCCTTAGAAACGCAGCCTATCCGCAACGCAAGTATTTTGGCATCCGCCTTGCCCCTGCTCATCGCGGCTGTCGCGCAAAACCCGAACCGGATCGGCGGCTTCGCAAGGCACACGGATTCGCGAACGGAAAGTGGCAGGCCGGATGTTATGACTGCTTGTTTGAATATCCCTGCACTGGCAATTTCTTGCTCTCAACAGGCTGTTTGCCAACCGATTCTTGCGGCAATCGCTTCGTTCATCTAGCAGCGAAACGAACCACGCTACTGCGCGGCTCCGGTTCAGCGGATGGGAAGACATGATGAAAAGATTCGTCGGCATTTCATGCACAGTTCTGGCTCTTGCCACCCCGGCAGCGGGTGCGGAGCAAGCCGCCCCCGCCTCCATCATCGAAGTGCAGGATGTCGACCGTGACACCGTGCCCGCTGGAACGCCGGAAGCATTCTGGGCCGCTTTCGGTGAGAATCTCAAGAACGAAGCCGACCGTACGGTGGACGAAACGACTTACACGTATGTCCCCCTGGCTCTCATCCCCCTGCCCGGCGGCAAGACCGCGCTGGTCAGCACCGGGGCCAGCGAATGCACAGGCCATGCCTGTTCGGGCCTCAATTCGGTGCATTATCTTGAGCGCAAGGGCGCCCGTTATGCCGTCATCGGCGAATGGCTCGACGTGGGCACCAGCGGAACGTTCGGCAATCCGGCGCTGTATTGGGGATGGAGCGATGCGATTGCAGCCGTCCCCGTCCTCTACACCGAAGGCGGTGGCACCTGGCAGGGCTATAGCTGCGCCTTCGCGGTCCTGACCGAATTGGCAGCCACCGGCCCGGCCGAAATCGCCAGCATCCCCATCTATTACACTGACGAGGGAGCCAGGGAAACCAACAGCACCGTGGTGAAAGGCCAGATCACCGCAGCGGAAAAAGGCCGCAGCTTCACAGTGACTTATACCGGCACGCGGACTTTCAGCGAACGCTACGTCCGGGGCGCGGACGGCACGTACAAAGTGGCGGGCAAATCGCGCGTTCCCACCTGCTAGAACCATCCGCGATGCAGGGATGAAAGGCCGTTGCACATGGCCTGAACCATCCCTGCATCGCAGCGCCCCCATTCTATCCCAGAAGCCTTCGGGAAGCCGCCAGCCGGGCCCGCCTACCCCTGCGCTTCCACTTTCCCCGCCATCTCGTCGACGCTGGGCATGCGGTCCATATGCGGGATAACCTGATCGAACGTCATGAACCTGTCCAGCAAAGTCCGCGACATGGGGTTCATGAAGCGGGTGTAGATCGTGCGGCGGCGCAGCGGGCCATTGGCCTTGGGCGCCGCATGCAGAATACAGCCGAAATGCACCGTGACATCTCCGGGCTGCGTTTCGAATGTGACCACCGGCAATCGTTCCCATTCCGCTTCCGAAAACTGGTCATGGCACGTCCGGCCCGCGCTTCCGGCGAGGAAATAGAGCTGTGAGCTTTCCGATGTCGCCGCATCGAGCTGAATACCGATCTGAATGCGCGGGCAGGTGATCGGGCAACCGCCAAGCCCACAATCCTGATGCCAGCCCAGCATATAAGTGGAATCCGAATTCTCCCCGCCGGTGAATTCCCTGATAATGGCATGAGTGCCGTTGTCCCGGTCGTAGGATGGGATCAGATCCTCCTCCGACAGGCCGTTGAGGAATGTCACCATCGGGTGCCGATCCAACTCCGCGATCAGCGTCGACTGGAGCGCCATATAGTGCAAATCCCAGACTTTCTTGACGCCTTTCTCGTCAGCCGACCAGCGGGAAAAGACATCGCCCTCCACCGAATTGTCGCGCAGCCGATCGGTCTCATCCGAAAGGCGCGCGATCTCGTCGGCCGAAAAGGCGGATCGCACATGCAGGTAGCCTGCCGTGCGCAGGAAATGCGACATGGCCCGCGGATCGTCATCGCGGTTGAACGATTTGCGGATATCGAGCGGCGAATCGTCAAGATCGCGCAAATCCAGCGATTTGGGATCATAAATAGGAGTGCCGCTGTAAAGGCAACGCAGGGCCGGTTCCCACGCGTCCCACTGGCGGAAATTGCCGCGCACAAACCGGACAGCTTCTTCGTAAAGCAGGCCGAAGCGGGTGCGCAGCTCGTAGTAATAATTCTGCCAACTGTCGGCGGACAGTTCGATCACCAGTTCCGCATCGGCCACCACACCCGGAACGATACGCACCCCGTTACCCTGGCAGACATAACTGTAGGCCAGCCCTTCCGGTGTCTGGATGGCAATCGGCGCCGCATGCGCCACGTCCCAGGCGATCTTGTCGCTGACACCCCGCCGCAGCCGGTAAGGCAGGACGATTTCATGCATCGCCTTGAAGTCCACCGGCGGGAGACCCATGCTGCGTGCGGACCCGACGTTGACGTCACGCTTGATCTGAAATTCGGTCATTTCGCTCTCCCGGAATTGCAGGCGCATCCCTCATTATCCGACACAGAATGCAGCCTTATGGCTGTGTAGGGGAGAGCATGATTTCACCCACAGGGGACATTTCAGGTCAAACAAACGGCTGGCGACGCACCCAAGACGCTGGATAGCTGTTTATCCGTTGCCCGGACGCCGGGCCTGCTCCCGGAAAGCGGACGGCAACAGCCCTGTCCATTGCGCGAAGGCCCGGCGGAAACTGCGCGTATCGTGGAAACCCAGCCGGCGGGCGATCTCGGCCATGCTCATCCCGCTCCTGCCCAGCAGCGTTTTCGCGATTTCCTTCCGGCATTCGGATTTCACGGTGAGGAACGACGTGCCCTCGCCCCGCAGCCGCCGCGAAAGGGTGGACGCGCTGATGCCGAAATGGTGGGCCGTCGCTCCGCTATCGGGCAGGCGATGCCCTTCCTGTGCCAGCTGCTCGAACCAGGCCCGGATGGACGCCGCCATCGATCCCGCTCCACGCATGAAAAGGAGCGGATCGTAAGCAATCAACTCCATGACACCGTCCAGATCGCGCTGCGAATGCCGCACTTTGCGCGCAAGATTGTCCGCTCTGAACGCGAGATAGCTTTCACCACCGCCGTAACGCACCGGCGCTTTGAGAACGGCTATTCCCGGATCCGGGCATTGCGGCTCGGGCAGGGCAAGGCCGATCTCCACCAGATCGATCGGTTCCGCCCCCAGCCAAGACAGGATATTATGATAGAACAGCACATTGGCCACCACGAGCGATGGCGGAGCCTGTTCGACCAGAGGCGTCAGGTCGAGCTTGAGGCGCGCGGTCGCGCCAATCGTTTCGAGCGCCAGCGAATAGCCGCGATCCTCCAGAAATTCGTTGAAATCGATCGCTCTGCGGCACGCATCGCCCACCGTACTTGCGGCGATCACATAGGACAGGAACGCTTCAAGCGCCTTTTCCCGGTTGCCCGTCCGCGACCAGTCCCGCCGGGCCACCTGTTCGAGCAGGCGCGTGCACAGGCCATAGACATGCACGAAATCCGCGCGCGCAAGCGCCAGGATATCGCCTCGCAGCAAAGCAAGAAATTGCCGCTCGCCCCCTGGAAAATCGATCTGGCGCGCGATTGACGGAGCATAGGCGTGAAGGTCGCGCAGCATGGGCTGCAACAAGTTGGCCGGAACCGTCAAAGGCATCTCAAACAGTGCCATCGCCACGTCTCACGCTCTCCCAGAACCAATAATAGAGACGCCCCGCCCGGCAGGACAACACCCATGACACGCCGGCGCGCTTGACGCGATATCCCGGCCATTTATAGATCGAAGTCCACGAATAAGAAAAACATCATAAAGCCCGATCATTCAGCCAGCGCGGACAACACCGGATGGATAGGATATCGGCAGCTTGGGAGATATAGGTTCATGGATGCTGAAAACGCACGGCTGACTCCGCTCAAAGGTCTGTTCGTTCTCGCCGGGGTTGTCGGGGTGGTTGCCGTGCTGGTCGGGATCGGCATCCTGCTGCAATTGCCCGCACTATATGCCGGGTTCCTGTTCGCACTCTACTGGACAGGCCTGTTCCATGCCGAAGCGGACAAGTTCCTGCCCTCGCTGATAGGTTCGCTTGGCGGTCTGGTGCTGGCCTACGCTCTCACCGCACTGCCGGCGTCGCTGGGAGAAACGGTGGGCGTGGCTATCGCCGCGCTGCTGGTGTTGCTGGCCATTTACGCCATCATCATGAAATGGCTGCCGATCCTGATAAACTACGCGTTCATGCTGTTCCTGACTGTCGGCAGCATTCCCGCTCTGCACAATGACACGACGCTGTGGGCCATGGCCTGCGCGGTAATCGTGGCCGCCGCATATACGGGCGCGCTCGTGTTCGGCGGCAAGAAGCTGGCGGCCCGCTCCGCCCGTTCGGCGGGCTGATCGCCAGCCCAAAGGTCGCACCCGCCCCAGATCGCCACGCCGCCAGGTGACCGGGCAATCGGGGCAGCGGGCGGCCATAGCGGGCAGGAAGCATGGCATGGCGGAAAGGCCGGTCGATAATATCGCCAAGATGGCGCCCGAAGCGGTAAGGCTTCGCATGGCGCTGCGGCGTTATGTGGCGCGCAAGGTGCCTGCTGGCGATGTCGACGACCTGCTGCAGGATGTCTTCCTGAATCTTGCGAAATCGCAACCGCAGACCTCGATCGGCAATCTGTCCGCCTACGTTTTCCGGATCGCTTCCAATCTCGTTCTGGCGCGTGGCCGGAAACAGCGGTGGCAATCCTACCCCGACGACGCCGCGCTGGAAGTGCCGGACCATACCGCGTTCCCGCCCGACCGCATTCTGGCGTCGCAGGAGGAACTGCGCGCGGTCATGCAGGATATCATGGGGCTGCCGCGGCGTACCCGCGACGTGTTCCTGCTCCACCGCTTCGAAGACATGACTTATACGGAGATCGCGCAGCATTTTGACATTTCGTTAAGCGCGGTAGAAAAACACATGATAAAGGCGCTACGCCTGCTGTCGCGCGCAGCGAGCACCCGCTGATGATGGATTTGGACGTGATCACGGATCGGGATTCATCCGCATGGCTGGCCAGACTGCGCTCGGGCCGGATGACGGCTGCGGACCAGCGCCAGTTTGACGCATGGCTGAAAAACCCGGCCAATCGCGCGGATTTCCAAGCCCTGTCCCACGCTTACGAAGGCCTTAGCCATTGGGCGGACGATCCGGTGGTGTTCAAAGCCAGAACGGCGGCGCTGCAACGGGCAAGCAAACCCCCTCTCCGCACATTTTTGCCTATCGCCGCCGCAATCGTTGCCGCCGTTGCGGTTGCGCTGCTGCTTTTCACCATGCCCGGCATGGTCGACAATGGCCCACAGCCAGAGAAAATCCTGACGACAGCTGCGAACCAGCGGCAATATGCCACGCTGGAAGACGGCAGCCAGTTGGTTCTAGACGGAAACACGAAGATTGCCGTCCGCTTCAATAAGGACAAGCGGCAAGTGTTCCTGCGTCAGGGCCGGGCCTATTTTGCCGTAGCCAAGGACCCTACCCGGCCTTTCGTCGTCCATACGGGCCTGGGATCGGTCTATGCCGTGGGCACCGCCTTTTCCGTCGACGGGCGCAAGGAAGGCATGAAAGTCCTGCTCACCGAAGGGAAAGTCCGCGTAAAACTTGAACCGACGCACACGCTGGCGGCACGCAAAACCATCGACATGCTCCCGGGAACCGAGCTGTCAGCGGACCGGAAAGGGTGGGCCGTCCAGCGCGCGCCTGTTGACCATGCGCTCGCCTGGACCGAGGGGTTCATCGTTTTTGACGATACCAGGCTGGCCGATGCGGTGGCCGAGTTCAACGCGGTTTCCAGGCGGACTCTCGTTCTCGGGCCGGGCCTCGGCCAGCAGAGGATCAGCGGCACTTTCCGCTCCGGCATGGCCGAAGATTTCTCCCGCGCGCTCGAAGCCTATGGCATCGCCCGGATAGAAAGCCAGGATGAGAAGCAGATTCGCCTGATCGGTCCGACCGCAAAATAAATTCGCGTCAGGAGGTGAGGGGAAAATCCCCGGCCGCATCATACCCTTCAGAAAGACGGAGGGGACACATGCATATCAGTCATAAGACAAGTTTGAGCGCGATCGCGGTGGCAATGGCGTGCTGCGTTGCACCGGCGGCCTACGCGCAGGCGGTGCACATCGAAATCGATCCGCAACCCCTGGCCAGCGCGCTCAATCGCGTGGCGGTCCAGACACGCAGCCAGATTCTGTTCAGCCCGGACATGGTTGCGGGCCGCACGGCACGCGGTGTGCGCGGATCGATGACCGTGGACGGCGCGCTCGACAAGCTGTTGCAGAATACCGGGCTCAGGTATCGGCATCAAAACAATGTCATCCTGATCGAACGGCCGGAGGGCCTCAGCCGGATTTCCAGCGACGCCCCGCCGCCGGCAGCGACCAGCAGCGCCGCGCCCATAACCGCCAGCGAACCCGCAGACCGCGACGCCGGTCAACTGGCGGAAATCATCGTCACGGCCCAGAAACGCGAGGAATCGCTACAGGGCACACCGATTTCCATTGCAGTGCTTGGTGCGGATGATCTCGAAAAACGCGGCGTGGCCACGTTGAGCGATTTTGCCAGCGGCGCCGTGCCATCGTTGCGCATCATTCCGCTTCAGGCGCGGCCATCATCGCTCACCGTCACTATGCGCGGCATCTACCCGGGCGATGCGGCGATGATCAGCCGCGATCCAACCGTGGGTATCTACGTCGACGGGGTCTATTTGGGCCGCTCTCAAGGCTTGGGCTCCGAAATGTTCGATCTCGAACGGATGGAAGTGTTGCGCGGCCCGCAGGGTACGCTGTTCGGGCGGAACGCGGTTGGCGGCGCGATCAGCATGGTGTCGAAGAAGCCCACGGGGGAACTGGGCCTCGATCTCACGGCAGGTATCAGCAATTTCAATGGCCGGAGCGTCAAGGCGCATCTGAATCTGCCGGAATTCGCGGGCTTCAGCATCAAGCTGGATGGCGTGTGGACCAAACGCGACGGTTGGGTTGATAACCCCCTTCCAAACGCTTCGGACTACTCTGAGGTCAATCGTCGTGGCGTCCGGGTGAGCGTGATGTGGGAACCCGCACCAAACCTGAATGTCCTCTATTCCTACGATATTTCACGCGATGCTTCGACAGCCGGTTATAATCAGACCATGTCTCTCCTGCCGGGTGGCAAGCTGCCCCCAATGTTCTCACTTGAGAAGAAGAGGGTGCGGGACGCGCGGATTGGTGTCCCAATGGAACCCAGCGTCGGCAAAGTGTCCGGTCATAGCCTTCAGGCGACATGGAATGTCACCGATCAACTGACGCTGCGATCCATTTCGGCCTATCGCAAAACCTCGCAGGACCAATATACGAATAGTGGGGGCCTGACCCTTGCCTATGCTCCCGGCAGCGTATTCTCGCGCATCAGTTATGCCGATATGCATCAGGATCAGTTCAGCCAGGAAATCCAACTGCTCGGCAGTTTCGAGAATTTGAAATTCGTCGTTGGTGGGTTTTATTTCAAGGAAGACGCCGACGATCTGGCATATTCCCCCTTCTCCGCCCGTTTCAACTCGGACGGCACGGGGTATACGTTGCTGCCGGTATCCTTCAGCGCCGCTAACTTTCCCGAACGGGCAAGTGTGCTCCACGCCAAATCAAGGGCAATCTTCGGCCAAGCCACTTATACGCCGCCGATCCTTGGCGAACGTCTGCACCTGACCGGCGGGTTGCGCTGGACGCATGACAGCAAGCACGGCGCACGGACCCGGGCTGCCGGCGCGGTGATCGACATTCCCTTTTCTTTCTCCTCGAAACGGGTGGACCCGGCCTTCACCGCCGCCTTCGATTGGACTGACACCATCAACACCTACGTAAAATGGGGCCGGGCCTATCGCGCGGGCGGCGCAAACTCGCGCGCGCCCAACTTCGAAAAATTTGGGGCGGAAGAAGTGTCGAGCTGGGAAATCGGCGCGAAAACGGAACTGTTCGATCGCCGTGTGCGGCTCAACATTGCCGCCTATCACACGAAATACAACGATCGTCAGGTGGACTTCTCCAATCCGGCTTCACCTTCGGTCATAACCACGGTGAACGCCCCCGATCCTGCCAAAATTAAGGGCGTGGAAGTCGATCTCACCGCACGTCTCACACGGGAACTGACTCTGACGGGCAGTTATGCCTACACGTCATGGAAAGCTACGGGAGACCGCAATCCGTACAGTAAGCTGATCGAAGAGGGCGTGGTGCTCTACACACCCAAAAATTCCGCATCGATCGCTCTCGATCATGTCTTTTCGCCGTTTGACGGCGCAACGCTGTCGACTCATGTCGATGCCGTTTATTCAGGCAGCTTCTACACCGGCAGCGCCAGCTCCCCCAAGACGGACTCCTATTTCATGCTCAACGGCCGGATCACCTTGGGCGATCTCGAAATAAGCAACGGCTCCAAAGTCGCCGTGTCCCTATGGGGCAAGAACCTCACCAACACCCAGTGGGAAACTTTCCAGTATGCGCTGGCCGGTGCCGGGGTGGCGAATGTCGTTTCCGGTTACTTCAATGAACCGCGAACTTACGGGGTCGAAGCCCGCCTCACTTTCTGAAGATGCGGTTCAAATTCGGAATTGGAAACAATTGCATAAACGAGGCGCCAGTGGTGGATTGTTCCGGGGAGACCTGTCGATCCCCCGCCGGCGTGTCTGTCAGACACAATTTGCATGAGGCACGGTATTTATGAAGAAATCCGCCCTTTCCCTGTCTGCCGCCGTACTGGCCGCGGTTTTCGTCATTCCCGCCAGCGCAGCTGAACCGCTCCGCATCGAACGGCAGGATGCGCAAAATGCGTTCGTCGTGCGCGACGATAGCGCACCGGCAACCTTCTGGTTGAGCAAGGATCCTGTGCTCGACGACAACGACGTGCAGATCGCCCGTGACAGCAAGGCGAAGCGCGTGGCGGTGAAGCTTCCGGTGGCCGAACGCGAATATGTCATCATGCAGCGGGCCGATGGCACCACCGTGGCCGTGGCCGAGCGTGTGCTGCCCTTGCAGCAAAGCAGCAATTTCCGCGATCTGGGCGGCTATCAGACCAAGGATGGCAAGATCGTCCGATGGGGCAAGGCCTACCGTTCGGGTGCTATGCCCATGCTGACCGAAGCCGACTATGCCCTGCTGGATCAGCTTGCCATCGGAACGGTGGTCGATTTCCGGTCGCTCGAAGAACGGGAAGTCGCTCCCGATCTGCTGGATGATCGCACCGGGGCGCTGTTCATCGCCAACGACTATTCGATCAAGCCGCTTCTGGCCAAATTCGGTTCAAGCGACCGGGAAAATATCTACGAGGGGATGGAAGACAGGATCGCACCGCAACTGCGGTCGCTGTTCAAACGGTTGCTCGCCGACGATGGCGCCGTCGTTTACCATTGTTCGGCGGGTCAGGACCGGACCGGGGTTGCAACGGCGCTGATCTACGACATTCTTGGCGTGGATCGCGCAACGATCCTGAAAGACTATCATCTTTCAACCGGCTTCCGCCGCGTCGAATTCGAGATGCCGCCGATCAATGCGGCCGATTACCCGAACAATCCGATAGTCCAGCATTATGTCGCCAGCCAGGCGAAAGGCTCCGCCGCCAAAGCCGAACCGCTCTACACGCCGAGCGGACAATCGCATCTGGCGCAATTCTTCGCTTATCTCGATGCCCGTTATGGCGGCTCGGCCGCCTATCTTCAGCAGGAACTCGGCTTCACCCCCGCCGATCTGGAAAAGCTGCGCGCCAATATGCTGCAATAAACCGCTATCACGCTGCAATCCCGCGCGGCCCTGCAACAAGGTTGCGTGGGCCGTTGGCGTATTGCGGGCCGCGATCAGACAGGCCGGAATACCAAACCACCACTATCGGCAGGAAAAGGGAAGAGCGGCAGGCTCTTGAAATATATGGTGAGCCCTGCTGGGTTCGAACCAGCGACCTACTGATTAAAAGTCAGTTGCTCTACCGACTGAGCTAAGGGCCCCACCACGTTGCTGCCCCTACGGAGCGGATGGGGCTTGGTCAAGCGGGCAAAAAGCTGTTGCACCGTCAATCCACCGATTGGATCGCGCCAGGTCCCGGCAATGCGGCGGGCCGGGGCCAGCACGAAAGCCCGTTCGCGAAAGGCGATATGGGGGATGGTCAGCCCTGGCCCCGCGTGGAAACCGCCGCTCCACAGGATGATATCGAGATCGAGCACCCGCGCCCGCCAGCGTATTCCCATGCGGCGGCGGCCGAAAGCGCTTTCAATCGCATGCAGCCGTTCAAGCATGGCTTCTGGCACGAGATCGGTGCGGACGAGGCAGGCCGCGTTGGCGAATCGGCGCTGCGATGGGCCGATCGGCGCGGTTTCAATAATGGGCGATGCCGCTGCGCAATCCAGGCCATTGCCGTGGAGCGCGGCCATCGCCGCTTTCAGCACCCGGCGCGGCGGCCCATGGCGCGGATGCCGCATGTTGGAACCCAGCGCGACGAGATAGGTCTGCGCGCCCAAGCGATCAGATATCCTGCGCGATCCGCCCATAAAGCTGCGGCCGCCGGTCACGGAAGAACCCCATGCCCGCCCGGTGCGTTGCGGCGCGCGCGAGGTCGATCGTCGCGATCAGCACACCGGTTTCCTCAGCCCCGTAATCGCAGACGAAATCGCCCCATTCATCGGCGATGAAACTGTGACCGTAGAACCGCTGGCCCTGCTCGGTGCCGATGCGGTTGGCCGCGATCACCGGCATGCAGTTCGACACCGCATGGCCCAGCATGGCGCGACGCCACATGCGGCTGGTGTCGAGATCCGCATCGTAGGGTTCGGAACCGATAGCGGTGGGATAGAACAGCAGTTCCGCCCCCATCAGCGCCATTACGCGGGCGCATTCGGGATACCACTGGTCCCAGCAGATGCCGACCCCGATCCGCGTGCCGAACACGTCCCACACCTTAAATCCGTCGTTGCCGGGGCGGAAATAGTACTTTTCCTCATACCCCGGGCCATCGGGAATATGGCTCTTGCGATAGGTGCCCATGATCGCCCCATCGGGCCCGATCATCGCCAGCGTGTTGTAGTAGTGATGCCCATCCCGCTCGAAAAAGCTGGTCGGAATCGCCACGCCGAATTTCGCGGCCAAGGCCTGCATCGCGACGACGGAGGGATGCTCCACCGTCGGTCGGGCCAGCACGAACAGCGCTTCATCCTCCACCTTGCAGAAATAGGGGCCGGAAAACAGCTCCGGCGGGAGAATGATCTGCGCACCTTTCCCGACCGCTTCCTCCACCAGCGCGGAGACGGCGGCGATATTCGTCTGTTCATCGTCCGAGCCAAGGGCGAGCTGCAATGCGGCAACGGTGATTTCGGGCATGGGCGGCGCTCTATCAGGTCCGTTTGCGGAACAGAAGAGTCATCCGGTCGCTTTCGCCCACGGCTTTCAATTCTTCCCGCTTCGTCCGCAAGGTAGGCGGCAGTTCCCACACACCTTCCGGATGGTCGGCGCTGTCGGCGGGGTTGGCGTTGATCTCGCTCGTGCCGACGAGCGTGAAGCCGTGCGCTTCGACCAGCCGGACCACATCGGCCTGCCGCAAATAGCCCTTGCTACCATCGACATAGGCCGCGGGTGCATCCGCCCTGGAACGATGCTGCTCGATCCCCAGAAGCCCGTCATCCTTGAGAAGACGGTGAATCACATCAAGCTCACGGTCGAGCATGCCCATGCGCAGCAGGTTGTGCATCATCCGGAAAACCACCACCCGGTCTACTGTGCCATAGAGCGCGGCGGGCAGATCGTCCGAATTGTAGGCCCCGATAGTGCTGGCCGAAACACCGGTCCATTCGGCAGCCTTTGCCGGGAACGTTTCCCCAAGCCCGGCGAAATAGCGCTTCTGCTGTTCATCGCCCTGCCGGACATCGGGATTGAGCCCGATATAGCGGCCATCGGTGCCGAGATAGGGCACAAGGATACGTGTGTACCACCCGCCGGAGGGGGCATAGTCGACCACGGTCATGCCTGGCCTGATGCGGAAGAACGCCAGCGTCTGCGCCGGATGGCGATAGGCATCGCGCTGTCTGTCCTCCGCACGGCGGGGATTGGCCAACGCCAGTTCGAGCGCCGCTTCGCAGGCTGAGCAGACGGGGGGATCCACAGCGGCCGGATCGGCGGTCTCTTCCGCGGCCCATGTCGGGCCGGAGAGGCCGAAAATCGCGGCAATCATCACAAGAACACGGCGCATTTTCCATTCTCCCGGCAAGTGCGCATGAGTATGAGAGTGGCAAGAGACCATGACAAGCGCAAGGCGGATGCCTATCTAGGGCGGGCTGCGGATGCGGCGATTGGCAGACCACGGATGAACGGCATGGAAACGGCAATTGTGGCGGGCGGATGCTTCTGGTGCACGGAAGCGGTGTTTCGCGATGTTATCGGGGTAAGCGGCGTCGAAAGCGGCTATATCGGCGGCTCTATCCCCGACCCCACGTATCGCGCTGTCTGTTCCGGCCAGACCGGCCATGCCGAAGCGATCAAAGTGGAATACGATCCGGCCGTGATTTCCTATGCCGAGATTCTCGACGTGTTCCTTGGCACCCACGATCCAACGCAGCTCAATCGCCAGGGCAACGATGTCGGCACCCAGTACCGCTCAGCCATTTTTCCGCTCGACGATACGCAGCGCGCCGAAGCCGAAGCGGCCATCGCGCGGGCCAACGCCGACCATGGCGGGCGCGTCGTCACCACTATCGAAGGCCCGGCCCCGTGGTATCCGGCGGAAGAGTATCATCAGGAATATTGGGAGGGCGAAGGCCAGCGCAATCCTTATTGCCTCGCCACGATCCCGCCCAAATTGATGAAATTGCGCAAGAGTTTCCAGAACAAGGTCCGGCAGGACTGAAGCAAGAGGGCAGCCGATTCCCCGCCGTGCTCAATCCCTGATCCAGCGCGCGACGAAAAACCCGTCCATCCCGCCTGATGCAGCCAGCATGGCCGGGTCGGTGCGCAATTGCCCCGCCGCATCGGGCGCGACACCGGCGGGCAGGTCCTCGGCCAGGATCGGCACCGGGCGAAACGGGACGCGCACGGCCTGTGCTTCGCCTTCTTCCGGTTCCAGCGAACAGACCGCATAGACCAGTTGCCCGCCGGGCTTGAGCCATGCGGCGGCGCGCGCCAGCAGAATGGCTTGCAAATCCGCCATTTCCGCAATCTGGCGCGGCCCGATCCGGTGCAGCACATCCGGATGACGGCGGCAGGTGCCGGTGGCCGTGCACGGCGCGTCGAGCAGGATCGCATCGAACGGCGCCTCTGCCTCCCACTCCAGGGCATCGGCTATCACCACATCCGCCGGCAGGCCGGTGCGGGCGCAGTTCTCCTGCAGCCGCGCCAGCCGCTTGGCGCTAAGGTCGAGCGCGGTGACCGCCCAGCCAGCGGCCGCGAGTTGCAACGTCTTGCCCCCCGGCGCCGCGCACAGATCAAGCACTCTACGCCCTTCCCCGGCACCCAACAGTCGCGCGGGCAGGCTGGCAGCGAGATCCTGCACCCACCATGCCCCTTCGGCGAAGCCGGGCAGATCTTCCACCGCCGTGCCGCGCGGCAGCCGGACATGACCGGGCATCAGCGACAGGCCGCCCAGCTTTTCCGTCCATTGCGCCGTCGCGGCAGGATCGCGCAACGTAAGGTCGAGCGGCGGCGGCAAGGCCAGCCCGGCAGCAATCGCCACGGCCCGTTCGCCCCAGCGGTCCAGCACCCCGGCGGGCAGGGTAGGCACGTTGGGCAATGCCACCTTGCGCTTGACCAGTGCGGAAAACACCCCGTGCGCCAGCCTGCGAGGGCCGCCGGTGAGCAGCGGCAAAGCCGTGGCGATGACCGCATGCGGCGGCGTTTCCAGCCGCAGCCACTGCGCCAGCATCAGCCGCAGCACCGCACGCGGCTTGGCGTCTTCGGGCAGAATCTGGCGTGTGGCAGAATCGATCAGCGTATCGAGATCGGGCAACCAGCGCAGCACTTCCGCCGCAATCGCACGGGCCAACGCACGATCCGCGGATGCGCGCAGATGCTGCATCGCCGCCCCAGCCGCCTGATCCAGCGTTTCGCCCCGGCGCAGCACGGCATCGCCCATCTTGAGCGCGGCACGGCGGGCGGGAAGTCCGGGAATATCGTTCATCGCCCGGCCTTAGAGCATCGCGCGGAAAAGTGGGAACCGGTTTTCCGCATCAAACGATGCGGCAACAAGGAATTGGAGCGATTTCGGAGCAAGTGGTAACGGCTTTTTCCCGCCCCGCCGCACCCTGCGCAAACCGGCAATTGCAATCGTGCGGCGTACGGCTCACAATAGCGGAATGACCAAGCGTGCCACCCAACGCCCCGAAGGCTTCACCAAACCGGCCTATTGGAACAATGCGCCCGCGCCCAAGCCCGAACCCAACGAAAAGGGCGAGAAAGACCCCGATGGCCTTTCCCCCACCCGCTATGGCGACTGGGTGAAGGACGGAATCGCCATCGATTTCTGAGGCAACGCCATATCCGGTCCGTCCTTTCGCCTTAAGCGGTTCGCTCTGGGAATGCTGCTGTCGGCGGCCGGGCTGGTATGGATCGCCCCGCTGGTGGGCATCATCGGATTGATCGCAGGATTTCTACTGCTGGTTGCAGCTTACGAGAATGGCGCCGGCACCTATCTGCCGCTGGCGGTGCTGTTCGTGATCGTGCTGCTGGTGCTGTTTCTGCTTATCCTGGCCATGGCCTATATCCATGCCATGTTCACCGGCGCGCGTTGATCCGCCGGGCCGCTTCAGACCCAGCCCGCCAATTCGCGGCGCACCAGCGTTTCCAGCATGGCCATCCCCGCATCGCCCGCGTTGAGGCAGGTCAGCGCGGCAAACCGTTCGCCTCCAGCCTCGCTGAATTGTTCCCGCCCCCGGATCGCCAATTCCTCCAATGTTTCGAGGCAATCAGCGGCAAAGCCGGGTGCGGCCACGGCGATCCGCCGCGTGCCTTGGCGCGCTTCCGCCACCAGCACCGCATCGGTGGCCGGTTCCAGCCATCTGGCGCGGCCGAACCGCGACTGGAACGTGGTTTCGATCCGCAGATCCGGCCGCGCCAGCGCCGTTTTCAACAGGTGCGCCGTACGGTGACATTGATCGAAGTAGGGATCGCCCAGCACCCGGGTTCGTTCCGGCATGCCGTGGAAACTCAACAGCAGCACCTCGGGCAGAAAATCGAGGCGATTGAGCTGCGCGCCGATGTCCTGCGCCAGCGCCGCGATATAGGCCGGATCGTCATGGTACGCAGGCATCGTGCGCAGGGCAGGCTGCCAACGCATTGCCTGGAGCGCGGCCCCCGTCGCATCGACCACCGTGGCCGTCGTCGCACCGCAGTATTGGGGATAGAGCGGGGCCAGCACGATCCGTTCGCACCCCGCCGCTTTCATTGCCACGATCCGGCTGGCGATGGACGGGCTACCATAGCGCATCGCCCAGTCCACCCGCACCCCATCGCCCAGCCGATGTTGCAGGGCCTTCGCCTGTGCGGCGGTGATGGCGGCCAGGGGGGAACCCTGTTCGGTCCACACCTGCCGATAGGCATGGGCCGATTTCCTTGGCCGGGTGTTGAGAATGATCCCGTGCAGGATCGGCCACCAGATAAGCCGGGGAATTTCCACCACGCGCGGATCGGACAGGAATTCCGCCAGATAGCGGCGCACCGCCGCCGGAGTCGGCGCATCGGGCGTGCCCAGATTGACCAGCAGCACGCCAATCCCGCTCGCCCCCTTGTTCTGATCGCCCGCCGCCATGGTCACAATCCGTCCGACAGCAGTGGCAGGCGGCGGAACCGCAAGCCGGTGGCGGAATAGAGCGCATTGGCGATGGCCGGGGCCACGGCCACCATGCCCAGTTCGCCCGGATCGAAAGGATCGGCATCGCTTGCCAGGAAATCGACCGTAATCTGCGGGCAATCGGCCAGGAGCGGCAGATCGAGCCCGGCCAGACGCGCGGTGTGGGGTATCCCCTGCCCATAGAACAGCGCCGAACCCAATGCGCAGCCGATCCCGAAAATCAGCCCGCCTTCGATCTGCTGGCGCGCGATATCGAGATTGACGATCCGCCCGATGTCGGCAACCGCCGTCAACCGGTCCACCCGCACACCGCCTTCCCCGCGCGACGCAGTGGCAATCACAGCGATGCAGCCGTCACCGATCCGATGGCAGGCAAGGCCCTGCCCGCTCTGGTCGTTGCCCCCATCCCACTGCGCCAATTGGGCCACCTTTTGCAGGCAAGCGGCAAGGCGCAAATCGTTTTCCAGCATGGCGATGCGATAGGACAGCGGTTCACGCTTATGCCGGCGCGCCAGTTCGTCGATGAAGCTTTCGACGAAAAACGCGGTGTAGCCATGGGCATTGCCGCGCATCCGCCCGGTGGCCAGCGGCAAAGTCACCGGCACATGGTCCACCGCGATATTGGGAATGGCGTAAGTCGGCGCGGCCCCTTCCACCGCCAGCGGATCGGCTTTGCCCGCCGCATCGGCGATCGCCACCGTGCTGGTGGCATCGTCGAACATCCGATGGCCGAATTCCCGCGCCGTGGCGGGCAACGCCAGCCGGGCCCGAAAGGTGGCGATGGCACCGCTGGCATCGGTGCGGGCGGCCAGCACAGCGGCCACCGGGGTACGCGGCCGCCCGGCAAGGAATTCCTGCCAGCGCGACCAGACAAGTTGCACCGGCCGGTCCACCGCCCTTGCGATCAGGGCCGCTTCGACGGCGTGATCGTTTTCCAGCCGCCGGTCGAAACTGCCCCCGGCGGGCATCGGATAGATCACCACATCGCGTTCTGCCATGCCCAGCGCCCGCGCCGCCGCGCAGCGGGCTTGCTGCGGCGCCTGGCTAGCAATCCACAATTCCAGCCTGCCATCGCGCAGCCGCGCCGTGGCGCTGGCAGTTTCCAGCGTGGCGTGGGTGACAGGCGCGACATCGTAGCGCAGCGCCAGACTCGGCTTGTCGAGCCCGGCATCGCCATCGCCCTGTTCGACGATGCGTTCCCCCTGCTCCTGCCGCACCCCGCGATCGAGCGCATCGTCGATCGCCTCGCTACCGAACGGCCGCTTCACGCGGAAATGGGGATCGAGCGCCGCCAGCGCCTGCTCTGCCGCCCACCAGTTCGCCCCTACCGCCGCCAGCCAACCTTGACCGCGCACGGTGCGGATCAGACCGGGTGTACCGGCCGCGGCCTGCGCATCGAATTCACTCAGTTCCGCCTCGGGTAGAGGGCCATGGCGGATCGCCGCATAGACCATGTCGGGCAGGCGGACATCGCCCGCGAAGATGAAGCTGCCGTCGACTTTCGCGGGCAGGTCCAGCCGGGGGAATGGGCGCGGCGCGGCGCGCACTGGATCGACCGGTTCTTCCTCCGCCGGCGCATTGCGCAGCGGCGGCGGGTCGGGTGGGGCAAAGCCCGCTGCCGCTTCCGCCAGTTCGCCGAAACGGAGAGATTTGCCCCCATGGCGCACCGTTCCGCCCCATACGTCGCATGTATCCCACGGCACGTCCCACCGCGCCGCCGCGGCCATCGCCAACATCGCCCGGGCACAGGCCGCGGCCGCCCGTGCCGGGGCCTCGTAGGCGGCCAATGACATCCCTTCGGCAGTGGTATTGAAATGGCTGCTCTGCGCGAAACGGCGCGCCAGCCAGCTATCCGGACTGTCCGCCAGCCCCGCGCCCAGCGGCATCCACAGCGGCGCCCAGCGGGCCGCCAGCGGCACATTGGGATAAGCCGCGCCGGGCGGGGCGGGTTCGACCGCGATCATCCGCCAGTCCGCCCCCAGTTCCACGGCCACGATTTGCGGCAGCAGAGTGGTGATCCCCTGCCCCATTTCCAGTTGCGGCACGGCCACCGTTACCACGCCATCGCGCGCGATTCTGAGCCAGGCATCGAAGGCGTATTCCCCCTTCCCCGGCGCCAGCGGAGCAGGCTCTGGATTGTTCCCCAGCCCCCAGGCAACAAGAAGCCCGCCGCCCAGCGCGCCGCCGATTAACAATCCGCGCCGCGTGATGGCCATGCCTAGCCGTGCCCCTGTGCCGCCAGCCACTGCGCAAGCCGGTGCGCAATCGCGGCGAAACTTTCCGCCTGTGGGCCATCGCCTGCCGCAGGCGGAACGCCCGCATCGCTCGCTTCCCGGATTTCCAGCGCCAGCGGCACCCGGCCGAGGAAAGGCAGACCTTTCTGCGCGGCGGCCTGTTCCGCCCCGCCCTGCCCGAACGGATCGCTGCCCTTGCCGCAATGCGGGCACAGATAGCCCGCCATATTTTCCACCAGCCCGATGATCGGCACATCGACCTGCCCGAACAGATCGATGGCGCGCATCGCATCGATCAGCGCCAGATCCTGCGGGGTCGACACCACCACCACGCCATCGGGGCGGAATTTCTGCATCATGGTGAGCTGGATATCACCCGTGCCCGGCGGCATGTCGACCAGCAGCGTATCGACCGGGCCCCATTCGGCATCGATCAATTGCCCCAGCGCATTGCCCGCCATCGGCCCGCGCCAGGCAATCGCCTGCCCGGGTTTCGCCAGATGGCCCATAGACAACACCGGCACGCCATATGGGCTGGGCACCGGGACCAGTTTCTTGTCCACCGCTTCGGGCCGCTGCCCTTCGTTGGCCAGCAGACGCGGCTGCGACGGCCCGTAGATATCGGCATCGACCAGCCCGACTTTATGCCCCAGCCGCGCCAGCGCGACGGCAAGATTGGTGGTCAGCGTCGATTTGCCGACCCCGCCCTTGCCCGAAGCGACGACGATGATCCGGCGGTGCACCTTGTTGGCCATCAGCGCGACGCGCACTTCCTGCGGCCCGCCCGCATCGATCACCGCCTGCCGCGCGAGATCTTCCAGGGCAGCGGCTTCCGCCCGGCCCAGTCCCGCCGCATCCAGCACCAAGGTGGCGCTGGCATCCGTCAAGCGCAGTGACTGGAGGCGCTGTGCCACCGGTTCTGGCAGCTTCGATTTCAGTTCGGTTTCGTCCATCACATCGCCTCCCTAGCGAAATTCGCGTGCAAGGCACTGTTTTTGTCGCTCTCGATACCTATAAAGGGACGCATGAGACGAATGGGCGGTTTTTTTGACCAGATAGCGCTGGCCATGTCCGGCAGACGCAGCCCCTGGGGCGGAAGCTCCGGCGGCGGAAACGATGACGATCAGGGCGGCTCGAAGCCGCCCAGCGCAGGCGATAGCGCGGAAGACGGCCAGGATGGCGGCAACAATCCGCCCCCGCGCGGCCCGCGCAACCCCTGGCTTCCCGGCGGGGGGAGCGGGGATGACGGCAAACCGGGCAAGGATGGTCCGCGCCGGCCGACCAGTCTGGAAGACCTGTTCCGCACGCGGGGCCCCGAAGGGCCGCGCCGCCGCTCCGGCGGACCGGGCGGCCCCAATCTGCGCCTGCCCGAACGCCCCGGCGGCGGAAGCTGGTTCCCGCTGGCGGCGGGCGCGATCGTCCTCGTAGGCCTTGGCATCAGCATGATCCATCAGGTCGGGCCCAAGGAACAGGGCATCGTCACCACCATCGGCAAATATTCCCGCACATTGCAGCCCGGCCTGAATTTCACGCTCCCCTGGCCCATACAGCAGGTCGATATCGAACCGGTCAGCACGATCCGTTCGTTCCGCATGCCAGCAGGCGGGCAGGAGAGGCTGATTCTGACCGGCGACCAGAACCTGGTCGATCTCAGCTATCTCATCCGCTGGAACATCAAGGATCTGAAACAGTACAAGTTCCAGATAAGCCAGCCAGAAGAAACCATTCAGGAAGTGGCCGAAGCCGCCATGCGCGCCTCTGTCGCCGAACAGACGCTGGACGATACTTTCTCGGGCGCGGGGCGCGCGACAATCGAACAACGGGTGCGCGACCGGATGCAGGGCATTCTCGACGCCTATCGCGCGGGGATCGCCGTGCAGGGTGTCGAAATCGACAAGACCGACCCGCCCGAACGCGTGGTGGAAGCATTCAAGGACGTATCGGCCGCGCAGCAGGATGCCGACGCGGATATCAACCGCGCCCGCGCCTGGGCCCAGCAGCTTCGCGCCCAAGCGGAAGGTGAAGCGGCGGCTTTCGACAAGGTGTACGCGGAATACCGCCTCGCCCCCGATGTGACCAAGCGCCGCATGTATTACGAAACCATGGAACGTGTTCTGGCCAAGACCAACAAGACCATCATCGAGGCCCCGGGTGTTACGCCCTATCTGCCGCTGCCCGAAGTGAAGCAGCGCGCGGCCAAGAAAGCAGCGGAAGGGCAATAGGCGATGGAACGTATCTGGGAAAACTACAAGCTTCCCCTGATCGCGCTCGCCGTGATTGTGGTGGCCTTGATGTCGAGCGTCATCGTCGTGCCGGAAACGCAACAGGCGGTCATCGTCCGCACGGGTGAACCGGTGCGTGTCATCAACCGGTTCCGCCCGGACGTGCCCTATGGCAAGACCGGGGCGGGCATGGTGCTGCGCATCCCCTTTCTCGAAACCGTGCAACGGGTGAACAAGCGGGTGATCCCGCTGGACATGGAACGCCAGCAGGTACTTTCGGCCGATCAGCAGCGGCTTCAGGTCGATGCCTATGCCCGCATCCGCATTATCGATCCCGTGTTGATGGTGGAAACCGCCGGTACGGAAGACCAGGTGGTGACGCAGTTGCAGCCGATCCTGAACTCCGTCCTGCGGCAGGAACTCGGGCGGCGCTCGTTCACCTCGCTGCTCACCGCGGAACGCGGCTCGGCGATGAGCAATATCCGCACCAATCTCGACCGGCAGGCCCGCAGATACGGCGCGCAGGTCATCGATGTGCGGATCAAGCGCACCGATCTGCCCGACGGCACGCCGCTGGAAGCAGCCTACACCCGCATGCAGACCGATCGTGAACGCGAAGCCGCCACGATCCGGGCCCAGGGCCGCAAGGATGCCCAGATCATCCGCGCCGAAGCGGAAGCACAGGCCGCCAAGACCTATGCCGCCAGCTTCGGCAAGGACCCGCAGTTCTATGATTTCTACCGCGCCATGCAGAGCTATCTGACGACATTCGAAACCGGTGAAGGCGAAAGCACGATGGTCCTCTCGCCGGACAACGAGTATCTCCACCAGTTCCGCGGATCGCGGTAACCATTCAATTCCGGTTAAGGCCGCACGGCCTGAATCGGCACGGCTACTGCTTACCCCGGCCGCCACATGCAGCGGCCGGACCAACGAAGAGGATTTGAGACCCGTGCGTTATGCTTATGGAGTGACAAGTGCGCTGCTGCTCGGCGGCGCCATGGTTTCCTTGGTCACCGGGGTCCCTGCCGGTGCACAGGTGGCGCAGAACGACGCCAGCGAAATGCGCGATGTCGTGCCCCGGGCCGGAGCCCCGGCCAGCTTTGCCGATCTGACCGATCAACTCGCCCCCGCCGTGGTCAACATTTCCACGCGGCAACGGCTCAAAGTGCCGAACAATCCGCTGGCGCAGCTTTTCGGCATGCCCGGCGCAGATGGACCGCAGACGCGTGAGGCGCAATCGCTCGGCTCCGGTTTCATCATCACCGCCGATGGCTATGTCGTCACCAACAACCACGTGATCACCGCCGAAGGACAGGGACAGGTCGAATCGATCACTGTCACCATGCCCGATGGCAGCGAATATCCGGCGGAACTCATCGGGCGCGATGCAGCCTCCGATCTCGCCGTGCTCAAGATCGCGCGATCCAAGCCCTTCCCCTTCGTCAAGTTCGGGGATTCGTCGCGCGCGCGGGTGGGTGACTGGATCATCGCCATCGGCAATCCCTTCGGCCTCGGCGGCACGGTCACCTCGGGTATCGTTTCGGCCGTGTACCGCAACACGGGATCGGGCGGCGCCTATGACCGCTATATCCAGACCGACGCCAGCATCAATCGCGGCAACTCGGGCGGCCCGATGTTCGACATGCAGGGCCAGGTGATCGGCATCAACAATGCGATCTTCTCGCCCTCCGGCGGCAGCGTCGGTATCGGTTTCGCCATTCCGGCCGAAATCGCCCAGCCGATCGTGCAAAAGCTGATGAAGGGCCAGGCGATCGAGCGCGGTTATCTCGGCATCCGCATCCAGCCGGTCAACGAAGACCTCGCGGCATCGCTCGGCATCGCGCACAATCGCGGCGAATTCGTCCAGGCGGTCGAACCGGGCGGCGCGGCCGACAAGGCAGGCCTGCAAGCGGGCGATGTGGTGCTGAAAGTCAACGGCAAGGATGTCACGCCGGATCAGACGCTATCCTATCTGGTGGCGAACATCACGCCTGGCAGCCGGATCGCAATCGACCTGATCCGCGATGGCAGGCCGCGCACGGTCACTGCCGTTGTCAGCAAGCGCCCGAGCGAAGAAGAACTGGCCCGCCAGCAGATGTTCGATCCGGACACCGCCCCGCCGGGGGATGACAGCCGTGGGGCCGATTCCAGCGGTGTGGTCGAAAAGAGCCTCGGCATTCAGGTCATCCCGTTGACGCCGCAGATCGCGCGCCAGCTCGGCATGCCCGAAGGCACGCAGGGTGTCGTCATCGCCGGGGTCGATCCCAGTTCGGATGCGGGCGCCAAGGGGCTGCAACGCGGGGACATCATCCTCACCGCCAATTACAAGCCGCTCACCAGCCCGGCGGACCTGCAACAGGCCGTTACCGCAGCCAAGAGCGCGAAGCGCGAAGCGCTGCTTCTCAGAGTGCAGCGGCGCGGCGGCCCGGCCACCTATCTCCCGATCCGCCTGCGCTGACAGCAGCGGAACGACACAAAAGGCGCGGTCCCGAGCGGATCGCGCCTTTGTGTTGCGGATCAGGCGGGACGATGCAGCGTCATCCTTCTGCGCCATGCTGAACGCGTCTCAGCATCCATTTCCCCCATCAGTGAAGCCCGGTTGAATCCTCAACCAAGGTCAGGGGGCTGCGAGATAAACGGGGCACGCCCGATGCAAGCAACGATCCGATCAGCGGGCCGGGCCCGGAGGAAGGGCGATATCTTCCGGCTTTAGCAGAGGCGCGGGGCGGCCTCCCCGTCCGGCGGGTGCGCCTTGCTGTCCACCGCCCTGCGGGCCTTTATCCCCACCGCGCTGCTCCATCGCGCCGCCGATGGCCCGTTCGAGGAAGTCGGGACTGGCGGCAGGCGGCGCAGGCTTGTCGGCCGGTTGCTGATCGGGCGGGGGATAGGGATCGTCGCGCCAGTCGTTCCGGCGGTTCTGGTCCACCAGATTGCCCTGCTCGTCCACATAATAATATTCGCTGGGATCGCCGTAGAGGTGTTCCTCGTCCGGTTCGAGCTGCCATTCGGGCAGTTTCAGATCGGTATCGAACTGTTCCACCGGCCGCTTGGCCACCGCCACTCTCATATAAGCGGCAAAGGCGCGTGCGGGCGCGGCCCCGCCCTGCAGGCCGGGAACCGCCCGCGCATCGTCGCGCCCCATCCACACGCCGGTGGTGATGCCGCTGGAAAAGCCGAGGAACCAGCCGTCCTTGTTGGAACTGGTCGTGCCGGTCTTGCCCGCGACGGGGCGGCCGATCTGCGCCGCCTTGCCGGTGCCGACATTGACCGCCGTTTGCAGCAGGTCGGTAATGCCCGCCGCCACATAATCGGGCACGAGCTGCTGCGCTGTCGCCCCCTGATGCTGATACAGCACCGCGCCTTGCGCCGTCGTTACTTTCACGATGCCGTAGGGTTCGACCGACAGCCCCTTGGCCGAAACCGAGGCGAAAGCCCGGGTCATGTCCATCAGCCGCACATCGGATGTGCCCAGCACCATCGAGGGGTTGGTGGCGATGGGTGTGGTGATGCCGAAACGCCGCGCCATGGACGCCACCGTGCCGAACCCGACTTCGTTGCCCAGTTGCGCGGCAACGGTGTTCTTCGAATAGGCGAAAGCGGTGCGCACATCGATCGGCCCGGCATAGCTGCCGCCCGAATTGCGCGGGCTCCAGCCACCGATCGTCACCGGCTCGTCCACCACCCGGTCATCGGGCAGATAGCCGGCTTCGAGCGCTGCCATATAGACGAACAGTTTCCACGCCGAACCTGGCTGGCGCACGGCGCGGATCGCCCGGTTGTAATTGCTCGACACGTAATCCGTGCCGCCCACCATGGCGAGCACCGCCCCGTCCCGGTCAAGGCTGACTAGCGCGCCCTGTGCGCCCTTGGGCACGTTGGCCTGGATGGCGGTGGCGGCCGAACGCTGCATGTCAGGATCGAGCGTGGTCCACACTTCGATCGGTTCGCGCGTTTCCGGCAACAGGATATCGAGCTGCGGCAAAACCCAGTCGGTGAAATAGCGGGCGGAATTCTGCCCGGCTTCAGGCTTGAGCCGCACGGTGGACACGTCAATCGCATCCGCTTCCGCCGCGCCGATCGCCCCTTCCCGCTTCATCAGTTGCAGCACGATATTGGCGCGCTGCACCGCCGCCTGGACATCGGCCGTGGGCGAATAGCGAGACGGCGCTTTCACCAGCCCGGCGATGATCGCTGCTTCGCCGATGTTGAGATCGCGCGCCGAATGGCTGAAGAATTTGCGGCTGGCCGCATCCACGCCATAAGCGCCGCCGCCGAAATAGACCTTGTTGAGGTACAGTTCGAGAATCTGTTCCTTGGTGAATTTCGCTTCCAGCGCCATGGCCAGCACCGCCTCGCGCGCCTTGCGGTCGAAGCTGCGGCTGTTGTTGAGGAAGACGTTGCGCGCCAACTGCTGCGTGATCGTGGATGTTGCCGCGATCCGCTTGTCATCGGTGAACGACACCCACAACGCGCGGGCCAGCCCCAGCGGATCGACGCCGAAATGCGAATAGAAGCGCCGGTCTTCGACCGAAACCATCGCATCCTTCATCACTTGCGGGATTTCATCGGATCGCAGCCAGGTGCCCGGACTGGGCCCCATGGTGAGGATTTCGCTGCCATCGCGGGCGCGGACCACGATGGTCTGCCCGGCGGCGGTTTCCTTCAGTTCGCTGAAGCCCGGCATCGACCGCGCGGCCATCGCCACCGCAATGCCCAACGCCAACACCACCAGCAGTGCAAACGCGGCACCCCAGACAAGCACCCGGCGCAGCCAGCGGCTTTTCTTCCGTGGCGGCTGCGCATCGGACTTGCCAGGCTCGCGGCGCACATCCCGTCTTGCCATCTAGCGCGCTTACCTCAAAAACATCGCGGGGAAAGGCCCGCACCGGCGGGGCTGTCCTGCCTCGCCGATCTGTAACACAGCGTTAACGCCCCAACACCATCCCATCGGCGCACGCTGCCGCACGCCCTATTCCTGCGGCCGGAAATCGAGCGAAGCGCTGTTGATGCAATAGCGCAGGCCCGTGGGTTGCGGTCCATCAGGGAACACATGCCCCAGATGGCCTTCGCAGGCGGAGCAACGCACTTCGACGCGCACCATGCCATGCGAGTTATCGCGATGTTCATCCACCGCGCTCTCGTCCATCGGCTGATAGAAGCTCGGCCAACCCGATCCGCTGTCGTACTTGGTGTCCGACGCGAACAACGGTTGCCCGCACCCGGCACAGCGATATTCGCCCGCCGCCTTGTTCTTCTCGTAAGCGCCGGTGAAAGCCCGTTCCGTCCCCGCTTCGCGCAGGATGCGGTATTGTTCCGGCGTCAGCCTTTCACGCCATTGCGCTTCGCTCAACTCCAGCTTGTCAGCCATCTGTGCGTCTCCTTCTGGTGGTGCGAATATGGCGTCGGCCGGTCAGCGCGCAAGGGCCGCCTGCTCAGGCATTGGGGTCGGCATAGTGCGCCGGCGGCTGAATCACGTCCATCCGCTCGGCCAGCAGGGGGCGGAAGCTCGGCCTGCTCTTGAACAGGGAATACCAGCCTTTCGACTGTTCGTGCCCTTTCCAGTCGATCCCGCCGAGATAGTCCGCCACCGAAATCTGCGCCGCGGCCGCCAGATCGGCAAGGCTCATCTGCGCCCCGGCCAACCACGGGCGATTGTCGATCAGGTAATCCACATAATCGAGATGATCGTGCGCCAGCTTCATCGCTTCGCGCAGCATGCGCGAATCCGGGGCAGCGCGATAAACCAGCCGCTTCTTCATCCGTTCATGCAGCAGCGGCGCGGTAACATCGACAAAGAAATTCTCATCGAACAGCGCCACCAAACGGCGGATTTCGGCGCGATTGGCGGCCGACCCGTTGATCATCGGGTTCTTGTCGACCGTTTCCTCGAAATATTCGCAGATCGCCTGGCTATCGACCAGCACCGTGCCTTTTTCGGACTCGACCATCACCGGGGTCCGGCCCGCCGGGTTCAGATGAAAGAATTCGTCCCGCCCGTCCCACGGATTTTCACGCTTCAGTTCATAGCTGACGCCCTTTTCGCTGAGCAGCAGGCGCACTTTGCGGCTGAACGGGCAGAGCGGGAATTGATAGATTTGCCACATGGCGGCAACTCTTGCCGCAAGCGGCTGCGCCAGTCCACTGGCAAGCAGGAATTTATCGCCGGGAGCGGCCTAGAGCCCCGAAGCTTCCAGCGATTTGAGGCACAGCGGCATGGTCTTGCCCAAAGCTTCCGGCTCGGCCAGGGCTTTTGCTTCGGCGGTCAATGCTGCTCTGGCTTCTTCTTCGGTCATCCCCGCGCTTTCCATGGCGCCGTGGACGGCGCGGAGGAAATATTCGCGCCCCCGCTCTTCCATCGGGGGATAGCTGGCCCCGCGCGGATCGTTGCGTTCCTGCGCAGCAGCGACGAAGGCAAAGGCGGTGGCACAACGCAGCTTGAACTGCTGGGCGGGCGTTAGGGAGCCCGCCGCAACGGCCGCAGACGGGGCGGCAAGCGTGGCGCACAACAGAACGGTGGCGAGAGACGTGGTCCTGAAATTCATCCCGCCCCTATAACAGAGGGACGCTGAACCGCAGCCCTGCAAATTACACCGCCACCGATCCGGCCGATGCGTCCGCAAGGACGGGTGGCTAGCGTGCGATTTCGAACACCGCGTGCTGGGCCAGCCAATTGGCCATGCCCGCGCCGACCACCCTGCCATCGGACACGAACCAGCACCGTTCGACATTTACACCCTTGGCCGCCAGCATATCGCGGAAATCGGCAATCGTCAGATGGTGGATATTGGGCGTGTCGTACCAGCTGTAAGTCAATTGCCGGGTCACCGGCATGCGCCCGCGCCAGAGCAGCGCCATCCGCACGCGCCAATGGGCGAAATTGGGGAAGCTGACGAATGCCTTGCGGCCAACGCGCAGCAGCTCGTCCAGCATCAGATCGGGGCGCGCGGTCGTCTGCAAGGTCTGGCTGAGGATGGCATAGTCGAACGCATCATCGGGATAGAACGCCAGATCGCTGTTCGCATCGCCCTGAATCACCGGCAGGCCTTTGCTTACGCACTGTTCGACTTTGGCCGGATCGATCTCCATCCCGCGCGCATCCACGCCTTTCCGGTCGCGCAGGGCGGCCATCAACGCACCATCGCCGCATCCGATATCGAGCACGCGCGAACCGGGCATGACATGATCGGCAATCAGGGCAAGATCGGGACGAAGCGCTTTCATGACGAGATATCCGCGGAGAACCGTTCCATCATCCTGCCCGGTTCGGCAACGGCAGCCCAGCCCAGCTTGCGATAAAGCCCGTGTGCGTCCGCCGTGCGCAGCAGCCAGGCACGCACTGCCCGCAAATCGGGATGGTCCTGCAAATGCGCCACCATGGCTTTCGACAGGCCCTGCCCGCGATGCGCCTCCAGCACATAGACATCGAGCAGATAGGCCATCGAGGCATAATCGGTGATGACCCGGGCCATGGCGATCTGTTGCCCTTCATGGATCACGGCGACGCAAAAGCTGTTGCGGAGCGCCATGGTCACTGTTTCCCGCGCGATACCTTTCGCCCAATAACTGCGGGTGAGGAAGACATGCGCGGCCGCCGGATCGATCCGGGCCTGATCGTCGATCAGTTCATAACCGGGGGGAAGGCCGCTCATTGGCTGAGGAACCCGGCCATGACCCGGTCGAGCGCGGGCACATCAAGCAGGAAACTGTCATGCCCGAAAGGCGCGGACAGTTCGACGAAGCTGACCGGCGCACCCGAAGCGTTGAGCGTATGGACCAGCCTGCGCGACTGTTCGGTGGGATAGAGCCAATCGGTATCGAAGCTGACCACGCAGAAACGCGCCTCCGTCCGGCCGAAAGCTTCGGCCAGCTTGCCGCCGTGTTCTTCCTCCAGATCGAAATAGCTCATCGCGCGGGTGATATAGAGATAGGAATTGGCGTCGAACCGGGTGGTGAAGCTCAACCCCTGATGGCGCAGATAGCTTTCGATCTGGAAATCCGCATCAAAGCCGAAGCTTTTCGCATCGCGATTCTGCAGCCGGCGGCCGAATTTCTCGGTCAGGCTTTCTTCCGAAAGATAAGTGATATGCGCGCCCATGCGCGCCACCGCCAGCCCCGCATCGGGGGCCTTGCCAGTGCCGTAGTAATTGCCGCCCTGCCAATCCGGATCGGCCATGATCGCCTGCCGCCCCACTTCCTGAAAGGCGATGTTCTGGGCCGCCATGGTCGCGGTGCTGGCGATGGCCAGCACCCGCCGGGGAATATGCGGCCAGTTGGCGGCCAGGCTGAGCGCCTGCATCCCGCCCATTGACCCGCCGACGATGGCATGGAGCGTTTCGATTCCCAGCTGTTCGAACAGCGCGACATGCGCGCGCACCATATCGCGAATGGTGATGACGGGAAAACGCATGCCATAAGGCTTGCCGTCGGGGGCGATGCTGCTCGGCCCGGTAGAACCCATGCAGCCGCCGATCACATTGGCGCACAGGACATAGAACCTGTCGGTATCGATCGGTTTGCCCGGTCCTACCGAGCGATCCCACCATCCCGGCTTGCCGGTGATCGGATGCGGGCTGGCGACATGCTGATCGCCGGTGGTGGCATGGGCGACGAAAATCGCATTGTCCCGCGCCGCGTTCAGCGTGCCATAGGCTTCATACGCGATCCGCACGCCTTCCAGCCGTTGCCCCCCATCGAGCGGCAACGGGTCGGGCAATTCCAGCACTTTGCTGGCGGTAATGGTCGCAGAGCCTGCCATGGTGATCGCGAATTGGGGGACATGCCCCGCGCTGTCAATTGCGGCGCGCGCGTTTGGCGGGAATTTCCCGCAGCACCCGGTACCGAAAAATCGAAGCGTGGCTTGCCATGGGCGATACAATGGCTGTCAATTCGCCCCGAACAAGGCTATGCGCGCGCCCGTGACTGACATGCGCCCCATAGCCAAACCGTGGATCGAAGCGATCCATGCCTATGTCCCCGGCAAGAGCAAGACCGCGGACGGCCGTCCGCTGATCAAGCTGTCCGCCAACGAAAACCCGCTGGGCACCAGCCCCGCGGCGCTGGCGGCGGCGGATCACGCCCAGCCGACTTTCCTCTATCCCGATCCCGATTCCCTCGCTCTGCGGGAAAAGATCGGCGCGGTCCACGGCATCGATCCGGCGCGTATCGTCTGCGGCGCAGGCTCGGACGAACTGCTCAATCTCGCCGCGCAGGCTTATGCCGGGCCGGGGGACGAAGTGATCTACGTCCGCTATGGCTTCTCCGTGTATGACATCGCCGCCCGGCGTTGCGGCGCGACCCCGGTTGTCGCCCCCGACAAGGATTTCGGCACCGATGTCGATGCCCTGCTGGCGCTGGTGAACGAAAAAACCCGCGCGGTTTTCATCGCCAATCCCAACAACCCCACCGGCAGCTTCCTGCCGCGCGGCGAAATCGCCCGCCTGCACGCCGCGCTGCCGGGCGACGTGCTGTTCGTGCTCGATCAGGCTTATGGCGAATATGTCAGCGCCGAGAATGACGATGGCGGGCTGGCGCTGGCCGCCGCGCACGAAAATGTGCTCGTTACCCGCACATTCTCCAAGATTTATGGGCTGGCCGGGCAGCGGATCGGCTGGGCGACCGGCGCGCCGCATCTCGTGGCGATGCTGAACCGCATCCGTCTGCCGTTCAATGTCACCAACAGCGGACAGGCCATGGCTGTGGCTGCACTGGACGATCAGGCTTTCGTCACCCGCTCGCGCGAACACAACCGTGCCGAACGCGCCCGCTTCATCGAAGCGATCCGTGGCATGAGCAATCACGGACTGCGCCCGCTGCCGAGCGAGGCCAATTTCGTGCTCGTGCTGTTCGAAGGTGCGCTGACCGCCGAAGCCGCGCAGGAAGGCCTGGCTCAGCGCGGCTATGCCACGCGCTGGTTGCCGGGGCAGGATCTGGCCCAGGGCCTGCGGATCACGATCGGCACGGCCGAACAGATGGATGATATCATCGCCGGGCTGCGGGATATGGCCGAGGCGGCCGGATGAGTTTCGACAAAGTCGCGATCATCGGGCTTGGCCTGCTCGGCGGGTCTATCGGCCTTGCCGTGGCACAGGATTTGCCCGGCACAGCCACCGCCGGTTATGATGCTGATCCCGCCGTGCGCCAGCGCGCGGCCGAACGCGGTCTTGCCAATACGATCTGCGACAGCGCGGCCGATGCCGTGGCCGATGCCGATCTCGTCATCCTGTGCGTGCCGGTGGGGGCCATGGGTACCGCTGCCGCGGAGATTGCCGCGGCGCTCAAGCCCGGCTGCGTGATCAGCGATGTCGGCTCGTCCAAGCAGAGCGTCCTCACCGCTCTCAGCGCAGCTCTGCCCGAAGGCACGGCAATCATCCCCGCACACCCCGTCGCCGGGACGGAGCACAGCGGGCCCGACGCGGGGTTCGCTGCCCTGTTCCGCCAACGTTGGTGCATCATAACCCCACCCGAGGGCGCCGACCCGGCGCAAGTCGAGGCGCTGTCCGCGTTCTGGAGCGCGTTGGGCGCGAATGTTGAAGTGATGGACCCGCGCCATCACGATCTTGTGCTTGCCGTCACCAGCCACCTGCCGCACCTGATTGCCTACACTATCGTCGGCACCGCGTCCGATCTCGAAAACGTGACCCGCAGCGAAGTGATCAAGTACTCGGCCGGGGGGTTCCGCGATTTCACCCGCATCGCCGCGTCTGACCCGACGATGTGGCGCGACGTCTTCCTCAACAACAAGGAAGCCGTGTTGCAGATGCTGCAGCGTTTTACCGAGGATCTGACCGCGTTGCAGCGCGCGATCCGCGTGGGCGATGGCGAACAATTGTTCGATCACTTTACCCGTACACGCGCCATCCGCCGTTCGATCATCGAAGAAGGCCAGGATGATGATCGGCCCGATTTCGGCCGCAGCGACCACGAACGCCCCGCCTGAACCGTAGCGGTGGGCCCATCACGCACGGGCCCGCCTAGCCGTTCAGCGCGTTGATCGCAGCTTTCACGCGCGTTTCGATCTCCTCACGCGGGAGCCCGGGCGGGATCGGTTCGCCAAACCGCACGGTTATCGTCCCGCGCTGTTTCCAGAGCCGGTGATATAGCGGCCCGCTGTCCACGGCGACCGGGATCACCGGCAGGCCCAGCAACTTGTAAAGCCCGGCAAAGCCCGATTGCAGCGGCGCCTTCTGCCCATGGGGAACCCGGGTCCCTTCGGGAAAGATCACCAGCGGGCGGCCCTCTTCGATGCGTTTCTTCGCTCCGGCGATCATCGCGCGCAGCGTCCTTGCGCCCTGGCTGCGTTCGACGGGAACCAGCCCGTAAAGCTGCGCAAGGCGGCCCCAACCGGGAATGCGAAACAGTTCGGCCTTGGCGAAAACCGCCGGGCGCGAAAACAGATTGGGAGTCTCGATCGCTTCGAAAAAGCTTTCATGCTTGATCGCATAAAGCGCGGGCTCCGCCATGGGGCTGCCTTCCTCACGCAGGGAAATGCCCACCAGATGATGCACGCACCAGCGATGCCACCGCGCCCATGCATGCGTGATCGGAACCACGCCCCTGCCGCCGAACAGCAGAGAAAGCAGCCCGCCTGTCACCAGAACCGCCGTCACACTGTAGAAAACCACATAGAACAGCAAGCTGCGCACGACCGCCACGATCAAGCCACCGCGTTCCACAGACGGAGAAGCTGGCTGGCGAGAAACTTGTTGTATTCCAGGAACAGCCTGCGCAGCGGCAAAGGCGAAGGCACCGCATCGCGCAGCACACTGACCTGCCCGGGCAAATCGTAGCCCAGTTCCGCCGCCGCCCGCCGCATGTGCCAGTCCGCCGTGACCAGACGGATCGAACGAACCTTGTTCGCGGTGACCCAATTGGCGGTTTCTTGTGCGTTACCCCGTGTATCGACCGCATCGCGCCCTAAAGTGATACAGCACTGCATCAGGCGCGGTTCGACCTTATAAGCCACCGCGAACTCGCGCGGTTTCACCTCGGGGTCGACCCCGGTCACCAGCATCTTTTTCGCATGGCCCGCCCGCAGCACCTGCAGGCCGCGCATGATCCGGCCCCCGCTACCCGTGGGGACCACCACCGCATCGGTTCGCTGCGCACCCGCCGGGCCCGGCAGGAAATTGGCGAACCATATGAAACCGAAAATCCACAGGAGGAAACCGGCTGCCAGAATGCGGCGGATCATAGCATTCTCCGCAGCGCCGAAAGCACTGTGAAACGCGCCGTCAATGTTGCCAGTATCACCCCGACGAGCGGAATAAACACCAGCAGCAGCCAGTCCATCACTGTCAGTCCCCCGCCTGCAAGCATGCCCGAATCCAGCGCTGCAAATTGCCGCGTCAGCCCGACAATAGCAATCAACCCCGCCGCAAGCCCGGCAATTCCGCCGAGCACCGCATCACGAGCGACAGACCGCTGGAATATCCGGGCAATCTGCGCATCCGTCCCCCCCAGATGATGCACGATCTCGATCGTATCGCGGTTGACGCCCAGCGCGGTACGCGCGGCCAGCCACACCGCCGCCGTGCTCGCCGCCGCCAGGAGCAGGATCAGCGCCAGTGCAAGGTATTGCAGCGAACGAATGGCCGAAACCACCGGGCGAAGCCAGCTCGCCTGCGCATCGATCCGTGCCGCAGGCGCCACGGCCAGCAGGTCCGGGCGCAATTGCGCCAGCCTGTCCTGCGTCGCTTGCCCATCGAGGCTGGCATCGATCAGGGCCGGCAGGGGAATCGCCTCGTCGCCTTCACCCTGCGCGCCGAGCCAGGGTTCCATCAATCTGTCGACCTGCTCCTTGGGCACCAGCGCCGCATTCTCCACACCGGGGGTCGCTTTCAGGAACCGCAGCGCGGCCCGTGCCTGCCGATCCCGCTCCGCTGGAGACGCTTCGACGATCTGGACGGTTATTCCCCCCGCCAGTTCGGCCCGCGCCGCATTGGCCACATTGTTCAGCGCCAGGGCACCGGCTGCCGCGATAGTCGTCAGCGCGATCATGATCGCGATCACCCACGGCATCGGCCCCGCGAGCCGGGCCTGAGTCAGCAACTGCTCGCCCCTCATCCGGTTCACCACAGGCAATCCGCGCCTTGCGGCAGCGGCAATGGCGGCAAATGCGCTCATGATGGCCCGCCCTTGCCCCGGGGGGGATAACGCAGCGCCCCGGTGGGATCGCTGAGCCGCCCCCTGTCGAGCCGCATGATCAACGGATCGGTCACTTTCTGGAGGAGATGCAGATCGTGCGTGGCCACCACCACCGTCGTTCCCAAGCGGTTGAGAGCTTCGAACAACCGCAGCAGCTTCAACGCCATTTCCGGGTCGACGTTGCCGGTCGGCTCGTCCGCCACCAGCATATCGGGCCTGCCGATCACCGCGCGGGCAATCGCCACGCGCTGCTGCTCCCCGCCCGAAAGCGTCGCCGGGCGCGCTGCCGCCCGGTCGGCCAGTCCGACCCAGTCGAGCATATCGGATACCGGCTTGGCGATTTCCTGCTCCGGCAAGCCTGCCACACGCAATGGCAGAGCCACGTTATCGAAAGCCGACAAATGCGGCACCAGCCGGAAATCCTGGAACACCACCCCCAATCTGCGGCGGAAGGCAGGCAGATCGTCGCGCGGCATGGTGATGACATCGGTGCCGAACATGCGGATCATCCCGCGCGAAGGGCGCTGGGCCAGATAGAGCAGGCGCAGCAGCGATGTCTTGCCCGCCCCGCTCGCCCCGGTCAGGAAATAGAAGCGGCCGGGATGGAGCGTGAACGACATGTCGCTCAATATCTCCTTGCCCGTGCCGTAACGCAGCCCGACATTGTCGAACTGGACGATATTCCCCCCCGCGTCGTTCATCGGGGCCTGGCTGCAAACGAATTAAGCATCGTGCGGGGGCTATAGCCGCCAATCGATGTGGAAAAAAGGCATCTGCCAACACCACTTCACAGTGGGACACTTGTTGGCCGCGATGGCTCATGCTTTACATGGATCATGATCATATCCTGCCCTGCGTGCGCGACGCGATATGTTGTCCCCGACAACGCGATCGGCGTGGAAGGCCGCACTGTGCGGTGTGCGAAATGCCACCATAGCTGGTTTCAGGAAGGTCCCGAACTCACCCCGCCTACCGTTGCCGCAGCGGCTCAAGATGCGACCGCTTCCGCGCCTGTTGCCGCGCCGCCAACCCCCGCGCAGGAAGCGCCCGCTCCAGCCGCCCCTCCTCCGGCGCAGGACGCACCGCCCGTTTCCGAACCGCAAGCCAGCCCGCGTGCGCAAGCTACCGCCACCGAGGCGGCGAGCGGTGGGCTGGGGGATGAAACGGTATCCCAGTTCGATCATGCCCCACCGTTCCGCCCACGCCGCCATCGCCTGCGCCTGTGGACCGCCGGGGCGGTCCTGTTCGCACTGGCCGCAGGGGGCATCATCGCAGCGGTCAGCTATCGCGGCCTGCCGGATTGGGTGCCGGTGAACCGGCCGGTCTTCGCCCAGGCGAAACCCGATCTCCGTCTCGAATTTCCGCCGCAGAAACAGGATCGCCGCACTCTGCCCAATGGCACGGAATTTTTCGGAGCCAGCGGTGTGGTGACCAATATCGGCACCACAGTGCAGACGGTGCCGCCGATTCTCATCGTGCTACGCGATGGGCAGGAACGGATCGTCTACAGTTGGGAAGTGCCACCGCCGAAAAGCAAGCTGGCCCCCGGTGAAAGCGTGACGATCAACGAAGCAGTCACCGATGTCCCCCGCTCGGCCAAATTCGCGGAAATCGGCTGGAAACCAAGCTGATAACCCCTGCAAGCACGGGGTAAACCGGGATAAGCCAAGAAATCTTTCATTCAGGTGCTCAAGGGCGCTTGCAGGGCGCAAATGCCTTTGCTAATGGCCCGCTCCTACCCTGCGGGGCCCCGGAAAAAGGGGCCCTTATCGATTATGCGGTCGTGGCGGAACTGGTAGACGCGCAACGTTGAGGTCGTTGTGGGCGAAAGCCCGTGGAAGTTCGAGTCTTCTCGACCGCACCAATCAAAATCAGCAACAAAACCAATCATTGCCTTCGGGCACCTTCGGCCATGCGGGCGAGGCGGTTTCTGGTTTGGTAGCGCACTTCTGTTCTGCATAGCCCGGAACAACGCATCGACGGGTCAAGCCTGATCTATCCGCGTCTTTGTTCAAGCAGTATCGATTTTTCGATCGCGGCGAGTGACGCACATCCGACATGTGCCATGGCCAGTTCCAGTTCGGCGCGAAGAATATGCAACATGTGCGCAACGCCCTGCATTCCGCCGACGGCGAGCGCATGCAGCTGCGGGCGGCCGACCAGCGTCGCCCGTGCGCCGAGGGCAAGCGCCTTGAGAACATCCGTCCCATGACGCACCCCGCTGTCGAGCAGGAGGGGCAGCTTATCCTCCACCGCATCGACCATCGCAGGCAGCATATCGAGAGGGCAAGCAAGGCCATCGAGCACCCGGCCGCCATGATTGGATACGATGATCCCGTCAGCGCCATGTTCAAGCGCCAGACGTGCATCCTCCGGCGAAAGCAGCCCTTTCACCACAATAGGCAGGCGGGTCTGCGACCGCAGCCAGGCAAGACTTTCCCAGGTCGGCGCCGCATCCAGCAGGGCTGTCCCGAATACGATCTTTCCGCCTGCGACATCGGCATTCTGCGAAAGCCTCGGCATCCCTTGAAGATTTGCGGCCTCGACCCCGTGCGGCAAAGCAAAGTCGCTTATCTTCACCGACGCATCCACGGTAAAGACCAGGACCTGATAACCGGCGGCTTCGGCTCTGTTGACCAGTTCGGCAGTGTATCCCCGGTCCGACTGGAAATAGAGCTGAAACCAGAGTGGAGGCGCCTGCATGCGCAATTCCATTGCGGCGGCGCGAGCCGCGGCGGCAATGTCTTCCAGCGGGATACTGGTCAGCGTGCTCACGATCATAGTGGTATCGAGCGCGGTTGCGGCACTCACCGCTGCCAGTTCGCCGTGCGGATGCGCAAGGCGGTGATAGGCGACAGGCGCCAGCAGGACCGGGGCGGCATGCCGCAGGCCGAACATCTCCAGTTCTGTCGTTGCCCCGCGCATATCCGCCAACATCCGTGGGACCAGACGATAGCGGTCGAACTGCGTCCTGTTGGCCGCCAGCGAGGTCTCCGGGCCCGCACCGGATTGGATATGCCGCCAGGTAGCGGGGGGAAAATGAGCCTCTGCCCGGCGCTCATAATCCGGCAAGCTTCGGATATCGTTCGGAATGGCTGTCAAAGGCGGCAACGCAGCCTGCGTGTCGTCCGCGCCCGTCCCACTCATGTCACCGACCATTGCCGCAGCAAATTGTGATAGATGCCTGTTAGCGGATCGATCGATGCATGGTGCGGATGGTCCGTCACCAGCCGTTGAATCGCGCCGTCCAATTCAAACAATGTCCGGCGCTGGATATCGGATGGCACAAGGCTCTGCGTCCAGAAAAAGGAAGCCAGACGAACGCCTTTCGATACCGGCGTGACACGGTGCTGGCTGGTCCCCGGGTAGATCACCATATCACCCGCAGGAAGTTTGACACGATGATCGCCGTAGCTGTCCTCGATCACCAGTTCGCCCCCTTCGTATTCATCCGGATCGCTGAAGAACACGGTGCAGGAAATATCGGTGCGGACGTAGGCATCGGCATCAGGCATGCGAAACAGCGCATTGTCGATGTGATTGCCATAGGCGCCACCGCCTTCATAACGGTTGAACCGCGGCGGCAGGACACGCAGCGGCAGGGCTGCGGCAATGAACAGCGGGCATTGGCCAAGCCGATCCAGAACCAGACTGCCCAGTTGTCTTGCCACCTGGCTATCGAGCGGCAACTGAAGATTGCTTTTGACATGGGCTGCCTGATGCCCCGCCGTCACTCGGCCATCCTGCCATGCAGCCTGGTCCAGCGCTTCACGGCATTGCCGCACATCATCGCTGGAAAGCAGCGCCGGTATCTTGAGCATCATGCGCGGGGTGATCCATTACGAACGACAGGGCATATAGCGGCCACGGCTTTACGTCGGACACACGAAGAATTGCAGCTGGCCCGTCCTTCAATTCCCGCGCGCCCGATCAGATATGGTCCCTATATGCCATTGTTGCGAGGCATTCGCATAGCCAAGACCTGACGATGGGTCGAGATGAAATTGCCCGGAGCGTATCGCTGCTCCTGATTTCCCGCATCGAAGCCCGGCATACGCGCAGCAGCCACACCGTTTGCCGCAGCGTGCTTGGGGGACCGTTCCATGTAGCCGACATGGCAAAACCCGCCCCCAAGGGGACGGGCCGCCTTTTCGCGATCAGTTCAATACTTCAGGCTGAGCGTCGCAAATGCCGAGCGCCCCGGAGCGAGCGACACGAAATGCGTCGTGTAGGTCCGGTCATAGTAGCGCTTGTTGGTCAGGTTCTGGACGTTGATCCGCAGTGCCACGTTCTCGGTAATATCGACTGCCGCCGTTGCATCGAAGCGCCAGTAACCGGGAATGGTCCGCTCGACCGTGCCCACACCGGCAACCGTACCGAAATTGCCATATTGCTTGGAGTTGTAGATAGCCCCGCCGCCGATCTGGAAACGATCAGCAATGTCGAAAGTCGTCCAGGCCGTGAAACTGTGCTTGGGCGTATTCGGAAACGGCTTGCCATTGTTGGCGTGATTGAGGCCCGCATTCTTGACCTCGGAATCCATGTAGGTGTAACCGCCGAAAATACTCCAGAAGGGCAGCGGTTTGCCGTTGAACCCGATCTCGAAGCCATCGATACGACGCTCACCGACATATTCAGGCAGCCCGGTCGAACCGGTCGTGCGGGCATTGGTGGTTTCGGTGCGGAACAGCGCCAGGTTCAGAGCCAGCGCCGCATCGAAGAACTCCCACTTGGTGCCGATTTCATAGGATTTGGTTTCTTCGGCCTTCAGGTCGTTCAGCGTGGTGATTGCGATAGCATTGCCTTCCGAACCTTCGCCCACCAGGCTGCCCGGAGGCGTGGTCGACTTGGCATAGGAAATATACAGGCTCCCGTTCGGCCGGGGCTTGAACACCAGGCCCACCTGATAGTTCAGAAAGCTATCCTTGACCTTCAGCGACGTGGTGCCGGCCGCCGCGATCGATTTGCTGGTCGTCTTATACCAATCATAGCGCAGCCCCAGATTCAGCAGCAGTCCATCGGTGATGGTAATCGTGTCGGCGGCGTAAAGCGCGTAGGTCGTCGCCTTGGTGATGCCGGTGATACCGCTTTTCACGATGGGCTCAGGCGTCACACCATCGGCCGCATAATTGACCCAGGGATCATGCGGATTGGGATTGAACAGATCCGTGCAGTTATAATTGGAACCAGCGCCCACTTCGCTCATACCGGTTGCCCCGGCACCGCTGTTCACACAGCGCGGCGATGTGTTGACATTATAGTTGCCGCGCTTCGAGCGCTCCCAGCTTCCTTCGAAGCCGACCGAGAAGCTGTGCTTGATCGACCCGGTTTCGAAAGTGCCGGAAAGGTCGATCTGATCGACCACCGAATCGACGCTGCTGTGGCGGCTGTTCACACGGCGCCAAAGCTTGCCGTTCGCGACGTTGCCCTGGCTGTCATCCGGCTGCGTAAGGATATAGGCCTGCTTCACATTGGCGTACTTCGCCGTGTTCCGGATGCGGATGGTATCGCTGAGATCGTGTTCAACGCGAAACAACACTTCGTCTATGTTGGTCTTGCGGAAATCGCGATCGGCCAGACCGTAAAAGGTTGAGCGCTTGATCTTGCGCCCGTTGATCACTTCCGCCGGCCCGATATGAAGCTGATCGGCGGTCTTCACCTGGTTGGCATTGCCCTGGCGCTCGAACGGCATGCCCGGATCGGGGATATCGTCGCTTTCGAGATGGTAGTAATTCACGAAAGCGCGGGTCGGTGTATCCAGACCGATCGCGAAAGACGGCGAGATCCCCCAACGATTGTACGTGACGACATCGCGGCCCGCCACATCTGCATCGTGCCACATGGCATTGAGGCGAACGGCCGCCGTTGTACCGATCTGATAGTTCGCATCCAGCGTCGCACGCTTGTAGTCGTCCGTGCCGTAGCTCAAGTCCGCGCGCGCTTCCGTGCCCAGATGCGCCATCTTGCTCACAAGATTCAGGCTGCCACCGGCGCTGCCACGCCCGCCCATCGTGGAATCGCCGCCCTTGACGACTTCGATCTGTTCGATCGCGAAAATCTCACGCGATTGGCCGCCTATACTGCGGATACCATCCAGATAGGTGCTGCCCTGCGCATCGAAGCCACGAATAAACGGCCGGTCCCCTTGCGGATTACCGCCTTCACCGGCGCCGAAGGTGATGCCAGGCACAGTGCGCAGCGCTTCGACGAAAGTGGTCGAGCCGCTTTCCTGAATCACCTGCGAAGGGAGGACGATGACAGTTTTAGGCGTATCGAGCAGCGGCGCGGTGTATTTTGGCGAATCCGCCTTGTCGACCTTGTATCCCTGCTCGTCGATAACCGTGTCAGTGACTGTCACGCCCCCAAGCCGGTTGGAACTGGCCTGAGTGGAGGAATTGTCCTGCGCCAGCGCGGGTGAAGCGATCAGACCGACGCAACTCAGAGCAAGATAGGCTGGAACTGCGGTAACGGTATTCTGACGTAGCCGAGACATTTGACCCCCTTATTGAGAATGAGTTTCAAGTTTCTTCAGCTAATGAGAATGGATCGCGATAATTGCAAGAAGCTTTCCCATTTATTGCTGCTTTTTGCCTCCCCGATCTGTTCCTGTGTCTTTTGGGCAACAAAAAGGGCCTGTAGGGTCTCCCCACAGGCCCTCCGCTAGAACATTTCTATACGGTCAGTAGTGCAGGTTTGCCGTCAACAGAGCCGAACGCCCGGGCGCAACATTGGCAAAAATGCCGACATGCGATGCGTCGTAGTACAGCTTGTTGGTCAGGTTCTGCACGTTGAGACGAAGATCCAGATTGTCGCTCACCTTATAGCCGATCGTGGCATCGATACGGGCATAAGGTTTGAACCACTGGGTGTTGGCGTCGTTCACATAACGCTTCCCGGTGTAGTTGACGCCGCCACCGATGTCGAATTCCGGCGTGATCTTGTACGTGGTCCAGACGCTGAAACTGTGCGGTGCCACAAATTTGATCTTGTTGCCCGCATTCGCCCCGGTTCCATCGTCGATGAGCTTCGCGTTGAGGTAGGTATAGCCCCCGAAAATGTTCCATTCAGGAGTGATGTTGCCCGACACGCCGAATTCGAAGCCCCGAACACGGTTGTTACCGATCAACTGCACCGTTCCGGTAATGGGATCGGTTGCACGGGCGTTGCTCTTCTTGGTCTGGAACACCGCTGCCGTCAGCGAAAGCTGCTCGTCGAACAGGTCCCACTTGGTTCCCAGTTCCCAGCTCCTGGCCCGCTCCGGCTTGAGATTCACGTTGTTGTTGTTGAGTGTGCAGGCACCGGCGCCCTCCGCACCGCCGGCCATACCCGCGCACTCACCCGAGGGATTGGATGACGTGCCGTAAGACAGATAGATGCTGCCATTGGGTAGCGGCTTGTAAACCAGCCCGGCCTGATAGTTCCAGAAATCATTCTTCGCCGTGCGCGTCCCATCCGACACCTTATAATCATCGTAGCGGATGCCGAGATTGATCTGAAACTGTTCGGAAAGAGACAAGGTGTCGAACAGGAATGCGGCCATGGTTTTATGCTTGATCGGGACAGCTGGGGTCGTAAACGGAGTCTTCACCAGCGGGTTGAACGCGGCATAGGGATCGGGGTCGTGGAGCGATTGCAGCAATGGCACCGCCCCGGCGGCCTGGGCCCATGCCGGGCGGCTTCTCTGCTTTTCCTTGCTGTATTCGACACCCGCAATGAAGCTGTGCTCGATACCGCCGGTATTGAATTTGCCGCGTAGATCCGTTTGGTTGAGAAAGCCCTCGGTCAGGATATTTGCGGAACGGAAATCAATCAGCACACGGCCGGTCGCTGGCGTGGCCGTGGTCGTATTGAAGCTCGGGCGGCTGACGATATACTCGTTGGTCGTACGGACGAGACGCGTCGCATTGCGCAGCGTGATGCTTTCGGTCAGATCATATTCGAGAATGGCGGAGCCGAAATGCCCTTCCGTCTCGCGAAAATCACGATTGGCAAAACCATAGAAATTGTTGCGCTTCAGCTTGAGCGGGCTTGTCGTTCCCGAGTTCTGGAACGGATGGCCGAAATCAGGAATATCGTCTGTCTTCAGATAGGAATAGGCCAGCGTGGCGCGCAAGGGACCGCCCAAACCGAAAGCGATCGACGGAGAAAAGCCCCAGCGGCTCACTTTCAGAGCGTCGCGTCCGGCAACGTCCGCATCATGCCCCATCACGTTGAGACGCACCGCTATCCCCTCGGAAAGCTGGTGGTTGATGTCTGCCGTGATCCGTTTGGTTTCGTCGGTGCCCAGCGTCGCCCGGAGCGCGACGAAATCGTCCGCATGCGGTGTTTTCGTCACCAGATTGATCGCACCGCCGGTTGATCCACGGCCATTAAGCGCGCCGCCCGGGCCCTTGACGACTTCAACGGATTCCAGATTGTAAACTTCGTGGCTGAAACGGCCGACACTGCGCAAACCATCGATCTGCATATCGGTTGCCGATTCATAACCGCGTACGAGAGGACGGTCGCCCATCGGCGTGCCACCTTCACCCGAACCGAGCGTAATCCCGGGAGTGGTGCGCAGAATGTCGACCAGCGATGTGAAACCGCGATCCTCGATCACTTCCCGCGGAATGACAGTCACGCTCTTGGGTGTATCGAGCAGCGGTTGCGTGAGTTTGATCGACGAAGATTCCTTACGATCATAGCTTTCATCGATCGCGGTATCGGTGACGGTAACACCGCCCAGCCGCCGGGACCCGGGTTCTTCCGAAGCAGCTTCCTGAGCGACGGCGGGCGCAGCGATCAGGCCAACGCAGCTTAATGCCAGGAATGTACTCGATCGGCGCTGGCTACTTCCTTGCCCAACCTCAATCTGTTCGTCATGATGGATTTCTTGCATTGTTACGCCTCCCTGAATTTAATGATAACCACTCGCAATAGCGCTTGGCGGCGAAATCAGTGGGCTGTCAATGGCTAACTTATTGAAAAGTTCAGGGAAAGCTTTTGATATGGATGAGACACAAAAGAGAAATATTGGGGAGCCTTCCCAGATATCTGCGCCCTTCATTCTCGTCGTCGACGACGACCCTGGGATACGTGTGCTTCTTTCCAATCTTCTGCGCAGGAACGGGTTTGAGGTCACCACAGCGGCTGACTATGATGAGATGATTCAGGAACTCGAAACCAGGAGCATCCGCCTGATCCTGCTCGACGTCATGCTTCCCGGCGTCACCGGCATGGATATATGCCGGGAAATCAGAGGAGGAGGCTGGGGCGACATTCCCATCATCATGATCAGCGCACGCGGCGGGGAGGCCGATCTGGTTGCAGGGCTTGAGCTAGGTGCGGACGATTATATCGCCAAACCCTTCAGCCACAGCGAAGTGCTGGCGCGCATCAGAGCGGTACTGCGCCGCCCGCCGCTGGAGGACGGCAAGCGCAGAGCCAAGACGAGCACGATCCGCTTCGCGGGCTGGACCATGGATCTCCGTCGCAGAGAGTTGTTCGCCCCCTCGGGGGCAACCGTCACGCTCTCTGCCGCAGAATTCGATCTGCTTGCCAATCTGATTGAGCATCCTCAACAGATCATCGCTCGCGAACGGCTGCTGGAACTGGCACGTTTCCGCCTTCCCGGTTCATCGGATCGCAGCATCGACGTGCTGGTCAGCCGACTGCGCAGGAAATTGGGCGACGATCGCGATTCACAAATTATCAGGACCGTACGCGGCTTCGGTTATATGTTTGCAGTGGATGTGGAACGCTCTTAAAACGCTTCCACTTCTGATCTGATTGACCAGACCACTCAACCATATCGTGATTGGCAGTAACCGGCTCAGCATACTAGCATCCCGTATGTCAGATTGCCCCGTGAGCGCCAAAGCCGCCTCGTAACGGCGATACATGAGTGCTGCAGGCGGCGCGCACCGCACCTGCCCGCAGCACCGCGGCACACCGCTATCTCCTGAGAGATGCGGCGTGCCGCCCCCCCTCAGTATTCAAACGACAATTCAAGTCCATAGGAACGGGGCTGGCCATAGAATGCGGCCGGCGACCCCGCGCTGAAGTGCGCGACATAATATTCCTTGTCGGTGAGATTTCGGCCATAGGCCGACAAGCGCCATTTGCCGACGCCGATCGGGATATCGGACAGGCTTATCCGCGCATCCAGCAACCCATAGCCTGCTGCCTTGTAACGCAAATCGGACGACGATGTCTGGACAAGGCCTTGATAATAGTAGTCGATACCAGCGCTCAACTGCCCGATGGCCATCGGCGGGAACTGATATTCCGCCTTCGCGCTCACCGTATGGTGCGGCATATTGATGAATTTCATGGTCCCCGCCCGGTCCACACCGTCAGCACCAACGACTTCAAGATATTTGCCCGTGAGATACGAATAGGTGACATTCAAGTTCAGCCCGTCGACCGGCTCTGCCGTCACATCCAGTTCGATCCCCTTAACCCGTGCCTTGCCGGCATTGAGCACATCGGTAATGCCGACATTGTTGGGATCCGAACGCGTGTTGATCTGAATATCGCGATAATCCGAGATGAACCCGGCAATATTGAAACGCAGACGTCGGTCGAACAGCATCGATTTCAACCCGGCCTCATAAGAGGTGATGGTTTCTGGCTTGAAGCCAGCAGAAAAACGTTCGAGCGAGCTTGCCCGGACGTTGAAACCGCCTGATTTGTAACCGCGCACCATCTTGGCGTAGAGATTGACATCCGGATTGACGTCAAAAGCGATAATCAGGCTGGGGCTCACGTTATCGAACGAGGTTGCCGCCGGTGTCATCGGGCCGATAACCGTGCTCCCCGGCGTGATGACTGTGTCCTGCATTCGCGCGCGCCGCTTGTCCTGCGACCAGCGCAAACCACCCGTGATATGCAGGCGATCATCCAGAATCGCGGGTGTGAATGTCGCTTGGCCGTAGGCCGCATAGGCCTTGTTTTTGATATGCAGTTCGCGATCGTCGCGCTTCGACTGCGGCGGGCTGTTGCTAATGCTGTACCCGTTGCCCTTCTCTTCGAAATAATACAGCCCCAGGACATATTGCAGCCTATCGCCGATATTCCCGATGGCCTGGAATTCCTGGCTGAACTGCTTCTGTTTTAGCGATCCATCGCTTTCAATAAGAGCGAATGGCCCACGCACGCCAGCAAGGTAGTTCTGGGTGGTCCAGCTGTTGAGCTTGCGATATCCGGTGATGGATTTCAAAGTAAGCGCATCTGACACATCCAGAGTGATTGTCAGATTATGACCTTGAGAAACGGCATCGTTCCGGCGCAGATTGTTGACGTATTTCGAACCTTCCGTGGGCCGTTTGTCCGAAACGGGATACAGATTGGGCGAAGTGGGCGGAGTGGGTTTCTGACCGTAAAGCGGAACCGCCGCCATGAAGACTGGCGTATCTTTCAATTCCGAACGGTCGTAGCTGTAGCGGATATTGAAACTGTCGCTCGGCTGCCACAGCAACGCACCGCGCCATGCCTGACGGCGCTGATCGCCAAAGCGCTTCACGCCCGTGCCGCGATTCTTCACATAGCCATCGCGCTGCATGTACATGTAGCCCGCTTCCACCGCGAGCGTTTCACCGATCGGCACGTTGATGTTGGTGCGCGAACGGAAATAGTTGTCGTTCCCGACGGAAAACGTCTGCTTGATCCGCAGATCATCGAGATCCGGCGCACGGGTGATAAAGTTGATCGCGCCACCGGTCGCATTGCGGCCGTAAAGCGAACCTTGCGGCCCGCGCAGCACTTCGACCCGTTCCAGTTCGGCGACTTCGGTCACCAAACCTTGCGTACGGGCGAGATAGACGCCATCGACATAGACCGCGACCGAGGGATCCTGGGTAATCTGATCGTCATTGTTGCCGACGCCGCGCATGAAGATACGCGTGGTCGTGCCGCTGTTGGGATGCGGTACGATCTGCAGCGAAGGCACCTGGCTGCGCAGATCGCTGATTTCGTTGATCCCCGCCTTGGCCAGATCGTCACCCGTGAAGGCAACAATCGAGATCGGCGTTTTCTGAAGCGATTCTTCGCGTTTCTGCGCGGTAACGACGATATCGGCGATACCGCCTTCATTGGCAGGCGCGCTTTCCTGAGCCAGCGCCTGGCCCGGCACGATGGCAACGGATAACAGCGTCGTCGCCAAGGCCATCGCCCGATAACGCGCAGGCCATTTCCCCTGAAGCGATCGAGTTTGCATATACTCCCTCCTTATATAGTAATTTGATTTTATTGCGATTATCGGAACGAGATTACCTCCGCCCCTTTTTGACGGAGTAAAGAAACATTATCGAATGACGTGGAGGCCGCACGCTTCTGCCAAGCGGATAGACCGCGCGCCAACGCATGGCGCCGATCTGCCATAAGAACTTCCGCTGAATGCTTCGCTCACGCAATTCCCCCTGAAACCGCCACGCGTATTACTCGCATCCACGGCCTTCTATTGTTTCCTGCGACGCTATCCAAAAAGCGGAGAGCGATCAACAAATATATCGTTTGTACGGCCCAACCAAACTGCCTTGCGAACTATCGCACGGCGGGTATGGATGCGGGCCACCCTCCTCAGTGCAACCGAAGAAATATTTCGGAAATATTTCTATTTTTTGTTATATATCAATGGGAAATTTTACAGAAACCATCTGGATAGGGTGCTTACATGCCGATGGCGCAAATGAAGGCAGACCCGATTTTTCCCTTCACAGACCGGCCGTGCAAGATATTATGTATCGCTAGTATTTAAATTTCGGAGACCATGCATTGGACCTATACCGAACACGATGACGGCGGAATGGACGCCAGAACGTGTGGAAGCTTCACCCTACCGCATCTGCTCGCTGTTATACCGGGGGATTGCACTGGAGGCCTCTAGCGGCGGCCCACCAATCGGCCTAGAAGCGCCGCGAAGTTGCAGGCCAGCCTCATGAGTACACGCAATTCCATCATCGAAAATACGATCGCCCTGTGGGCCGAGCCGCATGCGTCCGGCCCATCAATGCGGGCTATCCTTAAAAAAAGCGCGATAACCGCACCGGCGCTCTATCATCATTTCGACTCGCTTCAGCACCTCTACGCCGAAGCCCACGAGCATGCCTTCGCCAGCGCCAAGGCCTGGTTCGGCGCACGGCTGGACGAACTGCTCGCGGGCCCGGAACTGCCCCCTCACGCGCTGCCCGCACTAATGGCGGAACTGATAGACCGATGGTGCAACGAATGCCGCCACTTTGCCTTCGTCCGCTTCGAATGCCTGCTTGACGCCGCACGGCAGGGGCACCCCACGGATCAAGCCACGCGGTGGGAATATCTGTGGCGCGATGCCTGGCAAACGATTGCCGCACACTGCGGCATGGGCCCCGCAGGCCAGGGAACGGGCGCGGTCGCCGCCGGGCTCAGCCTGTCCCATCTTATCCGCGTGCGCCCGACAATCGACCGGTGCTGCGTCGAAGAGGCCTGCCGGGGATGGGTAAACTGGGTTCAGGGCAAGCAGGCGGGGGACGAGCAGTGGCACCATTTCGCGCTCCACACCACGGAGCGCGAAAGCATTCCTATCGAACGACCTGACGGAAAGGCCCTGCCACTGGCCGAAGCCGCGGCGCAATTGCTGATCGAGAAAGGCGGCGGTGAAGTCACGCATCGCAGCGTTGCGCAAAAGGCCGGGGTTTCGACCGGAGCCGTGGCCCATTATTTTCGTACGGCCAACGATCTGATGCAGGGGGCGTTTGCGGTCATCTACTGGCAGTCGCTCACCCGCGCGCGGAAGGCGGTCGGCGCGTCCCCATCCGACAGAAAAATGCTTTCGCTGATGACCGTGTTCAATCCGCCAGGACCGGATTGGTGGTCAGTCATCGGCTGGCTGGAATTCCATCTGGCAGTGGCGCGCGATTCGTCTTTCAAGGCCATTGACCCACAACTGCGCTATCGCGGCGGCCATATGTCCAAGCGCTTTCTCGAATGCCTGCTGCCTGCCGGCGTAACCCCTACCCAGACCGACAAGGCGCTGTTTTCCAACTGGGTCTTCGGTACGCGTACGCAAATTGCCGCCAAAACCGCCTCTCCCGATTTCTATCACGAAAACACTCAATGGCTCATCAAGCTGCTGTCAGGCATGGCCCGCCCGGACGAGTGACCGGATAGCCGCCTTGCGCTACACAGGGCACCTCCCGCATCGGACTGGCGCCCTTATGCCCGCTTTACCCCTGGATGCCCTGCTGTGCGAATGGGCGCGCGCTTTGCCTGAGGATGCACCCGGCCGGTTTGCCCCGCTCTCCGTGGTCTTCGGACGGGGGACACATTGGGGGCTAGGGCTCCGTAGTGACACCACGATCCCGTTCGCCGGGCGTGTGCGGCTACTTCATTGGCTCGTGCCCCCTCACCCCGGCACACCACCCGGCATCGTCGAAGATTGCCAGTCTTCACGCCTGCCGACCGTCCACGGAACCCAAAACACATCCTTGCGCTTTCAGCCGATCGGGCGCGCAATCGCGCTGCCTCCTGATCGGGCCGCGAGACGCAATCTTCTGTCCGGCGCGCGCCTCATGGGTCTTCGCGGCTGGGATATTCCGCATGATCGGCACATGGCCGTCACCGACCTTGCCAATGGCAGCGCCGATATTACCGGCACCGATCTGCCCCGGCACTGGCATGCGTCCTGGCTCCTCACCCTTTCCATTGACGGGAAAACGATCGAACTGCACGCTGATGGGGCGCAGATACAGTGCGTTAGCATCTCAAACGGCGGATAAAACGGCGGATAAAAGCGCCTTAGAACAAACCGAACACCTTGTTCGACACATCGGCGATATGCGCATCGAACCGGGCCATCCTCTCCGATGCGGGCAGGCCGAATATGAGTGGCGAATAGGGGCCGTGGCTCAGCGACCAAACCAAGGCATCCAGCCGATCGGCATCGACACCCTGTTGCCGGAGAACTTTGAGCGAAGACGTGCCCCGTGCATCCCTCATGCGCCGGGCCAACGCGCCGCCCTCTCCGTTGCGTGCGGTATGCAGGATCAATTTGCCGAACAGGGCCGGGATCGGCGCCACCCGTCCGTCGGACAGGATCGAAATCTGCGACGATTTGCCCACGACCACTCTGAGATCGCCGATCATCATTTCATATATCATCTTGTACGCATCCGCCAGAATGTCATCCTTACTGGCGAAGAAATAGACAGTCGCGGCAAGCGGAAGGCCAGCTTCCTTGGCAATAGTACGATGGGAGATTTTTTCCCCACGTGCGATCAGGCGGATCGCTGCTTGCGTGATTTCCTGAGGACGCGACGAAACCCGCGTATCGTCGGCTTGCTTCCCATCCTCAGACGAAACTGCGGCGACATCCGGCAAGGCTGGGACGGTTGAGACGGGATGATCCGGCAAGCCTTCAAGCCGAGCGGCAAATCGCCCTAATGCGCGCCCTATCCATGTCTGGCTTACAAGCGGATCGTCATCGAGAATCGCATACCAGAGCATGGCATCGGCGATAACCGCCCATAGGTGGATCATCCGGTCCGGCAGGTCGAAAACAACGCCGAACTCCCGCCAGAAATCCCAAGCCATGACAACGTCAACCAGATCGTCCAGCAGGAAGGCATGCATGCGCAGTTCCAGAAGCAGAAGAGTCAGCGGCTTGAACTTGTGCACATGGCGGCTGATGCTTGCGGTCAGGAAACTGGAGGGCGAACGCATATGGCCCGGCAGCGCCCTCACCTTGTCGAGCTGCTGCAACAAGTCCGCATAGTGATCCCGCATAATGGCTTCGTGCAGCGCTGCCAGAAGCACATCGCGCCCCTTGAAATGATAGCTGATCAAGGAGGGACTGATATCCGCTTGCCGCGCGACGGCACGCACGCCGATTGCATCGATCCCCATGCGAACACCGATATCGCAAGCGACATCGAGGATCCTTTCCGTCGAGGCTTTTCGAATGGCTGCCATGGCCATGTTCATGCAGAAAAACCCCGCTTGACGCAATACAGAACGAGTGTACAAGATTGATCGAATGCAATTTCCATAACAGATTAATATCTGTTATATTTTAGTAATAAAAATAACATTACTCAGAACGAACGTTCAATTCTACCTATCGTCCGTTCTAAGAAAGTAAGGGGAGGGAAAAATGCACCGCCATTTGTCATGGGGATTGGGTTTGCTTGCCGGGAGCAGCCTGCTGACGCCCGCAGCCGTTTTTGCGCAGGATACCTCATCGGCCGGGGCCTCGGCGCGGCTCGATGAAATCATCGTCACGGCCCAGAAGCGCGAGGAATCGCTGCAAAGCACGCCGATCGCCATCGCGGTCCTGGGGAGTGAGGACCTGGAGAAGCGGGGCATAACGACACTGGGCGACTTTACGAGCGGCTCCGTCCCTTCGTTGCGCGTCGTGCCGTTCAGCGGCTCCCGGCCTTCGACAATGAACATCACGATGCGTGGCATCAATCCGGGCGACCCAACGCAGATCAGCCGGGACTCCACAGTGGGGATCTATCTCGATGGCGTCTATCTGGGGCGTGCGCAGGGGTTGAGTGCGGAATTGCTCGATCTCGAACGGATGGAGGTATTGCGCGGGCCGCAAGGCACGCTGTTCGGGCGCAACGCCGTCGGCGGTGCGATCAGCATGGTGGCCAAGCGCCCGACTGGCGAACTCGGCCTGGACCTCACCGCGGGAATCTCGAACTGGAATGGGCGCAGCGTGCGGGCCCATCTCAATCTCCCCGAATTCGCGGGCTTCAGCATCAAGCTGGACGGGGTGTGGAACAAGCGCGACGGCTGGATCGAGAACTCGCTCGCCGGAGCGAAGGACTGGAATGCCATCAATCGCCGCGGCGCGCGGATCAGCGTGCTATGGCAGCCTGCGAGCAATATCGAATTGCTGTATGCTTTCGACACGTCGCGCGATGCTTCGGTTGCGGGATATGGACAGATCGGTGCCTTGCAAAAGCCTATCATGCCCTTGCCTCCCTTCTTCTCGGTGGAAGAGAAGAGGGTTCGCAAGGGGCGTGTCGGAGTGCCGCTGGAGCCGAGTGTCGGCAAGGTCTCAGGGCACAGCTTGCACGCCAATTGGGACATTTCCGAACATCTGACCCTGCGCTCGATCACCGCATATCGCAAACTTTCGCAAGAGCAGTTCGAAAACAGCGGGGGCCTGCTTACGCCTTATGCGCCGAACGGCGTTTTCGGCCGGGTGAGCTATGCCGATGTCCATCAGGACCAGTTCAGCCAGGAAATCCAGGTCCTTGGAAACTTCGATCATCTGAAGTTTGTTCTCGGCGGCTTCTACTTCAAGGAAGATGCGCACGACCTTGCGCATAGTCCCTTCTCCGCTCAGTTCACCAGCGACGGCACTGGTTATACCTTGCTTCCCATAGTGCTTTCGGGGCCGCGTTTCCCGGATCGCGGCAGCGAGATACATACCCGTTCGAAGGCGATCTTCGGCCAAGCCACCTATACACCGCCGATCCTGGACGAGCGCCTGCATCTGACAGCGGGTCTCCGCTGGACGCATGATCACAAGTACGGCGCATTGACGCTGGCCCGAGGGGTAGCGATCAACAAGCCGTCCGACTTCTCTTCGAAAAGAGTGGATCCAGCCTTTACGGTGGCGTTTGACTGGACCGACACGGTCAATACTTATGTAAAATGGGGCAGGGCCTATCGCGCCGGCGGTTCGAACGCGCGATCGGTGAATTTTGTTCCTTTCGGCGAAGAGCAGGTATCCACTTGGGAAATCGGTGCCAAGACGGAGCTGTTCGACCGGCGTGTCCGGTTCAACGTCGCTGCATTCCACACGAATTATAGCGATCGCCAGGTCGATTTCACCAATCCGGCGAATCCTTCGAACGTCGAAACGCTGAATGCACCGGGCAAGGCGACGATCAAGGGATTGGAATTCGATCTCACGGCCAAGCTGGCTGCCGGACTGACCCTGACGGGCAGCTATTCCTATACCGAATGGCAGGCTGTGAAGGATCGCAATCCGTTCAGCGGTGTAATCCAGCTAGGCGTGGTGAACTATACGCCGAAGCATTCGGCATCGGTTGCTCTCGATCATGAGTTTTCGCCTTTCGACGGCGCAACTTTGTCCACCCACCTGGATGCGGTCTATTCAAGCAGTTTCTACACCGGCGGCATCACCGCCCCCCCGACGGGCTCGTACGCCATGGTCAATGGCCGGCTGACGTTGGGCGATCTCGATATCGGCGCGGACGGGGCCAAGCTGGCGATCTCGCTATGGGGAAAAAATCTCACCAATACGCAATGGAAAGTCTTCCAGTTCCCCTTGACCGGCCCCGGCCTCGCGAATGTGCTGTCCACATTCATGAACGAGCCCCGGACTTATGGGCTTGAAGCCAAGATCAGCTTCTGAGCCCATTACCCCGGTCGCCATACCGCCGCTGAACCGCTTATCGCGGCAGCGGCGGTATCGTATTCTTCTGTCGAGGCGTCCCGGCCACTCCCAACAATTTGCGCAATCTACGCGTCCGTCTGCCGCCCCGATGTTACAGCCGGAGCGGTAAAGTTCAGCAGATGGGAGAAATCGCCCTTGCGCGCGAGAAGGTCGGCCAAGGAGTATTGGTCCAGCACCGCCATGAAAGCCCGGAGCGCTTCGTCGAGCACGCAGGTCAGACCGCAGGCTGGCGCGATGATACACGAGCCGCAACCGACGAGATCGAAATCGTCTTCGGTATGGCGGATAAGCGCCCCCACGTTGATCTCCGCAGCGGGGCGGGCCAGACGAATGCCCCCATTGCGGCCACGCACGCTTTCCAGATAGCCCGCGTTGACCAGGTCGTTGACCACTTTCATCAAATGATTCTGCGAAATGGCATAGGCCCGCGCGACCTCGGCTATCGCACATAGCCGCCCGGGCTTCTGCCCGAGATAGAGCAGCACCCGCATCGCATAATCGGTGTAGCGCGTCAGCCGCATAGCTCGTCCTTAAATGATGTATTATCCTTGCATGTTTTTTGCGTCCCGTATAGATGCATCAATAATACATGTTTAGGAGTCGGCGCGATGGCGGGTCTTGCGATAGATGAGGAAGGGCTGAAACTGCTCGTTGCCGCATTCTATGCCCGCGTCCGGGTGGATGCGCGGCTCGGCCCCATTTTCAACGATGCGATCGACGACTGGCCGGAACATCTCGATAAACTGGCGGCCTTCTGGTCATCCGTCATGCTCACCAGTGGCCGCTATAAGGGTCAACCCGTGCCCGCTCATATGCGGCACCGTACCCGGATCACGCCCGAACTGTTCGACAGATGGCTCACCCTCTGGGCGCGCACGACGGACGAACTGATGGTGCCCGAAGCTGCCACAATTCTCCAGGCGAAAGCTGCGCGTATTGCCCAGAGCCTCCAACTCGCGATGTTTTTCCGGCTGGACGATCAGCCGCCCCCCCGGCCCGCCGCGGCGGCGGACCTTGCTCCAAGGAGTGTCTTGCCATGATCGAGGTGCCCCTTGTCAGCCAGCGGGCCCCCTATCCCGACGATATCAGGATCGCCGCCTGATATGGCTTTGCCCGTGCAACCCTATCGTTCGACGCCCATCTTCGATGAGGACACCCTGCCGCAGGCCCTGCGCGCGCGCCATAACACCAAGGCGGGCGTGTGGGGTGTAATCCGGGTGCTCGAAGGCGAACTCCGTCTGACTTACCTCGAAGATTCTCTGCGGGAAGTTCTTCTAACGCCAAGCCAGCCTGGCCTCATTCGCCCGCAGCAACCGCACTTCGTCACCCCGCTCGGCCCCATGAAGATGCAGGTCGATTTCTACGATCAGCCGCCCACTGTCTGAATCGTGGCATCCTTTTCACCACCATCCGTCCATCTACAGGAGTTCTCTATGGCGCAACCTCTCAGCGACCAGACTATTGCACTTGTCAAAGCGACCGTTCCCGCCCTCGAAGCCCACGGTCTCGATATCGTGCACGAAATGTATTCGCGCATGTTCCAGAATCCGCATATCCGCGACCTGTTCAACCAGTCGCATCACGGCGATGCCGGATCGCAGCCGCGCGCGCTGACTGGGGCGATCCTCGCCTATGCCAGCAATATCGACAATCTCGGCGCTCTGGCCCCTGCGGTGGAGCGGATTGCGCAGAAGCATGTCGGCCTGCAAATCCTCCCCGAGCACTATCCTTATGTCGCCGAAGCGCTGTTGGGAGCAATCAAGGCCGTTCTGGGCGATGCCGCCGCAGACGACATTCTTGCCGCCTGGGGCGAGGCGTACTGGTTCCTCGCCAACATCCTGATCGCGCGCGAAGACCGTATCTACACGGAGCAGAAGGAAACGGCCGGCGGCTGGAACGGATGGCGCGATTTCCGCATCGAAGAGGTGGTGCAGGAAAGCAGCGTCATCAAATCCTTCGTCCTGCGCCCGGTCGATGGCGAAGCGGTCATGATCCACAAGCCCGGCCAATACCTGACCTTCTGGCTCGAAATCCCGGGCCAGCCGCCTGTGAAGCGAAACTATTCCATCTCCTCCGCCGCCAATGGCCAGAGCTATCGCATTTCGGTGAAACGTGAAGAGCATGGATTGGCATCCGGCTGGCTTCACGACCAGGCAGCCGGAACCGTACTCAAGGTTGCGGCCCCGGCAGGCGAGTTCTTCCTTGCCGATCGCCCCGAGCGCCCGGTGGTCCTGCTTTCGGGCGGCGTCGGCCTCACCCCGATGGTGGCGATGCTCGAAACGCTGGTCGCGCAGGACAACGCAGGGCCGGTGTATTACATCCACGGCACGCACGATCGCGAAACGCATGCGATGCGCGATCATGTCCGCGCCTTGGCCGCCCGGGGGAAGGCCGTGAGGGTGACCGATTTCCATCAGACCCCGCTGGCCGATGAGGTGGCTGGCCGTGACTACGATATCGCCGGTATCATCACCGACGAATGGCTGGTGTCCGAGACTCCGGTCGCGGAAGCCGATTACTATATCTGCGGCCCGCGCCCCTTCCTGCGCCACGCGGTCTCCGCGCTGTCGCTGGCGGGGGTTCCGTCGGACCGCATTCACTATGAATTCTTCGGCCCGGCCGACGAACTGCTGGCGGCATAGGAGCGGCTATGGACGGCATCACTATCGCACGGATCGTCCACATCGTTGCGATCCTGTTCTGGATCGGCGGCGTGGCGTTCGTCACGCTGGTGGTGATGCCGTCCGTCCGCCTGACGCATCCCCCCGCCGAACGGCTGGCAGCTTTCCATAAGATCGAACATCGGTTTGCCCCGCAAGCACGCCTGTGGGTAGCTCTGGCAGGGATCAGCGGGTTTTGGATGACCTGGCAGGGACAGATGTGGCATCGCTTTGCCGATGCCCATTTCTGGTGGATGCATGTCATGGTGGCCGTGTGGCTGGTGTTTGCCGCCATGCTGTTCGTGATCGAGCCGCTGTTCCTTCATCGGCGAATGGCTGATTCCGTCAGCCCGGCGGAGGATTTTGCCCGCATGGAACGCATGCACCGGGTGCTTCTTGCCGCCTCCCTCGTGGCCGTGATCGGCGCAGTCGGCGGCAGCCATGGAATGCTTTAAGGCTCCTTCGCGGCCCAAGTGCAAAGGGTCATAGGGGCCGATGCAAGCCCGATGAAACGCGGCCCACTCCGCGCCGCGTTCTTCAGGCAGTGATGGCCGCTGCGACGCGCAACCCGCTGCGAATGCGGGCCATCACGCCCGGGTCGGCCTTGGTTGAGTGCACGACGTAAGCCGAATAGGAAAATTCCGGACTGTCCGGCACCACGGTCATCCGCCCTTCTTCCAGATAGGGCCGAATGAAACCCTGCCGGAAATAGCCGCTACCGCCCGTGGCGAGAATGTATTCGAGTGCCAGTGGGCCATAGCTGATCGAGACGACCGGATTCGGCTGATCGGGGAACGCGGCCTGATAGCTGGCGGCGAAATCCTCCCCCCAATCGATCTGCACATGATCTTCCGGTGCGAGCGGCTGGGTGGACGGGGTGGTGCGGGCCAGCACGAGCTTTTCCTCGAACAGCAGTTCGGCGATCACCCCTGGACGGCGCGGCGCGGCATAGAGGACAGCGACATCGAGCGAGCCGTCCTGTACCCGTTCCATCAGGCGTTCGGAATTGTCGATCTGTGAGTCGACGGCGATTTCCGGGCATTCGCGCCGCATCCACAACAGCCAGTGGCGCAGCAGCGGGCTCCAGAGGCTGAGTTCGGCACCAACCGTCACCACGGATTCGCGGCCGGGCGGCAGAGCAACCGCCTGCCGCGCGCGATCCCACACCTGTACCAGACTGGTCGCAAAGCGCAGGAACTGCTCACCCGCCGGAGTCAGCTTGGCCCCCGCCTTGTTGCGCACGAACACTGGGCGATCCAACTGGTCTTCCAGCACACGAATACGCGCGCTTACCGCCGTTTGCGTGAGATTGAGATTGGCGGCGGCGCTGACGAAACTGCCGGTCTTGACCACTTCGAGAAAAGTCCGCGCGACATTGATATCCATAGCAAGATATTTCCGCTTAATCCAAAATAGTAACTATCTTATTTATACGTCGTTTTGCGAGAAAAGCGATACCGCGAGGCACCTCCAGAGGAATTATGATCGGCTCGTAAGCGCGTTTCCATCCTGTCTGTCGGCATTCGCTTGATCGCATCTTCAAGCAAAATAACGATAGATAACCATCAATAACATTCGTTTGTTCGCTGGAAATCCCTGCGGCATAGTAACTGCCATCGCTGAGGAGTTACCATGACCATCCAACTGGGCCAAATCGCCCCCGATTTCGAACAGGATAGCACTCACGGCCGCATCCGTTTCCATGAATGGATCGGCTCGGACTGGGCGATCCTGTTCAGTCATCCCAAGAATTTCACCCCGGTTTGCACCACCGAACTGGGTGAAGTCGCCCGGCTGCGGCCCGAGTGGGACAAGCGGAACGTGAAGCCGATCGGCCTGTCGATCGATCCGGTGGAAGCGCACCACAAATGGGAAGAGGACATCCAGGAAACTCAAGGCCAGGCGCTCGATTTTCCGATGCTGGCCGATCCCGATGGGAAAGTGTCCACGCTTTACGGAATGGTGCATCCCGAATGCGATCCCACTGTCACCGTTCGTTCGGTCTTCGTGATCGATCCGACGCGCAAGGTACGGCTGATCCTCACCTATCCGCCCAGCACCGGCCGCAACTTCGCCGAAATCCTCCGTGCGATCGACAGCCTCCAGCTTACCGACACGCGCAGCATCGCCACACCAGTGAATTGGAAAGCGGGCGAACCTGTGGTCATTTCGCCCAAGCTTTCGGACGAGGAAGCATCGCGGCAGTTCCCCCAAGGCTACAAGACGCTGAAACCCTATCTGCGGATTGTCGATCTGAACGGGTAACACATAGACCATCTCTACCAGGTTCTCCGATGGCCGGGGGCAGTTCCTGCTCCCGGCCAGAACTTCATTCAGGGCTGTGAACGGCTATCGGCAGGGCATCCTTGCCCGCCCGGCCATTAAGACCATATTTTTTCATATTAAGGCGCAATAATATGCATTTGCCTTGCAAAGAGGGAAACCGCACACTGCCCGAAGAGTGAAACGTGCTTCATGACAACGGTGCCCGGAGAGAATGCTGATGGATCCCATCCATCAGGCCGGAGCACAGGAAAGGGAGCTAAACGCCGAGGAAACACGCGCATGACGGCTTTGGTATCGCCGGGAGGTCCTTTCGCCCCGGAACAGTGGCGATTGATAGAAGAGCTTTCCCGTTCTCTGACACCAATGCAGGCGCAGTGGCTCAGCGGCTATTTCGCCGGGATCGGCGCCGGTATGCAGTCCCCCCTACCGCTACCGGCGCCCTCCTCCGCTGCCACCCGATCGCTGGCCATCCTTTACGGCACCGAAACCGGCAATGCCGCGGAACTGGCGCGCGCGCTCGAAGCGGTGGCCAAGGCCAAAGGGCTGGCCCCCGTTCTGGCTGATATGGCGGACTACAAGGTTCGCCAACTGGGCCAGGAACAGGATGTGCTGATCGTTGTCAGCACGTATGGTGAAGGCGATCCGCCACAGCCTGCGACCGGCTTTTTCGAATTCATCGAAGGCCGCAAGGCACCCAAGCTCGGCAATGCGCGGTTTGCCGTGCTGGCGCTGGGCGATTCCACGTATGAATACTATTGCCAGGCGGGCAAGCGGCTCGACCGGCGGCTGGAGGAGCTTGGCGCGGCGCGACTGGCCGAGCGGGTCGATTGCGATGTCGATTACGAAGAACTGGCCGAAGCCTGGATCGAGGCCATCGTCGCGCAATTGGCGGCCGAAGCCGCCCCCACGCCTGTGGTGGCCAGCGCCGGACAGGTGGCCTCCGCCGCCCCGCCCTCCGCTTATGACAAGCGCAATCCGTTCCCGGCAACCGTGGTCGACAATATCGCCATCGTCGGCCGGGGATCGACCAAGGAAACCCGCCATATCGAATTTTCGCTGTCTGGATCGGGGCTGACGTACGAGCCGGGGGATGCCCTGGGGATTGCCGCGCCGAACGATCCTGCGGTCGTCACCGCGCTGCTCGATGCATTGGGGTTGGCCGCCGAGAGCGCAATCGAGCTCAAGGGGCAGAGATTCACGCTCGGTGAGGCGCTGACTCATCGCTACGAGATCACTGCCGCGACACCGCGTTTTCTCGATTACTGGGCTATGCTGTCAGAAGCGTCCGCCCTGCAGCAATTGCAGCAGGAGGATCGTTCGGGCGAACGATCGGTTTTCCTGCGCACGCACCATATCGTCGATATCGTTCGCCGGTTCCCGGTGGGCGGGGTGCAGGCGCAAGGGTTCATCTCCGCTCTGCGCCCGTTACAGCCGCGCCTCTATTCGCTGGCATCCAGCCTCGCTTCCGCCCCGGATGAAGCGCATCTGACAGTCGCGCCGGTGCGTTACCGGCTGCATGACGAACCGCGCACCGGGGTCGCGTCCGGCCTGCTGGCCGATCGCGCCGCCCCCGATACCGTGCTGCCGGTCTATATTCAGAGCAATCCGCATTTCCGTCTGCCCGGTAACGACGCGCCGATCATCATGATCGGCGCCGGAACGGGGGTGGCGCCTTACCGCGCTTTCCTGCAACAGCGCGAGGCGGCAGGGACGGAAGGCAAGAGCTGGCTGTTCTTCGGCGAACGCAATTTCCGCACCGATTTCCTGTATCAGACGGAATGGCAGGGCTGGCTCAAGGACGGCACGCTCAGCCGGATGGATGTTGCCTTCTCCCGCGACCGGACGGAAAAGACCTATGTCCAGCATCGCATGAAGGAACAGGCCGCAGATCTTTTCGCGTGGCTGGAAGAAGGCGCGCATGTCTATGTCTGTGGCGATGCGGCCAATCTCGCCCCCGATGTGCACGCGGCGCTGATCGATATCGTGGCCAGCCAGGCCCATACCGGGCGCGAGGCGGCGGAAGACTATGTCCGCTCGCTCCAGGCCGACCACCGCTACCAGCGTGACGTTTACTGAGACCCGATCATGACCACCACCTCTATCGACCGCAGCCACGACCTGTCCCAGCCGCTCGACCGGTTGAGCGCCGATGAACGGATGAAGGATGCCAGCGATTATCTGCGCGGCACCATCGCCACCGGCCTGCTCGACCGGATCACCGGCGCTATGCCGAGCGCTGACGATGTCAAACTGATGAAATTCCATGGCATCTACCAGCAGGATGACCGGGATGTGCGCGACGAACGCCGCCGCCAGAAGCTGGAACCGGCCTATCAGTTCATGATCCGGGTTCGCCTGCCCGGCGGGGTCTGCACCCCCGCGCAATGGCTCAAGCTCGACGAGTTGGCCCGGGCCCATGGCGGGGAAACGCTGCGGATCACCACGCGGCAAACGTTCCAGTTCCATTGGGTGCTGAAAGACAGCCTGCGCCCGATCATCCAGGGCCTGCATGAAACGCTGCTCGACACTATCGCCGCCTGCGGGGACGACAGCCGCGGCGTGATGTGCACTGTCGATCCGCAAAGCTCGCGCTTCCATGCCGAAGTGGCGGCGATGGCCAAGCGGGTGAGCGATCACGTCATTCCCAAGACCCGCGCCTATCACGAAATCTGGTATGGCGACGAACGCGTGGCCTCTTCCGAACCGGAAGAACCGTTCTACGGCCGCACCTATCTGCCACGCAAATTCAAGATCGGCTTCGCGCTGCCGCCATCCAACGATATCGATGTCTATGCGCAGGATCTGGGCTTCATCGCCATCGGCGGGCCGGATGGGCTGGAAGGCTTCAATGTCGCCATCGGCGGCGGCATGGGCCGTACCGATCAGGCCCCGGAAACCTATCCGCGCCTTGCCAGCGTGATCGGGTTCGTGCCGGCCGGCAAGGTGATCGCCTGCTCCGACGCGGTGATGGCAGTCCAGCGCGATTACGGCGACCGCAAGGATCGCCAGCGCGCCCGCTTCAAATACACTGTCGACGACAAGGGGCTCGACTGGATCAAAGCGGAAATCGAACGGGTCATGGGCGCACCGTTCGAGGAAGCGCGGCCTTTCGCTTTCACCAGCAACGGCGACAGTTATGGCTGGAACGAAACGCCCGATGGCCGCCATCATCGGACTGTCTTCATTCAGAGCGGGCGGCTCACTTTGAAGTTGCTCGATGCCTTCCGCGATGTGGCCCGCATCCATCGCGGCCTATTCCGCATCACCCCCAATCAGAATCTCATCATCGCCGGGGTGAAAGCGGAAGATCGCGCAGCCATCGATGCGCTACTGGCCGAACACGGGCTGGAAGGGGAAAGCGCCACTACGCTTCGCCGCAATGCCATCGCCTGCGTTGCCTTGCCCACCTGCGGTCTCGCGATGGCGGAAAGCGAACGGTATCTGCCCAGCCTGATCGACAAGATCGAGGCCTTGCTGGCCGAACATGGGCTGGCGGACGAACCGATCACGGTGCGGATGAGCGGCTGTCCCAACGGCTGTTCGCGCCCCTATATTGCCGAAATCGGGCTTACCGGGCGGGCGCCGGGCAAGTATAATCTCTACCTCGGCGGTGGCTTCCATGGGGAACGGCTCAATCGCATGATCCGGGAAAATGTCGGCGAGCCGGTCATTCTGGAAGTGCTGGCCGATGCGATCGGCCGTTTCGCGCGCGAACGGCAACCGGGCGAGCATTTCGGCGATTTCACGATCCGCGTAGGGATTGTGCGCGAAGTAACGGAAGGACGTTTCTTCAATGACTGACCGGAACAAGGGCCTGCCGGGAAAACCCGAAACCATCGCCGCCGCGCACGGGGTCGCCACCGATCCCGCGTTCGGCGCGGTCGCCCCGCCGCTGTTCCTGTCGAGCACATACGAATTCGCCGGGTACGAACAGCCGCGCCGATACGATTATGGCCGCGCGGGCAATCCCACGCGCGACCTGCTGGCCGATGCGCTGACGCAACTGGAAGGCGGCGGCGGAGCCGTCGTCACCTCCAGCGGCATGGCGGCACTGGATCTGCTGGCCGGGCGCCTGCGGCCGGACGATCTCGTGCTTGCGCCCCACGATTGCTACGGCGGCACCATGCGGCTGCTGAAAGCCCGCGCGGCCCTGGGGCAGTTTACGCTGCGCTTCGTCGATCAGGGCGATATCGCCGCGTTCGACGCTGCGCTGGACGATGTGCCCGCTCTCGTGCTGATCGAAACCCCCAGCAACCCACTGATGCGGATCGTCGATGTCGCGCTGCTGACGGAAAAGGCGCACGCCGTCGGTGCGGAAGTCGCGGTGGACAACACATTCCTTTCCCCCGCGCTGCAACGGCCGATCGCGCTCGGGGCCGATTACGTGGTCCATTCGACCACCAAGTACATCAATGGCCATTCGGATGTGATCGGCGGGGCGGTGATCGCCGCCGATCCGGCCCGCGCCGACGATCTGCGCCAATGGGCGAATATCGTCGGCAGCGCGGGGGCGCCTTTCGATGCCTGGCTGACCTTGCGCGGCCTGCGCACGCTGTTCGTGCGGATGGAGCGCGCCCAAGCGAACGCGATGGCCATCGCCCGGCACCTGAAACGGCACCCCGCCGTCGCCCGGGTGCATTATCCCGGCCTCGAATCGCATCCCGGCCACGCTATCGCCGCGCGTCAGCAAAGCGGCTTCGGCGCGATGCTCAGCTTCGATCTGCAGGGCGGGAGCGAAGCGGTGCGCCGCTTCGTCACCGGGGTACGGGTGCTGACACTGGCGGAATCGCTGGGCGGCGTGGAAAGCCTGATCGCCCACCCGGCCACGATGACGCATGCCGACATGGGCGAAGAAGCCCGCACGGTGGCCGGGATCGGTGACGGACTCTTGCGCCTGTCCATCGGGCTGGAAGCCGAAGAGGACCTTATCGCGGGGCTCGATGCGGGGCTCGCCGCCGTGGCTGCGGGTTAACGCCCGGTCCGAAGCAAGTATCCCGCCTGCAGATTATCCTTCCGGTATATCGTCACGCCCGGCGCGGCGATCCCGGTAGAGCGCCGCCCGCCCCAGCAGCATCAGGCCGATGGGTGTGGTGATCGTGAGGAATACCGCAATCAGCACTTCGTGGATCACCGGCCGCGATTCCAGCACGGAAAAGCAGATCATCGACGCGATCAGGATCGCCCCTACCCCCAGCGTCGCACCGAGCGTGGGGGCATGGACCCGCTGATAGAAATTGCCGAGGCGCAGCAGCCCGAACGATCCGACCAGCGCGACCATCGCCCCGGCCAGGACCAGAAAGCCGACCAGCAAGGCAGCCCAAAACGGCAGATCAGGGGCCTGGATCATTCGATGACTTCCCCCCGCATGAGGAATTTGGACAGGGCCACGGTGCTGGTGAAGCCCAGCAGGCCGATGACCAGCGCCGCTTCGAAATAGAGCGTCCGCCCGGTCTGGATGCCGTAGAGGACCAGCAACAGCATTGCGTTGACATACAGCGTATCGAGACCGAGCACACGATCCTGCGCGCGCGGTCCGCGCAACATCCGCCACACGGCGAACGACATCGCCAGTCCCAGCAGGACCTGCGCCATGGTGATGGCCCATGCCAGTGCGAGTATCGTCATCGGAAGATTTCCATCAGCAGGCGCTCGTAACGGGACTTGATAAGACGGATCCAGTGTTCTTCATCGACCAGATCCAGCACATGGAGCAAAAGCACATTCCGGGCCGGATCATACTGCATCCAGAGGGTTCCGGGCGTCGCCGTGATGACGATGCCCAACACCGCCAGGCCATAGCGGTTGGTCATGTCCAGTGGCAGTTCGAGGAAACCCGCCTGCACATCCCGCTTGCCACGTGCAAGGATGATCTTCCCCACAGCGAGATTGGATCGGAAAATATCCGCCAGGACCATGCCTGCCAGCCGGACCATGGTCCACGAAAAGCGGATACGGACCGGTTCCGGCTGCAATGCCGATAGCCCGCTCAACGCGATCACCGCGATCAGCGCGCCCAGCAGGATATGCCCCGGTGCGAGCGACTGGTTCAGCAACAGCCAGAACCCCAGCAGGGCCAGCCCCATGAGCGGATAGGACAGGAAACGCTTCACCGCCCGGCCCCTCCCGAGGGATGCAGCACGGCGCGGGTGTACAGTTCTCTTTGTTCCAGCGCCGCCGCGCTCTGTTCCATGAAGCGCATCACCGGCCCGGCCATGATCACAAGGCCGAGGCAGATCGCCAGCAACAGTGCGATCGGGGCGGCTTCGACCACTCTGAGATTGGGCATCGCCCGATCGCTCGGTTCCCAGATCAATTCGATGCCCGCACGCGTTGCCGCCATGAGCACCCCAAGACCGGACACGATGATCGCGGCAATGTAGACCCAGTGCATGGGCAGTATCGCCTGCCCGCCACGCAGCATCCCATCGATGATGGAAAACTTGGCGATGAAGCCCGACAACGGCGGCAGACCGGCCAGCAGCAACGCACAGAATGCGAAACCGCCGCCGAGGATGGCGATAGTGGCGGGGATGACCACACCGATCTCGTTCTCCTCTTCGTCAAGCGCTTCGGCCAGTTCGTCTTCGAACACGGCCTCGACTACCAGTTCATCCTCTTCCTCATGGCCGCGCTCGATCGGTTCGACGAGCAGATAGAATGCCGCGATCGCCAGAGTGGAACTGACAAGGTAGAACAGGGCACCGGCAAGGACGGCGGTATTGGCGGTGCCAATGGCGGCCAGCAAAGTGCCCGAGGAAATGATCAGGTAATATCCGGCGAACGGGGCCAGACGGCGCGCGGATAGCACACCGAGCGTACCGTAGATGATGGTCGCGATCCCCCCGATCAGCAGCCAGTCATCCGCAAAATGCCCCGCGCGGCCGGAATCATCCCCGAACATCAGGCTGGACAGCCGCAGGACCACGTAAATACCGACCTTGCTGAGGATCGCGAACATCGCGGCAACCGGCGGCGCGGCAGCCGCATAGGTGGCGGGCAGCCAGAAGTTGAGCGGCCACATGCCCGCCTTGACCAGGAACGCCACCCCCAGCAGCGCGGCGCCCGCTTTCAGCAGCATGATATCCGATGCCGGCACGGCGGGAATACGCACCGCGAGATCGGCCATATTGAGCGTGCCGGTCACACCGTAGAGCAGGCTTACCCCGATCAGGAACAGCAGCGAAGTCGCCACGTTGATCGCGATATAATGCAGCCCCGCGCGTGTGCGGGCGCGCCCTGCCCCATGCAGCGCAAGGCCATAGGACGCCGCCAGCATCACTTCGAAAAAGACGAAGAGATTGAACAGGTCTCCGGTCAGAAACGCGCCGTTGACCCCCATCAGCATCAGCAGGAACAGGGCGTGGAAGCGTTGGCCCGCCTTGTCCCATCGCGCCACGGAATAGATCAGCGCCGCAAACCCGAGGATGCTGGTGAGCAGCAGCAGCAGCGCGGTCAGCCGGTCAGCCGCCAGAACGATACCGAACGGCACGGGCCAGTTGCCTGCGCTGTAAGTCAGCGCCAATCCGCCCTTGCTGCCGGTCAGATGGATCAGCGCGATCGCATTGGCGATCAAGGCCAGGGCGGTGAACAGGCTGAAAACGCGCCGCAGGGCCCGCCGCCGTTCATCGAACATCAGCATCGCCGCGCTGACCAGCAGCGGCAGCAGAATGGGGGTGATGACGAGATGTTGCGTCCAATCGATCATTGGCCGCCCTTCCCGTTATCGGACTGGTCCCCGTCTTCCTCGCCATCGACGTGGTCGGTTCCGGTCAGCCCGCGCGAAACCAGCAGCACCACCAGCAACAGCGCCGTGGTGGCAAAGGAAATGACAATCGCGGTCAGCACCAGCGCCTGTGGCAGCGGATTGGCATAGAGCGCCGGGTTCACCGCTTGCCCCTGGGGGACGATCGGCGGAGCATCGGTTTTCATCCGCCCCGTGGCAAGAATGAACAGATTGACCGCATAGGACAGCAGTGACAGCCCGATGATGACCTGAAAGGTACGCGGGCGGAACAGCAACCAGATGCCGGAGGCGACAAGCGTGCCGATGGCAAGGGCAAGAACGATTTCCATCAGTCCTGCTCCTCCGCCACGGTGCGCGGCTTGCGGACCGATTGGTGGGCGAGAGCGATCAGCACCAGGACCGTCACCCCGACGACCACGGCAAACACGCCGATGTCGAACAGCAGGGCGCTGGCGATAGGGAATTTCCCAATCACCGGCACATGCCCGTACTGGAAATAGGAAGTCAGGAAAGGATAGCCGAAAATCCAGGCGCCGATGCCGGTTCCCGCCGCCAGCAGCAAGCCAATCCCGATCCAGCGGAAAGGAACGATCACCAGCCGGGCTTCCGTCTTGCGGGTCCCCAGCGCCATATATTGCAGGATCACGCCAATCGACATCACGATCCCCCCGGCAAAGCCGCCGCCAGGCAGATCATGCCCGCGCAACAGCAGGAAGAGCGCCAGAACGACAATAACCGGAAACAGCCAGATCATCGCAAGGCGCGGAATCGTCAGATAATCGGACAGAGTATCGCCGAGGGAACGGCCTTCCTGCCGCTCGTCATAAGCATTCTGGACGCGTTGCTGTTCCGGCATGACGATGCTTTCGGGCGCTGGGCGGAAACGCCGCAGCAACGAGAAAATCGTGATCCCGACAATGCTGAGCACGGTGATTTCGCCGAAAGTGTCGAACCCGCGAAAATCGACCAGCAGGACATTCACCACATTGGTGCCGCCCGCCCCGCTATAGGCGTTCTCCATGAAGAAGCGCGAAATGCTGTCCGGCAAGGGGCGCGTCAGCACGGCATACGTGATGGCCGCCATGCCCGCCCCGGCCAGCAGAGCGACGGCAAGATCGCCCCCGCGCCGCAAACGGACGATGAATGGGGTCCTGCCTCCAGCCCAGATGTCGGGCAAGCGCTGCGGCAGCCACCGTAGACTGAGCAGCAGGAGCACGGTGGTGACGAGTTCGACCAGCAATTGCGTGAGGCCGAGATCGGGTGCAGAAAGCCAGATGAAGCTGATGCAGGTGGCAAGGCCAGCACCGCCCAGCAGGATCAGCGCCGCGAGCCGGTGGAATTTGGCCTGCCAGGCCGCCCCGATGGCGCAAACTCCGCCGATCAGCCAAATGAACCCGAAAATCGGGTCCACCAGCGTGACCGGCACCGCGCCCAGCCGATACCCGTGCTGGAGAAACGGCAACACCCCGGCGATCAACGCGATACCGATCAGCAGACGAAGCTGAACCTGCAGCCTGCGCGTGGCCAGCAGATTTTCCAGCGCCTGCGCGCCGGTAAAGATCGCGTTGAGAATCGTATCGAAAGCCCGCCGCGCCCGAAGCCGGCCGATCACCGGCGAACGGCGGGCATTGTTGAGCGGCTTGCGAAACAGCAGATAGAGGATAACCCCGGCGCTCAAGGCGATCACGCTCATGATGAGCGGAGCATTGAAACCATGCCAGAGCGCAAGGCTATAGTGCGGCGTGCGATCGCCCAGAACCGAGGAAACGGCCGTGGCGAGGAACGGCCCGATCGTAATCGCGGGCAGAATGCCGATCACCAGACAGGCGATGACCAGCACTTCGATGGGGCGGCGCATCCACGGCGGCGCTTCGGCGGGCTGATGCGGCAGATTGACCGGCGGCGGGCCGAAAAAGGTCTGATGGATGAAGCGCAGCGAATAAAGCACGCTGAAGGCGCTGGCGACAGTCGCCAGAACCGGGAGCAACTGGTCGATGATTGTCCCGCTGTGCGCGGCCAATGCTTCGGCCAGGAACATTTCCTTCGACAGGAAACCGTTGAGCAGCGGCACGCCCGCCATCGCCGCGGCAGCCACCATCGCCAGTGTCGCGGTGATCGGCATGTAGCGGTAAAGCCCGCTCAACTGGCGCAAGTCTCGCGTTCCGGCTTCGTGATCGATGATCCCCGCAGCCATGAACAGCGATGCCTTGAACGTGGCGTGATTGACTGTATGGAAAATCGCCGCAACCGCGGCCAACGGACTGCCGAGGCCCAGCAGCAGCGTGATCAGCCCCAGATGGCTGATTGTCGAATAGGCCAGCAAGCCTTTGAGATCTTGCTGGAAGATCGCCGACCACGCCCCCAGCAGCAAAGTCGCCAGCCCCGTTGTAGCAACGAGGAAATACCATGCCTCGGCCCCCGCCATGACGGGCCACAGCCGGATCAGCACGAACACGCCCGCTTTCACCATGGTGGCCGAATGGAGATAGGCTGAAACCGGCGTGGGGGCGGCCATCGCGTGCGGTAGCCAGAAATGAAACGGGAACTGCGCGCTTTTGGTGAAAGCACCGATAAGGATCAGGATCAGCGCGGGCAGATAAAGCTCGCTCTGCTGGATCAGTTCGCCCGAGGCGAGCACCCGGTCGAGATCGTAACTGCCCGCGATCCGGCCGATGAGCAGAAAACCCAGCAACAGGCACACCCCCCCGGCAGCCGTGGCCAGCAGCGCCATCTGCGCACCGTCGCGTGCGCTCTGGTTGTGGTGCCAGTAACCGATTAGCAGGAAAGAGAAGATGCTGGTCAGTTCCCAGAAGAACGCGAGTTGGATCAGATTGCCCGAAATCACCACGCCCAGCATCGAACCCATGAACGCCTGCAGGAACGAGAAAAAGCGGGGAACCGGATCGTCGGGCGACATGTAATAGCGGGCATAGAGCACCACCAGGAACCCGATCCCGAAAACCAGAACGGCGAACAACCAGGCCAATCCATCAAGCCGCAACGTCAGGTTGACACCGAGACTGGGCAGCCATTCGATCTGGTAGCGCACCACCTCGCCACCGGGCAGCCCGTGATAGAGCCATATCACGATAGCGAGGCCGAGCATTGCCTGCGAACCGGCCAGCAATGCCGCCAGCGTGCGCGAGCGCGATGGAAGGAACGCTGCTGCCAAGCTCCCCATATAGGGCAGCAAAAGGGCAATCAGCAGCAGTGTTCCATCCGTCATTCGTTATCGCGCTCGTCAGTGGTGAGGTCGGGAAGGCATTCGCCGGTGTTTGCCCATATGGTTGACTTTTTTTATGATTGGCAACGCCTCAGGCAAAAAACTTTTGTCCATGGCCGCGTGGCCGATGCAATTGCGACACACCCTGCAAAGGCACATTCGCCTGAAATGCACCGGACAAAGGCACTATCATCCTATATGGTTATTAATTCCGAGTTCAGCCACCGAACTGGAATGTTGAAGCCAAAGGGGAGAACGATTGATGAGCAAGATTCTGGTCGCCACCGATTTTTCCCCTCGTTCCGACCGCGCCTTGCGGCGGGCCATTCTCACCGCACGCCAGATCGCAGCCGAACTGGTGCTGTTCCATGCTCTGGACGACGATCTGCCCGATCGACTCCTCTCCATGCAGCGTACGGTGAGCACCGAACTTCTGACCGAACTGGCGGAAACGATTACGGCAAGCGACGGAATATCCTGCTCCTATCGCCTGGCGCAGGGCGATCCGTTTCGCGCGCTGATCGATACGGCGCGGGAGATCGCGCCCGGCATTATCGTGCTCGGCCCGCACCGGCGTGATCTGCTCAAGGACATCTTTGTCGGCACCACCGCCGAACGCACCATCCGCGAAAGCGCGGTGCCGGTGATCATGGCCAACGGCGTGCCCGCCGGCCCCTATCAGCGGATTCTGATCGCCACCGATTTTTCCGCCTGTTCGGTGGCTGCGACGCAGGTCGCCCAGCACCTCGGCCTGCTCGACACTGCCGATGTCACGGTCCTGCACGTGCTCGACACGCCCGAGAAAAGCATGATGCAGCGTTCGCTCATGAGCGGTGACGAGATCGAGGATTACGAACTGGCCGCAAAAGCGGAAGCGGCGGATGCGATGCATGGCTTCCTGAAGTCCACCGCACTTCGCCCAGTGGCCCAGATCATCGCCCCGGTGGAACTGTCGATCTCCGAAACCATCCGCCGCGAAGTCCGCGAAGCCCGGCCGGACCTGCTTATCGTCGGGACACGGGGGCGCTCGGGAATAGAGAAATTCTTTTTGGGGAGCGTAGCCGAGGAGATTCTCAAGCTGTCCGATGTCGATGTGCTGGCGGCCCCGGCGCCAGAGCCCTTAAAGGCATAAAGATCGCAACGGGATGGGCAGCCGAAAACACACCTTTCCCCTTGCCATTGCTTTGACAGCACCCAACCTTGGGCTAATATCTTGCAGCATCGGTTCGTTGGAGGACGCGGTGCAACGATAGTGAGGAGATGAGCGCGTGCTCAGCCGCCCAATATCCTTTCTCGCCGCTTTCGGTCCTGCGGCGATGCTATTGGCAGTTTCCCCCGCGCTGGCGCGGGAAAAGCCAGCCACGCCCCAACCCAGCGAGGCGTTGCAGGCAGCTGTGGCTGCTATGCCCCGGGAAGCCGCGATTCAGACCTTCTACAAGCGCTGGCAGGGGCCCCAGTGGTTCCAGAACGGCGCCCGCCCGGCAACCGATCTCGCCGCTATCCTGCGCCGTGCGCCGCTGGACGGGCTCGCCAATGGCCCGGCTCTCGCCCGCCAGGTCGAACAGGCCGCGCAAGCCGCCTCGACCGGCAGTGCAGCGGACAAGGTCGCGGCTGAACGCATTCTGTCTGCCGCCTGGGTGGCTTATGTCGAAGCGATCCGCCGCCCGCCGCGCGATGTGATCTACGGCTATTCCACATTGGCGCCCAAACCCGCCGATATCGACCAAATCCTCACCACCGCTGCCCATGCATCCTCGCTTGAGCAACACCTGGCGGAAGTGTCGGCGATCAACCCGGTCTATGCGGAACTACGCGATATTGCATGGCGCGATATGCAATCCACACCTAACGCCGCGCCTGACCCGCGGATCGTGGTGAATCTGGAACGCCTGCGCTCGCTCCCCGCCACCGAACAGTTCGCGCTGGTCAACACGGCGACGCAGCGGTTGCAGATGTTCGAAAACGGGCGGCCGGTGGATTCGATGAAAGTCATCGTCGGCATGGAACAGTTTCCGACCCCGATGATCTCCAGCGTGATCTATTACGCCACGTTCAACCCCTACTGGAACGTGCCCGAGCATCTCGTGCGCAAGACGATTGCGCAGAACGTGCTCAAGATGGGGACCGGCTATCTCAAGAGCCGGGGCTACCAGGTGATGTCCGACTGGTCGGAAAACGCCACTGTCGTTCCATCCGATCAGATCGACTGGAAAGCGGTTGCGGCAGGCCAGAAGACCATTCGCGTGCGTCAACTTCCCGGCCCGCAGAATTCCATGGGCAAGCTCAAGTTCTCGTTCGCGAACGGGGAAGACATCTATCTTCACGACACGCCTTCGAAAGCGCTGTTCGCCAAGGCCCGGCGGGACCTGAGCAACGGGTGCGTCCGGCTTGAGGATGCGCAGCGGTTCGGGCGCTGGTTGCTGGGGCGTGAGCCGGTTGCGCCTTCCGCGGAACCGGAACAGTTCGTCCAACTGCCCAAGGGCATCCCGATCTATCTCACCTATCTGACGGCACAACCTGTGGACGGAAAGATCGTCTATACGACGGATATCTATGGCCGGGATACGCACGGCGTCGCCCAGGCGAACGCGGGATCGGCCTCACACGACCGCACTTCGGCGAACTGAACGCCAGTTCGCCGCGCGTTGGCGGATTCAGGCGCCAGCATTGGTTACTCATGAAAAAAGGGCGAGGCCACAAGGCCCCGCCCTTCGTTCCCCTTGGCCCTATCCGGCCGGATTGCTTACCCGCGCTCAGGCGCCGGCGGAGGCGGCGGAGGCGGCGGGGGGCACCCCTGATCCACACGCACGACCGTCCCATCCGGGCACGTCTGCGTAGCAGGCGGCGGCGGGGGTGGCGGCGGAGGCGGTGGGGGTGGCGGCGGTGCGGGCTCTGCAGCCGGCGCACCGAAATTGTAGGTCAAAGTGGCAAGAACGCTATGCGTGCGCAGCTTGCCGCGCCCTTCGAAGCCGACCGTACCGACCTGGCTATCCGTGTCGAACTCGCTATCGCTAAACCGGAGACGGCCGGTGTTGAAGTAGCGATACTTGAGGCCGATATCGACATTCTGGTTCAGCGCATAACGCACGCCGGCGATAAGCTGCCATGCCCAGGCGCTGTCCTTGCCGCCGAGCATCTTGACCCGGGCCCGGCCCAGACCGCCGCCTGCATAGTAGCTGAGGCCGTTCTCATCCCCGAGGTCGAACAGCATGTTCACCATTCCGGACAGAACACTTGCCTTGTTGCTGCCGAAGCCGTCGAGATCGTACGGCCCCGTGTCCGGCAGATTGAGATCGTCGGCGAGTGCGGGGCTGAAGCTGATGCTTTTGGCCTTGAGCCGCTTGTAGCCGACTTCTGCTTCGGCCCTGACTATGCCGAAGTCATAGCCAACGATGCCATCGACTTCCCATCCGGGCTTCTTGTATTTGATGCTCAGACCGTCGTCGTACCGGATATTGGTACGTTCGTTGAAGACATCGAGATCGATATCGGTCTTTTGCCCGAAAACGACGCCGCCTTCGATTCCGACATATGGCTGATTATCTCGTGCCAGTGCTGGAGTGGACAATGCCGCAGTTGCTACTGCGGCGAGAAGAAGCTTACGCATACTTACTCTCCCTTCTTACCCGCGTTGAACTTTCTGACACAGCCACAACTCAGCGACTATGATAAAGTTTCTCTTTTTTTGATTCAGCACAATCTTGTTGCCCAAGAGACACATCTTGCCATGTCCGATCGAGTTCTTTCCATGGCCTGCGACGGCGGTCGATATCCGCAATCATGCCATCCCAAGTCGAGTGGAGACGTGTAATATGCGTTGTCCTGCCATCCGCGTCGCAAGATCTTTGTACTGGGAATGCAATATTGTTTCCCCTCCCTCCTTGTTTTGGCAAACGTGGCGCAACAACCCGTTTCCCACTGCGGACAACGCCCCATCGGACAGGCATGACGTAGCGGCTGGTCATCAAGCCAGACGATGTTAACGCCCAAGCCCTTGATGTCGGGCGGCGCTTTGGTCAGAAGCACACCTCAAAGCATGGGAGACAGGCATGACCTTGCGGCTGGAAGATATCGAACGGATCAAGATGCTCAAGCATCGCTACATGCGGATGCTTGACAGCGGCGACAGCGACGGGTTGCGCGCCTGCTTCGTCCCCGAGGCGACAATCCGCTACGAAGGCGGCAGCTACCTCTATGAAGCGGCCGATCGGGAAGAGATCGTCGGCCTGCTCAGCCAGATGCAGAATAATCAGTATGTCGGAATGCACCTGGCGCTGATGCCCGAAATCACGGTCCATGACGAAGATAACGCCGAAGGCCGCTGGTACATGATCGACTGGGCGGTGAACATGGCGACCAACCGCGAAACGCAGGGGGCGGCTTTCTATCAGGACCGCTACATCCGCCGTGACGGCGAATGGAAAATCCTCCACAGCGGCTATGTCAGGGCTTTTGAAAAGGTCGAATATCGCAAGGAACCGGTCGAGCTACACAGCCACCTGTTTTCGAAGTTCGGCCCGCCGATGGAATATGGAACTCTGCCGAAGTAACTGCCTGAACGGGAGCAGGATGCATCCGACTGCCTAACGCCTTGCGCTGAATGCCGCGCAGCACCCGTATTCAGCGGGTGCATTCGCTCTATCCCATCAATCTGCGTGGCAACCCCGGCACCATGCGGCGATAGCAGCGAATGCCTCGGCCGCTTCAGGCGTGGCGGGAGCCATCATCGGCCAGACGTGCCCCATACCCCCTGCGACATGCAGCGTGACGGGGCGATCCGCCAGCGCCAGAGCCTGGGCAAAAGCCAACGCTTCACCCAGCAGCACTTCCACCCCTCCAACCAGCAGCAGCATCGGTGGGAACATGGCCGGATCCGCGCACAGCGGCGATACCAGCGGGTCGTCCACCACATGCCCTTGCAGATAGAGCGCCGCCGCATCCCGAACCGCCGCCCGGGAAAAGAGCGCATCCCGCGCCGCGTTGTCGTCATAAGTCCGGTCACGGGCCATCATGTCGAGCATCGGCGAGATCAGGATGGCGCCAGCCACCGGCTGCTTCGCACGGGCAGCCGCGAGGCAGAGCGCAGCCGCAAGCCCGCCGCCTGCCGAATCCCCGCCCGCCAGCACCGGGCCTTCCTCTCGCAGCGCACGATAGACCGCCACGGCATCGTGCAAAGCCGCCGGAAAAGGATGTTCGGGGGCGAGGCGGTAGAAGGGCAGCACGATGCGCAGCCCCGCTGCATCAGCCAAACGCCGCGCATAGCCCAACCACGCCGATGGCGAGCCCATGCGATACCCGCCACCGTGGAAGTAGAGCAAAGTGCCCCCCGCTGAATGATCTGCCGTGTCCGGACCAACCACAAGGCAACGGACGCCACCGATCACCCTATCGCCTGGATGAACACCTTCCCCTTGCGGCATTGCTTCGACGGCGGCACGCCGTTGCACCAGCGCGGCATCGGCAGCGTGCCCCGCACGCAGCGGCGGGAGGGCCCAATGGGGCTTGCGCTCCTCATCCATCATGCCGCCCCCGTTCAGAACACGAACACGCCGCGCGCAAGCTTACCGCTTTCCAGATCGTGGAACGCTTCTTCATACTGATCGAGCGCATAACGCCTGGTCACAAGCTCCTCCAGCTTCAACTGGCCGGTGCGGTAAAGGTCGAGATAGACTGCGATATCCCGGTGCGGCTGCGAGGTGCCATAGCGGACGCCCATGATGCCCCGATCAACCATGCTCATCGGCATGATCGGCAGTTCGAGCGTGGCAGTCGCCTTGGGGGTGCCGACGATCACGCAATTGCCACCCCACCCAAGCGAGGCCGTGGCATTGCCCAGCGCCACCGGGCTGCCGGAACATTCGAACGCCCAGTCGACACCCGCCGCCCATGGCAGGGGATCGGGCAACAGTTCCTTGATCCGTGCTGGCGCATCGTGCTGTGTGGCATCGACGAAATCGGTCGCGCCGAACGCGCGGGCCAGATCCTCGCGTGAAGCCAGCAGGTCCACCGCCACGATCCGCGCGGCCCCGGCAAGCCGCAAGCCCTGAATGACATTGAGGCCGATCCCGCCCACGCCGAAAACAGCCGCCGTATCGCCCGTCGCCACATTCGCGCGGTGAAGGACAGAGCCGACCCCGGTCAACACACCGCAGCCGACCACACAGGCCACATCCAGCGGAATGGCCGAGTCGACTTTCACCGCCTGCTGCTGCTTGACGACGGTGTATTCGGCAAAGGTCGACGTGGCCGCAAAATTGGAGACCGCCGCGCCGTCCTGCGTGAACGGTTGCGATCGATTGCCCAGCGTGGAGCGGCAATGCGTCGGCTTGCCCGTGTCGCAGTGCGCACAATGGCCGCAATAGGCCAGGGTATGCAGCACCACATGATCGCCGGGCGCAAGACCGGTGACCCCGGCGCCCACTTGCTCGATCACCCCGGCGCCTTCGTGCCCCAGCACCGCCGGGGCGGGCCATTCGATCGTGCCGTTCATCACACTGATATCGCTGTGGCAGATGCCGCTGGCGACGATGCGAACCAGCACTTCATCCTTCTCAGGCTCGCGCACCGACAGGCTCTCGGTGTAGCGAATCCTGCCTTCGCCTTCATGGATCAATGCGCGCATTCACTCTCTCCCGCTTGCTTTTGTGTGCTGTCCTGCCCGCTATGCATCCGCGCTTCGCGACAGGATCAGGTCGTCCCATTCGACCACCGTGCACATGCGATGGAAATCTGGGCTCTGCCACGGCGCGTTCACCTGCAGGCGGCCATGCTTGGCATTGACGTAGTAATTGCGATCCACGCCCCCTTCCGGAGTCAGTTGCAGGAGATTCGACGCTTCCTCGTCCAGCGCGCGATTGTACCGTTCGAACGCTTCGCGTTTCACTTCCACCCGCCCGGCACCCTGTTCGATCATCCGCATCATGCAGCGCCCGGCATAGGCGGCCCAGACCATGTACCATTGCGGCAGCCCCGTCCCGCCCGACAGCGGCTGCGAATTGGGACCATAAAGCATGAACAGATTGGGGAAATCGGGCACCATCATGCCGAGATAGGCGCGCGGGCCATCGCCCGCTTCCCAAGTATCGTGCAGATCGCGTGCGCCGACACCGGTGTAACGCGCGGGCCAGAGGTATTTCGCGACTTCGAAGCCGGTGGCGGCGATGATGATGTCCACTTCCCGCACATGGCCATCCTCCGTCACGATCCCTTCCGGCACCAGCCGCTCGATGGAATCGCACACCAGTTCGACATTGTCCCGCGTCAGCGCCTGATACCAGCCGTTGTCCACCACCGGGCGGCGGGAAAACGGCGCGTAATCCGGCACCAGCCGCTCGATCAGATCGGCGCGGCCGCCGGTCTGCTGATGGATATACTGGGTCAGCGTGTCGCGCAGCGCATCATTGGCGGGATTCACTTTGCCGCCACTGGCCTGCCACGCGGCATCCGGCACCTGCAACGCATGGATATCGAACAGCGCGGCCGTCGCCATATAGCGCCACCAGTTCCAGTAGCCCGGCAGGTTGTCGACCAGCCAGCTTACTTCCCGCTCCATCGGCGCGCCATATTTCTCACGCGGGCTGATCCATTGCGGCGTGCGCTGGAAGACGTGGACCTGCGCCGCATCGCGCGCCAGCGCGCGCAGCATCTGCACCCCCGTGGACCCGTTGCCGATAATCGCGATCCGCTTGCCCTGCAGGTCCAGCCCTTCGGGCCAGCGTGAGGGGTGGACGATCAGCCCCTTGAAATCGTCCTTGCCGGGAAAATCGGGAATCCTGGGATTGGCGAATGTCCCACTTGCGGTGATGACGATTGTCGCTTCTGCGGTCCGCTCGCCCTCGGGCGTATTGAACCGCAGCGTCCAGCGGTTGCGCAAGGCATTGAACGTGCCGGATGTCAGATCATGGCCGAACCGCGTATGGGCCTGTGCCCCGTATTTGCGGGAGACGTGGTTCAGATAACCGCGAACCGCCTCCCCCCGGCCGAAATGTTCATCCCACGGATACCGCTTCTCGAAGCTGAATTCGTAAGTGATCGACGGAGTATCGACCCGGATTTCGGGATAGCGATTGATCGACCAGGTGCCACCCGCTTCCGGCTGTCGGTCATAAACGGTATAGGGGATGCCCAGTATCTCGCACTGTACGGCGGCTGCGATGCCGGAAAAGCCGCTGCCGATAATCGCCACGCTGAAGCCTTCCGGCACAGGGGGATGCTTCCCTTCCCATTCCACCGCAAAGGGGTAACGGCGGAATGCCGCGAGATCGCGGCGCGCCTCGAACTCGTCGTCCGTCATCGGCCGCCCGGTGGCGAGTGTCATCAGTTCGCGCAGACGAGCCGGTTCCGGCTCCGCGGGCATCTGGCCCGATGCGTTGTCCGCCAGCCAGGCAACGGCCCGGTCGATCAGCCCGGCCTTCTGCGCTTCGTCCATCTGCGCGGCCGGGGGCAAGGCCGCCAAGGCCGGGTCGTCCGTCATCTGATAGAGCGCCACGCGCACCGCATTCAGATCCGCCAGTTCCACCGCGCGCCGGATGAACGCCGTATCCACTGCCTCTATTGTCGCCATGCATCGTTCCCAGAACTTGTTTGCGTTGTTGCAATGTCGAATTTTGGCGCAGGCCGGTAGTGTCACTGCCCCTGTTCCGCCCTTTCGGAAAGCACACACCTGCCCATCGCGGCCCGCACGATACACACCGTTCCGGATAATCGGAAAGCGGGGCCTGCAAATTGACAGACCCCGGGTCATAAAGGCCAAGCAGAAGCGACAGGGGCCGGAACATGTCCGGCTGCAAGATGGACACACAATGAAGCTGGACCTGAACGAGCAGCAGGCGCTGATGTCTGCAACGGCGCTGCGTTTCTTCGACAACGACACCGTGGTGGCTCGGGCACGCGCAGCAAGTCACGTGGCCGATGCGGACCTGTGGCGCGAAACTGCCGCAATGGGTTTCGTCCAGATGCGCGTGCCGGAAACGGCAGGTGGGCTGGATGCGGGACTGTTCGATGCGGCACTGGTCTGTGAAGCGGCCGGGCGCGGCGTTGCCCCGGTGCCGCTGGCGGACGGGATCGCCGCCTGCCGCCTTCTCGCCCTGCTCGGCGGGGCGAAGGCCCTGGCGCTGCTGGCAGAAAGCAGTGCCACACCGATTGCTTTCGCCCCCGTTGCAGGTGCAATGCAGATCGTGAACGAAGCTGGCGGAGTGCTCGCCATTGGCACGGATGGAAGCCGCCACCTGTTGGCGGAAGGCGAAGCGGCCACCATGGCCTATGCCGCTGCACAGGCCGAATGCGCCATTCTGCGCGCAGCGTGGCTGGTTGGCGCGGCCACCCGGGCCATCGAATTGGCCGCGGCCTATGCTGCCGAACGCAAGCAGTTCGGCAAACCGATCGGCAGCTTTCAAGGCGTTGCCCACCCCCTCGCCGAAGCGATCACCGATTGCGAAGGCGGGCGGCTGCTCGTGTGGAACGCCATCTGCGCCATCGCGAAGGGGCGCGGCAATTCCGCGGCCCTTGTCGCCATGGCCGACTGGTGGACAGCCCGCAGCGCCCGCATTGCCGTCACCCGCGCGCTGCGCACCTTCGGCGGCTATGGCCTGTCGACCGAATACGACATCCATCTCTATTTCCTCGCGATCAACCGCATGGCGCTGGCCGACGGCGATCCGGCACTGCGGCTGGCGCAAGTGGGGGAACGGCTGTGGGCAGGACAACGGATTCCCTTGCCCGAAGCGGGTGCCACTGGCATTGAAATGGACATGGGTGAGGCGGCAGAAGCCTATGCGGACGAGGTGCGGCGTTTCTTCGAGGAAGCGATGACACCGGACCTGCGCGCCCATGCCCACCATTCCACCGAAGGGCACGATCCCACTTTCCATCGCCAGCTCGCCGCCGCCGGCTTCGCCTATCCGGACTGGCCACGCCAATGGGGCGGGGAAGAACGCAGTGCGATGGAAATCACCGCGCTGGGCCGCGTTTTCGAACAGTTCCGGTGGACCCGCGTGCCGATCGGCTGCACCAACATGGGCGCGCGCATGGTGATGAAGTTCGGCACACCGGAATTGCAGGCCGAAGTGCTGCCCCGCCTCGCCGATGGCAGCGCCCTGTCCTGCCTCGGGTTTACGGAACCGGAATCGGGATCGGACATGTATGCCGCGCGTACCCGCGCGGTCCGCGATCGGGACGGCAGCGGATGGATCATCAGCGGGCAGAAGATGTTCACCACCGGGGCGCATCTGTCCGATTATGTCCTGCTGCTGGCCCGCACCGATCCCGACGCGCCCAAACATGCGGGGCTGACGATCTTCTTCGTGCCGATGGATCTGCCCGGCGTTTCGGTCCAGCCGGTCCACACTTTGCAGGACGAACGGACCAATATCACTTTCTACGACGAAGTGCGGGTACCCGACCGCTACCGGCTGGGCGAGGTCAACGGCGGCCTGGCAGTGATGGCGGCCGCGATGGAAATCGAACATGGCGGCGAAGGCTATCACATCCACCATCACAGCCTGATGGAAGCGGCGGAAGAATGGGCCATGGCACCCGGCCCAGACGGCGAACGACCGATCGATCGCCCCGATGTGCGTGTCCGCCTTGCCGAAACCCGCACGCATCTTGAAATCGCGGACCTGCTCTGCCGCCGCGCGACGCAGGCCGGGGCAGATGGCACACTGGGCCGGGCGACGGGCCCGATGGCCAAACTGTTTGCGACCGAAAGCTATATGCGCGATGCAGCGGATCTGGTGGCTCTCACAGCCCCGGCCTCGCTCGCTCATCTCACCCCGGCCCTCACGGAGATCGAAAGCATGCACAGGCAATCCATCGGCCAGACGATTTATGGCGGCACCAGCGAAGTGCACAAATCGATCATCGCCCAGTACGAGCTGGGGATGCCGCGATGACCGGCGCCGTGCCCGACCGGGGCCTGACCGGGAAAGTGGTGCTGATCGCCGGTGGCGGCGGCATCGGGGACGAGGCGGCCCGACGGCTTGCTGCGGAGGGATGCCGGGTCGTCCTGGGCGATATTGTTCTTTCCGCCGCCGAGGAAGCGGCCGAGGCAATCCGCCACGCTGGCGGCGATTGCACCGCCGTGCGCTATGACCAGTCGGATGAGGCTTCGGTGCAGGCATTGGTGGACGCCGCGATCGCTACGTATGGTCGGATCGATCACCTGTTCGCCAATGCGGCGGACATGCATGCGCTGCAGGAAGACAGCAACGTTCTCGACATCGATATGGGCATTTTCGACCGCACGGTGGCGGTCAACATGCGCGGTGCCGTGCTTGTAACCCGTTGTGCCCTGCCACAGATCATCGCGAACCGGGGAGCTATCGTCTATACCAGTTCCGATGCGGCGCATGTCGGCGAGCCGCAGCGTGTCACTTATGCCATGACCAAATCCGCGATCAACGCGCTGATGCGCCATGTCGCCAGCCGCTGGGGCCGTGAAGGCGTGCGCGCCAATGCAATCCTGCCCGGGCTCGTCCTGACCCCGCAATTGCAGGGCCGGATGGACGATGCGCAGCGCGCAATGGCGGTGGAAGGCACGCGAAGCTTCCGGGCCGGGGAAAGCCGCGATATCGCAGCCATGGTCGCCATGCTGATGTCGCGCGACGGGGAATGGATCACCGGTCAGACGCTATCGGTCAACGGCGGCGTGACCATGCGCCCCTGATCTGATCTCAAACGCCCCGCGCCCTTCCAGCAATCCGGAAAAAGCATGGCGCGGCATTGAAACGCATGCCTCACCCCGCTTTGCTGCGATGAAGAGGGAGGCGACATGCGCGTACTGGTCATCGGAGCGACAGGCTATCTCGGCGCACGTATCACCCGCTGTCTGAGCGATGCGGGCCTTGCAGTCAGCGGCCTCAGCCTGTCGGCGGGCAAGGATGCGATCGTCGCAGAAGCTGGCGGGCAGCCGCTGCGTGGCGATCTTGCCGATAGAGATGGTGTTCTTGCCTTGGCCCGCGAACATGATGCGGTGATCTACGCTGCCCAGCTTCCACTGGAGGAAGAGTTCGCCTGCCTTTCCGCTCTCACCGCCGCGCTGAAAGGCACAGGCCGCACGCTGATCTTCACCAGCGGAACCGGTCTGCTGTCCCAACGCACCGATGGCCGCTGGAGCGAGGATACCTTCGCCGAAGACGATGCCTTCGTCCCTTCAAAATATATCGGAGAGCGGCTGATCACCGAAACGTTGGTGCGCACGGCGGGCTGGTCGGGCACGGTGCGGGCCATGGTGGTCCGGCCACCCATGATCTGGGGCCATGGCGGCTGCGGCCATCTGCGCCATTTCTACCGCGACGCCGGAACGCTGGGCGAAGTCGGCTATCTCGGCCTTGGCCTCAATCTCTATTCCAACGTCCATGTTGACGATCTGGCCCAAGTCTATCGCCTCGCACTGGAACGGGGCACGGCGGGCGCGCTCTACCATGCCGTGGCGGGGGAAGTGAATAACCGCACGCTGGCCGAAGCGGTCGCCCGGGACATGGGCGTGCCTGCACGCAGCATCGATTTTGCCGACGCGGTAGAACGCTGGGGCAAGTTCGCCACGCTGATCGGCATGGCCACCTGCAGCCGTTCGCGCAGCCCGCGCACGCGGCGCGAACTGGGCTGGCAACCGCACCACGAGGATATCATGAGCGATATCGGCCACGCCGCCTACCGCGCACATGCCGCCCAACCCGCGCAGAAACAGGACATATCGGGCCCGCGCTGACACCGGATGCATCGGGCCCTGCCAGAAAGAGAGGAATCCCATGGAAAACTGCGAACAACGCTATAATACCCCCGATCTGCCCCGCGATCAGCGGCCCATCCGCCTGGGCTCGCTCCTTTTCACCATGGTCGAGCCGCGGCCGGGATACGAAGTTGCCTACAATCGCTGGTACGAACGCGATCATTTCTACAGCGGCTGCATGATCGGGGAATGGACGCTGGCGGGCAACCGCTTCGTTGCGACGCGGGAAGACAAGGGCAAACGGATCGGCGACGGTTCGCGCCCCGTGGAGCAAGGCTCCTACCTCGCGCTTTACTGGATTCTTGATGGGCATCACGCCGATTGGGATCGTTGGGCGGTGCGGCAGGTCAAAGACCTTCACGCACAGGGCCGGATGTTCCAGGAACGCGATCATATCCACACCGGCTTCTATCGCTTCGACGAGGAATACAATGCACCCGGCAGCACCATGCCGATCGAGCTGGCGCTCGACCGCTCCTATGGCGGGGTGGCCGCATTCCTCGTCGATCTGGCACCGGGCAAGAGCAAGGCGGATGTCGCCGCGTGGCTACGCGCGCAGGAGTGCCCCGGCGATGTCGCGATGATGGGTTCGCCCATGCCGCTCGACCCGACCCGCCCGGCGGACGTACCGGCCAGCGAAGGCAATCACGTGCTGTTCCTGAGCTTTACCGTCGAGGCTCCACAGACGATTTGGGAAGACCGCTATCTCCCGTTCGCCCGCGCCTTGGAAAGCGCAGGGCTTGGCTCGGTGTCCTTCGCTTCCCCCTTTCGCGCCACCGTTTTCGGCACCGATACCTATACCGATCAGTTGGGATAAGCGGCCAACGCCAATCATACGGGCGGCCGGGCCGCCCGTTCCACAAAGCAGGTCTCAGCCCTTGCTTTTCTTGGTCGCCATGACGCGCGGATCGAACAGATTGGCCGCCATCCATCCGCCGTCCACCAGCAGGGCATGTCCCGTCACATAAGTCGACAGTTCCGAAGCCAGGAACAGCACCGCCCCGGCCACTTCGCGCGTCGTGCCCGCCCGCCCGATCGGAATCACGCTTTCTTCCATCACAGCGCGCGATTCCGGTGTTTCCGGCAAGCGGGGGGTGGTGATGCTGCCCGGCACCACCGCGTTGACACGCAGATTCTGGCGCCCCCATTCGGCCGCCATCGATTTGACCAGATGCATGAGCCCCGCTTTCGCAGCGCCATAAGCCGCGTGATAGGGCGCACCCTGCAGGCCATCGACCGAGCCCACGCAGACTAGCGAGCCGGCCACGCCGCGCGCAATCATCGATTGGGCGGCCGCCTGCGCGGTGGTGAAGAAATAGCGCAGATTGCGGTTCTGTTCGGAATCCCATTCCTCCGGGCTGACATCGAGCAACGGCTTGAACAGTGCCTGCCCGACGATGGTGACGAGGATATCCAGCCCGCCGAGCGCCTGTTCAGCCTCTCCCATCGCGCTGCGCACGGCCTCATCCTGAAGGATATCTGCCGTGATCGCGATCCCCTTGCGGCCCACCGCGCGCACCGCATCGGCCACATGCTCGGCCCGGTCCGCCTCGTTATCGAGCACTGCGATATCGCACCCGGCTTCCGCCAGCAGCAGCGCGCTGGATTCCCCCATGCCACGACCGCCGCCAACGATGAGCGCCTTCTTGCCTTCCAGGCCGAACATCGACACCGTCATTCTCATCTCCTCCCAAGATCATGCGCGAACAGATACCAAGCCCGCGGGCTTCGCCATACCCGTTCCTACATCCGGGCCGCGCCACCGTGATAGCGGGCATGGCGTTTTCCGCCCATGCGGAGGCAGAAGTGGGGCAGGTTTCCGGATGGCCGGAAAATCCCGCTGATCCGTTGATCGAACCCGCGCTCTGCCGCTCCTTGGCGAAAATCTGGCGCACGCGCGGAAACGGAGAGATATGTCCCAGGAGCAGCATACGCCCGCTTTCGCCATGACGGGCGCGCCACCCATTCCACCAGCCGCCACCGGTGGTGCCGGGCAAGTGCTCGCCCGGCGCAAGCTGATGCTGTTTCTGCTCGCCGTGATCTACACGCTCAATTATCTCGACCGCCAGATCGTCGTGATTCTGCAAGAACCGATCAAGGCCGATTTCGGACTGGCCGACTGGCAACTCGGGCTGGTCACGGGTGGCGCTTTCGGCCTGTTCTATACATCGCTCGGCATCCCGATAGCGCAGTGGATCGATCGCGGGGTCAATCGCGTGCGCCTGATCGCCGTGCTGACCGCCGGGTGGAGCGTGATGACCATCCTGTGCGGCATCACCCGCAATTTTGGCCAGTTCTTCCTCGCCCGCATGGGGGTGGGCCTGGCCGAAGCGGGCTTCACCCCGGCCGCGCATTCGCTGCTGTCCGATATGTATCCGCCGCGCGAACGGCCCCAGGCGATGGGGCTGTTCGCCATCGGCGTGCCGGTGGGGATCATGGCCGGGCTGTCGCTCGGCGGCATCGTCGCGCAGTTGACGGACTGGCGCACCGCGCTGTTTGTCGCTGGCGCCCCGGGCCTGATCGTCGCTTTTCTGCTGCCGATGCTCACGCGTGAGCCTTTGCGCGGCGGCATGGACGACACTCCGCCCGCGGCGGCCAGCCCGGTCGGTTTTGCCGAAGCCTTGCGCATTCTCGCCCGGCGCCGCGCCTTCGTCCATGTCCTGCTCGGAGCGTCGGTCTGTTCCTTCGCGCAAGCCGGGGTCATGGCGTGGCTGCCCAGCTATCTGATCCGGGGGCACGGCATGAATCTGGCGGAAGCCGGATTGAGCCTCGGCCTGTTGAGCGGGCTGTGCGGCATGGTGGGAACGGTCGCGGGCGGCTGGCAAGCCACACGTTTCGGAGGTCTGAAACCCCAGGGGATGCTGTGGATACCGGTCGCCGGTACGCTGGCGATGATTCCGCTGCAATGCCTCGCGCTGATGGCGGGCAGCGGGCAGGCCATGCTCCTGCTCATGATCGTGCCGCTGATCTTCGGCGGGCTGTGGACTGCCCCTTCCATCGCTCTGTCGCAAGGGCTCGCCCCGGTCGCGATGCGCGCACGCGCCAGCGCCATATACGTCGTTTTCGCCAATCTCGTCGGCGTGTCGATGGGGCCTCTGGTGCTCGGCATCCTCAGCGACAGTTTTGCCGCACTGCGTGGGGACGCCGCGACCGGCTTGCGCGATGCGTTGATCTGCGTCACTTTCACGCTCGCCTGGGGCGCGCTGCACCTGTTCCTTGCCGCGCGCCATCTGCAACGCGAAACACGGGAGAACGCTGCCGGGCAGGCCTGACAAAGGCCGCCTCCGCCCATGGACACCCCGCCGCGTCAACCGTCCCCACCCACTTCCGGCCATCTGGAACGACACAGGTTGGGGCTCTTCCCGATCCGCACGTTGCGCCATCGCGACAAGCAAAGGAGATCATCATGGCTGAATACATCCTCTATTCCGCCGAGGCCGGAATCGCCACGATCACGCTGAACCGGCCCGAGCAGCGCAATGCCCAGAACCAGCTTTTCCTCGAACAGTTGAACGCCGCCTGGGAACGGGCGGCAGAGGACGAGGCTGTGCGTGTCATCCTGTTGCGCGCCGAAGGGCCGCATTTTTCCGCCGGGCACGATGTCAGCCCCGAAGCGATCCGCGAAGGATCGTTTCGCCGGATCGCAGGCACCATTCCGGAACGCGGCCTGCTGGGCATTCATGAATGGGAAGCAAAGTATTACCTCGGCTATTCGCGCCGCTGGCGCGATATTCCCAAGCCTTCCATCGCGGCGGTTCAAGGGGCCTGCATTGCAGGCGGACTGCTGTTAGCCTGGCCTTGCGACCTGATCGTGGCGGCGGACGATGCGCGCTTTTCCGATCCGGTGGTCCTGATGGGCATCGGCGGCGTCGAATATCACGGGCACACCTGGGAACTGGGCGCGCGCAAGGCGAAGGAAATGCTGTTCACCGCCCGCCCTATCGATGCGGCGGAAGCGGAACGGCGCGGCATGGTCAACCGCGTGGTGCCCCGCGCCGATCTCGACAAGGAAAGCCGCGCGCTGGCCGAAGAAATCGCACGCATGCATCCTCATGCGCTGGCCATGGCCAAGCGGGCAGTCAACCAGACGCTCGATGTCATGGGCCAACAGGCGGCGCTGCAAAGCTGCTTCGACATTCACCAGCTCGGCCACGCCTCGGCCTATGCGCAGACTGGCCAGTTCATCGTTTCAGGCATGGAAGCGGTGAAAGGCAAGGCATGAGCATCCTGACGCGGATAGACGGCGGCATCGCCCGGCTGACGCTCAACCGGCCGGACCGGCTCAACGCGCTGACCATGGAGATGCTGGAGGAGATCGGCGCCACGTTGCGGCGCTGGTCCACCGATCCCGCCGTGCGCTGCGTCGTGCTGGCCGGGGCCGGGCGGGGGTTCTGCGCCGGGCACGATCTGTCGGACAGCGGCAAGGAAGAGCGTGACGCGCCGATGCACCCCGACGAAGCGGCAGCGATTCTTTCCCTGCATGGCGAAATTCCGGTGCTTCTACGCCGCATGCCCAAGCCCACACTGGCTTGCATCCAAGGGCCAGTTGCCGGCAGCGGCATCGTGATGGCCGCCGCCTGCGACCTGCGCATCGCTTCGCGTAGCGCGCGCTTCAAGCTGGCTTTCGCCAGCGCGGGCCGCTGCGGCGATCCGGGCGGTAGCTATCTCCTCACCCAATTGCTCGGCGCGGCGCGGGCGCGCGAACTGTTCCTGCTGGACGAGGCAGTGGATGCCGAGCGCGCGCTGGCCATCGGCCTGATCGCGAAACTGGTGGAAGACGATGCGCTGGACGAGGCCTGCAACACGCTGGCCTCGCGGCTGGCGAACGGCCCGACCAGCGCCTTTGCCGCGATGAAGCGCAATCTCAACGCCGCCGCCGATATCGGCTTTGAAGAAAGTATGGCCGCAGAAGCCAACGCCAACGCCACCATCAGCCTGCTGTCCCACGATGCGGGAGAAGCAGCCAAGGCGTTCCTGGAACGGCGCGAGCCTCGTTTCCTCGGCCAATGAGCGCCTGTTTGCCCCGTGCGTTCCACCTATCCGGAAAGGCCGGGAGTCAGATTGCGGAACGGCCCGCACAGGTGGGAAAGGCATGGTATGAAACTGGCCTTGCACGGCCGATGCTTTGGTGACGATATGAGTACGAAACTTCCTTTCCCCGTCTATGATGCGGACAACCACTTCTACGAGCCGGAAGACGCTCTGTTTCGCCATCTGCCCAAGAAATGGCACAAGGATTTCCGCTTTGTGGAAATCGATGGACGCAAACGGCTGGCCATCAATGGGCAGATTTCGGATTACATTCCCAATCCGACTTTCGAACGCGTGGCTGCACCCGGCACGCACGTGAAATACTACAAGGCGGACAATCCCGAAGGGTTGAGCCTGCGCCAGTTGACCGGCGCGCCGGTGGTGCCTCCACCGGCATGGCGTTACGGGCAGGAACGGCTGGCGGTGCTGGACGAGCACGAAATCCACGCTGCGCTGATGTTCCCCACGCTGTTTTCGGTAATCGAGAACCGCATGTCCTACAATCACGACTTCCTGCACGATGCGCTGCACGCGCTCAACCAGTGGACGGCGGAAGAATGGGGCTTCGCCCGCGAAGGCCGGATTTTCGCCGTGCCGGTGGTTTCGCTGGCGGACATGGATCGGGCGCTCGCCGAAGTCGACTGGCTGATCAAGGAAGGCGCGCGCACTGTGTGCATCCGCCCCTCCCCAGTGCCGGGCTATCGCGGCGGACGTTCCATGGGCTTGCCCGATTTCGATCCGTTCTGGGCCCGCATCAACGAAGCCGGGATTTTCGTCTCGATCCACGCTTCGAACTCGGATTACGACAATCTCATCACCATGTGGACCGGCGGGGCCGAATGGCTGCCGTTCGAATCCGATCCTTTCGTCAATTGCCTGCGGATCATCGAACGCGCCATCGCCGACACGATCGCAGCGATCATCTGCGGCGGGGTGTTCGACCGCTTTCCCGATATACGGGTGGCCAGCGTGGAAAACGGCGCCAAATGGGTGGCCCCACTGATCGATACGCTGCGCCATGTCTATGGCCAGATGCCGCAGAAATTCAAAGCGGACCCGGTGGAGACGTTCCACCGCAATATCTTCGTTGCGCCTTTCGTGGAGGACGATTTCGAGGAACTGGGCCAGCACATGCAGGTCAACCGCATCCTTTTCGGCAGCGATTTCCCGCATCCCGAAGGGGCGGCCCATCCGCTCGATTTCCTCGACGAACTGACCACGTTCGACATGGCCGCGAAAGAGCGTATCATGTCGCTGAACCTCAAGGGGCTCCTGGAAGGCAGGCGGGATTGAGCGTGGAGCGGGATGTCATCGATCAACTGCGCGCAACGCTGCGCGACCGGGCGAACGAGCGCGGGATAGAATATGCCGGCCAGTGGGCAAGCTGGGGCGAGATAGCGCGCTACGGCGACGCGGTGGCGGCCGCGCTGGACGCGGCGGGCTGCCCGCCAGAGGCCCGCGTCGGCATCGTCATTCGCAACCGGATCGCCCATGCGGCGGCAGTGGTCGGCCTTCTGGCCCATCGCCGTTCGATCAGTTTCATTTATCCCTTTCTTCCGCGCGCGGCGATGGCGGAACATCTGACCGGTCTGGGCGCGGGCGCGATCCTGGCCGACACGGAAGACTGGCCCGCATTCGAGGAAACCGTGGCTGCGCAAGGCATGGCCGGAATTGCCCTGGGTAGCCTGGTGGCTGGCCCACGCCCCGTACCGGGGCTGGAACGCAGCACCAGAGCATCGAGCCCCGCCGAAAGCAGCGATCAGGGCACGATCGAAGTGTTGTCGAGCGGCACCACCGGCACGCCCAAGCGGATCGCCATGCCGCTGCGTCTGCTCGAACGGGCAGTGCTGAGCGCCCCTGGCGGCGAAGCCGGCGCGGCGCCGGAAGTGCAGATCAATATCTGGCCGCTAGGCGGGGTGGGCGGAGTCTGCCTGCTGACCGCTGCAGCAGTGCATGGCACTCCGCTGGTGCTCATGGAACGTTTCACAGTGGATGCGCTGGTCGATGCCCTGCGCCGCCACCGGCCTTCAACACTGGGCCTCAATCCCACCGCCATCGCCATGATCATGGATGCCGCTGTCGCCCCGGAGGACATGGCAAGCGTGCGGTCCGTTTCGGGCGGTTCGGCCTATCTCGATCCCGATCTGCAGGACCGGTTCGAGGAACGGTACGGTATCCCGATCCTGTGGGGTCTGGGCGCCACCGAGTTCTGCGGCACGATCGTGCGCTGGACGCCGCAGATGCGGGCCGAATTCGGCACATCCAAACGTGGCAGCGCGGGCTTGCCCATGCCCGGTGTATCAGTGCGCGCGGTCGATCCGGAAACGGGTGATCCCGTCCCCACCGGAAGCGAAGGGCTGATGGAAGTGCACTGCCCCGCCGTTCGCCCCGACTGGGTACGGACAACCGATCTGATCATGTTGGACGAGGACGGGTTCCTGTTCCATCGCGGCCGGAACGACGGAGCGATCGTGCGCGGCGGGTTCAAGATCCTGCCGGAACGCGTGGTGGACGTGCTGCGCCAGCATCCGGCAGTGGCCGATGCCTCGGTCGTGGGACTGGCCGATGCGCGGTTGGGCGCGGTTCCCGTCGCCGCGGTGGAACTGCGCGCGCAGGCGCAACCTATCGACGCGGCGGCGCTGACCGCATGGCTGCGAGAGACGTTGCCGCCCACCCACGTTCCGGCGCAGATTCGCATTGTCGACGCCCTGCCCCGCACCCCTTCGCTCAAAGTGAGCCTTCAGCACGTGAAAGCGCTGTTCGAAACGCAGGACGCATGAAACCGGTGCGATGCGCGGACCGTTTTCGCGGTCAATCAGCGCCACTTGCCCTTGCGGTTCGACCGGCCGGGCGATAGGATCGAAGCCAAGCGGACAGAGCCCGGCGCAGACCGGGCCGCTTTGCCGAACATTGGGAGATGGAGAAAGACATGGGTTCCCAGTCGTCGCGGACCGAGGGCCAGTTCGTCAGCCGCAGCAAAGTCAAATCCTGCGTGCGCACGCTTGAGGTTATCGAGTATTTCATGCGGCAGCGCCGCCCCGCGCGCACGATCGAAATCAGCGAAGCGCTCGGCATCCCGAATTCCAGCGCTGACGAGATTCTGCGCACGCTCGCGGCCGCCGGTTATCTCAGCTATAGCCAGGCCACCAAGCTTTACGCCCCATCCTACAAGCTGGTGGCGAGCGCTTATTCCATCGAGCAGGATTTCTTCGGCGGCGGCCATATCGCCGCGATGATGCATGAAATGCAGGAAGAAACCGGCGCAACCATCTTCCTCACGCATCAGAACGACTGCTGGCTGGAAAGCGTGGCAGAAATCCACGGATGCTGGACCCATCCTGACAGCGAACCGGGCTATCGCAACGAAATGGTGTGGTTCGAACGGAACAGCTGGCGCCCCGGCACCAATTTCGCCGCCGCGATGCTGGCCCAGCAATCCAATGTGGCGATCATCCAGCTTGCCACCCGGGCCCAGCGCCTAGGCCTGGGGCCCAAGGGGCCCACTCTGATGAAGAACCTGATCGACCGCGTGGCCCGCACCCGGATACAGGGCTACGCCTTGTGCCGGCGGAGCGCGGAAGCACCGGTGGATTCCATCGCCATCCCGCTGCCCCTGCCCCATGGTGTGGCATCGCATGCGGTGGGCGTGGTCGGCGATCCATTGTTCCACAGCGATGGTGATGTGCGCCGGATGCTGTCAGCGATGCAGGCCGTCATCTGCCGCCACAGCGATAGCTTGCGCCGCAGCGGGTTGCATCTTCAGTAGGATCGGCGGGGCGCAACGAACCGTTCCCCCGCTCCTTTCCGTTCAATCAGCGGCTTCTTCCCGCAATTCGCGGCGCAGCGCCCGCACCGCCAGAACCCAGTGTAGCGCTGCCCAGATAAACAGCAGCGTCATCACCGCCAGGGCATTGCGCAAACCAATGGCATTGCTCCCGGCGTCGGTCGCGAACCAATCGCTGAGCGCCCCGGTCAGCAACGGACCGAGCGCCATGCCCACCAGATTGGCGGCAACGATACGCAGCGCGGCCGCCCGCGCCCGCATGGCCACCGGGGCGAGGTTCTGGGTCAAGGCAATGGCAGGCGCGGTCCAGAACGCGCCGAGTATCGTTGGCAGGATCAGCAAGGCCAGCGCGGTCCGGCCATCGGGAATGTAGAGCACGGCGAGGTATAGCGGGATGCACAGCAGCAGGCCTGCAATCGGCACCCACAGCATGCGATGCATTCCCTTCCGCCCAAGATAGCTGCCCTGCCAGCCACCTGCCATCGTGCCGATGATCCCACCGATCCCAGCAATCAACCCGAAACCGACCCCAACCTGCGAAAGGGAGAAGCCGTGCGCCCGGATCAGGAAAGACGGCATCCATGAGGTCATCGCCATTTCGACCAGCGCGGTCACCGCTGTGCCCGCGATCACGTGGACGAAGGCTGCACGCCGCCCCAGTATCCTTGTCGCACGCCACAGCGAAACCGGGGGTGCAGGCTGTTCCTGCACCGCCCGTTCTGCCTCGCTCGCACCCCGCGCCGGTTCGCGCGCGAATGTTGCGAACAGCATTGCCACGATCAGACCCGGAAATCCGGCCACGAACAGGGCGACCCGCCAATCGGTCTGATGCGCCACGATCCCGCCGATCGCCATGCCCGCCATGACCCCAATCGGCACGCCGATGGAAAACAGGCCCATGGCCCGCGGGCGCTCATCGCGGGAATAGAGATCGGAAATCAGCGCCTGCGAAGCCGGGGCAAACCCCGCTTCCGCCAAGCCGACCCCCATGCGCGCGAGAAAGAAGGAGCCATAGCTGCGCGCCAATCCGCACAGCGCGGTCAAGGCGCTCCATACGGCCAGCATCCCGGCGAGCAGCCGCACCCGGTTGCCTCCACGATCGACCCAATGCGCGATCGGCACCCCCATCAGCGTGTAGAACAGCCCGAAGGCCCCGCCGGTCAGCAAGCCGAGTTGCCAGTCCTGCAAGCGGAATTCGCTCTTGATCGGCTCCTGCAGGATCACGACGATCTGCCGGTCGAGATAATTGAGCGTGTAGATCACGCACAACAGCACCAGCATTATCCGCCGCCGCGCAGGCGTGATCAGCGTTGTCCCCCGGACAGGCGGAGCCGGATCATTCACCGCCATCCCGGCATCGTGCGCGATTTCGTTCTTGGCCAACATGTCGTTCCCGCTCCAGCCCACTTAGCCATGGTTTGGCGAAAAGGGCCCCCGCCCCCTCGCTCGCCTTCGTCAGTCCGCGCTCGCGCCGAAGCGATAGCGCAGCGAAGCGCCATACATGCGCGGTTCGCCGTAGAGCGACGTCGTGAAACCCGTCGCCGTGTAGAGCCCCGGATAGCGATGCACCCGGTAGAGCTTGTTGGTCACGTTGGTGCCGAACACCCGCAGATCGAAATTCGATCCCATGATCCCGTTCCATTCGAACGACAGGTCGAGCTTGCCATAGGACGGTATCCAGGCGTTGGGATCATCCTTCTCCGTCCGCGTGGCGGACGTGTAGATCCGGTCGACCCAGCTATAGTTCGCGCCGAACACCAGCGATCCCGCATCGCGCGATAGCGGCACTTCATAGCGCGCGCCGAGATTGAGCAGGTTCTTCGGCGTGAGATTGTAGGGAATGCAGGAGAAATCGAACGTCTGCGGTACGCCGTAGATCAGCGCCTTCTCGCCATCGCAGGTATCCACCCGGTTCTGCAACGATGTGCCGCTGAGCGCCTGATTGAACTTCTTGTACTTCGCCTTGATATAGGAATAACCGCCGGTCAGCCGTAACCCTTCGACCGGTTGCATGACCAGTTCCAGTTCGAGCCCGTCCATCACCGCCTTTTCGGCATTGAACACAACCGCGCCCTGATCCAACCCGGTGGTGTTGCCCACCACCGCGCAGCGCGCCGGCCTGGTCGGCTGGTCACACCCATTGGGTACATTGAGCGCGGCCGATTTCTGGATATCGCTATAATCGACATGGAAGATGTTGGCGTTGAGCCGAACCGGCATGGCGCCGAGATCGAAATCGGATTTGAAGCCCGCTTCATAGCTGGTGACATATTCAGGCTTGGCCGTCATCTGTAGCGGGTCAGGACTGGTGTAGTTGAAAGCCCCGGCCTTGTAGCCGCGCGTGACTTTGCCATAGAGCAGCAAACTGCGGCTTGCCTGATAGTCGAGGCCGACCGTCCAGGTGGTCGCGGCGGACTTCAGCTTGTCGCCTTCCACCACCGGAGCCACGACATAATCGTCCGCGAACCGCGAACCGGTGAGATCGTCCCAGGTCCGGCGGATGCCGCCGGTGAGGCGCACCCCATCCAGCGCAGGCCCGAAAGCCCCGAAATCCAATGTTGCCTGTGCGAAAATCGCCTTTGTCGTGGTCTTGATGAAATAGAACCGCCCGGCCGAAACAGTGCCGGAATTGAACGAACCGGTGGCCTGCAATCCTTCCGGCTTCTGGCGGCTGTAAAACCCGCCGATGACGTATTCGAGCTTCTTGTCGAGCGCCGAGCCCTGCACTTGCAGTTCCTGGCTGAACAGGCTCTGGTTGGTCACATTCACCGGATCGCCGGGCTGGCCCACCAGCCAGTCGGGTGCCTGCGCGCTGGCGCCAGCAGTGGTAAACGGCGGGCTGTTCGACAACAACGGCAGGATCGAACCGTCCAGTTCCCAGTTGAAATTCTGCTTCAGCCGTTGATAGCCGGTGATGCTCTTGAAGCGCAGCGTATCGGACAGATCGATATTGAGCGTGTTGACCAGGCCCCATGCCTTGGTCCGCTCGAATGTATCATGGTTCATCGCGGTCCTGCGTGCGCCCAGCGCGCGCTGCCGTTCCAGCACTTGCCGGGAAAGACTGTTGCCCGTCTGGATATAGCGGGCCAGATCCGATGTGAGACTGACCGGTGTTCCGTGATAGTTGAGATTGTACGTCGCCGCCCCGACCAGCGTGCCGACGCTGAAATCCATGTTGTTGTTCAGCGCATCGGCACGCAGGCCGTCAAGCACGAAGCCCGAACCGTTATCGTGCGACTTGCCGTAATACCCGACAAGGTAATTCTCGATTCCGTCGGTCGGCTTGAACAGCACACCGATCCGGGCATGCCAATAATGACGGTCGTCGTAATCCTTGCCCGCGAAGCCGGCGCTCGGCGAACAGCGGCCCAGCGTACCTTCCGGCGGCATGCCGCAGATCGTGTTGATCTGATATCCGCCCGCCTTGCTGTAGGCTTGTGGGCCGACATCCTTGGTATAGCCGTCGCGATCCATCTTCTTGAACGAGGCGCGGATCGCCAGCTTGTCGTCCACCAGCGGCAGATTGAGCGCCCCTTCGAATTCGCGATCCTTGTAGTTTCCGATCTGCGCCTGCACATAACCATCGAATTCGTTGGTCGGCTTTTTCGGGCCAAGCAGCACCGCCCCACCCGTTGTGTTGCGCCCGAACAGCGTGCCCTGCGGTCCGCGCAGGACCTGCATCGATTCCAGATCGAAAAACATCCCCGGAGCGCCCTGGATAGCGGTGATGCCGCCCTGGATCAGGGGCACGTCATTGAAATAGTTCACCACGCCGACCGGGGCGAGATAGGTCTGCCCCTGGCCGCGAATGACGATCACTTCGACATTGCGCGTGGTCCCGGCAGAAGACACGAAAACCGAAGGGACCTTACCGGTAAGATCGGCACCCGTGCCGATGCCCAGCTCACGTATCTGCTCCCCGGTTACTGCGGTGATCGCTACCGGCACCGTCTGCGCGCTTTCCTCGCGCCGGTTGGCGGTGACGATGATATCCGCGATCCCACTGCCGCTGGTGCCACTGTTGGCCTGCGCCTGCCCATCCGGCCCTGTCTCCTGTGCCTGCGCCGCGTTCGCGGCCAACAAGCTCAGCGTCAGCGCCGACACCGCCGTGCAGCACAACGCATTCCTCTTGCCCAACATCACATTCTCCCATTATTTTATATAATTGATTTAATTGAAATTATTACGAAACATCGCACCTGCGAAGCATGCCCCGGCCGCACTCTCCGGGCCGGGGCAAGGTTGTTTCAATGCCCTCTTACGATCCGTCCTGTGTCACGGCGTTGCGCGGATCGGTGAACCATTCGGGCAGATCGAGCGGCACATCGGGCAACTGCTCCACCCCCCGTTCGCGTCTCAAGGCTTCGAACCCTTCCGGATCGGCGGGAAACGATCCAGGATCGCCCATCATGATCATGTAGGATTTGCAGCCGTCAGGCCCGGCAATGAAAGGGCCGAACGTGTCGCCATGGTCCAGTGCGATATGCGTCCCCGGCCCACAAACGCGATCGCCGCAGGTCATTTCCCCGTCCAGCACGAACACGATGTGATCGCTGTTGTGGCCATGGGCGCGGATCATCATGCCTGGGTCCCATTCGGCGTAGAGCGACATGTAGCGCGGGTTCCATTCCATCCACTTCTCGCGCGCTTCCACTTCGCGCCCGGCGATGCTCTGCCGGCGCACGATCTGCCATTTGTGATCCTTCAGCTCGGTGAAGCGGGCCTTCTCGTTGATGCCCGGCAGCGGATACTGCGTGTTCTCTCGCGCCATTGTCCTCTCTCCTCCGCTCTTCCGTTTCGCTATCCGATCCCGATGGCCGCTGGATGATGGGAGAAGCGGCCACCGGGCGGGGTATGTGCGCGCACCGCCCTCAATCCGGCATGCGCGGCCCCCGAGGCGGGTGGCCCACCAGAGCCACGCGCTTCATGATCCGTCTCGTGTCGTAATCCGCGATCGCGCAGTGCAGCGCAGTGCGGTTGTCCCAGAAAGCCACGTCGCCTTCGTTCCAGCGAAACCGGACCTGGAATTCCGGCCGCTTCACATGCTCCAGCAGGAAAGCCAGCAGCATCCGCCCTTCTTCCTGCGAAAGGCCGACGATCTCGGTCGTCCAGTTGGCATTGACGTTCAACGCGCGGCGTCCGCTGACCGGATGCACTTCGACCAGCGGATGCACGGCGGTGGGCCAGCTTTCCAGTTTGTCGCCCACGGCGTTCTGCACATCGCGGCTGCGCGCGGCCAGCGGCCGGATCGAATGGAGCGCGGAAAGCCCGTCGATCAGATCGCGGATTGGCTTCGACAGCGCTTCGTATGCCGCCACCGAACTGGCCCAACAGGTGTCGCCACCCACTTCGGGCCGCTTCACGCATTGCAGGAGCGATCCCATCGGCGGCGCTTCCAGATAGGTCCGGTCGCGATGCCAATACTCCGCGCCGCGCCCTTTGGCGGAATCCGTATCCATCACCAGCACTTCGCGATTGGCGCCGGGTTTCGGCTGGATTTCGGAGATATCGAGCGTGCCGAAATAGCGCCCGGCCCGCATGTGCTCCTCGTCGGACAGCACTTTCTGGTTACGAAAGAAGACAACGCAGTTGGCGTGCAACGCATCGAGAATCGTGCGCACGCTTTCTTCCGGCAGTTCCTGCGACAGGTCGACACCGTGGATTTCCGCACCGATGGTGCCTGTCAGCTTTGTTACTTCGATCATGGAATATCCTTTCGCGGCAGGTCAGGCCGCGCCGGGGGAAACGATCTGGCCGGGCAAGGCGCCGGTCAGTTGGCCATCGCGGACGATCGGCACGCCATTGACGATGGTGGCCTTGATCCCGTTGCCGAGCGCTTTCCACCGGCCGATATTGCCCGGCAGATCGCGGACGAATTCCTTGCGCCAAGGGCCGATGGTCTCCGGATCGAAAATCATGATATCCGCCCAGCCGCCGACTTTGAGCGTGCCGCGATCGCCGAAGCCGAGCATAGCGGCGGGAACCTGGGTAATCTGGCGGATGCCCTCTTCCAGAGTCCAGCGCTTGCGGTCGAGCACCCAGGTGCGCAGGAAAAACGAACTCCAGTCTGCCCCATCGTCCTTGTGCAGATGCGCGCCCCCGTCGGACACGCCCACGATCATGTTCGGGTGGACTTGCGCGACATTGACCGCCTCGGTCCAATCCGCCGTTTCGGTCCGCCAGCGGAACTTCGCGGCGAAATCCTCGTCCAGCGCGAGATCGAGGATCGCATCCATCGGCGCAATGCCGCGTTCCTCCGCGATCCGCTGGATCGACTGGCCTTCCGCCCACTTGTTCCGTGCGTGATTGACGTGATCGACATAGACATTCCGCCACTGCGGCGGCGGCAGCGTAGTGCCTTTGTCCGGATCGCGGTTGCAGTTTTCCACCGCATGGCGAACACGGTCGCGCCATTCCGGGTCCTGCAACGCGGCTCGGCGGTCGTCTTCCGGCAGGTTGAGCAGTTCGTGAAAAGCGAAGCAGGCGCGATAGTGGACGTTGTTCGGCCCGATTTCCACCGTCCGGTCGAACGGGCGCGTCATCAACAGCGAATAGATCGGCACCCCTTCCTCGTTCGCACGATTGAGAAACCTTTCCGCCTCGGCCCAACCCGCCGTCGGTACATCCACCTTGCTGCGCCCGCCCAGCCCCTGGATCACGACCGGCACGCCGCCCGCCTGCCCCAGTTCGAGCAGGAGATGCAGATCGTCATCGGTGATCCCGCTGATCACGCTGGCCGGAAGATAGCAAAGCGAGCCTGGGCGAACGCGCCCGGCAGTCGCCGCCAGCGCGATCAGTTCCTCCTTCGCCGCCTTGCGAGAAGGCACCGGTCGCCCTTTGATATCCAGATGCGTCGGTGCGGCCGACGATGACAGGCCGGAAGCCCCTGCTTCCATCGCTTCCGCCACGATCCGCTGCATTTCGGCTATTTCAGCTTCGGTTGCCTCACGCTCGTAGCTATCCTCGCCCATGACCCAGCGGCGAACGTTCGAATGGCCGACATAACAGGCGAAGTTGACGCCCAGATTGCCTTTCAGCGCGTCGAGATATTGCGGGAAGGTCTCGAACTTGTCCCACGGCACACCGCTGAGGGCGATGGGATTCATGTCCTCCACGCTGGCGAAGATATCCGTCAGAAACTCGGTATCGTCATGCCGCACCGGCGCGGCGGAAAAACCGCAATTGCCCGCCAGAACCGTAGTCACCCCGTGGAAGCACGACATTGTCGCATAGGGATCGAACGTGATCTGCGGATCATAATGGGTGTGCGGATCGACGATACCGGGCGCCACGATCATTCCAGCGGCTTCGATCTCCTCCTTGGCGATGCAATCATCCAGATGGGCCAGCGCGGCAACTTTACCGTCCTTTACACCGACATCCACCCGCCTGCGCGGCAGGCCGGTGCCATCCACCACAAGACCATTCCGTACGATGAGATCGTACTCCACCACCTGCTTCTCCCATTTTGTGTCCGGCGTGCCCCGCCCTGTCAGGCAAGATCGGGGCGAATTCTGGCTAACCGGTATAGGGGAAGAATGAGTGCAGGCCTGATTGAGTCAAGTTTTTTTCCAATAATAGAAAAATGATTATCCATTTGAGGCCAAAACTCCGGAAGGACGGAAAAATGGCCCGCCGGATCGCCCCTGACAGCAGCAAGAGCACGCCGTTCAACAACGAGAGGAACGTATGCGGAAAATGGGAAGGATTCGCGGATCGCCGTCCGCTCATTCCGATTGCGGACGCGATGCGGGGTGTGTGCGTCCGCGCTCCGGAGCCGTTTCGTCAGCGCAGTGGATGTTTGCCCGGTCGGGAATCTGTGCCCACGCGCCCCGCCTCAGGGCATCGGAAATGCACGGCCTGCGAGAAAATCGCCCAGACGATCACAGACCGTGCGCAGCTTCGCCCCCATCGCCGCAACCGCGGTCCCTTTCAAAGGCTTGTCGAAGCCCACCAGACTCAACCCGAAGGCCACCTGATCAGGCTGCCGGAACACCGGCGCTGCGACATAGGCGAGATTGTAGTCGGCGGCAGGATCGATCTCGGCCAGCGCATAGTCTGTCTTGCCGACCTGCGCCTGCAATTCCAGCGCCCGTTCCGAACCATCGAGCGGCACTTTGCGAACGCCAAAGGCGTATCGATGCTGGCGCACAAATTCCAGTGACTTGCGCAGGACAACCCTGGCTTCCGCGCTCAACGCCGGATTTGCGCCGTTCAACCAATCGTCCACCTGCGCTTCATCCCAGGCGAGAAACAGGTTTCCGAGCGGCGCGGTCAACGACAGGACGGGCTTTCCCGGCGCGCTCCACGCGACATGCGAGAGTGCCACCGCCCGCTCGCGCACGATAACTTTCTCCCCATCAAGGAAGAATACCGAACAGACGACATCGAATTCATCGGCCAGTTGGCGCATTTCCGGCCGGACAACCTGCATCAGCAATTCGGGTGCCAGAGCGCCTTCCGCCAACCTGCATACAGCAGGACCGAGAACATAGGTTTTCGCCGCCGTCCGATAGACATAGCCCGATTCCGTCAGCGCTCCGAGCAGGTTGTGGCAGGTCGCACTGCTGATCCGCAAAGCCTTGGAAATTTCGGTCAGAGTGAAGGCCTGACCCGTGTGGCCACCCAGAAAATTCAGAACCGCAACGGCGCGTGCGATAGGGGGAGATTGTTGGGCCATTCGTCGAAAACACCTCAGTGGCTTGCGGTAGCAACCTTCGCCAACGCACGCCAGAGCAGGATCAATCGATATTTTGAAATTTTTTTCCAAATTTGTTGAAAATTTTTGCCGCCACCCTCAAGAAATTCCTGCTGATGGCGATATGCGACCGGGATAGTTCGCAGCGAGCGAGCGCCTGATACCATCCCGCCAGTCCACCTTGCAGGGGCCGGTGATCGCAAGGCGCTTGCCGTTATGCACGCCCGAGCCGAGCGAGGCGCCCGGCACTGGCCGCACCTCTATGACTGGCTCGACACCGAGCAAGTCACCCGCATATGCCGCGATATCCTGCACGCTGATCATCTCGTCCCCTGCCCAGTTCACGATTGTCGCCGGGACACTCGCCGCGGCGAGAAGGGGCCCGACATGGGCCAGCATATCATCGTCATGGATCACATTATAAGGGCACGGATCCCAGCGCGTCACGACCGGCCTGTTCTCCGCCACCGCACGCGCCACAAGAACCGGCAAGCCGCCCCGCGGACCATAGGATGCCCCCATGCGCGCAATCGTAACGGGAATATTGAACTCTCGCGCACAGAAGCGGGCGACCGCTTCCTGAGCAATCTTGGCGATGGAATAGGTGGGCATCGCAGGCAAAAGGATATCGCCCAACGGATCGTCTTCACGGAAGGGATGCCAAGGGTCCGGGTGCGGTTTGTAAACCGACACTGTGGACATCACCAAGGCCGCTTCCACCGCGCGGCAGTGCGAGAGCAGCAAGCCCGTACCCTCGGCATTCACCCGTATCGCCCGATCGTAATCATCGCCGCTGATCGTGGCCGCAAGATGCAGCAAATGGGTGAAATCACGCGGCAGTTCGGAAAAGTCCGGATCGGCAAGATCGACACGCAGCGTTCTGATGCCGGCGTCCTCACATTCACGGCGCCGGGTCTCGTCGCTGAACCGGGCGACACCCCACACCTCGTTGCAGCGCGCCAGTTCTCGCGCCAGTGGAAAAGCGATCTGCCCGGCCGGGCCCGTCACCAGTATCTTGCGCCCTTCGATCATCGGCTTCCCAACACGCTTGCCACACCCGGCAAAGGGGCACGCCTTGCAGACGCGCCCCTTCACCCACTTCAATAGGATGCGATAACCGTCAGCCCCAGTTGGCGCGTCGGCCCCCAGGTGCGGGTGGCGAAGCCGAGCGAACCGAAATCGACCGCGCTGATCGCACGCTTTTCATTCAGCAGATTGTCGCCAAAGGCCTGAAAGGTCAGATTCAGCTTATCACCCACCGGGACATCTTTCAGCGTCAACCGCGCGCTCAATTCGTTTTGCGCGGTCCGCCGGATATAGGGATTGAAGGGGCTCACCCGATCCAGCGGAAACGTGGGCGCGCTGCTCTTGTAGGAATAGTCCAGCCGGAGCGAGAGCCCCGTATCGTTCCACTTTGCAATATCCCACACGGCGCCGATCCGGGCGGTTTTCTTCGAAACGTGCGCCAGATGCACCTCGTCCGCGACGTTGATTAAATGATCGGTCTTGGGATCGCGATAGAGGTAGGTCTTATAATTCGGATGCACATAGCCCACCGATCCGTCGAGAGTGAGGAAATCGGTCAACATGGCCGTCACTTCTGCTTCGAAGCCAGTGAAAGTGACTTTGCCCGCGTTGACTGTCCGCGTGCCGCCGCCATTGCTCCCGGCAGTGAACTGGCTGATCTGGAGGTCCTTGTAATCGGTGATGTAGCCGGACAAGTTGATCCGCAGCCGCCGGTCGAGCAAGTCGGTCTTAAGCCCCACTTCGTAGGAAATGACCTTTTCGGGATCATATCCGCTGGGCCTGCCCGAACCGCCCGCATCGAAGCCCCCGGCACGATAGGCGGTCGAAACGCGGGCATAGGCCAGCACTTCGGGCGAGAAACGGTAGGTGACAGAGCCCAGCCAGCTCAGATTGTTCCAGCTTTTCTTGCCAAGGCCGGGGGCGAGCGCCGCACCGTTGTAGTAATTGGCCTGCGCCAGTTCCTTCTTGTCATGCGTGTAGCGCAGCCCGCCGGTAACTTCGAGCCCGTCGACCGCCGCAGGCTTCCACGAAACCTGCGTGAACGCCGCATAGGATTTGGACCGGGCCTGGTAATTGCGGAAATTGACCAGATTCGAACCACGCAGATCGGTGTCCGAGAACGGCACCACATAAGTGAAGCGTTGGGTCGTGGCGCTGCGGTATTTCTGGTCGAAGTAGTAGAGCCCGACGACATAATCGAAATCGGAAAGCGTCCCGGTCGCCTGGAATTCCTGCGAGAACTGACGATCGCGCGCGCGGGCGGGATCGGGATAATCGAACATATAGACCCGGCCGATCGAACCATCGATCAGCCTGCCCCGCAACTCGCCCTGCCCGCCGTTGTTAACCGCCTGGCTTTCCTTGAACCGGCGATAGCCGGTGATCGATTTAAGCGTCAGCGCGGGGCTCACTTCGTACTGCATCGTCAGCGACGTGCCCCAGATCGTCTGTTTGCCGCGTGGCTGACTGGCCACGGTCACGTGTTCGCGATAATTGTCCTCGACGATCAGCGGCGCGCCGCCGAGCGATGCCGACTGCCCGAAATATTTGTATTGCAACGGAGCGATCACGGAAAGCTGCTGCATCATCGGCGCATTGCGGGCCGAGGTCACATCGGCGCGGATATCGATCGTGAAGCCTGGGCTGACATCGCCATGGATCGCGAGAAAGCCGGACTCGCTGTTGCGCGCGCCGGGATCGGCTGTGTGGTCCTTCAGCCTGTTCTTGACGTAACCATCCTGCTGTTCGTGCGAATAGGCCAACTTGGCGCTGATCCCGCTATCCCCCAATTGCCCTGTGTCGAGCGTGGTCCGGCTCTTGAAGAGATTGTCCGTCCCGTAAGCCAACTTTTCCTGCACGCCGAACGTATCGGAAGGCCCCTTGGTGAAGATGTTGATTGCGCCGCCGGTGGTGTTGCGGCCGAACAGTGTCCCCTGCGGGCCGCGCAGCACTTCAATCCGTTCCAGATCGACCATATCGAACAGCAGCGCGTTGGGCCGCGACATCAACACACCGTCGATATACATCGCGATCGGATAGTCGGACACACCGGTGGAATCGGAGCCGCCGATTCCGCGGATATTCGCCACGACCCCGCTCGTCGTCGGGCCAGCGGCCGCTTCGACAAAGACAGATGGGGCCAGCGTATCGATGCTGCCAATCGAACTGATATCGCGGTCGGCAATCTCCTCCGCCCCAATGCCTGTGATCGACAGCGGCACATTCTGCAGGCTTTCCGCCTTCTTACGCGCGGTGACGATGATATCGCCCACCCCCACGCTCTCCGCAGCCGTTACAGTCTGCGCGCAAACCGGGCCGGCCAGCGCCACCGCACCACCGGACAGCAACAGAGCAATTTTCCTATGCAACATCATATACCCCCTCCCCAATCCCATCTTCCGGAAGAGATGGCCAAAATAACTACAAATCGCGATGGGATATGATTCTTTAAATAAAGTATTTAATCCTAATTATAATGTATATTACGTGAAAATTACGAAAATCTTTCGGATGTTATTTTCACCAATACTTCCCATCATCAATCTGCGCTTCATTATATGGATCGGCATCCAGCACATCTTCCCCACGGCGGTCAAACACGTGGCGGGCAATTCCGGAACCTCGGAAAATCATGAAGCCAGATCGCCAGCAACCTTACAGCAAGGGCAATTCTGAGGCGGCCTGTTTAGGCGTCGCGCCGCTTACACATTGGCGGCGGAGCTATCACTATGCAGCAGGGAACGGCGGCAGAGGCAGCAAGGGCTATTGCTCTTCCTGTACCGTGGACAGGAGTTCTACCAGATTACCATCGCAATCGCTGAAATAGACCGATTGACCCACCGTGCCGTCAGAACACACGCGCTTGGCCGGACCTTCGATAATGGGTACTTCTTCGCGCGCCAGCATCGCAACGGCATCCGCAATCGGGGCACCCCAGCGGAAACAGATATCGACTGCTCCGGGCGTCGGCACCCGCGCGACCAGCGGGAAGCTATGCCCCTGACGATGGATATTGAGCATCGCCCCGCCGACACGCAACTGAACCACCGAACGCTGCCCATCGATCTCGAACGCGTCTTCAACCACCGCGCCCAGCACGCGGGCGTAGAATCGCAGGAAGGCATCGAGATCACCGGTGGTGATGGCAACATGATCGATATTGGCAACGCTCATCCCGCGACACTCCCCCACACGGTTTTTGTGCGCAACATAGGTGCAGCAAAAGCGGGCGAACGCCAGCTCACTTGCAGACCCGCACCAATATCTTGCCCCCAGGATTCCGGCCGGTGAGGCAGGCTGCGAGGGCTTGCGGCGCCTGTTCCAGCCCTTCATAGATCTCCTGCCGGTAAACCAGTTGCCCGGCCCGCCACATTGCTGCGATATCGGCGCGGAACCGGGGATATTCGTCATCATGGTCCAGCACCACGAAGCCCTGTATACGCAGCCGCTTGGCGAGGATGAGGCCGGTCGGCAGGCTGCTATGCTCCATACCGCCATATTCCGCCGCCATCCCGCAGATGATCAGCCGCCCGAACGGCTTCAGGCGGTCGAACACCGGGTGCTGGATTGCCCCGCCCACATTGTCGAAATAGATGTCGATCCCGGCAGGGACCAGTCGGTCAAGCGCTTCGCCGATATTGCCCTGCGTGCGGTCGATGCAGGCATCCGCCCCTAGTTCGCCGGTCACGAAGCGGCATTTCTCCGCACCGCTGGCAATGCCGATCACTGTCAGCCCATCGGCCTTGGCCATCTGCACCACCAGCATGCCGACCGCCCCGGCAGCGGCCGAGACCACCATCACTTCGCCCTTGCGCGCCGCGCAGTAGTGGCGATAGCCGACCCAGCCAGTGAAAGCCGAACGCCCGACGACGGCAAGGTCGGCTTCTATCGGCAGCTCGGCCAGATCAAGCCGAAGCGAGGCATCGCCATCGACCACTTCATAATCCTGCCAGTACCGCCCCCCGAAGATATAATCGCCGGGCGCGAAACCGGGATGGCGCGAAGCGATCACCTGCCACCGTTCCCCCAGCAAAAGGCGACATCGACGGGACAATTCCGGCGCGCATGCGTTCACCCACTTTGATCCGGGTGGGATCGGGCAGGGCGTCGGCGGATGCATCCACCCGCCCGGCGGACCCATCGTTCGCCACATCGGGCTCCGCGCCCGCATAAGGCAACAGCGGCCGTACTCCGGGGGCGATGCCGATGTAATGCGTCCGCATCAGGACCTGCCCTTCGCCCGGTTCCGGCATGGGCAAAGTCACCAGTTCGAAATTTTCCGGCGCGGGGATCGGCCCCATGGGTGATGCAACCCGCCAACATCGATTCACCGTGTCTTCGCCCATATCGCCCGGCCTTGCTATCAAACCCGTGCGTTCACCGGCCATCAGCTCCGTTCGGCCCAAGATGCGGAGGGCACGCTGGTATCGACATATTCCGCGCCGACATAGCCGAGCTTCGCCCGCGCTTCTTCCAGAGGCAGATCAAAAGCGTCCTCATAACGGGCCATGAAGAACGGGCCCGATTCCCGTCCGACCCGCATACCGCGTTCCACCGCGTTCTGGCATACCGGCCAGACATGCGGATAATGCAGCATCGTGCGCACGGTGTAGCGCAAGTTGACGAACATCGAGAGAACGGAAAGCTCGCCCGCCAGTTCGGGGCTGAAATGCTTGAAATGGGTGGTGATGCGCGCCCATGCGGGCACCAGTTCGCCCATATAATTGAAATCGCCGCCGGTCATAATGTGTTCGAGATCGTGCGTCTGGCCCGAACGATAGCGGAAAAAGGCGTACTGCGTTTCAGGCTTGGCCTGCTCGTAGATCACCAGATCGAAATTCTTCGCAATCACATCGCGATAGAAGATGTAGCCCAGCGTCCCTTCCGCGTAATCCTTGAAATCGTCCGCGCCGTAAGTGGACATGAACCCTTCACTGAACCAGCGGTCGAGTTCGGGATTGCCCTTGCGTTCCTTGGCGAAGAGATCCTCGATATAATCCATGTCCTGAATCTCATCGAGGATAGCAATAATCTCGTACATTTCCGCCTGCGCCGGGCGATCCGGCCCGTTCCGCTTCAGCGTAATGGTCGACATCCAGTCCCGCATGCGCGGGTGATTGAGGTACTTGGACGAACTGACGAGGACGCTGCTTTCGGTCGTTACCGGCGTTACCCCGCGCAGCAGATACGGAATATCATTCATCCAATGCCTCCATCCTTTGGGCAAGCGCAGCCTACCATGCGAGTGACGAAAGCTGCGCCCATCGCAACGCGGCAGGCGCGCCGCCGTCAGATCAGACCAATCTCGCCCATGGCCGACAACCCGCTTAGTGTGCTGCCTTGCATTTCCCCGAACGGTAAAATACCGTTCGGGGAAATGCAAGGTCGGCATGGGCACACAGCCAATGCCCGATATCAGGCTGAGGCCTTGCTCCCCTGCGTCCGAACGATCCGCAGCCAGGGGTTCATGTCGGGCTCGCCCACTTTAACCAGTGTGTTGCGGTCACGGTGGAGGAAAGGTTCCGCCTGCCCCTTCACCACCAGGGTGGTGTCACTGACATAGCTCCACGATCCATCGGCATGGAATTCCACTTCGATCTTATAGGAATCGGTGCGGAAAGCCTGTTCGAGAAACGCCGTCGAACAGATGCCATATTCGGTCTGGCCGCGCTGCGCCTCCAGCACCAGCCGGGTATCGTCCGGTTTTGCATGGCCCGCGGCCATCGCCGTCTGCCCACGCGGAATCGTCAACGTCTGGATAATCAGCCCGGTGGCCGGTTCCCACAGCCAGTAGCCGACCTGATCGTGGAAGGTGATATCTTCCTCCAGCGTATTGATATGCGTGTGGTAGCGCAAGCCGTAAAACAATTGCGGGCCATTGGTTTGCGGATCGATCGGCTGCATCTCGATCCGCTCGTAGAATTCGCGCCGTTCCGGACCGTCCGCCTTGGGATTGAGATCGACGCCCCTTTTCCCCTCCCATATTCCGGCCAAGCGGCGCAGCGGGCCAAGATTGGCCAGTGCATCGGGATCGACGTTTTCAGGTTCAGTGAAGATATCCTCGGGAAGGTCCATGGATTCGCGTATCCCCCTATGATGGATTCCGGCGTGGCCGGTTCCGGCTGCTTTTGCCCTGCTTAGCCCCTTGCCGCCAGTCCGGTAAGGCGAATTCCACGCCGATTGGCACACCTGGCCACGGCAACAGTGCGCGCGGGCGGCCATCAAGCAGGATCGAGCCGAGGCAGGGTTCCCGACAAGCGCCCTTATCCAAGCAAGCGATCAGGCGCTGCCGCGCTTGCGCCGGGTTTCCCACCCCTTCTTCGCCGCGGCGGAGCGTTGGGCATGCGTCTGGCTCGCGCCGCCCTTGCGCCCGCCTTTGCGCGCAGATGCGTGGCTCTCCGCTTTTCCCCGGCCGGAACCAGACTTCTTGCCGCCGCCCGTTTCCTTGTTCACGGTCGCCCAGGCGCGGCGTTCGGCTTCCTTGTGGCTTACACCCCGATCTTCATAGCCTTCCTCGATATGTTCGGCCATGCGCTTCTGCTTGTCGGTATAGCTCGATTTGTCTCCGCGAGGCATCGTTCTCTCTCCTCAGGTCGATGGCCCCTGTTGCTGAAGGAATGCGTGACCGACACTTTGGTTGCCGGTTTTCTTCACTCCGGCGGAAACGGCGCGCCGTTTCCATCCGCCTCTTCGGAAAAAAGTTCCCGCCCCATGTCACACGAACCTGTGCTGTCTCGTCATGTCGGCATCACGCCACAGGAAAGGACTATTGCCATGACACCCCGTGCCGATATCTACACCGTGTCACCCGCCATTTTCAAAGCTTGGTATGCCTTCGCAACGCAAGTCGGCGAGTGCGGCCTGGAAAAATCGCTGCTCGAACTGGTCAAGATCCGCGCCTCACAGATCAACGGTTGCGCCAATTGCCTCAACATGCACACGGCCGAAGCCCGCAAGCTGGGTGAGACCGAACAACGGCTCCATCTGCTGGCCGCATGGCATGAAGCGCCGTGCTATAGTGATCGCGAGCGGGCGGCGCTGGCCTGGACCGAACATCTGATAGAGATCGCCACCAGGCGCGCACCCGATGCCGTCTACGCAGCGCTGGATGCCCAGTTCAGCAAGGAGGAACAGCTACAGTTGACTATGATGATCAACGTCATCAACGGCTGGAACCGGTTGGCGGTCGGCTTCAATCTCTATGCCCCGGAACTGGGATGGAAATGATCGATACCGCCGCCACATTCAACACGCACCGGCCGGACCTGATCCGGGTTGCCTACCGCATGCTCGGTTCGTTGAGCGATGCGGAGGATGTGGTGCAGGAAGCGTACCTCCGATGGGCGGAGAGCGACCGGGCGGCGGTGCGTGTGCCCGCCGCTTTCCTGCGCCGGATCGTCACCCGTCTGTGCCTCGATCATCTGAAATCGGCACGCGTGCGGCGGGAAAGCTACAGCGGCCCGTGGCTGCCCGAACCCGTGGTGGAGGAAGAACCGGCGGAAGACGTGACTTTGCCCCTGATGCTGGCGCTCGAACGGCTTTCTCCGCTGGAGCGGGCTGCATTCATCCTCCACGATGTCTTCGGTGAAAGCTTTGAGGATATCGCCGCTGCGATCGGCCGCGATGCCGCGGCCTGCCGCCAGCTCGCCAGCCGGGCGCGGGCGCATGTGCGAACGGACCGGCCCCGCTACACCGTCGACCGGCAGCATGGGTTGGAAATCGCCGCGGCGTTCTTCGAAGCTTCGCGCGGCGAAGGGCTCGGCAATCTCGGCACGCTGCTGGCCGAAGATGTGCGGTTTCATTCCGATGGCGGCGGCAAGCGCCCCGCCGCAGGCCGGATCATGGCGGGGGCAAGCGAAGTCATGCGGGCTCACGCGGCCATCGCGCGGCTGCGCCATGGCCCATCGCAACTGCTACGCTATGCTTTCGTCAACGGCCTGCCGGGCTTCGTCACCCGGGAAGCGGACGGAATGCTGCAGACCACGGCCCTACTGATCGAGGACGGACTGATCCGCGCGATCTATGTTATGCGCAACCCGGAAAAGCTGCGCCATCTGACGGATTCCGTCCACTAAGGCAGCTATTGCCGCGAGGGCGGCACTTCGCTTTCCCAGCCGGGCATATGGTCGGCATAGGACCGGGCGATCTTCTCCCAATGGGCATCGTCGTTGCCTTTGAAATGAATGTTGAACTGCGCCGCATTGCGGAATTCCAGCAGTTCACACCCTTCCTCGCCCGCCGTCAGGACATAGCCATGATCGGCGGGAACGAAGATACCGTCGCCTTTGGTAAGACAGGCCGCGCCGAAACGCGCTTCCCCCGCCAGAATGTAATAGATGCAATCCGCATTGTGGCTGTGGCGCGGGGAGATGACCCCACTCTTGAACCACGCATGGCTGAGGCTGACACCCTGTTCCCCACCCGACTGGAACAGGATCGTGGTGTGCGAACCATCGGCCGCCTTGGGGCCGGACGCCATGACGCGGGCGAGGCCGGCCATGGTTTCTGTGTCCATCCCGGCAAATGGCATCGTTTCGTGATCGAGCGGAATCCCTTCGCCCGCGCGGAACAGAGTGATGCGATTGCGGGTGGCGGCTGCGGGACGTTCGCTTTCCATAAGTGTGCTCCTCAATCCAGAACGCCGGGGTCACGGCGGATTTCACGGCGGGCCATCGCTTCCCACATGAACGGAAACCCGCTGCTGTCAGCGCGCGAGCCGATACCGTATGCCGTTTCGGGCGCGACTGGCACACCCCCGCCCAGCGCCTCGATCCGCCATGCGAGCCGGCAGCGCCATTCCAGCGTGATTGCCCGCAGGTGCGCCTGGCGAATATCCCGCGCGACCACGAGCACGCCATGATTGGCCAGCAGAGCCCACTTGCTTTCGCTCAGCCGCGCAACCGCGCTGCGCCCTGCCGCGCGATCTTCCACCGTGCCCCGATATTCGTCGTACAGGATCGGGTCGCCATCGACCATCGCGGACGTCTGATCATAGATCGGCGGTATCCGCTGGGCGCCTGCCCAAACCGAGCCCCATTCGGGATGGTTGTGGATCGCCACCGCGATATCGTCGCGCGTCTGATGCAAGTCGAGATGGACGTTGATCGCGGGTGTGATGTTCCAGTCGCCTTCGAGCACCCGGCCATCGTGATCGAGCCGGACCATATCGCTGGCGGTCACTTCATCCCAGGCCAGTTCCCACGGATTGACCAGCAGCGTGCCATCGGGCTGGCGATAGGTGATGTGGCCCGCGATATGATCGTTGTAGCCTTCGCGGAACAGTGTCCGGCACAGCAGTGCGAGTTCCTGGCGCGGCGTCAGGCGGGGCAGCACGGGATAACGGCCTTCCCGATGGATCAGCGGGGCAAGCCGGGGCCAGTCGAGGCTGGCGTCCTCCCGGTCGAGGCCGAGCGGACCGTTGGCCCGTGCCGATCCTGCATCCAGCCGTGTTGCAAGAGCGGTGTCGCCACCAAGACCTTCACTCATCGCCTATTCCTCTCTCCGATTGTCTGTGCAGCGCAATTTATCCCAACCCTTTGCGGATGATTGTAACTTTGGTTACATTCTAGACATGAAAAGAGATGCCCACGCTTTTGCCCTGCAAGTGCTTCGCGATGCGGACTGGCTCAAGGGCTTCGATCCCGCGCTGGCCGAGGTCCTGCTCGCGCATGGCCGCCTTGCCCGGTTGAAAGCGGGCGAATGGGCGCAGGGCGAAGGCGACGAACAACGCGGGCTGTTCGTCGTGGTGGACGGGCTGTTCCATACCTATTGCACCGCGCCCGGCGACCGGGATGTGATGATCGGCCAGGCCGGGACAGGGGCGGTGCTTGGCCATGCGACCCGGTTCAGCGGCGGCCCGCGGCTGGCCACCGCGATTTGCGTGGAACCGGCGCTGCTGCTGCATATCCCGGAAACGATGCTGGAACGGGTGGCCGAACGCTATCCGGAAGTGTGGCGCGTGATCGCCAATTCCGCCTATGCCAACTTGCGGCGGGCAATGCAGATGATGGTCGAGGCGATCACGCTCCCGCCCCGGCAGAAGATCGCGGCCCGGCTGGTCGCCGCAGCCGGAATGAACGGGGCCCCCACGCCGCTGCTGCGGTTGTCCCAGCAGATGCTGGGCGAGATGACCGGCCTGACCCGCAAGACGGTGAATGCCCACCTCGCCGCCTTTGCGCGCGAAGGCTTGCTCGAAATCCGCTATGGCGGGTTGTTGCTGCGCGATCCGGCAGGATTGCAGGCGGTCGCGAACACCTGATCTTAGGTCTGTCTTGCCAGTATATCCCTAGCGCTTTCCAGATGCGGCCGGTCGACCATCCGGCCATCCACTTGGAGCACACCCGCGCCGGGATTGGCCGCAAACGCCTCCACCACGGCCCGGGCATGGGCGATTTCCTCGGGCGTGGGCGCGAAGCCAGCGTTGATGATCGGCACCTGTGCCGGATGAAGCGCCATCATCCCCGCGAAACCATCGCGCCTGCCGCGCGCCGCATAGGCGGCCAGCCCCGCTTCGTCCCGAATATCCGGATAGACGGTTTCGATCGCCGATACGCCCGCCGCATGCGCGGCAAAAAGCGCGAGCGAACGGACCATCCGGTAAGGATCGGTGTAACCGCCATCGTCTTCCCGCGCGCGCGATGCGCCGATGGCGGCCGGCAAATCCTCCGCCCCCCAGGTCAGCCCGGCAAGGCGCTGGCCGACAGTGCGAAAGCTGCCCAGTTCGAACACGGCGGCCGGGGTTTCCGTGGCGATCGGCAGGATCGGCAGGGCCGCCCCACTCATCAGCGCATCCAGCCGCGCGATATCCGCCGCCCCTTCCGCCTTGGGCAGAACGATCCCATAGGGGCGATGCGGCAGGATCGCATCGAGATCGCCGTGCACGAACCCACTGTCGAGCGGATTGATCCGGACGAACACCGGGACTTCGGGCCGAGCCTTGAGCCAGTCTGCGACAGCTTGGCGCGCGGCGGGCTTCGCTTCGGGGGCGACGGAATCCTCAAGATCGACAATCAGCGCGTCCGCGCCACTGACTGCGGCTTTTTCGAACCGGTCCGGGCGATCCCCCGGCACGAACAGCAGCGACCGCAATCTCATGCCGGGCGCTGCTTCAACAGCACCGTCCGCAGCATCGAAAGCGCCACTTCGCCCCGCTGATTGGTCAATTGATGCTGGAACACGACAATTCCCTGCCCCGGCCGCGACTGCGATTGGCGCATATCCACGACCGTGGTCGTGCAGGTCAGCGTGTCGCCGATAAAGGTCGGCCTGGGTGTCACCACCTTGTCGAAACCGAGATTGGCGACGAGCGTGCCCACCGTGGTGTCGGCAATCGACAGGCCGACCGCGAGGCTGAAAGTGAATGTCGAATTGACCAGAATCTGGCCGAATTCGCTGGCCTTGGCCGCTTCGGCATCGAGGTGGAGCGGCTGAGTGTTGTGAGTCATCGCCGAAAACAGCAGATTGTCCGTTTCGGTGACCGTACGGCTGGGCTGATGGGTGATCGTATCCCCCACTGTCCATTCGTCGAAATAGCGTCCGGCCATCTCAGCGCTCCTTCTCTTCGATCCGCGCTAGCAAGGTTTCCACCTGCACCTGCGCCCCCGCCGCGACTTCGAGCTGGGTTACCACACCATCGAACGGCGCAGTCAAAGTGTGTTCCATCTTCATCGCTTCCAGCGTCAGCAGTTTCTGCCCCTTGGACACGTCCTGCCCCTGGCGGATATCGACCGCGATCACTCTGCCCGGCATCGGCGCGAGAATCGCTCCGTCCCCCACTGCCGCGCCATGCGCACTGTCCATACGCCACGGCTGGAACAGCCAGACCTGCCCCTTCTCGGCAACGAGCGTGAAGTCCTGCGGGTCGGCCACGCCATCGACGGTCAACGCGATCTCGACCGCGTCGTTGTCCAGCAGGAAGCGCCCGCTACGGCACGGCTGCGCATTAAGGCGGAAGCCCGGAGCCAGGCTCCGGGCCACAAGGTTCGCCGCCGCATCGGCCAGCACCGCGTCGGATGGAATCGGGGGCTGGGCCAGCCTGTCACCGTCCCGACCGATTAGGCCCGTATCCATCTGCCCGGCAACGAAATCGGGATGGGCCAGAGCATTCACCAGAAACGCCGCGTTGGTCCTGACCGGCCAGACGGCGGTATCCTCCAGCATTACGCCGAGCCGCACCCTCGCCTGCTCCCGCGTGGCGCCATGGGCGATGACCTTGGCGATCATCGGATCGTAGAAGGGTGAGATTGTCGCCTTGTCGGCCACACCGGTATCGATCCGCCCGCCTTCGGCGGAACCGAAACGCAGGACATCGATCCGCCCGATGCTGGGCAGGAAGCCCTTGGCCGGATCTTCGGCATAGAGGCGCGCTTCCATCGCCCAGCCGTCAATCGTCAGATCGCCCTGCGCTTTCGGCAGAGGCTCGCCGCTGGCGACGCGAAGCTGCCATTCCACCAGATCCTGCCCGGTGATGGCTTCCGTCACCGGGTGTTCGACCTGAAGCCGGGTGTTCATTTCCATGAACCAGATACGATCGGCCCGCAGGCCTTCCGATCCGTCGGCAATGAATTCGATCGTCCCCGCACCCTGATAGCCCACCGCTTTCGCCGCCCGCACGGCCGCGGCACAGACAGCCTCACGCGTGGCCGCATCCATGCCCGGCGCGGGGGCTTCCTCGATCACTTTCTGATGGCGGCGCTGAAGCGAACAATCGCGCTCGAACAAGTGGACAACATTGCCGTGGCTATCGCCGAATATCTGCACTTCGATATGGCGCGGCGAGAGGATGTATTTCTCGATCAGCACATCGGCATTGCCGAATGCGGCCAGCGCCTCCCGCTGGCAGGAGCCAAGCGCATCGGCGAAATCGTCCCGCCGTTCCACCAGCCGCATGCCCTTGCCGCCGCCGCCGGCAACCGCCTTTATCAGCACCGGATAACCCAGCTTCGCCGCTTCGTTCGCGAGAAAGCCAGGCTCCTGATTTGCGCCGAAGTAGCCGGGCGTGATCGGCACCCCGGCATCCTGCATCAGCCGCTTGGCCGCATCCTTCATCCCCATCGCGGTAATCGCCGCAGGTTTGGGGCCGACCCAGATCAATCCTGCGTCGAGCACGGCCTGAGCGAAGCCCGCGTTTTCCGAGAGGAAGCCATAACCGGGATGGACCGCTTCCGCCCCGGCCCGTTTCGCCGCAGCAAGGATCTTTGCGCCCGCGAGATAGGATTGGCCGGCCGGTGACGCGCCGATATATGCCGCCTCATCGGCCGAACGAACATGGAGCGCATCGGCATCCGCATCGGAATAGACGGCAATGGTGCGAATGCCCATGCGCCGGGCGGTGCGAATGATGCGGCAGGCGATTTCGCCGCGATTGGCAATGAGAAGCGAACGGATCATCACCATCACATCCGGAACACGCCAAACGCGGGGCGTTCGGGAATCGGCGTTTCAAGGCAGGCTTCCAGCGCCAGACCCAGCACGTCGCGCGTCTGGGCCGGATCAATCACCCCATCATCCCACAGCCGCGCGGTGGCGTAATAGGGATTACCTTCATCCTCGTACTTCTGCCGGATGTCCGCCTTGAAGCTTTCCGCCTCTTCCGGCGTCCAGGTTGCGGCATCGCGGTGGACGGCGGCGAGGACCGCTGCCGCCTGTTCGCCCCCCATCACCGAAATGCGCGCATTGGGCCAGGTGAACAGGAAACGCGGCTGATAGGCCCGGCCACTCATCCCGTAATTGCCCGCGCCGAACGAGCCACCGATAATCACAGTGACTTTGGGCACAGTTGCCGTCGCCACCGCCGTCACCAGCTTGGCCCCGTGCTTGGCGATCCCTTCGGCTTCGTATTTGCCGCCGACCATGAAACCGGAAATATTCTGCAGGAACAGCAGCGGAGCCCGGCGCTGGCACGCCAGTTCGATAAAATGCGCCCCTTTCAGCGCGCTTTCCGAAAACAGCACCCCGTTGTTGGCCAGTATCGCCACGGGAATGCCCCAGATATGCGCGAAACCGCACACCAGCGTGTTGCCGTAAAGCGGCTTGAATTCGTGGAACTCGCTGCCATCGACAAGCCGGGCGATGACTTCGTGCACATCGTAGGGCGCGCGAACATCCTTTGGGATAATCGCGTAGAGGTCTTGCGGATCGTACTTGGGCGGGCGCGGTTCGCGGCGGGCAATGCCCGCATCCCCCGGCGCGCCGAGATGGCTGACGATATCGCGGACGAGAGTCAGCGCATGCTCGTCGTTATCGGCCAGATGATCGGCCACGCCGGACTTGCGCGCATGGAGATCGCCTCCGCCCAGATCCTCCGCCGAAATCACTTCGCCAGTCGCCGCCTGCACCAGCGGCGGCCCGGCCAGGAAAATCGTGCCCTGTTCCTTCACGATCACCGTCTCATCCGACATCGCGGGCACATAGGCGCCGCCTGCGGTGCAACTGCCCATGACACTGGCGATCTGCGGAATGCCGCGCGCCGACATGTTTGCCTGATTGTAGAAGAACCGGCCGAAATGATCGCGGTCGGGAAAGACTTCTGCCTGATTGGGCAGGTTCGCCCCGCCGCTGTCGACGAGATAGATGCAGGGCAAGCGGTTTTCCTGCGCGATTTCCTGCGCGCGCAGATGCTTCTTCACCGTCATCGGGAAATAGGTGCCGCCTTTCACCGTGGCATCGTTGGCGAAAATCATGCAGCGGCGGCCAGAAACCTGGCCCAGGCCGGTGATGATTCCAGCACCCGGCACTTCGCCATCGTACATTCCGTTGGCGGCAAGCTGGCCAATCTCCAGAAACGGTGATCCGGGGTTGAGCAACCGCTCCACCCGTTCGCGGGGGAGCAGTTTGCCGCGCGCCACATGCCTTGCCCGCGCCCGTTCGTTGCCGCCCAGCGCCGCTGCTGCCACACGTGTGCGCAGTTCCTCAGCCAAGGCGCGGTTGTGGGCGGCACGGGCTTGCGCTTCTGGGCTGTCAGGATTGAGATTGGTGGACAGGACAGGCGCGCTCATACTCAGGCCCCGATCAGTTCGCGGCCGATCAGCATTCGGCGGATTTCGTTGGTTCCCGCCCCGATATCGAGCAGCTTGGCATCGCGCAGATAGCGTTCGACCGGCCATTCCTTCGTGTAGCCGGCCCCGCCCAGCGCCTGCACCGCTTCCAGCGCGACTTTCACCGCGTTTTCGCTGGCCAGCAAGATCGCGCCCGCTGCGTCAGAGCGGGTGACTTTCCTCGCATCGCAGGCGCGGGCTACGGCATAGACATAGGCGCGGGCGGAATTGAGCGCGACGGCCATATCCGCCACTTTCGCCTGGATGAGCTGGAATGTGCCGATAGCCGCGCCGAATTGCCTGCGCTCACGCACATAGGGCAAAACGGTGTCGAGACAGGCTTGCATGATACCCGTCTGGATGCCGGAAAGCACCACGCGTTCGTAGTCCAGCCCGCTCATCAGAACTTTCACGCCGCCGCCGAGTGGACCGAGAATGTTTTCATCCGGCACGAAACAATCGTCGAACACCAGTTCCGCGGTGGGCGAACCGCGCATGCCCATCTTCGCGATCTTCTGACCAATGGAAAACCCGGTGAAGCGCTTTTCAATCAGAAATGCGGTAATACCCTCTGCCCCGGCGTCCGGCGCGGTCTTGGCATAAACCACCAGCGTATCGGCATAAGGCGCATTGGTGATCCAGAATTTGGTGCCGTTGAGGCGGTATCCGCCCGCAACCTTGTCCGCCCGCAATTTCATCGAGACCACGTCCGATCCGGCCCCGGTTTCGGACATCGCCAAGCTGCCGACTTGCGCGCCCGCGATCAGCCCCGGCAGATACTGCATTTTCTGCTCCGGCGTGCCCCAGCGGCGGATCTGGTTGACGCACAGATTGGAATGCGCACCGTAGGAGAGGCCGATGGAGGCCGAAGCCCGGGCGATTTCCTCCTGCGCGATCACATGTTCGAGATAGCCGAGGCCGAGGCCGCCGAATTCTTCCTCCACCGTGATGCCATGCAGCCCCAATTCGCCCATGGCAGGCCACAATTCGCGCGGGAACCAATCCTCCTCATCGATCCTTGCCGCCAGAGGGGCGATCCGGTCCTGCGCAAAGCGGGCTGTCGTCTCGCGGATCGCATCCGCCGTTTCGCCCAGGCCGAAATCGAACTCGGTCATTGCCCTGCTCCTTCTCCACACACGTTATAGGGGCCTAGGGCGCTCAAGCATAACTGGATTTTGGCCGGGACCGCCTCCCATCAATCCATCGCCATCAGGCTGGCGTTCCCGCCGGAGGCCGTCGTGTTCGTCGAGATCGCCAATTCCTCGACCAGCCCGTGCAAGGGATAGGCGGCGGGCGACAACATGCGTGCGGGCGGTGCCGCATAGATGGGGATCACCCCGCCGGGCCGGGCAGCGATATCCTGCAACGTGGCGATGATCGCGTGCCCTTCCCCTTCGGCCAGCACTGCCGCAACATCATGTGCACCCGCCACGAGGCGCTGGCGCGCACTGGCAGGCAGTTCCGCGACAGTGGCCAGCAAACTCTCGTCCGCCTCCACACAGGCCTCGTTCCCGGTGGCGAACGTTGCCGCCAACTGGTGAAA